>Ga0316628_100004247_pt1 | contig 11194 bp, 10 predicted proteins | sample OWC_Aug_M2_C1_D5_FD_207648 | JGI IMG/M metagenome (GOLD analysis project Ga0316628, IMG submission 207648) | Wetland soil microbial communities from Old Woman Creek delta, Ohio, United States - OWC_Aug_M2_C1_D5_C | ecosystem: Environmental > Terrestrial > Soil > Wetlands | place: USA: Ohio... | reverse complement strand
CCGGATCGAACGTCAGGCCAATCGCCTGGAAAGAAAGCTCGAGCGGAAGCTGAAGAGGATCGATTCCCGAAGCGTCCGGAAAGCCCTCCAGTCGCTTGAACACCTTGACCTCGATCTGGATTTCGATTTTGATTTTGACTTCGACTTTGATTTCGACTGGAACTGAGATTCGCGCTGCGGGTCAGGTCAGCGAAACGCGACCGGCGGCGCTTTCGCCAGGAAGACAAACGAAGCGATCAGGACGATCGCAAGAAGCGCCGCAAGGGTCTTCCAGGCCCGGTCCCTCCGGATCTTGACGTCTTCCCGGAATTCCATGACCATGCCCAGAAGAAATCCGGCCGCGAATCCGCCGCCGTGGGCGAGGTTGTCCGCCCGGACCATCAGGCCAAAGACAAATCCATAGATCGCCCACCGGACCATGAAGCTTTGGATCTCATGCGCCCGGATCCCTCCCTGCCGGCGGAAAAAAGAAATGGAAAAGCCGATCAGGCCGAAAAGGGCTCCCGACGCGCCGGCCATCACGGCCTCTCCCCGAAGGGCATAGGAGGCCGCCGATCCGGCCACACCGGTCAAAAGAAATAAACAAAGATAGCGGGCCGAGCCGATTTCCCGTTCGAGGAAATGCGAAACGCTGACCAGGGCGTACAGGTTGAAGGCGATATGGATGACGCCGATATGGACGAAGACGCAGGTGACGAGCCGCCACCATTGCCCCATGCCCACCAGCTGCGTCTCCAGCGCTCCGGCCCGAAGGAGCGGATCGAGGCCCGGCCGCAGAAGCGCGCTCCCTCCAGAGATCGCCAGCTGAAAAACAAAATCAGCGACGATGATCGTGATCAGGATGGCCGTCACCGGGGAGACGCCGGGCAGGATGAGCCCGAAAACCTTGTAGAGATAATTCGCCGCGGCCGACGGGAGACGGGCGCCGCAGGCAATGCAGCGGGTGTCGTTGGCCCCGTTCAGGGCTCCGCAGCGGCAGATCTTCTGGCGCGACTTGAGATGGCGGACCGCGTTCCTGTCGGGTGAAAACGTGCTCTTCATCCGATTCTTGAAATTGGCCCACCGCCACTGCCACCAGACAGGGCTGATACCGAGGCTCCGGAGAATCTTCTTTGTAAAATCGTTCATAAGAAGGGAATTATACCCGAGTCGCCCTGGTATTCGAAATCCATTTAGTAAAAAGATTTGGCTTTTTCGGCGGGCCGGGTTATTATCAAGGACGGAATTAAGCGCCGGGAGGATACTTATGAATCTCGAACGAAAGAGCTTGCTTTATTTCTTGCTTCTCCTCATTTTCGTCCAGGGATCCGGTTTTTCGGCCCAGAAAGCTCCGGACGGTTGGAAGGGTACGATCGAAACGCGGAACGGCGTCCGCGTCGTTAAGAATCCGGCCGAGCCCCTCTATGGGCGCGTCACCCTGGACCTTGAGCAGGACCTCGTCATCGGGAGCGATCAAGACGAAAAAACGCTTTTTTTCATGCGGACGGTGACGGACGTCGACGGCCTGGGCCGCATCTTCATCTGGGATCCAAGAACCTATGAAATCCGGATTTTCGACGCGAAAGGTGCCTTCGCCAGGTCCATCGGGAAAAAAGGGGAAGGCCCCGGAGAGTTTTCGGACAACATCCGCCTGGAGTTCCAGGCCTGTCCGGACGGCCGCCTCGCCGTTTGGGACAACGTCCGGATTCAGCGATTTTCGCCGGAGGGCAAGTTCGAGCGGTCGATCGTCGCCACATCGTCCGGAAATCATCAATTCAACGTTACCGCCCGCGGAACAGTGATCCGGGACGGCATGAATTTCGACAAGGATAAGATAACGGAGCTGGTTGTTTTGACCGACGCCGATGGAAAAGTCCTCAAGCAGGTCGCCGCCTTTCCATCCCGCCGGGCGGAAGATGCCATCAACCTGAAGCCGATGTATGTCCTCTACTACCCCGAGCTGATTCTCCGCCCTTGGACCGAAGACGCGGCCCTCTACGGCTATCCCGATCGATACCGGCTTGCCGCCGTCGACGGGAGCGGGAAGATCACCCTGGAAATCGAACAGGCCGAACCGCCGAGGAAATTTCTCGCCAAGGAAAAGGAAAAAACGATCAACGAAATCATGGGGCAAAGATCCCGCCAAAACTCCCGATCGGCTTCGCGGGACGAGGTGGAGAAGCGGACGTTTTTCCCCGAAAACTGGCCTTTCTATTCGAATATCTTCGCCGACGAGCGCGGCTGGATCTTCGTCGAACGGACGAAATCCAACCTGGAGGAGACCCCCGGAACCGTCTTCGACGTGTTCAGCCCGGACGGCTACTATCTCTACCAGGCTGCGACTTCGGTGGACGAGTGCCAGGCCGTCAAGGGCGGATACCTCTATAGCCGAAAATACAACCGGGAAAAGGAGCACGACCAGGTGTACCGGTATAAAATCAAGAACGCGAAGGAGCTGTTTTCCGTCCGGGGAAAATGACGGTTCGGGCGTCCGGCGTCCTTATTCGTCGAAGAGGTATTCTTTCCGGGAAAAGATATAGCAGGCCAAGCCAAGGAAGATGGCCGTGATCACGAAAATCGTGAGAATCGCGGCCCAGACCGGGCTGGGTTCGTGGCGGAAGAGAAGGAATTTCAGAAGCCCGGTGCCGTCGTTGGACGGCCCCATCCCCGCTTCGATTCCGGGCAGGAGCGATTTCAGCCAGTGCATGATGGTGAACTTCTGGGTCGTCCCCGGAAAATACTGGACGACGTTTTCCCAGCCGAAACAGAAGAACAGCCCGAAGAGAATGGATTTCCGGAGAAATGTCCCGGCCAGGGTGAAAAGGGCGGTATAGCAGATCGTCCCCAAGGACAGGGCGGCCAAGCTCCGGCCGAGGAAAGCCCAGGCCGTGCCGTAGGACAGCCGGTCGACCATCAGGATCAGGAAGGCCAGGATCGTGCTGACCAGAAGAAGGATCAAAAGAAAGGAGACGGAAGCCGCGTATTTTCCGATGATGAAGGCGTTTTTGGGAACGGGCCGGGTCGCCGGGTAGGTCAGCGTCCGGTTGTCCACTTCATCGGCCGTGACCGACGTCCCGTAAAACAGCGACAGCAGCAGGACCAGGAACTGGAGGCTGAAGCCCATGACCACGTTGGAAAAGACGGCCAAGCCGTCCAGGTTCAATCCGGGCGAGGCCAGCCGGTTGATTTGCAGGATCAGGGCCAGGACCACCGGAAGGGCGGCCACGGCGACGAAAACCTTCGTCCGCTTGGACCGGCGGACCAACTTGACGCTGAACCGGTAGACGGCGAGAAACGGCGCAGTCGGCATCTTATTTCCCCACGAGATAGTCGAACACGGATTGGAGGTTGTCGTCGGGCGAGGTGATTTCCTCGATGTCGAGGTCCTCCCCGGCCGCCGTCCGGGTCAGCCGCTCGAAAAACCGGTCGCGGTTCCTCGTCTCAAAAAGCACCGTCCCCTCGGCCTCGTCGAACTTCACGCTCAGGACGTCGGCTTCCCCGGCAAACCGGACAGCCAGCTTCCGGGCGTCCTCCGTCCGGACCTCGACGATATGGGGATGGGTGTCGATGAGGCCGCGGATGTGATGGATGTCGCCCTCGGCCAGGATCTTTCCCTGGTGGACGAGGACGATCGATTGGGTTAGGGCCTCGATTTCCGGAAGGACGTGGCTGGAGACCAGGACGGTCCGTCCTTCCGTCCGGTATTCCTTGATGAGCCGGATGACCTTGCGCTTGCTCAGCGGGTCGAGGCCGTTGAGCGGCTCGTCCAGGATCAGGATCTCGGGCTCATGGGCCAGCGACTGGCTGATTTTCAGGCGCTGGCGCATCCCGCGGCTGTACCCGCGGATCATTCGGTCGGCGGCCTCGGTCAGTTCGACGAAATCAAGGGCCCGATCAGCCCGCTCCTTGACTTCCGACGGGCCGTAGCCGTAAAGGCCCAGGAGTCCGGCCAGGAACTCCCGGCCGGTCATGTCATCGTAGAACGCGTCCTGTTCGGGGCAGAAGCCGACTCGCCGGAAGATTTCGGGATTGTTCCAGACCGGCCGGCCGCCGATCGTGACCGTTCCGATGCTCGGCCGGAGCTGGCCGGTGATCAGCTTCATGAACGTCGATTTGCCCGCTCCATTCGGCCCGAGGAGGCCGGTGATGCCCGGCCCGATCTCGATCGAAATGTCGGAGAGGCCGAGGACGTTGCCGTACCACTTGCCGAGCTTTTCGGCCCGGATCGTCAATCCGTTCCCGTTCATCGGATCACCTCCGTCCCCCGGATTTTTTTCCGGAGAACGAGGATGGACGCGCCCATGATCGCCGAAAGGACCAGGAGCGAATAGATCCAGGGAACGTTGAACAGCGGCTTGGCCCCCATGAGGGCCGCCGAAAGCTGCCGGAGGTTCATCTCGATCGAGATGAGGCAGAAAGCGGGCTCGTGGAAAATCCCGAAGAAGATGCCGAAAAACGCGGTCGAAAGGAAATAAACGGCCAGGATCAGGATGGAGGTGAAGCGCCGGTTCCGGCCGAGCGAAGAAAGGAGAAGCGTGTACAGGGACAAAAAGGAGGACAGGAAAATCGACCAGCCGATGAAGGAAAACGGCAGCCACGGATAATCGGCCAGGAGCTTGAAGCTCCCGGCGAAGATCAATTTCAGGACGATGAAGATCAGCCCCGGGGCCAGGGTCAGGAGGAGGAGGAAGAAGGCGAGGGAGGCGAATTTCCCCCCGATGTAGTCGCGCTTGCGGAGCGGCCGGGAAAAGTACAAGGGGAGGGCGTTGTGGCGGAGGTCGTCCGAGATCAGGCCGGCTCCCGCCCCGACCATGATCACCATCATCATGAAGAGAAGGAAGCTCGACCCGAAATAGGCCTGAAAATACGCCGGGTTGATCTGGAGGAACTTTTCCGCTCCCCGCATCATCTCCTTGAAATCGCTGATACGCTCGGAGACATAGATCCCGCCGGCGAAGAAGAGGGCCGGGAACAACGCCCCGAAAAAGGCGAGCTTGAAATACTTGCGCTTCCAGGCCAACCGGATCGACTGGCCGGCGATGACCCGCCAGGGCTTGCGGCCGGTTCCCAGGGTTCCCTGCCAGTGCGTGTATCCGCGTTCAGCGATGGCCATCAGTCGACTCCTACGGTCCGGGCGAAAAGGTCCTCGAGCGACGTCCGGCTCTTGACGAAATGCCGGATCTGGACGGCCGCCTCGCCCGCCAGGCGGAATAAGTCCCGGCGCCCGACCGCCTGCGGCAGGTAGACTTTGATGATCCCGTCCTCGGTTTCCTCCACTTTGCACTCCCGGCGCCGGAGGGATTCGAGGAACGGCCCGGCCTCTCCTATCACCTTCATCTCGTAGAGGCTGAACCGGACTTCGCGGAGCGCGGCCAGCTCGCCCTGGGCGGCGACCTTGCCCTTGTTCAGAATGACGAGCGAGGTGCAGGTCTGCTCGATATCGGTCAGGATGTGGGACGAGATCAGGACGCGGAGGTCCTTCTTCGATGTGATGTCCGCGATCAGCTCCAGGATTTCCGAACGGCCCTGGGGATCGAGGTTTGCGGTCGGCTCGTCGAGGAAGAGGATTTTCGGGTCGTGGACCAGGGCCTGGGCCAGCTTCAGCCGCTGTTTCATCCCGGCCGAATAGGTTTCCAGGAGACGGTAGCGGGCCTCGCCGAGACCGACATAATAAAGGACGTCGTGGGCCCGTTTCATCGCTTCGGCCCGGGGCATCCCCGACAGCTCGCCGAAATGGGAGGTGAAGGCGACCGCGTCCAGGCCGGGAATGAAGCAGTCGTCCTCCGGCATGTAGCCGACGACCCGGCGGATTCCGAACGAATCCTTCAGGATATCGTGTCCCAGGACCAGGCCGTCTCCCGCGTTCGGCTTGAGAAAGCCCAAGAGGACTTTCAGGAGAGTGCTTTTCCCCGCGCCGTTGGGGCCGAGGAGGCCGCAGGCCCCTTCGCCGATCTGGAGCGACACGCCGTCAAGGGCTCGGATGGGGCCGTAGCTGAACCGGACGTTGCGCAATTCGATATTCATTTATCGTTCTTCTCACTCTTTTCTACGAAATCACGGGAAAAACGTTCGCTCAAGCCTTAAACTTTTTTTCCGGCCGGGACTTTTCCGCCATCCCCGAAGACCAGGGCCCGGTAGGCCTTCGCGACCCGGTCCCAATTTTCTTCGCGGTCGAGCGACCAGTAGCGGCCCAGGACGGTCACCAGCCGGCCGCACCCGAGCTCCCGGCATTTCGCTTCTACTTTTTCGACATAGAGGGCGCCGCTTTCCGGCCGTTCTCCCCGCCGACCCAGGAATCCGTGGACGTAAACATCCTTGAGGCCGAATCCGCGGGCGGTTTCCAGAAGGGCGAAAAGGTGGCGGATCGTCCCGTGAGAGCTGTAGTGGGAAATGATCCCCATCAAGTGAAGGGCCCGCCCCGTCGTTTTCGCCCGGTCCATCGCCGCGACGAATGCCGCGTTTCGGGAGAAGCTTCCATCGGCGATCTCCCGGTCGATCCGGACCCGGTCCAAAAAAACCCGGCGGCCGGCCCCGATATGAAGATGCCCGGCCTCGGAATTGCCGACCGTTCCGGGCGGCATGCCGACCGCCTCTCCCGACGCTTGGAGATCGGTATGGGGACAGGCATCCCACAGCTCCTCGAAATGGAGCGTCGAGGCCGCGGCGATGAGATTGCCCTCGCCTTCGGGAGCCAAACCCCATCCGTCGAGGATAAGGAGGATGATTTTCCGTCTCGGAGGGACGATGTCTCCGCGCGAAGCGAAGAGGCTTTCGCCGGTCATTTCGGGCGGTTTGGGGAGGCCGAGAAGGTCGAGAACCGTCGGGGCGACGTCCGCCAGCTCGCCGCCGTCCCGGAGCGAGACGCCGGAAATTTCCGGCTTGGCGAAATCGGCGAAGATGAAGGGAACGGGGCTTTTCGTGTGTCCCGTATCGACTTTGCCATCCGGGTAAAGCCAATCCTCGACGGTCCCATGATCGGCGGTGACAAGAAGGGTTGCCCCGTTGGTCCGGGCGGCAGTAATGATCCGGCCCAGGGCGGCGTCCACGCTTTCCACGGCTTTGATGACAGCGGCCCGATTTTCGATATGGCCGACGACGTCGACGTTGGCCAGGTTGGCGATGATCAAGGCATGAACCCGGTCGGCCGACGCGGTCTCGACCTTCGCGGCCACGGCCGGAGCGGACATCTCCGGGGCCGCGTCGTAGTAGGCCACGCCCTCGGGCGATGGGATCACGATTCGGTCTTCTCCGGGAAAAATCTCGTCGTTTTTCCCGTTGAGGAAAAAGCCGACGTGAATCGCCTTTTCGGATTCGGAGATCTTGAGCGTCGACAGCCCGGCCCGGCCGACGACCTCGGCCAGGGTATGCCTGAGGCGGCTTTCCGGAGGAAACGCGACATGGACGGGAAGACCCGGGGCATATTCGATCAGGGTCGTGTAATGGAGCTTGAGGTCGCCGGCCGTCTTGAACTTTGAGAAGCCGGGATCCGTCAGGCTCCGGGTGATCTCGACTTCCCGCTCGCCGCGGATGTCGTAGAAAATCAGGGAATCCCCCGCCCCGATCCGGCCCATCGGCCGGCCGTTCTCATCCACGGCGATCAAGGGCTCGAGGGCTTCGTCTTCCTGGCCGGACCGGTAAGCCCGGCGGATGGCCTCGCCCATCGGGGTACGCGGATCGATTTCGTCTTTGGTCATGGCCGGTTTTGGAGTTTTCTACTATAGGGAGGCCGCCGCGGGAAGTCAATGGCGCCATTTGAATCGCGGAAAGGATTAGGAGATAATAACTTAATGGGTATGACAAAATGAAAGCGGGAATATTCCTCGACATCGACAATCTCGCCCGGAACGGCGGTTGGGAAATCCGGTATGAGGTCATCCGGCGCCTGGTCGAGTCCCAGGGAGCCGAGGTCCTTCGGGCCAACGCTTACATGGCCATCGACGAGGACCTGGAAGGCCGCGATGCCGCGCTTCGCCAAAAAAAGCAGGACTTCCGCGACGGCGTCCGCCGGGCCGGCTTCCATCTCGTCCTCAAGCCCCTCCGGCGGTTCGCCAATCCGGAAGGCCAGCTCGTCGCCGCGGCCAATTGCATCCTCGATCTGGCCGTCGACGCCGTCCTCCAGGCCGAACATCTGGATTATGTTCTCCTGGGAAGCGGCGACGGCGATGTGCTCCGGCTGGTGCGGGCCCTTCAGAACCGGGGCAAGAGGGTCGACCTCCTGACCTTCGGCAACGCCAGCTCCCAGCTCCAGCGGGCGGCTGATCGCGCCTTCTCGGGATTCCTGATCCCCGGGATGCTCCCGGTCGGCGAAGGCTCGGGCCTGCGGCTCAGGGGGCAGATGATTTCGGTCGATCCGGACAACCGGAGCGGCCTCTTGTACGTCCGGACCGGAACGGGCCCCTCCGATGTCCGGCGCGACGTTGAAATCCGCATTTCCGACCTTACCCGGGACGGCAACCCCGTGGACGCCGAGCGTTTCGCCGGGATGAGGGATCGGGGAACGGTGATCGAATTCGACCTGGTCGACGCGGGCAACAACCGCGTTCGGGCCGTGAATGCCCGGGAATACCGCCGGGAAAACAAGACGATTCTTCTTCCTCCTATCGAAGACGAAGCTTGAGGCCCTCGATCAGGGCCGCAAGCTCCTTCAGCCGGCCGAGCGTATCGGCGATCTCAACCTGAGCGTAGGCCAGCGAATCAGCCGCGCTCGAGGCGGCCGAGGTCAGGCCCGGAGAAGATGTCTTGGAAATTCCGACGACACGGCCTTGACCGTTGACGGCCAACCGGACGCTCCGGGAGGAAAAAGCTTTCCGGTCGAAGCCCGCGTAACGGATAGGCAAGTCCGGATGGAGGACGAACGCGGGCTTTTCGTCCACCCTGCCGAAAATCCTGTCAAATTGCTTCTTCACGGGATCGATTCCCTCTCTCCAGCCGAAAACCCGGATCATCCCGGGAACGGCTTCCCGGTAGTAAATCCGTATCTCATTTTTCCTCGGAAGGGATTCCGCGTTCGGCGGCGAAACTTCGGGGATTGCGATCGCCGGATCGAAAGCGACAACGAGTCCCGTTTCCCGATAAAGCTCGAACATCCGCGGAAAATCCTTTTCCAAGACCGAAGCGATCGCGTCTTCCGTCGACGCGCCCTCGCAGGCGGAGGAGGGCGGGAGATCCTTGATCTCCAAGTGCCGGCGGACCGTCCGTTCGCGGGCTTCCCGTCCGAGCTTTCTCGATCCGATAAACGTCGAGAGGGCCGCGGAAAACGAGGTCCGGGCCTTTTCAATTTCTTTCTCCAGAAATTGAATCGAATCCTCGACGAAACTCGTCCGTTTTTGGGCCAGGGAAAACCGGGCCGAATCCCCGGCCGAGGCGGCCGCGTCGGTATGCCCGCGCAAGCTGTCCCGGCGTTCGGAAAGCTCATCCTCAAGGCGATCGATAGCCTGCCAGAGATCCCGGCCCAAGACCGATTCCTGGATAAAGAAAAGCGCTTCGGGGGACAACGATTCCAGGCGACGCTCCCGGCGTCCGGTCCGCTCGCCCGCCTCCCGAAATCCGGCCGCCGCCGCGCCGGCCAGGCCGCCGGCAAAGCGGGCGATCTGGATGAGCGCTTCTCCGGCCCGGCTCCGCGATTCGGCTTCGACCGAGGTTAAAAGGCCGTTATCCCCCACCCGCACGTCGAGGGACAGGTCGCCCAGCCCTTGCTTCCCGGAATCGAGAATGTAGACGGACGAAGGATCGGCGATCGTTTTCAAGGAAACCCCGATTTCGAGGGGAACCACGCCGGTTCGCGTTTGCTCCTTCAGGAGATTTTCGTCGGCGGAAACGATCCGGGTTTCGATGTATTCCGAGACCACCGCCTCGACAACGATCAGATCCCGTCCGAGGCAATATCTCAGGGCCCCCGGATGCCCCGGCGCCGTCGCCGGGAACGGTCCCAGAGCGACGGACGCCGGTTTGCATCCGATCATCACCCCCCACAAGGTCATGATTCCCATCGTCCACCTTGCCGTAATTTTCATGTTCGAATGGAAAACGGTTTCTGTCCGGCGAAATCGTCCGCCCCCGGACCGTAAAGCCTGATCTGGGGATTCTGGTTCGGAAGGGCGGCCGAAACGGCCCGCATCAAATCCCGGTAATTCCCGGCGAAGGCGGGCGTGAAGGCGGCGCAAAGGGCGATCGTGAACGCTCCCCCGCCCCGGAAAGCCGAAGCCAGCTCCTCGTCCCGGGTGGCGCCCAGGTGAACCAGCGAAGCCTTCATCGGCGGCAGAAACAGACGGGGTGTCGATGGGGGCCTGACCGGCGAACGCTTCCAGCCGCCGGGAAACTTGTAATTCGTCCCGGAGTGGCAGGCGTCCGTGATCGCCAGGATCCGGACGCCTTCGGCGAATTCCCGCCAGATTTCGTCGAGCTCGTCGTCGTCCATCGGCCGGTCGTATGCCAGGAGCAGTTCGTCGAAGCCGTCCTCCTCGTCGCCGCCGCGGTCGGGGCGCTGCTGGCCGTGGCCGGCGAAATAAAATAGTAAGAAGTCCCCCGACCGGGTCGTCCGGGCCGCCCAGCGCAGATGGTCCTGGACGGCCCCAGCCGTGGCCCGGCTCGTTTTTAAAATCAGCGGGAGAAAACCGAGGGGGGCGACCAGGCGGTCGATCCGATCGACATCCGCTTCCGCTCCCCAACAGCCCGAGGTCAGCGAAAGCCCCCCGTACGCGATGGGATCGACGCCGGTCAATCCGACGATGACCGCGTATCCCTGAGGCATCCGAATTCCCTCCGCCCGAGTTCTTTTCCTTTTTCCGACCTTGAGTCGGAGGGCCCGGAAAAAAATGGAATTAAGGAATAAAATCCCCTCTCGCATCCATCTCGGAGCAAGGAGAGCGGAATTCGGAGCTGTGGTAAAAGACAGTCCGGGAGTGGTTCGCGGCGTAGCTGAAATTGGGCCTCGTCCGCGGAGACGGGACCGGATCCGCTATTTTTTGACCGGCGGCGCCGCTTTCATGGCCGCGGCGAGGATCTCCATTCTTCTTTTCAATTCGCTCTGATAGGCGGCGTCGTTGAGTGAAGCCGGATCCGGGTTGACCGTCTCATCGGCCGCGGCGCCGAAGTACAGGATGGCGTTGATAAGATCCCCGGCCGGCTCCGCGGGAAGAAAAGGAAAGATTTTTTTCCCCGGCACGGCCGCCAGCGGCGACATATTGAGCCGGATGAGGACCGGTGTCCGAGCGAG
>Ga0316628_100004246_pt1 | contig 11195 bp, 13 predicted proteins | sample OWC_Aug_M2_C1_D5_FD_207648 | JGI IMG/M metagenome (GOLD analysis project Ga0316628, IMG submission 207648) | Wetland soil microbial communities from Old Woman Creek delta, Ohio, United States - OWC_Aug_M2_C1_D5_C | ecosystem: Environmental > Terrestrial > Soil > Wetlands | place: USA: Ohio... | reverse complement strand
CACATCGGGATCTCCCGCCGGATCGAGGACACGGAGGAGCGGGACCGGCTGTCGAAGATCGTGGAGACGATCCGCCCCGAGGGGATGGGCGCGATCGTGCGCACGGCGGCCGAGGGACGATCGGAGGGGGAACTCAAGGCCGACATGGATTATCTCGTCCGGCTCTGGGAAACGATCCGGAAACGGAGCGAAAGCGCCGCCGCTCCCGCCATGATCCACAGGGAGCTCTCCCTTTCGCTGCGGGCGGTGAGGGACCTGTTCTCCTCCGAGAGCGACCGGATCGCCGTCGATTCGCAGGAGGAATACGACCGGATCCGGTCGTTCGCTTCCCAGTTCTTCCCCCGCATCCAGGACCGGATCGAGCTGTTCGCCGGTCCGGAGCCGATCTTCGACCATTACGGCATCGAGATCGAAGTGACCCGGGCGCTCGACAAGAAGGTGTGGCTGAAAAGCGGCGGATACATCGTGATCGAGCAGACGGAGGCTCTCACGGTGGTCGACGTGAACACGGGGAAGTACGTCGGGCGGTCGTCCCTCGAGGAAACCACGGCAAAGATCAACCTGGAAGCGGTCAAGGAGATCGTCTACCAGCTCCGGCTGCGCAACATCGGGGGAATCATCATCATCGACTTCATCGACATGAAGACCGAGGAGAACCGCGAGAAGGTGTACAACGCCCTCGTGGACGCCCTTCGCGCCGACCGGAGCAAGACGACGATCTGCAAGATCTCCGAGCTGGGCCTGGTCGAGATGACCCGAAAGCGGGTCCGGGAGAGCCTCGGACGATCGCTGTCCGACGCCTGTCCCTACTGTTCCGGCGAGGGTGTCATCAAGTCGAAGAAGACGATCTGCTACGACGTGTTCCGAGCGATGGAGCGGCAGGGGCTCGTCCTGTCCGGCAGGCAGGTGTCGCTCTACGTCCACCCCGCGCTGGCCGAGGAGTTGTTCGGCGAGGAGCGCCGCTTCCTGGAGATCCTCGAGCAGCGGTACGGGATGAAGGTGAACATCTCCGCCTCGGACAAGTACCATATCGAGCAGTACCGCATCGAGCCGAGCTGATTCGACAGGGGCCCCCGGCGGGCATTTCGGCTTGACGATCCCGCCCCGGCTCCCTATATTTATTACCTCACTGCGGTTTCACGCACCCTGCCGGCCGGCGTAGCTCAGTGGTAGAGCAGCTGATTCGTAATCAGCAGGTCGTCGGTTCAATCCCGACCGCCGGCTCCATTAATTCAAGCCCTTGTTCTCCCGTACGCCATTTTTTCCCTCCTGCGTCATGATATATTCCCTTGCATTAACCGGATATAATCTACGATAATTAAATGTTTTTGTACCTTTACCTCGGGAGATGCCGTGCGCAGAGTCCTTCCTGCCGTTCTTCTCGTTCTGGTGGTTTCGGCCCCGACTTTTTCCTTCGCTGCACAGGAAGGGGAAACGGTTCTCCGCGACAAATCCTTATTGATGACGATACGGCAGGAACGGGAACCGGTCTTCGGCGTCAAATCCTTTTTAATGGCAATACAGGTCGATGGGAAGCAAGTCGGACAAAACATGGTCGTGGACATCTCGATCGAGAAGACTGATGGGGCTTATATCGCAACGTGGGATTCCGTCCACATTTGCCCTATCGAACTGGCGAACAAAGTGAAGCTGACGCATCTGCGGGCAAGACATTACGGCACGGATACAGGGAGCATAAGAAACATCGTGGTGAAGGAGAAGTCCATAACCTTCGACATCGTGCGGTCACACGGCGATATGAAGGTCGACATCTCCCGAACGGGGGAATTCGGCTTCGATGTCGGAATCAAGGCGCATGGCACCCATTACAGAGACAAGAATCAACGGAAGTTCGCCGAAGAATGGGTGATGACGAACGGCATCAAACTTCCATCCAAGGATATCTTCGGTTACCCGGAAAAGAAGCCGAAGAAACATCGTTAGGTCCGGAAGCCACCTCTGCTCTTCGGCCACCCCTCAAGGTCCGGAAAAATTAAATTAAGAAGGTCCCCGGGCGCTTCCCGTGCGTAGAAGTCCATGATGAGTTCATACCCCCAAGTTATTTGAAATGCATTCTTTCCTCGCAGGAAAATACCTTCCTCCGGCATCGCATTGGTGAAATTCCGCTCTTTCGTCAAGATGCCGATAAGCATTTCACGGCAAACATTTTCCCAATAAAACCCATTCAGTTCACAAGCATGGATTACCAACAGTAATATCCCGTTACATATAGAGCACTTAGGTTAAATATATCCATAGGTATGGATATTGCGTAAAAAAAACCATGTATCTCCTCGCAGTTATGAACGGATCATAAACCGGGAGGGGGAGCAATATGAAGAGATTGCTGATCGTCTTCGCGTTGATGTTGGCTGTGGCAACCATGATGGCGCCGGTCTCGGCGTCGGCAGCATTGTTCAACGAATCAAACGGAGGCAGGGCGGCTTGGGAAGTGGATGTTGGTTATGTTTATACGGATGTTCCTACGAATTATCCAACTTCCTCGAACGGTCTCCCGTCAGGAAATATTTCGGGTTGGACGAGTTACTACCTTCCCGGAGGAGAGTACTTTAATTTCAATGGACAAAACCTGACGCACACTGGCGATTTCTATTATACTCCAAGCGCACTGACCTTAAATATTGCCCTTAATCCACTTACTGGTGTCTCTGATTTAGGGTTCGAAATAGACCCTATACTCGGCTCCGGTACATTTAGTATTACCGCCTACCTCGGTCCAGGCGGTACTCAAGGCAGCATTACCAATGCATGGTCTTCAACAAGTGCCCCATTTTTTTACGGCTGGACCGACCTGCCTGTCTATAGTCTCTCGATTGTTTCCTCAGGTACAGCCTTTGGGATAGGCCACATGGTGGAAGGAGGAGTCGGTACCGCCCCGGTTCCCGAACCCGCCACGATGTTGCTGCTGGGGAGTGGGTTGTTGGGGCTGGTGGGCTACGGCAGAAAGAAGTTCAGGAAGTAATCTGGCATCAAAAGATAATCTGTGAAGGGCGGGGTCGCAAGCCCCGCCCTTTCTATTCCCGCACTGACAGGCGATCGTTGAAGAACGATCAGCATCCCGCCTTCCGCAGGAACCCCGGCAACCCGATATGGCGTCAGATCGCCACGCGCACGGCGACCGACGACAGGATCCGCGCGACGTCCGCCGGGCGCATCCCCACCAGGAACCCGCGGTGACCGCCGTTGATGTAGATCTTCGGCAGGTCGAGGATCGTCCCCTCCATGTAGACCGGCATCGCGTGCCTGGTTCCGAACGGCGAGATCCCCCCGACGACGTATCCGGAGTGCCGGTTCGCCGCTTCCGGGGAGCATGGCGTCACGCTCTTCGCGCCGATGCTTCGGGCGAGTTCCTTCGTCGACACCTGCCGGTCGCCGTGCATCAGTACGATCAGCGGGCGCTTCCGGTCGTCCTCCATCACGAGCGTCTTCACCACGCAGTGCTCGTCGATCCCGAGCTCCCGCGCGGAGACGGCCGTGCCGCCCTTCTCCTCGTATTCGTACGGATGCTCGGTATACGCCGCTCCTGCCGCCCGCAGGACACGGATCGCGGACGTCACCGGCATCTTCTCCTTCCCCACTACCTATTGACCGCCTTCATCGACTCGGCGGGATACCGCATCCCCGCCACCGCCGACGGCGGCACCGCAGCCTCGACCCGTGAGACGTCCTCTTTCGACAAGGAGATCCCAAGCGCGCCGACGTTCTCCTCAAGGCGTTCGCGGCGCTTCGTTCCGGGGATCGGCACGATGTCCTTCCCTCGCGATAGCACCCAGGCCAGCGCAAGCTGCGCGGGGGTGCACCCCTTTTCCCGAGCGACCGCCTCGAATGCACGCAGCAGCTCCACGTTCCGCTCGAGGTTCCCCTCCTCGAAACGCGGCGAGGTGCGCCGGAAGTCCTTCTCGAACAGGTCCGCCTTGCTCTTCACCCTCCCGGCGAAGAACCCGCGCCCCAGCGGCGAGAAGGGGACGAACCCGATCCCCATCTCCCGGCACGCCGCGAGCGCCCCGTTCCCCTCCGGGTCGCGGGTCCAGAGGGAGTACTCGCTCTGCACCGCGGCGATCGGGTGAACGGCGTTTCCCCTCCGGATCGTGGCTGCCGCCGACTCGGAAAGCCCGAGGAAACGCACCTTCCCCCCGCGGACGAGGTCCGCCATCGCGCCCACCGTTTCCTCGATCGGGGTATCGGGATCGACCCTGTGCAGGTAGTAGAGGTCGATCACGTCCACGCCGAGCCGCGAAAGACTCGCCTCGCAGGCGGAGCGCACGTACGCGGGCTTCCCGTTCACTCCCTTCCAGCTCCCGTCCTCGCCGCGGAGAAGCCCGAACTTCGTCGCGAGGACGACCCGCTCACGCCGATCCCGGATCGCCTTGCCGACCAGGATCTCGTTGTGGCCGCGGCCGTAGATGTCGCTCGTGTCGAGGAGGTCGATCCCGAGATCGAGCGCCCTGTGGATCACGGCGATCGACTCCGCCTCGTCGGCGGGACCGTAGAACTCCGACATCCCCATGCAGCCGAGCCCCATCGCCGACACCGTCAGGCCGTTGCGGCCGAGTGTTCTTCGCTCCATCGCGATCCTCCCATATCCCGAAATAGCCCGCGGATGAACGGTTGTTCATTCCATTGTATTATACGGGGGCGCGCTGAGGAACCGACGGGAGGGTTCGCCATGGGGACGTTGAACGGGAAGACGCTCTTCATCACCGGGGCAAGCCGGGGGATCGGCCTGGCGATCGCGCTGCGGGCCGCGGCGGACGGCGCGAACGTGGTCGTCGCCGCCAAGACGGCGGAATCGAACCCCAAGCTTCCCGGCACTATCTTCACTGCCGCCCGCGAGATCGAGCGCGCGGGTGGCAAGGCCCTCCCCCTCCAGGTCGACATTCGCTTCGAGGAGCAGCTCGCCTCGGCCGCCGCGAAGGCGGCGGAGGCGTTCGGCGGCGTCGACATCCTGGTGAACAACGCGAGCGCGATCAGCCTCACGGGGACGCTGCAGACCCCGATGAAGCGGTTCGACCTGATGTTCGGCGTGAACGTCCGGGGAACATACGCCGCGTCGCAGGCCCTGCTGCCGTACCTCCTGAAGGGAGGGAACCCCCACATCCTGAACCTGAGCCCGCCCCTTTCCATGGATCCGAAATGGTTCGGAAACCATTGCGCCTACACGATGGCGAAGTACGGGATGAGCATGTGCGTCCTCGGGATGGCGGAGGAGTTCCGGGAAGCGGGCGTGGCGGTGAACGCCCTGTGGCCGAGGACGGTGATCGCCACTGCGGCCCTCGCGATGATCCCCGGCGTCGAGACGAGGAATTGCCGCAGGCCGGAGATCGTCGCGGACGCCGCACACGCGATCCTCACGCGCGACAGCCGTTCGTGCACCGGGAACTTTTTCATCGACGACGAGGTGCTCGCCGCCGAAGGGGTTACGGACCTCTCCCGCTACGCGGTGGAGCCGGGCGCTCCCCTTCTCCCCGACTTATTCCTTGGATAAAGCGGATTCCGCGTCCGGTTGACGTGGGTCAAACCGGCCGGCAACGATCGGTGGTGTAGTGTGACCTGCGGATCCCGGGGATAAGGAAGGCGCATGGAACTCGTGTCGGCCGCATTGACCGTCATCCACCTGCTGGCCGTCATCGCGTGGCTGGGAGGGATGGTCTTCCACATCGTCGTCCTGGACCCGGTGTTCCGGAAGAACGAGGTGAGCTTCCAGAGCGCGTACCTTCTCGCCTTGATGGAAGGCCGGTTCCGGAAACTGGTGGGATCCTCGATCGCCCTCCTGCTCGTATCGGGCGCCGCGAAGGCGTACCTGCTGCTGGGGACGGCCGACGCGCTCCTTCACACGACGGCGGGCCGGTACGTCCTCCTCAAGGGCGGGCTGACGGCGGCCATGCTCGTCATCTTCGCGGTGTGCCCGAAGACGAAGTCGTGCTCCCCCATCCCGGGAGTCTGCGACGTCGCTTCCGAAGGGATCCTTTCCGGCAGGACGGACGGGACGATCCGGGAGCGGTCCAAGGTCATCCTCCCGAAGGTCGCGCTGGGTCTCGGGGTGGCCGCCCTCGTCGCCGCGGTGCTGCTCCGGGGATAGCTTACTTCTTCCCCCTCTCCTGCAGGAACGCTCCCAGCGCCCTGTCCACTTTCCCGATGTGGTTGACCAGCCAGTCGCCCATGTAGCGGCCGATCTTGTCGGCAAGCTCGGGAGTGGCGCCGTTGTCGTCGTATTCGTCCCGCAGGTCGTAGAACTCGTTGATGAACGTCGTGTGCTCCCCCTTGTGGGCGGGAAACCCCGGATAGGCGAAGCGGCGCATGTAGATCTCTTCGAGCCCGAAATGGCTGTTGACGTAATCCTCGAGATAGTCGAGCACGTTCGCAAGGTCCGGCGCGGAGACCTGCCCGTCATCCCGCAGCAGCGTGTTGATCGTGGCGAAGAGCTCCCGGTGCTGTGCATCGATGGAGTCGACCCCCACCGACCATCGTTCCGTCCACTCGAACAAGATCGCCTCCGGTTATCCGGCCGTCGACGAGGAGGGGTACCCCTCCTCCGCGGTCGCTTTCGTCAACGTCTCCACGGTCGTCATCGAGGTATCGAAGGAGACCGTCGCGCGCGGGGGGGAAAGGGACACCTCGACGTCGCCGACCCCGGGCACCGCCGCCAGCGCCTTTTTCACCGCGGCGACGCAATGGCCGCACGACATCCCCGTGATCTCGAGCGTCACCCGCTCCTTCGCCATGGACCGTCGCCCCCTTCCGTCACGTCGGGATTGCTTGATATGGAATCATTATACGGGAGACGTCGCGGGCTTGCACCCCGCCCTCCCCCTTTCCGACGTTTATCGTCCCTTGATGCAGAAACGTGGGAGAATATACCGGGACACGGCAGGTATTCTCGGGGACCCCTCTGCGAGGGCTCCAGGGAGATACGCCGATGCGGGAATTATCGAAAGAGCGTCTGGAGCGATACCTGGCCACGTTGTTCCGGGCGCCGGCGGCCGTCACCGCCATGGTCTCCCTCCATGAATCGAAGGCGTCGGGCGCGGCGAAGGAGTACGGATACGGCCACCCGGTGAAGGTGGAGTTCACCGTCGGCGGGGCGCGCCGTTCCGCGGTGCTCGAAACGACGAGCCCCGGCCCCTTCGGACACGAGCACATGTCGGACCGCGCCCGGATGATGCTGTGGGACCACGGCGCCTATAACGCGCTTCCGCGCCATGTCCGCTCCCTCGACGTGGGCGCGTTCGACCGCGAGGGGAACCTCCACTCCGTCGGGAACCTCGAGGAATTCTTCCTCCTCGTCGATCACGTCGAAGGAGCGGGGTACATCCTGGACCTCGCGCGTCTCCAGGAGGGGGGGGCGCTTCGTGACCTGGACATCGCGCGGGCGGACGCCCTGTGCGACTACCTCGTGGAGATCCACGCCGTCCGTGGCACCGATCCCGGGTTGTACACGCGGCGGATCCGCGAACTGCTGGGGGACGGCGAGTGCATCATGGGGCTGTGCGACAGCTATCCCCTCCCCCACGGGTTCATCACCGCCGCACTGCTGGAGGAGATCGAGCGCCGTTGCGTGACCTGGCGCTGGCGCCTGAAGGGTCGCACCGATCGGCTTCGCCAGGTGCACGGGGACTACCACCCGTTCAACATCCTCTTCCGGGAAGGGACCGACTTCACCGTGCTGGACCGGTCGCGCGGGGAGTGGGGGGAACCCGCGGACGACGTGACCGCCCTCACGGGAAACTTCCTGTTCGCGTCTCTCCAGGCCACGGGCCGGCTCGAAGGCGCACCTGAAACGCTGTTCCTGCGATTCTGGGACCGGTACATCGAGCGGACGGGGGACGCGGAGATCCTCGAGACCGCCGCCCCGTTCTTCGCGTTCCGCTGCATCGTAATGGCCTCCCCCGTCTGGTACCCTTCCCTCGACGAATCGGTCCGCCGGAAGCTCTTCTCATTCGTTCTCTCGGTCCTCGACGCCCCGCGATTCGAGCCGAGGAAGATCAACGGATGGCTCGATGCCCTCTGATCCCGAAGCCGCCTTCGCGGTCTGGCTTACGGGGCTTCCGGCGTCGGGAAAGTCGACGATCGCAAGGGCGCTATCGGCGGAATTGGCGACGAGGGGGGTTCGGGCGGCGGTCCTCGAGTCCGACGCTGTCCGCCGGGAGATCACGCCGCAACCGAAATACGGCGATACGGATCGGGACGCGTTTTATGCGACCCTTGCATATCTCGCCCGGGTGCTCGTCCTGCACGGCGTACCCGTGATCATCGATGCAACAGCGAACCGCAGGGCGTACCGTGACCGCGCCCGGGAGGCGATCCCCCGCTTCATCGAGGTTTACGTCCGATGCCCGCTCCCGGTGTGCCAGGCCCGGGACCCGAAGGGGATCTATCGGCGAGGTGCGGAAGGTACGGCGCAGAACGTGCCGGGAGTGTCGGCGCCCTACGAGCCGCCGTCGATGCCCGAGGTGGTCGTGGACGGAGAACGGGACGACCCCACGGCCGCCGCGAGGAACATCGCGTCGGCGCTTGCGAAGAAGGGATATCTTTTATAACGCCTCGAGAGCTCCCGCGTAGGTGGCGAACGTCACGGCGTCGAAGAGGACGAAGAGGACGCGGGATGGGGCTGCCGGTTCGGAGGAGAGGAACGATGCGACCTCGGCCAGCGCCGTCGGTGCCGCCAGCGAAACGGGATATCCGTAGATCCCGGTGCTGATCGAGGGGAAGGCGACGGTCCGGAAGCCGTGCTCCACGGCGATTCGGAGGGCGTTCCGGTAACAGGAGGCGAGCAGGGCGGGCTCTCCCTGGTCGCCGCCGCGCCACACCGGTCCGACGGCGTGGATCACGTACCGCGACGGCAACCCCCCGCCGCCGGTCAGGACCGCTTCGCCGGTGGGGCATTCGCCGCGTTCGGCGCGGATCGCGCGGCACGCGTCGAGGATCGCCGGGCCGCCGGCACGGTGGATCGCGCCGTCGACACCGCCGCCGCCGAGAAGCGTGGAGTTCGCGGCGTTCACGATCGCATCGACCCTCTGGCGCGTGATGTCGCCAAGGACGAGCTCGATCACTTTCCCGGAGACGGTTTTTTCCATGGGGCACATTATACGATCAAATCGGGCCGAGACGACAAAAACCGGGGCATCCCTGCCTGTCTCGGCACTAGGCCATCCATGGCCGTCGCCGCTGCACGTGGCGTTGCGTCGCGTGTTGGCCCGCCGACCCCCCTTGCGCCGCCTGCTCCGGGACCTCGCCCTTGAGATCTCGGGCGCGGGGGGGAAGGTTTATCTTGTCGGCGGGTTCCTGCGGAACATCGCCGAGGGAAAGGATCCCGGGGACGTCGACCTGCTGGTCACGGGGCTTTCCTATCGGAGGACCGGGGACGTCCTGCGGTCGCTTTCCGCCATGATCCCCGGCATCAGAAAGGTCGTTGCGGCAGGGAAGCATTTCCCGGTGCACCGGATCGCGGCCGATTGGGGGAAGGAGTACATCGACGTCTCCAACGCGCGGGCCGGGACGACAAAATCCGTGGCCTCCCTGCCTGTCCCGGCACTAGGCCATCCCTGGCCGTCGCCCGCAGACAATTCGACCGATGAACGGGAGGCCGTCGATGACGCGTCGCGAAGGGACTTCACCATCAACGGCCTCCTGTTCCGGATCTCCGCCGGCCGCGGAGGGGTGGACGGGCGCATGCTCGATCCCTTCGGCGGCATCGAAGACATGCGCAGGAAACGGATCCGATGCATCGGGGACGCCGGGGACAGGTTCCGGGAAGATCCGGTCCGGATCGTCCGCGCGATCCGGCTGAAGAACGAGCGGCCCGGATTCATTCTCCACCCGGATACGGCGTCCGCGATCCGCCGCCTCGGGCCGCGCCTTCTCCGGGCCGCATCGCCGGACCGGCTCTCGGTCGAACTGGTACGCTCCCTGTCCGCGGATCCCGCCGGGACGATCGACGATCTCCTGCGGCTCGGGCTGTTGGCGTCCTTCCTTCCGGAGTCGGGCCTGCATGCGAAACGCGCAGCGGAGCGGATCGCGAGACGATACCGGTTCCTCCGTCGATCGCTCGGCACCCCCCTTCCGGTCCCCCTGCTCCTCGGAAACCTGCTGGCTGACCTTCCGTTGGACGCTGCGATGAAGGCCGCGCGGCGCCTGCGCCTGCCGAACCTGCGGTCCATCGCCACGACACTGCGCTGCCTTCACATCCTGTCGCACCCGGAGGCGTTGCGCTTCCCCCGCGCGGAGACCGAGTCGGCGCTGCTCGCCACGGAAGACACGAGAGGAGTGATCGCCTTCTACCGGGCGGTGCGGCATTCAGGGAAACGCCCCGCAAGGGACTTGAACCGTTTCATCGGGAAATGTCGAGCAACACCCGTTATCCTCGACGGTGCCTGGCTCGAGAAAAACCGGTTTCCGGAGGGGCCGAAACGGAAGGAACTTCTCCTTCGCATCCGGGAGGAGACCCTCGCGGGCAAGGTGACGCGCCCCATCGACGCGGAGCGCCTCGCCGAGTCGATGCGATAGGAATATAATCAATGATGGGAGCGAACCTCCGGAGAAAGGAGGCGCCATGAAGCACTGGGTCCGTATGGTGTCTGCGATCGCGGCATGCGCGTTCCTGTCTTGTTGCGCGACCTTGCGCACGGAAGCGAAGAAGCAGGAGGAGGAACCGCCCGGCCTTTCGGTCCGCCTTCCCGTCGCTAATGCCGCGACGATGAACATCGAGTCCCAGCCGTCCCTCGGGTACCCGGAACTGCCGCTCTCGGTGGCGGATGAAACGCGCGGCCGCTGGCTCACCCTCTTCGAGCTGAACTACACCCCCGCGAAACGGCCCGCTCCTCTCCATCCGACCTTCGGGGAGGCACCCTCCCGCTGAACCGGTCAGCGCCCGCGGCCGCCCCCGCCACGGTCGCCGCCACGGTCGCCACCGCCCCGGTCGTCCCCCCGGACACCGTCGTCTCCACCGCGGCCGCCACGGTTTTCCTGGCCGCGCGTCCCCGGATCCGGAGCCCGCCCCGCAGGCGACCGCTCCTGCACGACTCCCCGGCCTCCTTCCGGCCGGTTCGGCGGTGCGCCCGATCGATCGATCTTCGGCTCGACCTCGCGCACCCGTTCACGCTCCGGCGGACGAGCCGCGGGAACGTTGCGAGGAGGCGCCTGCCTCTCCACTTTCCCGGGACTCGGCACGGTGTCCC
>Ga0316628_100004245_pt1 | contig 11197 bp, 11 predicted proteins | sample OWC_Aug_M2_C1_D5_FD_207648 | JGI IMG/M metagenome (GOLD analysis project Ga0316628, IMG submission 207648) | Wetland soil microbial communities from Old Woman Creek delta, Ohio, United States - OWC_Aug_M2_C1_D5_C | ecosystem: Environmental > Terrestrial > Soil > Wetlands | place: USA: Ohio... | reverse complement strand
TTCATCGATACCGTCGGCTTCGGGATCATCATTCCGTCCCTCCCGCGCCTCATCATGGACCTCACCGGCGAAGGCCTGAGCGAAGCGGCCCGCTACGGCGGCTGGCTGCTGTTCTGGTTCGCCGCCCTGCAGTTTCTTGCAGCGCCGGTGCTCGGGAACCTCAGCGACCGGTTCGGGCGCAGGCCGGTCCTGATTACGTCGCTCGCGGCATTCGGGCTCGACTATCTCATCATGGGATTTGCGCCGACGCTCGCGTGGCTGTTCGTCGGCCGCGCGCTCGCCGGCGTCTGCGGCGCCACCTTTGCGACGGCGAGCGCTTACGCCGCCGATATCTCGACGCCCGCGACGCGCGCCAAGTCGTTCGGTCTGATCGGCGCGGCCTGGGGCGCGGGGTTTACCCTCGGGCCCGCCATCGGCGGCGTTCTCGGAGACCTGAGCGGCGCGCGCGTGCCGTTCTTCATCGCCGCGGGTCTCGCGCTCGCCAATTCCGCGTATGGATTTTTCGTTCTGCCGGAAACGCTGACGGCCGAACGGCGCCGGTCGTTCTCATTGAAGCGCGCCAATCCCTTCGGCGCGCTCGCCCAGATGCGCCATTTTCCCCTCGTCATCGGCCTGATGGCGGCGCTCGTGCTCTACCAGATCGCGCACGATGCGAATCCGAGCACCTGGACCTACTTCACGATGACGAAATTCCACTGGAACGAGACCGAGGTCGGGCTGTCGATGGCGTTCGTCGGCATTGTCGTCGTCATCGCTCAGGCGGGGCTCATCGGCCCGGTGGTTGCGCGCCTCGGCGAGCGACGCACGATCTTCGCGGGCCTGGCGCTCTATGCGCTCGGCTTCCTCGGATTTTCCTTTGCGACGCGGGGCTGGATGGTCTATTTCTGGATCGTTCCGTTCTGCTTCGGCAGCATCGCAAGCCCGGCGCTGAAGAGCGTCATGTCGCAGACGGTGCCTGCAAATTCGCAGGGCGAGCTGCAGGGGGCCCTCGGGAGCCTGCAGAGCCTGACGGCGGTCGGATCGCCGATCATCATGACGCAGCTCTTTGGCTTCTTCACGAGTCCGCGTGCGCCCGTTTATTTCCCCGGAGCTTCCTTCTTCGCTGCCGCCGTGCTCGCGCTCACATGCATCGTCGTGTGCGCATATGCGCTGCGCCGAGCAGCGCAACCTCCCCGCACGGCCTGACAGCGCGCGCGCTGCCCTCAGCGGTCGTTCGCTGCAGCGACCGTGTCGACCGGCAGACGTGTCGTGTATTTCTTCGTGCGCAGGACGAAGTTCGTGTTGACGGAGCGCACCGCGGGAATCGGCAGCAGATGCGTCGACAGAAACTGTTCGTAGCTCTCGATGCTGCGCGCCACAACGCGGATCAGGTAGTCGTTCTGGCCGCTCACCGTGTAGCATTCCTGGACCTCGGGGCGCTCGTTCACCAGGCGATCGAACTGCCGCACGCTTTCGGGGTGGTGGTTCTCGAGCGAGACGAGCGCATAGCCGACGATCGGCCAGCCGACCTCCGGCCCGTTGAGGAGCGCGGCGTAGCGCGCGATCAGCCCGTCTTCCTCGAGCCGCCGCAGGCGTCGCCAGCAGGGCGCGGTCGACAGCCCGACGCGCTTGGCGAGGTCCTGGTTGGAAATGCGCGCATCGTTCTGCAGCTCTCCCAGGATCTTCCGGTCGAGCCGATCCAGCTCACGTTTCGCCATGGCGACGCTCCGATCCCTGTCCGACGGTGAAAGAAGCAAGAATATTGCTAAAAATGTGATCCCATTGCAATGAATTGAAATGCTATTGCCCGTGGAAGGCATCTAAAATGTCGCACCTTTGGCTCGGAGTGCAGGCAGACATGTCCGATCCAATTCCGGATTTCTCCGTTCGACCTGCGACTGAGCTTCGTCCGGCCCCGGACTGGAGGCGCGTTGCCTACCTCCTGCACCTGTCGCGCTCGCTCGATGACATCGAGGAGTCGCGGCTCGTGCCCGAGCGTAAGGTTCTGTACCAGTTCTCGGCGCGCGGCCACGAGCTGTCGCAGATTCTCCTCGGCCTGAGGCTCACGGACCCGCATGACGGTGTCGCGGCCTACTACCGTGGCCGCCCGCTGCTGCTGACGTTGGGCCTCGCGCCCGAGGATGCCGCCGCGGGATCGATGGCGCGCGCAGGCTCGGCCAGCGACGGCCGCGATATCGGCGTCGTTTTCAACATGCCGTCGAAGGGCGGGGCGACCGTGCTGCCGGCTTGCGGGGGCGTTGGGACGCAGTACACGCCGACCGCGGGCTGGGCGCAGGCGATCCGCTATCGCCGCTCGAAACTCGCTGACAAGTCCTACGCACGCAGCATTGCCGTCGTGCACGGCGGCGATGGCTCGGTGGCGACCAACGGCTTCTGGTCGGCGCTTACACAGGCGACGGCCATGCGCCTGCCGATGCTCTTCTACATCGAGGACAACGGCTTCGCCATTTCGGTGCGCTCGGACCTGCAGACGCCTGGCGGCAACATCGCAGCGAATCTCGCGTCCTTTCGCAATCTCACCGTGCTCGATGGCGACGGCACCGATCCTCAGGAAGCGGCGGAGCTCACGGCACGCGCGGTCGAGATGGTGCGCGATGATCGCGGACCCGTGCTCCTGCGGGTCACCGTGCCACGGCTCAACGGTCACTCCGTGCAGGATACACAGGCCTACAAGTCGGCGGAGATCGTGAGCCTGGAACGCCAGCGCGATCCGCTCAACACGCTGCGCAACTTCCTGGTGCCCCGCTTGCTCACGCAGTCCGACTGGAACGCCGTCGCGGCCAGCGCACGGCGCGACGCCGAGGCGGCCGTGGAACGGGGCCTCGCGCGTCCGATGCCCGACGGCGCGAGCGTCGCGCGGCACGTCTTTTGCGAGACGGACGGCGACGGCCGGCCGGTGCTGCAGCAGCAGGGCGGAGCCGCACCCGAAGGGCTGGTGTTCCCGGCCGGCTCGACCGAGCCGCATCCGGAACCGACGCGCATCAACATGATCACGGCAATCCGCCGTACGCTCGAATTCGAGATGGGCGTCAATCCGCACCTTGTCATCTTCGGCGAGGACGTCGGCCCGAAGGGCGGCGTGCACGGCGCGACGCTCGGCATGCAGGACAAGTTCGGCGCCGATCGTGTATTCGACACGAGCCTCTCGGAAGAGGGCATCATCGGTCGTGCGGTCGGGATGGCGCTCGCGGGTCTTACGCCGGTGCCCGAGATCCAGTTCCGCAAGTACGCGGATCCGGCCGCCGAGCAGCTGCACGACTGCGGAACCCTGCGCTGGCGTACGGGCAACCGCTTCGCGGCGCCGATGGTCGTGCGCATGCCGGGCGGATTCGGCCCGAAGTGCGGCGATCCCTGGCACAGCCATTCGGATGAGGCCGAGTTCCTGCACGCATGCGGCTGGCGCGTAGCCATGCCGTCGAACGCGGAAGACGCCGTGGGGCTCCTGCGCACGGCCCTGCGCGGGAACGATCCGACGATCTTCTTCGAGCATCGCTCGATGCTGGATGCAGCCTGGGCGCGGCGCCCGTACCCCGGCGATGGGTATGTGCTGCCGTTCGGGAAGGCGCGTCTCGTTCGCAAGGGCGATGCCGCGACCGTCGTGAGCTGGAGCGCAATGGTCGAACGCTGTGATACCGCCATCGAGAAGAGCGGTTTCGCTGCGGAGCTCATCGACCTGCGCACGCTCTCACCCTGGGACCGGGCGGCCGTGATCGAGTCGGTGCGCCGGACGCGCCGCTGCCTGATCGTGCACGAGGATGGCCTGACGGCGGGCTTCGGCGCAGAGATCGCTGCCGTCCTTGCGAAGGAGGCGTTCTTCGATCTCGATGCGCCAATCGAGCGGCTCGCGATGCAGAATACGCCGGTTCCGTACAATTCGGCGCTCCTCGCAGCGGCGCTGCCGACGGTCGAACGGATCGCGGAGGCGCTCGCGGCGCTCGTGGAGGTCTGACCTTGGAGCTCATCGATGTCGTCGTTCCGGAGAACAGCGAGGGCACCGAAGCGACGGTTCTCAAGTGGTGGCACAAGGTCGGCGACCTGGTTACGCAGCACCAGCCGCTCCTGGAGCTCGAAACTGACAAGGTGACCGTCGAGGTTCCCGCCCCCGCATCCGGCGAGCTCGTGGAAATCCTCAAACGCGAGAGCGAATCGGTCGAGCCCGGTGCCATTCTCGCCCGCATGCGACAGGGTGCGAGCATCGTCGAGTCAGCGCCTGCTCCCGCGCCCGAAAAAACGCGACCCGAGGCGCCCGCGAGCAAAGTCGCGCCGGCGGCGCGCAGTCACCTGCAGAGTCCTGCCGTCCGCCGGTTACTGGCGGAACACGGCCTCGAGCCGACCGCCATTCCGGCGTCGGGCAAGGATGGACGCCTGACCGCACAGGACATCACCCGATTTGTGGAAACGCGCGCCGAACCGGCGGGTCGGAGCCCGGCACCCGCAGCGCCAACGGTCGCGAAATCCTTTGGCCAGCGCATTCCGCACAGTGCGATGCGCCGGCGGATCGCCGAGCACATGGTTGCGAGCATGGCGGCGGCGCCGCACGTCACCACCGTCTTCGATGCGGATCTCGGGCGCATCCTCAAGCACCGCGCACACCACCTGGATGCGTTTGCGCGTCAGGGCGTCAAGCTTACGCTGACCGCGTACTTCGTCTCGGCCGCTGTGCGCGCACTCGAGGCGGTGCCCGAGGTGAACAGCACCTTTCATCCGGATTTCCTCGAGATCCATGCCGACTGCAACATCGGCGTGGGAACCGCGCTCGGCAACGAGGGATTGATTGTCCCCGTCATTCGGCGCGCACAGACGCTCGATCTCCTGGGCATTGCGCGCCGACTGGGCGATCTCGTGACCGCCGCCCGCGAGCGCCAATTGGCGCCCGAAGACGTGCGCGGCGGCACGTTCACGATCTCGAACCACGGCGTGAGCGGGAGCCTGCTCGCGGCGCCGATCGTGATCAACCAGCCGCAGGTCGCGATCATGGGCGCAGGCAAGGTCGAGCGCCGCGTGGTCGCCGACGAAGTCGACGGCGAGGAAGTATTCCGCATTCGATCGATGTGCTATCTCACCCTCACCATCGATCACCGTGCGCTCGACGGCTTCCAGGCCAACACCTTCCTCACCACGGTCGTGAAGACCCTGGAGAGCTGGCCGCTCGACTAGCGTCGCGCGCTGCCGCCTCCTACAGCACGCCCGGATTCCGCTGCCAGACGGCGTAGGTCAGCACCGTCGCGAACGTGACCCACGCCCAGTACGGAAACAGCAGTCCGCCGGCGAGCGCGCGCGTGCGCCAGAAGCTCACCAAGGTGAAGAACAGAATCAGCCACAGCGCGTTGATCTCCGCAAACGCCCAGCGACCGGAATGCCAGCGAAAGAAGAGCCAGGTCCACAACGCGTTGAGCACCAGTTGCGCGACGTAGAGTGCGAGCGAGGCCCTTGCCGCCCGAAATCCCGCGGTGCGCCAGACGAGCCAGGCGGCAATCGCCATTAGAAAGTAGAGTACCGTCCATACGGGTCCGAAGACCGCGGGTGGAGGCGCCCAGGCGGGCTTTGCGAGCTCGGCATAGAATCCGGCGGCATTGACCGAAGCGACGGCTCCCAGCGCTGCCGCTCCGGCCGTCACGCCAAGCGACAGCAACAGGACCGGCCAACGCAATCTGTCATCGGAAGCCGGTGATACCGAGTTCATAGGAATCCTCGAACAGCATCGAGATAGACCGAAGTCTCAGGGGAGAAATTGTGCATGGCGCCCGCGAGCACGGCGACCTGCACCTGTCCGGGCCGGAATGCAGCCACGAGGGCTTCCGAGCGGTCGCGCGGGATGATCTCGTCGAGTCCCGCGATCACAACCAGCACCGGCGCGGAGATCCGGGCCGCGCGCCTCAGCGAATCGAATTTGTCCTGGAGCAGCCAGGAGATCGGCAAATACCAGTAGTGCCTGCGCGCAACGCGCTCGAGGCTATCATAAGGGGTGACCAGCACGAGCCTGTCGATGGGACGCTCGGCCGCGAGGCCAGCAGCGACGCCCGACCCCAGGCTCCGGCCGATCACGGCGACCCGGGAGTACTGCTCGTGCACCTTGTCGAACAGCGCGATCGCGTCCTTGACGATCGCTGCCTCGGTCGGTGTTCCGGAGCTGCCGCCGTAACCGCGGTAGTTGACGAGATAGAGCGAGTAATCGGGCAAGGCGCCCGCGAGCGGCACGATCTCTGCGGCGACATCCTCGGCATTACCGCCAAAATAAAGCGCAGCCCGCGCACCCGGGCGCGTGACATTCCAGACCTTGAGCACGGCGCCATCGACGTCGATTCGCAGTGCTCGCGCCGCCGCGGTCTCGACCTCGGGAGTGGGGAAGTAGATGAGAGACCGTTGCGTGACGTATACGAAGAGGCAGAGCGCCGCGTAGATGATCAACGCAATGGACAGGACAGTCACGGCGGTCGCTTTCACGGTGCGAGTCAGGATAGCAGTGTAGGCGAGGCGCCGGACGGGTAGAAGATGCGCATGAATGCGGACGATGTTGACGAATCGCCGAACCCGCCGCGGCCCGACGCGCAGGTGCTGTTGCATGGGATGGACCTGCGGAGCCTGCGATCGGAGCTCGCCATCATCCGACGCCCTTCGCGACCGCGACAAGGTACAGCTCGTGAACTACGTGCTCGCAGTGATCCGCAAGCTCAATCCGATCGTCATCGGGCTCGCGCCGTGGAGACGAGCCTGATTCGCGCACCAGCTTCACTGTCAAGCCCGCGCTGGCTGCGTGGGATCGGCAGTTCGTCCGCCCGCTCGTTACGTCAGCCGTTCCGTGGGTCACGGTTTGCGCGCCGCATGCCGGTTCGTCAGCCGTTGGAGCGCTTCAACCACACACAGTGTTGCGATCCGCCCTCGGTTCGAGCGCACATGAAGAGCCAGGTGCTCATGTCATTGGCGAACGTGTAGCCCTGGTATCCCGACCGCGACCACTGTGCGTGAAATTCCTTCCACTCCGGCTTCCATCGCGGGTCGATGGCCGCGGGAGACACCTTGGCGAAGAAGACTCCGCTATCCCGCTCTTGGAACTCAAACCGGCCGTCCGCGGCGCCCAGGTAGAGGTCAGTCCTTACCGCGATGCTGTGCGCGGACGGCGGCAGTATGTCCGGAAGCCAGCCGCGCTCGAACAGGCGGACCGAGCGCGCGTCCTCGATCGTGGCGTAGGTCTTGCCGGTCTCGCCGCAGGCGGCGTGCAGGAGCCCGAAGAACGACAGCAAGAGGACGCTGATGATTCGCTGCATGGTCACATTCTAATGCCTGAGTTCGGTTGGCGGACATGCCGCGCGACGCCTGGGCGGTCAGGCGAGCATCGCGGTAACCGCAGCTCCCACATGGATGCGAGTTGTGTTCAGGAGCGCGACGTTGCGATGCAAATCGGTGCGCAGCAGGAGCGGAAGTTCCGTGCCGCCGAGAATCACGCCGTCCACAGACTGCCGGTCAATGAGATTGTCGATAGAGGAGAGGATCGCGCGACGGGTTTCATCGCGAAAGACGCCCGCAACAAGCTCGTTCATGTACCGGGCGTGCATGGCAACGCGGGCGGCTTCGTCCGGCAGCACGATTGCGAGTCCCTGCGACGTGAAGTGTTTCTGATAGAAGCCGGCCTCCATGGTGAACCGGGTCCCGATGAGCCCCAGGCGACCGAGGCCTCTGGCTTTGGCCGCGTCGCACGTGGCTCGAACGATGCTGATGAGCGGAATTGGCGAGCGGTTCGCAATGTCGTCGAACACGACGTGCGGAGTATTCGCGGCGAGCAGGCCGAGCTCGGCGCCCGCCCGCGCGAGGGTTCGGACAGACTGCACGAGATAGTCCGTTGTTTCCGCGAGTCGATTAGAGCCGATCAGGCCAAGCATCCGGGCTACATTGACACTGTCGACGATTATGTGCGGGTGGGTTTCGGGTCCGGCTCGCTCGCGACAGAGGCCAATCATCGAACGGTAGTAATCGATGGTCGACTCGGGACCGATGCCGCCGACGATTCCAACCGTCTTCATGGCGCGGCAGTATAAGCGAGCGGGTCAATGTGCGGCGGAGTGGTCATAAGGAGCGAAGCGGAATGTCAGCAGAGCTATCGACGGATGGGATACGAACGACGTACGGGCGCATCCGCGGGTACCTGCGGCGCACGCCCGTGCTCGAGACCAGCGCGCGTGACTTCGGATTGAGCGGCCAGCCGATCGTTTTCAAGCTCGAACTCCACCAGTACACCGGATCGTTCAAAGTGCGCGGCGCGTTTGCCAACCTGCTGACGCGGCGCGTACCACCCGGAGGTGTCGTGGCGGCGTCCGGCGGTAATCACGGCGTTGCGATCGCGTACGCCGCGCAGCGGCTCTCCATCCGCGCCCGAATCTTCGTTCCTTCGGTGGCATCGATCGCGAAGCAGGACGAGATCCGGCGCTTTGAGGCGGAGCTCATCGTGAGCGGGGACCGCTACGCGGACGCTCTCGCCGAGTGCCGGCGCTTTGTATCGCAAGCGGACGTGCTCGAGGTGCACGCGTACGATCAACCCGAGACGCTGCTTGGTCAGGGCACGCTGGGCTTGGAGCTCGAGGAGCAGCTTGCGCAGTTCGACACGCTGATCGTCGCAGTCGGTGGTGGCGGGCTCATCGGCGGGATCGCCGCGTGGTTTGCGGGACGGATCAAGCTGATCGCCGTGGAGCCGCGCGCTGCGCCGACGCTTGCGACAGCCCTCGCGGCCGGGCGACCCGTCGACGCCGAAGCCGGCGGGATCGCCGCGGATTCGCTCGCGCCGCGTCGCGTCGGGGAGCTCATGTTTCCGCTGGCGCAGCGCTTCGTGCAGCAGGTCATCCTGGTCGACGACGAAGCGATCCGCGCAGCGCAGCGGACGCTTTGGCGCGAACTGCGCGTGGCCGCGGAACCGGGCGGCGCGGCGGCGTTCGCAGCGCTCTTGTCGGGGCAGTACCGGCCGAAGCCCGGCGAGCGCGTCGTCGTACTCGTGTGCGGCGGGAACACGACGGCTGTCGGCTTCGGCTGAACCGGTCTGCGGTCAGCTCAATCTGGGGCAACTGAGTGCGATCGTGTCGTATGGAAAGGAAACTTCCGTCCGCCCGCGCAGTTCGGGGTGTGCATCGATGAGGTTGCGGAGCTGTTCCGTAACGCGCTCCCGCTGCTCGCTGTCGAGGCTTGCGATGAAGCTCACCGACAGCACGCGATCGATGATCACGCGCTCGGGCGACCCGACGTGCGCGTGCGGGAAATGCTGCTCGTGCAAGGGACCAAACCCCGGAGCGGGGAATACGCGGCGCCAGTCGCCTGTGTGGAGCCGGGGCACGTCGCCTTCCAGCGGCCGCATGATCTGCGTGAGGGCCGCCACCCAGTCGACACGTTCATCGCGTGTGTTCCAGACAAGGCCCAGGGTGCCGCCGGGCTTCAGCACCCGGCGAATGTCCGCCAGCGCCGCTACCGTTGCGAACCAGTGAAAGGACTGGGCGCAAACCACCACGTCTACCGACGCATCGGCAAGCGGAATCGCCTGGGCCGTTCCGATCCGCGCATCGACGTCCGGCAGAGCTGTCCGCAGCTGAGCAAGCATCGCGGCAACCGGCTCGACGGCGATAACCTGCGCGCCGGTGGCGATGAGATGAGAGGTGAACTTCCCGGTCCCCGCACCGAGATCGAGGACGATCTGTCCTTCGCCAAGGCCGAGGCGCTCGCGGAGCCAGCCATCGAGCTGTGCCGGATAATCCGGGCGTCCCCGGACGTAGCGCTCGGCTGCGCGGGAAAATCCGCTGTCGGCGACGCGGTGAACGTCGTTGGCGTCGGCTGTTGTCGGGCGGTCGGACACTGCGAGCGAATTGATGCCAGGAACGGCAATGTTACCGAACCGAGCCGGCCTGCGCCCGCTGCCAGGGCCAGTGGCCGCTCACCTCCAGCTCGAATGCGAAACTGAGGAGCGTCCGGATCGCGACGATCACGGCGAGTACGCCGAGATTCTGGAAAGTCGGTTCGATGGCCACGGTGCCGATGATGTCGGCAATCACCAGCAATTCGAGGCCGAGCAGGATCGCCCGGCCGAGATCGGCGCGCAGTGCAAGGTACGAGTTCTGGAACGTCGCCCGCCGTACCAGGCGTCTCGCAAAGGTTGCCGCGGCGAACAGCACGCCGAGCAGAAGAACGGCGATCCCGGCAACCTCGACGGCGCGCGCGGCCGCAGCGACAACATGTTCGTAGCTCATGATTCGTCGATTCCTCGGTTGTTCGTTTCTAGCTCTTGCGTCGAGGCTTGCCGTACAGCGCCCGCAGCTCATCCTTCGCGGCCTGCAGCCGTCGGCGGTCCGACCGCGGGAGAGCACGGCCGGCGCGATTGATATAGAAAGTGAGCATCGACATCGCGGACCGAAAGGGATCCGATTTGCGGTGCCGGCTCTCCTCGGCGGAGCGGCTCAACGAGCGGGCGATCGCGCGCGGGTCGCGCAGCGTAAACACCCCCGGCTCGAGCATCAGGGCACGGCTCGTTTGAGTCACCCGCTGGGACCATCTGGCCGGCGTCGAGGGCACACGGACTTCCTTTTGAGTTGCGACCGCGGATCGGTAATCGTATTAGTACAGGAGCAGGCAGCCGGTCGACAACCTCGCGACACCGGTCGCGCCCGAAGCGAAGTCAACGGAGGAGCCATGGCGAGCCAGGAACGAGGCACGGACGTCGCTCAGCTGACGGGAATCCCGGAGGAGGACTTTCGGGAGGTGATGACAGAAGATGCCGGCGTTCGAACGGCCGAGCGGCGGGCGCTCTTCGGCGGCGCGGCGAAGCCCATCGGCGAATTGCAGGGCACGGCCCTCGCGTTTTCCGGCGGGGGAATCCGGTCCGCCTCGTTCGCGCTCGGCGCGCTGCAGGCGCTCCTCAATGAAAGGTGCTTCGAGCGGTTCGATTATCTGTCGACGGTATCCGGCGGCGGCTATCTGGGCAGCGCCATCAGCTGGCTCAAGCGACGGACGGCCGGCGAGGATCCGCCCTCCGATCCCGGCGGAGCCTTCCGGCGCGAGTTCGGCTGGGCCGGGGCGGGCGCCCGGCACTGCGTCGACAGTGGCGCAGTTTCCGGAGCGGGCGAGCCCGCGCGCAGGAACATCTGGCTCGATTACATTCGCCAGCACGGCAACTATCTGCAACCGGGCTCGATCAGCACGATCGCCTTGATCGCGACTGCGCTGCGCA
>Ga0316628_100004244_pt1 | contig 11198 bp, 8 predicted proteins | sample OWC_Aug_M2_C1_D5_FD_207648 | JGI IMG/M metagenome (GOLD analysis project Ga0316628, IMG submission 207648) | Wetland soil microbial communities from Old Woman Creek delta, Ohio, United States - OWC_Aug_M2_C1_D5_C | ecosystem: Environmental > Terrestrial > Soil > Wetlands | place: USA: Ohio... | reverse complement strand
CGTCCTCTACAAGGCCGTCAAGTCGTTTCTCGAGAACCCGGCCATCGTGGTCGCGTCGTTCTTTGTCGGCGGCATTCTGCTCATCGCCATCGAGACCTGGCTGCGCGGCCGGGATGCTCCCGGTCGCCCGGATGCCGCTCGACCGGATCCCGTCCCCCCGGCCGGCGCGCGGCGCCGGGGCCTCGTGACCGCAGTCCAACGGGTGGACCAGATTTCGTACGCGCAGGCGCTGATCATCGGCACGTGCCAGGCGCTCTCGATGATTCCCGGGGTGTCGCGGTCCGCAGCGACCATCATGACGGGGCTCATCCTGGGCATCGACCGCAAGACGATCGTGGAGTTCTCCTTCATCCTGGCGATTCCGACGATGGTGGTGGCCAGCGGGTACGAGATCTACAAGACGCACGCCGAGATGACCTTCGGCCAGTTCCACGTGCTGGCCACCGGGTTCGTCGTGGCCTTCGTCCTCGCGATCCTCGCCATCAAGTTCCTGCTGCGCTTCGTCCAGACGCACACGTTCAACGCCTTTGGCGTCTATCGGATCCTCGCCGCCATCGCGTTCTGGCTGGTCGTGCTGCGCTGAACGGAGTATCCTCTACCGCGCCGGAGGACTGGTCCGGCTGCGCGAGGGACCCATGACAAGAGAAGATCTGGCGGCGCCGCGTCCGACCGAGGAAGCGGTCGAGCGCCTCCGAAGATACGTGCACCTGGCCACGCCGCTCATCGCGTTGTACGACACGGTTCCGGGACCGGCCTTCGAGCCGCTGGTCGAAGCGAAGAACACCGATTGCTGCTTCGCGTACTTCGGCCACTGGGTGAACGGCGAGACGCTCGTCGTCAAGAAGGGCGGGCCGGGCTGCCCCGGCGGTCATCGCGGCCTCGGGCTCGAGCGCACCTCACCGCCCTTCATGGCTCACTTCCTCACGGACGGAGTCGGTGCGCCGGCCGGAGAAGGACTGAAGGCGACGCCCGACATTGCGCAGGAGATGCTCGATCGCGCCCGGCACGCGCCGAACACGAGCGGCCACGTGCTGCTTGGACCGCTGCGGGTCGATCAATGGGACCTGGTCCGGTCGGTCACCTTCTTCGTCAGCCCCGATCACCTGTCGGGCCTCACGACGCTGGCGGGTTACTGGACGAGCGACAAGGACGTGGTGACCGCGCCGTTCGGCTCGGGCTGCTCGTCGCTGCTGCGCGCGCTCGGCGAGTACGACGAGGACGAGGATCCGGCGGTGATCGGCGGGCTCGACATCGCGATGCGGCGCTACATCCCGGAATACATGCTGACGCTGACGGTGAGCCCCGCCCGTTTCTCCAAGATGCTGACGTTCCACGAAGAGAGCTTCCTGTACAAGTCGTGGTGGAACGACTTGATTCGGCAGCGCCAGGCGTGAGGAGGAAGGCTCCAGTCAGTGCCCGGCGTTCCGGGTGTCACCGCCCGCGCGTAGCGGACGTGGTTGTGGCCGCCAGGGCGATTTCCTTCGAGTAGTTCCCCTCGTTTCCGTTGCCATCCACCGACGCGACCACGTAGTAGTAGGTGACGCCGGCCGGAAGGAACCGGTCCGCGAACGAAGTCCCGGTCACCGGCGTCCTGTTCGTCCGCACGTACCCCGCGCGCGACGTCGTCGTTCGGTAGACGTTGTAGGACGCCGCGCCAGGGACCGCACTCCACGTCACGTACGCGGTCGTCGCCCTCATGAACATCGTCCCCAGCACCTGGCTCTGCACGGTGACGGCCGAGGGAGGCGCGGGCGTCGCGAACGGCTGCGCGAGCATCGCGATGGTGGCGAGCGACGCGCGGGCCACAGCCGACGCGAAGTCCATGTTCAGCGTGCTGAACGTGTCGTAGGTCCTGTGATAGTTGGGATTGCTGGGGTTTGCGTCCTCGATCCCGCACAGGGCGCTGTAGCCCTGGTCCCAGAAGGGGGAATGGTCACTGTAGGTGAGCGAGGCGTTCACCACCTTCAGCGTCGGCATCGGCGCCCACGCGGCCGCGGCGCTCGCGAACGTGTTCGCCAGCCATTCCGAGCGCGAATTCACGATCAAGTCGAGATCTTCGGGCAGCCGATCCGTGTAACCCACCATGTCCAGGTTGACCACCCCGATGATCCGCTCTCCGGCGCTCTTCGCGGCCTGCGCGTAGTGCCTGCTGCCGTAGAGCCCCCACTCCTCGGCCGAGAACGCGATGAACTTGATCGTGTAATCGAACGAATACCTGCTGAGCACGCGAGCCAGTTCGACGACGGCCGCGGTGCCGCTGGCGTTGTCGTCGGCGCCCGGCGCGAGCCGGGACGCGTCGTTGCTCGTTGAATCGTAGTGACCGGCCACGATCACCACCTGGTCGGGGGCCGTCCGGCCGCCGAGCGTCGCGACAACGTTCGCCGCCGGGTACTGCACGCCGGAGCCGAACACGAACGGATCGCGCTCGGCATCGAGGCCGAAGGCCGTGAAGGAGTCGCGCAGCCAGGTGCCGGCCGCTTCGCACGTCGGCATCGTCGCAAACCGCGTCTGAAAGCTCTCCAGCGCCTTGATGGTGTCCCCTATCGTCTGCGCGCTCACGAGCGAAACCATCTCGGGAATCCGCGTGGTGCCGGGTGCGTACGCCGTCGCGCGGGCGCGTGGCACCGCCGCGCTCCGGCCGGCGAGGCGGAAGGTCAGCTCCAGGTCGGACGCGTCGGCCAGCCGCTTCAGGTGCAGGCGCGGAGCGATGCGCTCCCGCACGTTGTCGTCCTTCGCGACCAGAAGCGTCGCGGCCGAGTCGATTCGCCAGACCGTGGCAACCGCCTTCAGCGCCTCGAGATCCGCGGCGGCGGATGTCGAGACCACGAACAACGCGTCCTGGTCGCCGACCGGTTGCAGCACCGCATGGGAGACGCGGGCATCGGCGAGGCGCGACGCGTCGCTTTCCGGCATCCGCACCAGCCACGCCTGCTCGAACTCCTGCAGAACCCGCATGCTCGCGACGAGAGCCGGCGGGGGGGCAGCAGGCTGGACCTTGTCCACGCGCACGAGGACGCTGCCCTCCGAGGATGGCCAGGCGGACAGGAGCGCAAGGGAAAGCGCGATCAGGCAGCCGCGAGCGGCTGGCGGTCGTCGTGGTTGGAACATGATGTGCTCGACTCCTCGCTCAGAAAACGAACCGCACCCCTGCCGACGCGTCCACGCCACCGAGGTTGACCGCGCTGTTCTCGTCCGCGACGTTCGCGCGGACGGACGCGTATTCGACGCGGCCGATCACGCTCCACTTGCCGCCCACCGCGCAGCGCGCCTCGGCGAGCACGAGGAAGCCGCTCGAGTGGTTGTTGACCGCCCTGCCGGCGTCCGGCCACGTCTCTTCGTACCTCGCGATGACGATGCCGGCACCCCCGGCGAGCGTCCAGCGCGGCGCCACGGCTCTTGCCACTTCTGCCCCGACCCGAAACGCGGTGACGCCGAGCGACGTCGTGGACGTCTCGTTGACCACCGGGGTGCCCAGGACAACGGCCTGGCCGTCGGCCGACATCCACCTGATGCCTCCGAACAGGGCAACGTCGGGCACGACGCGAACGTCCACCTGGGCGGTCACCGGCATCAACCGGCTGCCGTAGACGTCGCTCATCGCCGTATTGGACGGCACGAACACCCCCACCGTGCCGGAAAGCGCGACGCGTCCCGGCGAGGCGGCCGACTGCGCCGCGGCGGATGATGCACAAGCAAGCGACACCAGGGCCACGCCCGCGAGGATCAGGTAGACGCGCGAGAGTCTGGACCGCGTCATCGTTCACTCCTGGAGGCGCCGACGTCTGGTATCGGCAGAGGATGTTCGGCGAATTCTCGAGACGGGGGCGTTGCAGCAGGCAGGCGGTGCCCAGGATAACACGGTGCGGACGGCTGAGGACTCGGATCTCAACATCACCCGAGTCACGTCGGCGAGGGAAGACGAGAAGCCAAAGCCCAAGGCCCAAAGCCCAGGGCCGGCAAGCATCGGAGGACTGGTCGGGCCGCCGGGATTCGAACCCGGGACCTCTTGCACCCCAAGCAAGCGCGCTAGCCAGGCTGCGCTACGGCCCGAACCTTCACTACTCTACCACACTGCACCGTCGCGCAGGGGCGCCCCGGCGCGTCGTCTCCCATTGGGCTGCGTGCCTACGAATGACGACGCTTGAATGCGCGGCCGTTGCCGCCGCGCGTTCCGGCCGCGCGGCGAGACGCACCTTTCGGCGCCGTCTTCAGGGCTCGCTTCAGGCGCGAGGGCACCGGCGACTGTTCGCTCGCAAGGGCGACAGCATGGTCGCCAACCGCGGCGGCCTCCCCGGCCGTTCGAGCCGGGCCGAGCATGGTCAACACCTGCCGAAGACCGTCCTTGATCGCGCCGATCCGTTGCCTCATCTCCGGCGTGACGAATTCCTCGATCGGCAGCTCGTCGAGTGCGGGGCCGTGCTCTTCCTCGATTCGGCGCCTCGCGCCCGACAGCGTCAGACCCTCCTCGAAAACCAGTTGCTTGATGCGCAGGACCTGCTCGAGATCCGACTGGCGGTAAATTCGAGTGCCGGAACGCAGGACGCCGAGTTTCGGAAACTCCGACTCCCACGAACGCAGCACGTACGGCTGGATGTGCGCGATCTCACACACCTCGGCCGCCTTGTAGGCCGCACGCTTCGGGAGGTCCTTCGGCATGTCCGCCACGAGGCGGGAGTATACCAGAAGGCTCAGGGCTTAGCGCTTAGGGCTTAGGGCTCAGGGGGTTAGGATTTTGCTGCGGCCTTCCGACTCCGGTTGCGCGCACGGACCTCGATTCGAATCGGGCTGCCGAAGAACCCGAACGACTCGCGCAGCTGATTGACGAGGAACCGCTCGTAGGAGAAGTGGAACGTCGTGGCGACGTTGGTGAAAAAGACGAACGAGGGCGGAGCGATCCCGACCTGCACTGCGTAGAGGATGCGCACTTCCCGCTTTCCCGGGCTCGCCGGCGGGTGGACCGCGGTGACTGCCTCGATGAACTTGTTCAGTTCGGCAGTCGGAATCCGCCGCTTCCGCGCCTCCGCCACCCGGTCGATCACCTCGAGCAGCTTCGGCGTCCGTTCGCCGGTTGCGGCCGAAATGTGCAGCACCGGCGCGTAGTCGAGGAACTTCATCTGCCGCCGCACCTCATCGTCGAACTGCTTCGAGAAGTCCGGGCCCCGTCCCTTCACGAGGTCCCACTTGTTCGCCGCGATGATGATGCCGCGACCCGCGCGGTCGGCCTCGCCGGCGATCGCGGCGTCCTGGTCGGTCGCGCCTTCGATGGCGTCCAGCACGATGACCGCGATGTCGGCCTGCTCGATCGAACGCCGCGCCATCAGCACGCTGACGGCTTCCACCTGCCCGCTGCGCGCCACGCGGCCGGGCCTCCGGATGCCGGCCGTATCGACAATGCGGAACTGGCGGCGGTGCCATTTGAGTACCGCGTCCACGGAGTCGCGCGTCGTTCCGGGCATGTCGCTGACCAGCACCCGCTCTTCGCGCAGCAACCGGTTGACCAGCGAGGACTTCCCGACGTTCGGCCGGCCGACGATCGCGACGCCCACCTCGGTGGGTTCGACGGGGACCAGCCGGGGCTCTGCGGTAGCGCCCGGCGTCGGCCTGGCGCCCGGCAGACGCTTCACCACCTCGTCCAGCAGATCGCCGATGCCCTGCCCGTGTTCGGCCGATACTTCCATTACCGGATCGAATCCCAGTTGGTAGAACTCCATCGAGCCGTCGCGCGCGCGGCGGTCGTCCATCTTGTTGATGGCAACGATGACCGGCACCTCGGCCCGCCGAAGCTCCTGCGCTATCTCGTCGTCGGCCGGCACCTTGCCTTCCCGCCCGTCGACGAGCAGCACGATCAGATCGGCTGTCTCGATCGCGCGGCGCCCCCGCACGACGACAAGTTCGTGAAGCGGGTCCTGACTCGCGCCGAACATGCCGCCCGTATCCGTCAGCTGGAACGACATCCCGCGCCAGACCACGGGTTGGGTGATGACATCGCGCGTCGTGCCGGGTGTCGGCGTGACGATCGAGCGGCGGGACTCCGAGATTCGATTGAACAGCGTGGACTTGCCGACGTTCGGGCGACCGACGAGCACGACAGCCGGAAGCGTAGGGCGTTTCTGCACGGCTTTCTCGCGTCGGCCGAGGTCTGCTTTACCGGACCCCGGCCGAACCGGGAGCGGGATCCGGTTGTGGCAACCGCAGCTTGACAGTGTAAGTCACTCTCTCTATAGTAGTTAGCAGCTTCGAGGAGAGCGACCGAATGATTAAGCTCGACATCGTCAACGAGGTCTCGAAAGCCGCCGACATCACGAAGATCAAAGCCGAGCTGGCGGTGGACGCGGTCCTGGACGCGATGCGAGTCTCGATGCAGCGCGGCGAACGCATCGAACTGCGCGGCTTTGGCGTCTTCCAGGTGAAACCCCGGAAGCGCGGCATCGGCCGCAACCCGCGCACCGGCAAGGAGGTGCGCATTCCGCCGGGTCGGACAATCCGGTTCAAACCCGGCAAAGACCTGCAGAATATCAGCTGAGCGCCCCGGCGTCACGGAAGGCGCAAGGGGCCCCGGCAGCGTTGGCCTCCGTTTGACGCCCGATCGTTCGAGCCCTCACAATGCCTGACCCGTTGTCCCCACGCGAAATCAGCGCCCCGTCCGCCGACGAGCCTCAGTCGGGGTGTTCGGCCGATCCTTCTCCTGCCCCGGCAGTTGACCAACCCGGAGAACCCACGAGCGAACCGTATGGCCGGCGAGACACCCGGCAGTACGAGCCGGTCTGGGTGCAGGTCGCCAGGCCACGCGCACGCGACCGCGTCGGGCTGCATGCGCTCCTGTTTCTCGCGACGATTCTGACCACGACCTACATCGGGGTGTTCCACTGGCTGAGCTGGATGGCCGACTATCGCCCCATCAGGACCGCCATCCCTCTCGGCGCGATCTTCACGAGAGGATTCTGGTACAGCGCGACGATCCTCATCATCCTCGGAGCGCACGAGCTCGGGCATTACTTCGCCTGCCGATACTATCGGATTAACGCCTCGCTGCCCTACTTCATCCCACTGCCGCCGCCATTCCCGTTGACGGGCACGCTCGGGGCTTTCATTCGCATTCGCCAGCCGGTCACGACCAAACGCGCGCTGTTCGACATCGGCATCGCGGGACCGCTGGCGGGGTTCTTCTTCACGGTTCCGGCGCTCTTCATCGGCATCGCGCTGTCGCACGTGGCCCGGGTGCCCCCTCGCTTCAGCGGGCTGGAGCTCGGAGAACCTCTTCTCTTCAAGCTCGCATCGTGGACGATCTGGGGTCAGATCCCGGACGGCTACTCGGTGAATCTCCACCCGATCGCGTTCGCGGCCTGGTTCGGACTGCTCGCGACCGCGCTGAACCTCTTTCCAGTAGGTCAACTGGACGGCGGTCACATCTCGTACACAGTCTTCGGGCGCCGCTCGACACTCGTGACCATGCTGATGATGGCCGCCGCCGTCGTGCTCGCCTTCAATTCGTTGAGCCTCGTGCTGTGGACAATGCTCATGGCGGCGATGCTGTTCGCCTTTGGCCCAAACCATCCCCCGGTCATGGACGAGCAGTTGCCCCTCAATCGAGCGCGGCAATGGTTGGCCGCCCTCGCGCTGCTCATTTTCATCCTGTCCTTCACGCCGGCGCCGATCCAGCCGTTGGACCTGCTCAAATAGTAGTGAGGTGCGAGTAGCGAGTAGGGGTGGAGACCCCTCGGCCGTTGGACGTCGAGGGACGGGGCGCCCGCCTCGCCGCACTCACAGCACCGACAGCGGGTCGACGTCGATCGTCACCCGCCGGCGCAGGTCCGGCCGGGCGGCGACCGCGGCCTGTACCGCCTGTCGCATGGCGGCCCGCCGCGTGCCCTTCACGAAGAACTGCGCACGGTGCTCGCCGCGGAGCTTGACGAGCGCGGCCGGCGCGGGGCCCAGAACGCGGAAGTCGCCGCCTGCCGCGGACCGGACGCGTCTCACGAGGTCCGCCGCGTCCTCCATGGCGGACTGGAACGTCGCGCCGCGCACCACGGCGTTGACGAGCGAAACGTGCGGGGGGTACCGCATCGAGCGCCTGAATCCAATCTCCTCCGCGAAGAAGGCCTCGTAGTCCTGCCGGCACGCCAGCCGGACGCTGTAGTGATCTGGATAGAGCGTCTGGATGATCGCCTCGCCGGGTTGTTCGCCCCGGCCCGCCCGTCCCACCACCTGCGTGAGCAGCTGAAAGGTGCGTTCCGAAGCCCGAAAATCAGGAAGCCCGAGGCCGACGTCCGCCGAGATGACGCCGACGAGGGTCACGCGCGGGAAATCGTGTCCCTTCGCGATCATCTGCGTGCCGATCAGGATGTCGATTTCGCCACCTCCGAACCGCCACAACAGCGATGCCATGGCCCCCCGCCGGCTTGCCACGTCGCGATCCAGCCGGGCGATGCGCGCCCCCGGGAACAGGCGGGTCGCCTCTTCTTCCAGGCGCTGCGTGCCCACCCCGACGTGCTCGAGGTACGGGGCCGCGCATGTCGGGCACATCTTCGGTGCCAGCGTCGAGTAGTTGCAGTAGTGGCAGCGCGCGCGCCGCCTCTCGCGCCCGTGGACGGTCAACGAGACGCTGCAGTTCGGGCACTCGATGGTGTTCCCGCACTGGCGGCAGAACACCGCGGTGGCGAAGCCCCGCCGGTTCAGCAGCACGAGCACCTGTTCCTGGCGGGTCAACCGCTCGGCAATGGCCGCGCGCAACGCGTCGCTGAAGATGACGCCCGGCCCCAGCGCGGCGTACTCCTCCCGCATGTTGACGATGCGAACCGATGCGAGCGGCCGGTCCAGGACCCGGCGAGCGAGCACGACGCGCTGGTAACGGTCGCCGAGCGCGTGCTGGTACGTTTCCATCGACGGCGTCGCGGACCCGAGGACGGCGAGCGCGCCTTCCCGCCTCGCTCGGACGATCGCCACGTCGCGCCCGTGATACCGCGGGCTTTCTTCCTGCTTATAGGAGGCGTCGTGCTCCTCGTCCACGACGACGAGGGCGAGGTCGGGCAGCGGGGCGAAGACCGCCGAGCGCGTGCCGATCACGACGTCGATTTCGCCGCGGCGGATGCGGTGCCACTGATCGTGTCGCTCGCCGTCCGACAATCCGCTGTGCTGGACCGCCACGCGATCGCCGAAGGCCGAGCGGAACAGCGCGGCGAGGGCGGGCGTCAGCGCAATTTCGGGCACGAGGACGAGCACGCGCCCGCCCGAGGCCAGAACGTCGCTCGAAAGCCGCAGGTACACCTCGGTTTTTCCGCTTCCCGTGACGCCGTGCAGCAGCGCGACGCCGAACTCGCGTTTCGACGCCAGCGGGCGGAGGCGATCGAGCGCGGCCGCCTGCTCGCCGGTCAGGTCACGGGGGCGAGCCTCACTTGCCTCGGCGGACCTGAAGGTCCGCCCCACTGCCTGGTCGGGTTCGGCGACCGTGAACGTCTGCCCCACTGGTTGATCGGGTGCAGGGGTGAAGAGCGCAGATCCCGAGGCGGCAAACGGATCGCGCTCGACTCGAACGGTACGGATCGAAACGTACCCTTTGTCGGCCAGACGCCGCACGGCGTCTGCCGCGACCCCTCGGTCGCGCAGTGTCGAAAGCGGCAGGCCCTCCGCCGAGCCGCGCAGCATTTCGAGCGCTTCTGCTTGGCGCCTGCCGACCGGCCCGCCAGGTTTGCTGGCTCCCCGTTCCAGCCCGGCAAGCGTGATCGCGGCCACTTTCGCTGTCTTGAACGCCGCGCCGCGCCCGCGCAGCGACGTGGTCGTCCGTACCTGCTTCGCGCGCTCCAGCGAACGGACGAGCGAGTGGACGGGCACCGCGCCCATGCCAAGGCGCGAGAGCCGCTGCCGAAGGAGTCGGATGGGAACCGGCCGGCCCGGCGCGAGCATGCGCAGCAGTCGAAGGCGCGGTTCGCCAACGCCGGAAACAGGCACACCGCGGCCGTCGGCCTCCGCGTCCTTCAGCACCGCCACACCCTGCTCGGTGATTTCGACCGCCTGCTCGCTCTCGATCCACGCGAACGGCGGCATGGCTGCGGCGATCGCCTCGCCGGCGCCGCACGCGTAGTACTCGGCAAGCCAGACGGCGAGTTCGACGACGTGCGCGGGCAGGAACGGCTCGTCGTCTATGACGTCGATGATCTCTCTCAGGCCGACAGAGTCCGGAGTCCGAAGTCCCGAGCCCGGCGTCTCGTCGTCTTCTCCCGCAGAAGGGGCCTCCGGTCGCGCCACCTCGACGCGCGTCGCCTCCCCCACCGACACAACCAGGCCCGTCACCTGGCGGCTGCCGAGCGGAACCAGGACGCGCGCGCCGACCGGCGGCGTTTCGAGGGAATCGGGGACGAGGTACGTGAGCAGGTCGAGGGCGGGGACGGGAACCGCTATCCGGGCAAGGAGCATTGGAGTGTCGGCTGTCTACTGCTAGACATCCTCCCCCCGCAGAATCGCGCGCACCTTCTTCATGTCTTCCCAGACGTCGCGCTTGCGTTCGGGGCTCCTGAGGAGGAACGCGGGGTGGAACGTCGCGATGAGCCTCGCATGCCCGTAGGTGTACGTGCGGCCGCGAAGATGTGAGATCGGAACCTGCGTCTTCAGGAGCACCCGTGCGGCGAACGTTCCCAGGGCGACGATCACTTTCGGGCGGATGGTCTCCACCTGCCGGAACAGGAACGGCTCGCACGTCTCCACTTCGTCCGGCTCCGGGTTGCGGTTCTCGGGCGGGCGGCACTTGATGACGTTCGCGATGTACACGTCCTCCCGCCTCAGGCCGATCGCTTCGATGATGCGCGTCAGCAACTGGCCGGCCCTGCCCACGAACGGTTCGCCCTGCACGTCTTCATCGTGTCCCGGCGCCTCGCCGACGAACATCAGCTCCGCATTCGGGTTCCCGACGCCGAAGACGATCTGGCGCCGGCCGAGACGATGCAGCTTGCAGCGCGTGCAGTCGCCGAGATCGCTTCGGATGTCGGCCAGCAGTGCGGCATTGTCCGCCGCCGCGTCGCGGGTCTCGGCGCGCGCTTCCGGGGAACTCCCCGCCTCCGGCGTGTCGCCACCCGGGGGCCGTTCCGCGTCGGCCGGCCGGCGGCGCCAGCGCGAGTCGCGGCGCAACCCCTCCACACCGAGCTCCTGCAGGAACCGAAGGTGCTCGGCGATCTGGACCTTCACGTCGACGCGCGCGCGTTCCGATT
>Ga0316628_100004243_pt1 | contig 11201 bp, 9 predicted proteins | sample OWC_Aug_M2_C1_D5_FD_207648 | JGI IMG/M metagenome (GOLD analysis project Ga0316628, IMG submission 207648) | Wetland soil microbial communities from Old Woman Creek delta, Ohio, United States - OWC_Aug_M2_C1_D5_C | ecosystem: Environmental > Terrestrial > Soil > Wetlands | place: USA: Ohio... | reverse complement strand
GATCGGCGGCATGCACGTCGCGCTGACCGGCACGTACCGCGTCGTCGTGCGCGACGGCAACTTCCACGAGTCCGCGAACTACGGGTTCGGTGCCGACTGCTACGGCATCGTCCTCCGGTGCGGCGCCGCGGACAACCTCGTCGAGAACAACATCGTGCGGTACATGAACAAGCCGATCCTGTTCAACGTCTCGGGCGGCGGGAACGTGATCGGATACAACTACGCGGACAACTCCTGGGCGACGCCCGCGGCGTGGCAAGAGGTCAACATCGACACGCACTGCGCCTTCCCGCACATGGAGCTCGTCGAAGGCAACTACGCGCCGCACGTGGGGGCGACCACGACCCACGGCAACGCCGGGTACCTGACCTATTTCCGAAACTACTCTTCCAGCCAGTTCGCCAGGCCCGCCGTCGCGGGCGCCACGGACGTGCAGACCGGAAACATCACCGCCATCCAGTTCGACAAGGGGGACGTCGACATGACAGTCGTCGGCAACGTCCTCGGGAGCGCGACATCGACGGACCTCGGCACGGCTCCCGTGAGCAACACGTACATTGCCACCGACTCCGGGCCGCCGAGCATCTTCGAGCTCGGCGACGGCAAGACCGGGATCGCCTACACGACGATGTGGTGGCAAGCGAACTACGACACCGTGACGCCCGGCGTCGTGTTCAATCCCGCCGTCAGCGAAAAGAAGCTCCCGCCGTCGTTCTACCTGGCCAAGAAGCCTGCCTGGTGGCCTGCCGGCTCGGCGTTTCCCTGGGCCGGCTCGGATCTGACGCCGATGGTCGGCACGTTGCCGGCGAAGGCGCGCTCCGACGCGCTCTGACGACGAAGTCTTCAGACGGATCGCGAGCGGCGTGTCAAAACGCGCGCTGCCGCGACTGGCCACGGGATGGCCCACGAACTCACGAGCCAGCAGGAATGACCGGCGTGTTCGGACGGGCGATCGCGTGCGTGCCGCTCAGGCCCTTCGCCTCGCTAGTACTTCACCAACAGAGGGCTCCAACCCGACCCCGTGCTCAGCTGAGTGCCGGTGGCCGTGACGCCGTTTCCGAAATCGACCACGCCCGTCCCACCGAGGTACCCTGTCGCATACAGCGTACCTGCGGCGTCCAGGGTAACCCCCGTGAAGGCATCCGCGGTCGAGCCCGTAACGGCCGACGAACGCGCCCACTGAGCAACTCCCGAGGGGTCGTACTTGACGAGGGCAGCGTAGTAGCCGGTGTCGTGCGCGTCGGTCGAGATGGTGGCTCCATTGCCGAAGTCGTAAATGCCCGTGCTATGGACGGCACCTGCTACGTATGCGTTGCCCGAAGCGTCCGCCGCCACGGAATTGAGATACGAATTGGACCCGCCCGGCGTGACGGTTCGCGCCCACTTGGCGGTCCCCGTGGAATCGTACTTGGCCAAGACGACGTATAGCGGGCCGGCGGTGCCCGTGAAGCTACCGCCTTTGGTGGTGCCGGCGACGGTGACGCCGTTACCAAGATCGTATGTTCCCTCGCCGATGGAACCCGCGGCATACACGTCGCCCGATCGATCTACCGTGACGGAACTGAACCCAGAGCCTGACGACCCCGCAGTGACGGTTCGTGCCCACTGTGCGACGCCCGACGAGTCGTATTTCACGAGGGCGACATTGCCGGCCGCTTCTCCGCCAATGGGACCACCGACGGCGGTGCCCGCGGCCGTGACTCCGTTGCCGAAGCCATAAGTTCCAGTGCCGCCTATCGAACCTGCCGCGTATGCGTTTCCCCCCGAATCTACGGCAACGGAGCTGAAACTGGACGCCGGTGAGCCTTGGGTGACGGTCTGCGCCCACTGGGCGGTTCCGGAGGAGTCGTACTTTGCCAGCACGGCATTTCCGGGAGGATTCATCAGCCCAGCGCTCGTGGCGACCCCGGTCGCGGTGACGCCATTGCCGAAATCGTAAGTTCCGGTGCCGTCGATCCTTCCGGCTACGAAAATATTACCCGAGGAGTCCACGACCACGGAGTTGAGAGTGGAGTCGCTCCCGCCTGCGGTGACCAGGTGCGCCCACCGCGCGGTCCCCGAGGAGTCATATCCCACCAGGAGGGCGTTGTTGAAGGCGTCGTTTGCCGTGTCGGACTTCGTGACCGTCACTCCGTTGCCCAGATCTACGACTCCCGGATCGCCCGAGAGATAACCCACTGCATAGAGGTTGCCCGAGGAATCCAGGGCGACGGAGCTGAAATCAGCGCCGGTTGCGTCTGTGCCGATGGTCCGTTCCCACTGGGCATTTCCCGAGGAATCGTATTTTACGAGCAGCGCATTGTATCTGCTGTTCGTTCCGGTGGCTGTGACTCCGTTGCCAAAGTCGAGCGTGCTCGGCCCCCAGAGGTCACCCACGGCGTACACGTCGCCGGAAACATCTACCGCTGCGGAATAGAAGATGGACGAAGTCGTGGGTGAGAGGTCCGTCCTGGCCCAGGACGCTCCCGCCGTGGATCCATCGGGGCTGGACCGAGAAACCTGCCCTTTCGAGATCGGACGCCCCGTCGAGTCGACGCAAATGCCGTCGGCGCTGCAGGTGGCGCCTTCGACGGCCGCACAATCGGTGTCCGTATGGCAACTGAGCCAATTCGTTCCCGTCGATTTTTGCTGAGCGGTCGTCGCACACGACGGTCCGGCAAGCGCCACGAAAGCCGAGAGCCAAGCGATCCGTTGTTTAGTCATCGTCATCCCGACTCCATCGAGTCGTCGTTCGTCTTCACGAAATCGCCTGCCTCGCCCAGCACCTTGTCCCGGAACACGTCCCGGTTCTAGTCCCAGATCTGACATGGGTTCAAACGCCGACGCCCGGCACGCCTCTCTGGTTCCGCGCACCACCGTGAGCCTTTTTTCGCGTCGCAGCTCGTGATCGCCGGAGTGCAGATCCGGCAGGTCCAGGAGTGGCTGGGGCACCAAGGTTGCCGTAACCCACGAAGCGGCGGAAACACCGCGAATCGGCTCCGACTCGTCGCGTGATCCGTCACGGGTCGGGCGCCGTTCATGCCGGCGTGTTTGTTACCGGTACGTATTGCGTGTAATACGTTTCTACGCTGCGGAGTGGCGGGTTCGGAGTCCAACGCGTGGTGGCAATGAAGAAGGTTCTGCGAAATGCCGTAGCGGCTCTCGCCGAAGCTCTCACTTCGCTCGCACTCGTGGGGAGCTGCGGGGGCGCCACCGCGGATGACGGCAACACCCATCGACCGTGCGACGTCAGTCGCGCCTGCGGTGAGTTGAGCAACCGAGACGCGGGATCCATGACCATGTCGGACGCGGCCGACGGCGGTCGAGCATCGTCTCTCGACTTCGCTCCGGACCCTGGCCCGGGCCTGGGGCTCGGCATCGTCGTTCCGCAGCGGCCCGACGGCTACACCTGGGGCACGGTACCGACAGATTCCTGCACCGGACCCGGCGAAGGAAGCTGCAAGGCCGCCCTCTGGGACGCCCTCGAGACGTGCACGCCCGGGTGGTGCGGCGAGTACGTGGTTCACATCGAAAACGGGTGCTTCACCGAGCTGACGCAGAGCTTGGGTCGTCCACCCCTCCCCTGCCTCCTGGACAAGCTCCGCGCGTCGACGCCGTGCGCCCTGACCGGTTTCGCCAGAGCGTACGTATCGTGCACGTTGCAATGACGTCCGGCTCGAGAAGCGCACGAACCCCGGGGCAAGAGGGCCGCAGCCGCGGACTCGGTAGGAGGCGGCGCGATGTGGACGAGCGTCGCACTTTCGAGCATAGATCCTCGCTTGCCGCGTCGAACAGTGCACCTTCTCGTCTCCCTGCTCCTGTTGCTCGCGAGCCCAGCGGCATCCGCGTCATCCTTCGAGCTGAACGCCGTCGGATTCGTCGCACCGGCGTACGCCGATCCGGCCGCGGCGGACGCTCATTACCTCGGGCCTCCCGGCCAGAGCGGGATCGGCGGGCGCCTCGACGGGCGCTTCCGCCCGGAGCAGTGGGTCGCGCTGGGCATCGGCCTCGACTACCTCCAGAGCACCCATTCGACTCCGTCGCGACACGTCGCTCTGCCGGTGATCGTGTCCTTCATTCCGGTTCGCCTCCCGGCGTTCGAGCTCCGCATCGGCGTCGGGCTCGGTCCGAGCTGGGCGTGGTACGGCCCGGCCTTCGGCGCGAACGGCCGGCTGCGCGCATACGGCCTGCTCGCGGAGGCGCGACTCGAGCCATCCATCCGCCTCTCGTCGAGCCTCGCCGTCATCGGCACGCTCGGCGGGCGCACCTACGGCAACACCTTGATCAACCCCGCCGGCTACGCGGCGGACGGACTCGAAACCCCCGCCGCAGCGGTCGACGTCGGGGCGGGGCTCAGGTTCGGACTCTGAAGGAGGGGGTTGCCGCGCGCTCGGTCGGAACCCCGAGGAAGCCCGCCGCGTGATGGGCGCTCTTCGACGGCCCGCGGTGTCATGGCGCTTTCACGCGCTAATCTGAGGGCCCGCATGCGCGCGCTTCGCTCTCCCTGGTCGCTCGCCCTCTCGATGGTCGTGCTGTCGGGCCTGCAGTACCTGGCGATGCCACGCGAGGACGCGGAGCTGTTCCGTCTGACGGGCGACCTGCTCGACCCGGCAACGGCGACCGAAATCGGCGCCATCACCTCCGTGGTCTCGGTGCTCCTGCCGCTCCCCGGGCTGCTCTGGCTCGTCCTCTGGAAGTATCCGTCGGAGGTATCCCTGCTCGCGTGGTGCCCCGAGCGCCCCGGGCGGAGCCTACTCTGGTCCTTGCTGCTGGGTGCGTCGGTTGCGTTCAGCGTGTGGAGCGCCGCGACGGAGCTCGCGGCGTCCGAGTACGCCCTCGCCCTGTGCGACGCGGGGTGGGCTCTCTGCTTCGTGGCGCTTCGAGCCATCGTGGTGAGCCGCGTCGTGGAAGAGGCTCGCGCCGCCGCAGCCACGGACTCTCAGGAGGCAGCGCAGCAGCTGAAGGACCACGCCCAGGCCGAGACGGGCTTCCGCGTGAACCTGAAGAACGAAGACGGGATCGAGGAAAACGCTGCTCTGTCGAAGCAGCAGCAATCACGCTGAAAAGCCGGCGTCCCTACCTGGACGAATTTAGAACCGCATTGATCGAGATGCGGGCCGCGTGAGCCGGGGGCCCGTGCACCAGCGGGACGGCCACGCCCCCCTTGCCTAAAGGCACTCCCGTACCGGCTCTGGGCCATCCCGCTCCGGCCCCAGGGATGCCGCGCCCTGCCGGCGCAGGCCGATGGCCGTGGTATGGTGGTCCCGTGCCCTCTCCGACAGCGGAAGAGATCCGGCGTCGCGTCGACGGCTGGCGCGCGGCCGAGCGCCGCGAGCGGCAAGTACGGGCAGCCGAAGGGCCTCCCCTGCCCTCCCAGACGCTCGAAGACGTCCTGGATCTCTGCGCGCTCGATCCGATGCCACCGGGGGCCACCGATCCCGTCCGCGAGCGCGACGCGGAAGCGTATCGCGCCGCGTGGGACAGATTGCGACGAGGGCTCGGGTGGCGGCGAAACGATCCGGCACGATCCTGAAGGGGCCCCTCGGGGAGGCTCTGCGAGCCGTCGCCGAGGCGCTCGCCGACTTGCCCGTGCCAGGGATGGTCATCGGCGGCATGGCAGCGATCGCGCGCGGAGTTCCCCGCCTGACACCGTCGCACCATCCACGAATTCGCACAGGCCATCGACGAGCCGGAGCGGCTGGGGGCGTTCGATCGGATCGTGAAGGCGGTACTGGGCCCGACTGCGTAGAGCGGCGGCCCGTGGCTTCCGGGCTGCCCCGGGAAGGTGTTCCTCGACGCCCGATCCAAAGCGCTCGAAGTCCGAGCTCGCACGGGTGGCACAGCGGGCCGCCGCAGTCGAAATCCGTTTCGAGCGCGTCGGTCTTGTTGTCGAAGCAGTCGTTGTAGGACGCACGTCGACGTGGCGGTGTCGCTGTAGCACTGGAGCTAGATCACAGCCACTCTCTGACGTCGATCCTGCGACTGCCGTTTTTCAGCAGCCTGCTGGTTGAGCTATCTTCGCGGCATGTCTGCGGACGCCTCGCTCATCAGCGTGACAGCCAAGCTCGCTGCCTACTATCGCCAGTTCTCGGACATCCCGTTTGCCGCGGAGGTGGCGAAGCGAATCGGTGCCGCCGAGGCGTTCGATCGGATCCTCCGCGAGCACGGGCTTTCGCGGGACGAGCTCACGTTCTACGCTCCCATGTTCGAAGCCAGGTACAAGAGCATCACGCAGTTGATCCTCGAGTCCGGCGCATCGCAGGTCCTCGAGCTCGCGAGTGGGTACTCGCTCCGCGGGCTGGATCTCACCCGGAACCACCAGGTCCGGTACGTCGAAACCGACCTGCCCGAAGTCGTCGCGACGAAGCTCGGCCTGCTCGAGGATCTCCGGGAACACCACGGGATCTCACCCACCCCGCAGCACGTGGTGACTGCGGCGGATGCACACGACTTCGAACAGGTGCGTGCCGCCACCGCCGTGCTCGACCGACGCCGGCCCCTGACGGTCCTGTGCGAAGGGCTGATCATGTATCTGTCGAAGGCGGAAACCGAGCGACTCGCGATGAACATCCAGGGGCTACTCGGAGAGTTCGCGGGCGGATGCTGGATCACACCCGACTTCTCCTTCAGGGCGGAGACCAGGGACTTGCCGCCCGAGCGCGTGCGACTCCGCGAGGCAATCACCGGAGTCACACAGCGTCAGGTCGATGCCTCGGCCTTCGAGGATGATCGCGACCTCGCAGCCTTCCTGATGCGCGCGCGATTCGACGTGCAGGTTCGGAGTCAGGTCGATGAGACCCCGTCGTTCTCGTCGATCCAGTCACTCGGCCTTTCGCCCGCACTGATCGACCGATTGCGAGCGGTCTTGCGCCTGTGGGTCATGACCTCCGGGGACCAAGACCCCCTTTCGTGACCTGGCGCTTCCGGGAATCCCTGACAAAAACTCCGCCATAATCTCGGACCCTGTGGACCCGCTCGGCCGGGAGCCTTCTTCCGTCAGGCACGCGAAGGCCAAGCGGCTCTCTCGACTCTGCTTCCCGGCACCAGGCCAGACCGGATGCGCTGCGCGCGCATGCCCTGACGCGCTCACCGGCAGATGCCCCCGAGGCAGTAGTGGGCCGAAGTGCAGTCGGCGCTGATGAAGCAATGCTTGCCGGGTTGGCATACGGCGCAGACTCCGCCGCCGCAGTCCGCGTCGGACTCTTTCCCGTCTTGGCGGTGGTCGGCGCATTGATCGGTGATGCACCGGTGCGTGAGCAGATCGCAGGCGTTCGTGACACAGTCCGAGTCGAGTCGGCAAAGCTCCCCGTTGGCGCACGGCAAGCACTTGGACCCGCCGCAGTCGACGTCCGTCTCGTCGACGTCGAGCTTGTGGTCCAGGCAGTGATCGTGCACGCACGTGGAGGTGTCACGGTCGCACATGCACCGCTCGCATCCCGCGGCATACACGCTGCAATCCGTGTCTGCTTGGCACGCTTCTCCGGGACCGCAGCCATCGCACAGGCCGCCGCAGTCGACGGCGCTCTCCGCCCCGTCGAGCGCGTGGTCCACGCAGTGGCTCGCGACGCACACGTGTGACAGTGCATCGCACGCACAACCCCCGAGGGTGTCGTCGCAACCCGCTGCCGTCGCGCTGCAGTCCGAGCTCCGAATACAGCCCTGACCCAGGCCGCAGGGCCCGCACGATCCCCCGCAGTCCACGTCGGTCTCGTCGCCGTCCTTCGTGCCGTCCGAGCAGGCCGCGCTCGTGGCTCCGCCAGCGCCGGCGGTTCCGCCGCTCGACGTCGACGCGTCGTTCTCCGCACCCCCGGAGGCGCCGCCACTCCCAGTGGCGCTCCCGTCGCTGGCCGCATCGCCCGGGGTGCCACGACTGGCCGATCCACCCGCGGAGGACCCATCGTCCGTGCCGTGCGCGCCGCCCGTGCTGCCGCTCGCCTCCCCACCCGCACCGGCGTTACACGGGGCCTCGTGACCGACCTCGACGCCGCAACCAGCGACCATCCATGTCGTCAGAATGAGCCGCGAGAGCACCGCGCCGGGCAGATGTACGCTTCGCCTCGTCGCGCTCCGGGAGCTCACTGGCACACCTTGCTCCCGTTACAGAAGTGCCCCGATTCGCAGTCGGCGCTCGAATTGCACTTCTGGCCCGTGACGCAGCTCGCGCAGAACACGCCGCAGTCGACGTCGCTCTCGGCGCCGTCCGTTCGGTGATCCGCGCATTGATCGGCGATGCACTCGTGTGTCGCCAGGTCGCAGGCGGCGGACAAGCAGTCCGTGTCGACCTGACACCCCAATCCGAGCTCGCACGGGTGGCACAGCGGGCCGCCGCAGTCGAAATCCGTTTCGAGCGCGTCGGTCTTGTTGTCGAAGCAGTCGTTGTAGACGCACGTCGCCGTGGCGGTGTCGCAGTAGCACTGGTCACCACACCCCGCGGCCGTCCCGCCGCAGTCCAGGTCCGTTCGACACAAGAGACCGGGCCCGCACCCCGGACAGCTGCCGCCGCAATCCACGTCGGTCTCGTCACCATCGTGTCGGTGGTCCGTGCAGTGGACCGGGATGCCAGCGTCTCCCGGCGCACCCCCGGTGCTCATGCCCGCGCCACCGGACGACAGGATCGATCCGTCCGCGTCGCCGCCACCGGTGCCGCCCGTGGCTCCGAAAGCCGCGGCCCCATCGGAGGCGGATTCGCCGCTTCCTCCGGTCCCCGCGCCCCCCGATCCTCCGGTCCCCGCGCCCCCGGATGTGCCACCGCCCGCAGCGCCCCCCGTGCTCGGGGGTGCGCCGCCGCTCGTCGCGGTGCCCGCCGTGCCACCCGTGGCTCCACCTTCCGAGACGTTGGCTCCGGATCCGGACGGTCCGCCGTCGCGGGTCGGGCACGACCCCCCAAGATCTGCGCTGCTGGTGCAGCCGATTGCCAGGAGGGATACCCAGGCGATGTGTCGAGCGAGCGGCGTCACCGATGCGGTCTCGACAGTCCAATGTCCGGGCGCACCGCGACTTGATCACGAAAACGGATGGGAGGGGCGCGTCCCCCTTTGTGACCCGGGTTGCCCTGTGGAGCCGCGCCGCACCAGGTGTGGCTCGGTCCATCGTTCCGGCCTTGCTGCACCGAGAACCCCATCTACCTACACGGTCGAATGGTGGAATCCCGTCCACGACTGGAAGGGCGCCGGGAAGGAGGCTGCTCGATCTCCTCACTCCGGCGCCCGCGCGCAGCGGAAGCCGATGTCCTCCGCGGGGCGGGAGGCGTCGACATAGATGCGTATCCACGGGCTCAGCGGTAACCCGTTCGCCCCGAACATGCCTCCAGTGATGAGGCCGGTACCGTTCCCGCTCCCGACGTCGGGCAGGTACGTGCAGTCGCTGCACGGGTTCGGGCGCGTTGTGTCGAAGACACCGGGCATTGGCTTGTCGAGCATCCAAACCATCACGTTCCCGATGAGGTCCAGTTGACCGAACTTCCCCGCTCCGAGCGGCGCCGAGCCGACGGGTGCGATGTTCTCGGCGTTGATGGCGTACGGGCAGCGGTTGCCGGCATCGTAGGGGCCGTACTGGCAATCGAAGATCGCGTACTGGTTCTGCGTGCCGGGAGGCGTCGAGCCCCACGTGTACTGGCGCTGCTCGCTTCCACCGGCCGCCGCGTACTCCCACTCCGCTTCGCTCGGCAGGAAGCCACCGTCCCAGATGCAGAAGGCGTAAGCCTCCCACCAGTTCACGCAGCTCATCGGACGGGTCTCATACGCACCCGGGGACGGGCTCCACACAGCTGGGAGATTGGGACAGGTCAACGCGGCGTCCGTCAGAACCACGTTACTGTCGTCCGTGGTGACCCAACCTGGCTCGAAGCCGCTCGCGTTGGCCTGGTCGGAGAGACCTCGGCCGCCCGGAAGGTACGTGTGCTTTCCTGAGCCCGCGGCGGGTCTCCATCCTGTCTTCCACGCGTCGACGAACCGCCGGAAGCGCCCGAGGGTGACGTCGTACTTGTCGAGCCGGAAGGTGCTGATCGTGGCGGGATCGGCCTCTCCGACCGGGCCTGTGCCGTCGTTCGTGTAGGTCCTGAAGAACGTGCCGCCGGGGACGGTGAGGCTCGTGCAGCAATTCTCCTCTGCCACGCCGCAATTCGTGACGCCGTCGCCACTGGTCAGGCAGCTCCGCGCGACGGGCACGCCGCCATCGAGATACGCCGCTCCGGAGCTGGCGTCGGTTTCGTTCGCGTCGGTGAGCGATGCGTCGCTCGCGGCCCCCGCGTCCGCCGGCGCGCCGCCGTGGAGCGACGCATCGGCTCCGCCGGCGCTCGAACCCGTGTCGGTTCCGCCCGTGCTCGTCGCGGAATCGACGGCGGTGCCGCCGGCACCCGGTGCGCCGCCGCCGGCGCCGGTTACGCCGCCGCTCGCAATCGCGCCGTCGTTTCCGAGCGCGCCGCCGTTTGCGGCCGTGCCGCCACTCGCAGTGCTGCCGCCCGCGCCGCCGGAAGTGCGGGGGCTTGCGCCTTCGACGCACCGCTCTGCGACGCAAAGCCGAGGCGCGGGGCAGTCGGTGTCCACGGCGCACGTGAGCCAGCTCGTGTTGCTGCCGCCGCCCGATCCGGAAGACGCGCACGCTCCCGTCGAGCCGAGTGCCGCGACCAACGCGGCGCCGAGAACCACCGAACGATGCAACGGGCTCACGATTCGTCCTCCGATTTTGCCGATTCCACGTATTGCCCGACGTAGAACCACACCCGGTCCCCATCGTCGTCTGCCGGTCCGTGCGCGATGTTGTGAGCCTCGACCTCGTGCCACAGCGCGATCGCTTCTTTCCGAGCGCGCGACAAGAGGCCGAGCACGCGCTCGCGCATCGGGTGCCCGTCGTTCAGCTTGAAGCTCACCGTCGTGCCGCCCACGACGTCGTCCGGCTGGGATCGTGTCTGCCCGTTCCGGAGCTTCGCGGAGATGGCGTTGGCGACCGCGCGAAAGTGGTCGAGCACGGCGACTTCCCAGCCCAGCTCGGAGCCGATCGGGATCACGAGCGGCTCGGCACGCAGCACCGCCGCGTTGCCGTCGCCGCTCGACTGCACGCGGCCCTCCGCACAGAGCCGCCTGACGGCCTCGTGAGCGATGGCTGCGTCGACGCGAAGCGCCTCGGCCACGGCTGCGACGGTCGTCCCCGGCGTCGCCCGGACCGTGGCCCACACGAACGCGACCAGGGACTCCGCGTCGGCAGCGTCGAGCAGGGTGCGGCGC
>Ga0316628_100004242_pt1 | contig 11201 bp, 13 predicted proteins | sample OWC_Aug_M2_C1_D5_FD_207648 | JGI IMG/M metagenome (GOLD analysis project Ga0316628, IMG submission 207648) | Wetland soil microbial communities from Old Woman Creek delta, Ohio, United States - OWC_Aug_M2_C1_D5_C | ecosystem: Environmental > Terrestrial > Soil > Wetlands | place: USA: Ohio... | reverse complement strand
CTGAGGGGAGACGCAAAGTGAAGGCGTGGTCGGGCCCACGACTACCCGACCGGGATCACGACCGAGCGTGCAACTTCACCCGGTGCTTCTGCGCAATCTCAATCCGGTGATGACATCGTTGTGCTGCAAGATGACACTGGCGCCCAGAGGAGAGCAACTGTATATGCTGAGCGGGGAGCCTGAGGCCGAGGTTCCGGCCGACACGACCAGCATTCATCCAGCGTATCCATGACAGGTGGTGCGCAGTGATCGCACTTGGCGTTCGGTGCAGCAACACGGACCTTGCGTATTCCCTCCTTACCGGAGGCCAGCAGGCACCCGTCGTCCTACAGTCTGGCGACCTTGCGTTTCCAAAGAACTTCGCGCGCCCCCAGCGCCTGACGTGGATAGTCCAAGAAGTCGAAGGCCTCGTTCGACAGCATCATGCTGAGCTTGTTGTCATTAGGAGTTTCGAAGGACTGAAGAAGGGCACCGCATACGAAGAGCGGGTGGAAGCAGAAGCCGCGGTGGCAGTCGCCGCCGGTAACTGTGGCATCAAGGCGCTGTACAAGAAACGTAAGAACACGCTCGCGAAGGACCTCGGTTTCAAAGGGAGGGGCAAGTATCTGCAGCTGCTAGACACTTCAGTCATCGCGGGCTTCGAGAGTCTATCGCCGAAGGTGCAGGAAGCGGTAATCTGCGCCTGGAGTGGGCTCCGCTGATGGCCGTTCAGTTCGACTTCAAGAAGCGCCTGGGCGCTGGCCACTTCGGTGAAGTCTGGCTTGCCACGGAGACTGGCCTGGCCACCACGTGCGCAGTGAAGCTCATTCCCCCCGACCGGCTCGCCAACTCCAACAACTTCTTTCAGGAAGCTCAGACCCTCAAAGCAGCGGAGCATCCGAATGTCGTCCGGATTATTGAGACTGGTACTCTTCCGGATGGCCGGGTCTACGTGTCAATGGAGTTCTTGAAGCGAGGTAGCCTTGAGGATGAAGCTAGTGGCTCCTATGTCCATCTTTCGCGGGCAAAGCGCGTGATGATTGATGCGCTGCGCGGTCTCGAGCACGCACACAGCAAGCAGATTCTGCACCGTGATATTAAGCCGGCGAACATCCTCATCGGCGATAACTACGAAGGTAAGCTCTCTGACTTCGGTCTGGCTTTGCCCGCTGGAATGTCTCCCGCTGCCGCTGGTGTAAAGGGGTACCTCTACACCCTTCATACCGCTCCTGAGGTGCTCGCGGGCGGTCAGTACGGCGTGCAAAGCGAAGTGTACGCATGCGGCGTTACGCTATACAGACTCATCAATGGCGACGCTTATGTCGCCAATCCACCCAATTTGCTGAACGATATCCAGACAGGCCAATTTCCCGACCGGAACGGGTATCGGGCCTTCATCCCCAGACAGGTGCGAACTGTCATCAATCGGGCGATGAACGTTGATCCCTCTGGTCGTTACCAGTCTGCAGCTGAGCTGCGCCATGCGGTCGAGCAGCTTCTGACTTATGTGAACTGGCAGGAGACGTTGGCCAGCAATGGAATTCGTTGGACCGGCCATCGAGACCAGAGGCTCTTCGAGGTGGCTGAAATCGCCGATCCAACAGGCTCGCTCTCAGTTGTCGTTCGACAGGGAGCTTCGAACCGCACGCTCCGTCGGATCAACCGATTGTGCATTGACGGAGTCGACAGGAAGGCTGCCCGTCGGCATAGCGCACGCGTTCTTCAGGACTTCGTACTTGGCCGCGAGCCGTAGGATTGACGGACCGTGGCAAGCTCCTCTGTTACTCGAGGCAACGAACTGAGCGCACGGCTTGCCCGTTCTCGGAGCGGCCAGTGAGGCGATCGCAACGGCATCCAGCACGACTGCTTCAAAGCAGACGTTCGGCAGGACAAGCAGCACACGACGTCTGGCCACCAACGCTACGCCGGTTCGCCACGGGCCTACGGGATGTGCAGCACTCCAATCGCATTGAGCAGAAGCAGGGCCCATCCCCCGCTCACGATGCCCATGAAGAGGACCGCGTAGAACGATACACCGCCGAGCCGAATGACTCGCTCCTGGCGGCTGAGGTGCACGAGGCCGACGATTCCCAGCATGGCGGCAACCTGCTTCAGTCGAAGGCCGTTCTTGTACGCCCGAGAGCGTACCTGGAGCCAGTAGGCGATGCTGAGCACTCCGATGAGCATGTTGAACGCGGCGAGCGTTGCCTTGAAATCAACGTCGTGGAAGGATGCCAAGCTGAAGCCTGAGACGGCGATGAACACCGTGAGCATCTTCCATCGCCGGTCTATAGAGTTGAACTCGTAGGCGAATCGCTGTTCGTACTCGACCAACAGCGATCCGACTGCGGCGGAGTGCCCATTACCCTGGTCGTCCTCCGCCCCATTCTTCTCAACCGGTCCGTCAGGCATCGCCTCCTCCGCGTGGCGCCAATGCGTTCACCCGTCCGGCAATCTGACGAGCCACCGCGTCCGAATCGTCCCGTTCGACAACAATCAGACTGTCACCGGCAGCCGTCTCGCACTCTCTCAGGATGTACTCCTGGATCTTGCGAATCGCCTGGAAATCCTCCTCGCTCACCTTCCGCAAGCTGTGGCTATGCGCCAGCACGCAGTGCCTGTGCAGGCTTTCATCCTCGATCTTGATGACTACATAGAGGTCGGCTAGTCCCGGCTCCACCACGGATGGGAGGAGGTTCGACCCTTCCACAACGAGAGACGTCCCTTCGCGTCTGGCCCGCTGGATACACGCCTCCACGGCCTTCCTCACTTGTCGGCATTGCAGTTCGTAGTGCTCCAGGAGCGGCATACCCTCCGGGGGCGAGAAGGTGTACCGATGGAGCGAAGGTGCTGCCTCCTCGGAGACCACCGTCTTCAGCACTTCGCGCAGGAAGCCCGTGCCAAGTCTGTGGTCGAGCGAGCACGCTTGGCATATGTACCTCGCGGTCCATGTCTTTCCGACACCCGCTGTTCCACCAATCAGAATCACAGGCTTTTGGCTCGCCATTCAGCACCTCGATTCGTTCTGCGTCCTGCTTGTCGCAGCAGGCCGCTCCACGCCATTGGGCCTGCTCAGCGCTGATGGTGAGCCCAGCCGGGACCCCCGGACCATAGGTACCCAACGGCCCAACGTGACGCAATGACAGCCGGTTGCCGCGAGGGCCTCGTGCCGCTGGTGCCTGCCCGCGCCGATGGCTCGCGGACGGTTTGGGCACAGCCCCCCGGAGGCCCTCGCTCCACGAAGCCCGCTGGGTCCGGCAATGACTATAGGATCTTCTAGTTGCGCCGTGACCGGCAGCGGCGCAGCTTAGCACCAATCCCGCCAAGCTGCGCGGAGGACGCCATGTCGGACGAGAAGCCTGTCCCATTGCCCAGCGTCTCTCTCGTTAGGGCGTCTGAAGTGCCTGCACTTCTGCTTCAGGTACGCCCCGCCTGGCAAGCAAGAAACCTCATAGCTCGCGTCAAGAGCCTCATCCAGATTGACCCCAGCAGCGCCTGCCAGCGCCTCTTCAACGCGGCGGTCCACGACCTGCGAGAGAAGCTCGTTATCGCAGGCATCGACATCGCACGCGACGCTGCGAGGCAACACAAGCTCCCGCCGGTCGAGAAGCCGGAGGACATCGAGAACTACTCCACCGACAAGCTCATCGAACTCGCTTTTCGAGTGGGACTACTCACCCGGTCGGAGTGGCGACGGCTGACCCGCTGCTACGAGATCCGACGCGACCTTGAGCATGAGGACGATGAGTATGAGGCTGGCATCGAGGACTGCGTCTAGATCTTCAAGACGTGTATAGAGGTGGTCCTCTCCCGCGATCCCGTTCATCTTCTTCGTGTCCAGGATATCAAGGAACTCGTGGAGCAGCCTGCGCCGGCGCTCCCAGCAATCTCCCTAGTCGAGGACTTCGGGCATGCTCCGGCCCCTCGTCAAGAAGAGATACTGAAGTTCCTCATCAGCGGCTCCCTCAACAAAGAGCTATCTGAAATCGTTCAACAGAACGCCACGAACGCGCTTGCCGCCCTGGCCCCGCACGTCCAGAACGCGGTGCGGCTCAGCATCTCCGGCCATTTCCAGGAACGGATCGGCAGGGCCGGCCTGGAGATCCCCCTCGCGCGTGTCGCTCACAACGCCGGGGTGCTGCCCTACCTCAAGCACGCACACCTCGTCGAGTGTTTCGAGAGCTTCTTGGCGCAGATGCGCAAGGTAGGGACCTCATGGCGCGCTCACACCGAGCATGGCGAACTGCTGCGCTCCTTCAAGGAGTTGGGCGGGCTCTCCACTTGCCCGCTGGAAGTGCGCCCGAAGATCCTCATGTGGCTGGTTCGCACATACGTCGGCGAGCCAGGCGGCATGACTAGATACGGGCATGTCAGGGAGGTCTTCTACAGCGACACCGCTGCCCCTCACGTCAGGGACCTTGTTCAGGACGCGGCGGCCATCATCGCGGATGAACTTCGCGCTCTTGCTAAGGACCGGGACATCGCGCTTCTCTGCAGAAACCAGCACATCGCTCGCAGGTTCGAAGCGCTACTTGATCTGATCGAGAGAGGTGCAGCCTAGCCGGCAGTTCGAACTGACGCAGAGTCTCGTGAGGGTCTTTCGCATCGCTGCCTTCAGAAGGACACGGTGAATGAGTTCCTCGGTCTCTAGACGGCCACCTCGTGCACCACTCACGGATGCGGTGATAGTCGCCCTCTCCAGGCTCGTGGATGACGCGCAGACAGGAACGCGCGAGCCCAGTCACTCCGACATTGAGTTCCAAGTAGGTCGAGCGAAGCTCGCACCTGCCGACCCAAAGAGTCATGGGCAAGTGGTAGGAAAGGCGAAGCGCGTACGAGCGATTCTGAGCTGGGCCATCGAGAACGCTCCCGACGCGGGCGAGATATTCGCGGCGGCGCTGGTCGCCCTGGTGCGTGGCAAAGGGGGCTTTCGAAGCAGCTCACCGAACTTCGTCGGCGCAGATGTAGCTACGGACCTTTCGGAAGCGCTTCGCTCGGAGGGCTTCATCCTGACGTCCGAGGGGGAGCTCCAGCCCGCCACCCTCGACGCGCTCACCGGTGTGGAACTCACTCGCGCTCTCGAATCCTACGTGAGACGTGCACGTCGAGGCAGTGAAGATGCCGCTCTGGTGGTTGGGACTAGCAAGGATCTTCTTGAGGCAACCGCCGCACACATCATTCAATCTCACTTCGGCTTCTACCCACAGCAGGCGAACTTCCCCACGCTGCTCGGCCAGGCCTTTACGTCGCTTGGCCTTGCGACCCCGATGACCCCGGCCCGGCCCGGGGAGCCTGCTCAGTCGCGCCTCCAACGTGCGATGTACGAGGCTGGCTGTGCCGTGAACGCACTCCGCAACAAGGAGGGCACCGGCCACGGCAGGCCGTGGCTCCCGTCAGTTACTGATGTGGAGGCGAGGGCGGCCGTTCAGTTGATCGGGATTGTGGCGGGCTTCCTACTCGCAGCGCACGAGGCGCTCCCGTAGGTCGACACCTCCCCAACATGCACCCGGACCTGCCGGGCTGCGGAACACGTTCCGTAGGGCCTCAGCAGGAGGTGGCCTGATGGCGCTGCTGGCCGAGGAGCTGGTCGAAGAGTGGCTCAATCGCTTGGGCTACTTCACCATCCGTGGCATCAAGCTCGGCGTCCACGAGATCGACCTGCTCGCAGTCCGTCTGAGAGACGGGGAGGTCGAGCGGCGGCACATCGAGGTGCAGGCGTCTGTGAGGCCCGTGAGCTACATCACCCGCGTTCCAACGATGGTGCAGCAGGCCACGGGACGCTCAGCAACGAGTGCGAAGTCCCGCACCGACGCGGAACTGGCTGCTGGGATCGACGAATGGGTCACCAAGAAGTACGACCATCCCGCGAAGCGGAAGCTGCGCCGCCGACTGTGCCCAGGCGAGTGGACCCGAGAACTCGTAGTCCACGTCGTGAAATACCCGCGCGAACTTGAGTTGCTGGAAGCCCACGGCATCGTCGTGCATCGCCTCGCCGACGTCGTCACCGCACTGAAGCGCGGGGATGGGCTCCTGCAAGGGGCCGCAGCCGGAAGCCTGGCTGATCTGGTGGCGATGACGGCACGTGCTGAGAGGTGAGCCGCCTGGGCCGCGCTGGCCACCGCGGGCAACAAGGGTCCGGCCACCCTGACGACCTAGCGCTCCCGCTCACCCTCCAGAAGGAGCGCGCCTGCCGTCAGGCCCAGGGCCCTGGCGATCTTCTCGATGTTGTCCAGAGAGATGTTCGTCTCGCCCCGCTCCACCGCTCCCATGTAGGTTCGGTGAAGATGGCACCGATCTGCGAAGGACTCCTGAGAGTAGCCCGCCTGTCGCCGAAGGCTTCGCACCGCACCCCGAAGCCTCGTGCGCAGTGTCGCCACAGGCTTCGAGCAGGCCGAGCTGCGCGCCGTCCTGGCCGAGCTGCCGGCAGACCTACGGCCGCCGATGCTGTTCGCCTACCACACGGGCTGGCGCATCGGAGAGGTGCTCTCGCTCACGTGGCGGCAAGTGGACCTAGGGGCCGGGACGGTGCGACTGGAGCCCGGCACGACCAAGAACGCCAAGGGTCGCACGTTCCCGTTCACGGCGCTGCCGGCGCTCGCCGCTCCCCGCGGAGCAAGCCGCAGCGCAGACGGCGGCATGAAGTGATTCTCTTCTTGGACCAAGAAACGCGGGCCGGTCACGATCAGAGAAAGCACACTTGCCGCTAGGTCCATATCACCTTGGAAGGAGGCGCCGAGGCGCAGGCCTTCGCTACCATGCTTGACACCAGCTCTGGCGTCAAGACAATCGTGGAACTGACGTCACCTCCGACGTGAACCTCTCGACGGCCTGACGGCACACTCGCGCGAAGTGGCACAACTCGGGCACAACGCCGAAGCCCCGGCCGATGACCGACCGGGGCTAAGTAGTTGCGCTGCAAGTGACCCGGGTGGGCGTCGAACCCACGACCTGCGGATTAAAAGTCCGCTGCTCTACCTGTTGAGCTACCGGGTCCCGCGCCTGCAAACTTCGCCGATCCGGACCACGGCGACAACTCCGAGCCCGAGGACCGCCCAGGCCGTGTCGGCTCCGGCCATCAGAGTCCCGGCCGCGAGTCATCCCGCCTGATCAGCCCCGACCGCCCGCCACCCCTGGCACCATACGCATCGTGGCCATATATTGCCACGAGACATATCGCCGGTGGAGGAAGGCACGTGTTCAGTCCCGAGCTCAAGAAAGGCAGCGTCGAGCTGCTGGTCCTCTCCCTGCTCCAGCACGAGCGCCGCCACGGCTACGAGATCGGCAAGCTCGTCGAGCAGCGCAGCGGCGGCACGCTGAAGTTCCAGATCTCCTCGCTCTACCCGGTGCTGGCCCGGATGGAGGAGCAGGGCTGGATCCAGGGCAAGTGGGTGGAGAAGCCCGGCGACCGGCGCCGCCGCTACTACCGGCTGACGCGCGAGGGCGCGAGCGCCCTGGCGAGCCAGCAGGAGACGTGGCGCGCCTACACGACGGCGGTGAACCAGGTCATGGGAGTCGACCATGCGTGACTGGCGCCGCTACGTCCGCGATCACCTCCCCATCGACGACCTCCGGGTGCGGCGCGCGCTCGACGCGGTGGACGAGCTGGCGAGCCAGCTGGAGGACGTGTACCGCACGGCCATCTCCCACGGCTCATCCGAGGCCGAGGCCGACGCCGTGGCCAGGGCCCACGTCGAAGACTGGGACCGGCTGGCGGCCGAGATCCGCCGCGCCGCGCCCTCGGCCCGCCGGCCGAGCGCGTCGCGGTGGGCCGACCGCGCCGACGAGCGCGCCCGGGCCGCCGGCCGCTGGGGCGCGTGGCTCGCGGACCTCGGCATGGACGTCCGCTACGCGCTGCGCACCCTGCGGCGGGCGCCGGCGTTCCCCGCGGTGGTCGTCCTCCTGGTCGGCGTCGGCGTCGGCCTCAACACGGCGGTCTTCAGCGCGCTGAAGGCGGTCTACCTGAGGCCGCTGCCGGTTCCGGAGCCGCGCGAGCTGGCGGTGCTGTGGAACACGACCACGAGGGGCGGCCAGGGCCCGGCTTCCTGGCCCAACTACGAGGACTGGAAGGCGCAGAACCGCTCGTTCGAGGCCCTGGGAATCATGTCCGACATGGGAGTGAACCTGGCGGACAACGAGGGCTCGGAGCGCGTCAGGGGCGCGTTCGTCACGTCCAGCATCTTCGACGTGTTCGGCGTGCGGCCGGCGCTGGGACGGGTCATCCTGCCGGAAGAGGACTCGACCGCCGCTCGCGTCGTGGTGCTGAGCCACGAGCTGTGGGAGACGCGCTACGGGGCGGACCCCCAGGTCGTCGGGCGCCTGATCCGGCTCGACGGTGACTCGTACGAAGTGGTGGGAGTGATGCCCGAGGGATTCGCCGTCTCGTCGGTCTGGTCGGCGGCCACGCGCATCCAGCTGTGGACTCCGGCCCCGGCGGGCGCGCGCAGCTCGAGCCGCGACGCGAACGCCTTCCCGGTGTTGGGCCGGCTCCGGGACGGGGTCACACTGCAAGCGGCGGCGACCGACATGCAGCGGGTGGCGCTCAACCTGGCCGCGGCATACCCCGAAACCGACCTGACCCAGCGCGTGTGGGTCCAGAGTCTCCACACCGCGTTGCTCGGCCCCCTCGGCGCGCAGCTGCTGCTGGTCTTCGGCGGAGCGGCGCTCGTGCTCCTCGTCGCCTGCGGCAACGTCGCGAGCCTGCTGGTGCTCCGGGCCGCGGGGCGGCGCACGGAGATCGCCGTCCGCTCCGCCCTGGGAGCCGGACGTGGACGCGTGATGCGGATGCTCCTGGCCGAGAGCGGGATGCTGGCGCTGGCGGGCGGGGCGGTCGCGGTGCTGCTGGCTTACTGGGGGCTAGGCGCCATCCGGGGCGCCCTGCCGGCCGGCGTTCCCCGCGCCGCCGACATCGGCGTCGACGGCTCGGCCCTGCTGTTCGCGGCGGCGGCCTCGTTCCTCACCGCCCTCGTCTTCGGGCTCGCGCCCGCGATCGGCGCGACCCGCGGCAACCAGGCCGAGGCGCTGAAGGAGGCCGGCGGAGACCGCGCCGGGCGGCGCACGGGAGGCGCGAGGCAGGCCTTCGCCGTGGCGCAGATCGCGCTCACCCTGGTGCTCGTCCACCTCGCCTGCCTTCAGGCGGGCAGCTACCTGGTTCTCCGTGGCATGGACCTCGGATTCGACACGGAGAACACGCTGACCGTGGCCGTCCCACTCCGCGGCTCGGCGTACGAGGACGCCCGCAGGCGGCACGCCTTCTTCCGCGAGCTGATCGCGCGGCTCGAGGTCCTGCCGGGCGTGAGTCACGCCGGCGCGGTGAGCAAGCTGCCTCTGGAGGGCGGCAGCAACGAACACATCCTGGTCGAGGGCCGAGCCGTCCCGCAGGACCCCAACGATCTGCCGCTGGTCGAGCGCAAGAGCGTTGTGGGAGACTACTTCCGCGCGATGGGGCTCCGCCTCCAGGCCGGCCGGATGCTCACGGCCGCCGACACCTTCGGCAACGCCGGCGGCGCGGGCGGCGTCATCATCAACCAGCGCATGGCGCAGCAGCTCTGGCCCGGGGAGGACCCGCTCGGCAAGCGGTATCGCCCCAACTCCCCCGAGTGGATCACGCCGCCCGCAGCCGGCCCGCAGTGGCTGACGGTGGTCGGCGTGGTCGACGACGTGCGGCAGTGGGGGATGGAGGCGCCCGCCATCGCGGAGGCGTACCGGCCCTACATGCTCGAGCCGCAGCAGGTCATGTTCGTGGCGCTCCGCTCCGCAGTGGAGCCGGCGAGTCTCGTCGCGGCCGTGCGGCGCGAGGTCGCCAGACTGGACCCGGGCGTGGCGGTGTCCGCGGTCCGGACCATGAATGACGTGGTGAGCGGCCAGCTCTCCTGGCGCCGGCTCCTGACGGGCCTCGTGGGGCTCTTCGCCGCGCTGGCCCTGCTCCTCGCCGTGGCGGGGATCTACGGCGCGCTATCCTACTTCGTCGCCCAGAGGACTCACGAGCTGGGCGTGCGGATGGCCCTCGGCGCCAAGCGCGGCCAGCTGCTGCTGCTGGTGCTGGGCCGGGGCGCGAGGCTGGCGCTCTGGGGCGTCGCGCTCGGCACCGCCGGGGCCGTCGCCGCCTCCCGGCTCACGAGTGGATTCGTCTACGGACTTCGCCCCGCCGATCCCCGGCTCGTGGGCGGCGTGGGGGTGGTGCTGCTCGCCGCGGCGCTGGCCGCCGCGCTGATCCCGGCCCGCCGGGCCACCGCCGTGGACCCCGCACTGGTGCTGCGAGCGGAGTAGCCGGCCTCGGAGCGGAGCGCGGATCCGGCGCGGGCGGGCGCCGTTTCGCGGGGGTTCTTGGCGCTGGGGCCGCTCACGACAGCCGCCTCACCTCCGCCACGATCGCACCCCTGACTTCCGACCACTCGGCGCGGCGGATCATCTGCGGCATCGGCTCGGTCTCGGCATCGTCGAAGAACACCAGCGAGCGGAGCAGGTGGTACTCGTTGAAGTCCACACGCGCGAACCTGCGGCGGACCAGCTCGAAGATCCCCTCCAACGAGCCGCCGCCCCGCAGGTAGAAGAACAGATCCACGAAGTCCTTCCGGCTGCCGCGCCCGCCGATCGCGATGACCTTCATCACCGCGATGTCCCGCGGGTCGGCGAGCTTGAGGCCGCGATACGGCGCGCCCTCGAAGAGGAGCGGGGCCTCCGCCGCGAGGAAGCTCACGCGGAACCCGTCCAGCGTCACGTGGAGGGTTCCCTCCGATCGGCCCTGCACCACGACGTGCCCCAGACCCGCGAGCGCGGCCGCGAGCTCCACGGGCGAGAACGCGCCGGCGCGGAAGAAGTCGATGCCGTCCGACATCCGGTGCCCGAGCTGAAGGGCGAGGCCGGTGCCGCCCGCCAACACCCAGTCCTCCGCGCGGCCCGCCTGGACCAGGGTCCGGACCGTCCGCCAGCCACGGACGCCGAGGACCTTAGGGTGCATCGCCGGCTCCCCCGAGGATGAGACCCCAGTAGTTGCGCGTGCGCCGGTCCACCCCACGCCGCGCCAGGGCGCGCCGCAGCGCGTCGTCACCGAAGTACGCGCGCGCCGCCTTCACCTGCTCGTCGCCGCCCGCGGTGAGAACCCGTTCGAGGACCCAGCCCTCGTGGCCGGCCAGATCGGCGGCGCGCAGGTCGCGATCCCAGAACAGCGGCGCCAGGGTCTTGAGAAGAGCCCTCCGGGTCGGCACGGAGCGGCTCCCAGTGCC
>Ga0316628_100004241_pt1 | contig 11201 bp, 8 predicted proteins | sample OWC_Aug_M2_C1_D5_FD_207648 | JGI IMG/M metagenome (GOLD analysis project Ga0316628, IMG submission 207648) | Wetland soil microbial communities from Old Woman Creek delta, Ohio, United States - OWC_Aug_M2_C1_D5_C | ecosystem: Environmental > Terrestrial > Soil > Wetlands | place: USA: Ohio... | reverse complement strand
ATGTTTTCGCTGTCCGCAACTTTGCTCAGAAGCAGACCGGAGCGGACTTCCTTGATGGCGGCCTCGCTCTGGGCCGCGCGCAGCTTGCGGAAATCCAGGCGGCGCATGTCCTCAGTGCGCATGCCCTGGGCCGCCAGCGCGCGCAGGCCGCGCTCCAGGCGCAGGTCGATCTGGTGTTCCACCATCGAAGCGGGCACGGGGAAGTCATGCTTTGCGATCAACTGGTCCACCAGCTTTTCCTTGGCCTCATGTTCGGCCGAATGCCGAAGCTGCGCTTCCAGGTTTTCCCGGATCGCTTTCCTGAGGTGGTCCACGGTATCAAACTCCGGGCTCAGCTCCTTGGCAAAAGCATCGTTCAGCTCGGGCAAGGTCTTTTTCTTGACTCCGTTCATCTTCACCGTGTAGGCAAGGGTCTTGCCCGCCAGCCGATGGTCATGGAAGTCCTGGGCATAGACAACGTCAAACTTGCGCTCTTCGCCGGCTTTGGCGCCGCGAAGGTTCTCAGAAAACTCAGCCACGGTATTGGGCGCCCCGATTTCCACCAGGATGTCTTCCATCTGGACCGGCTTCTGCGCGGCCTGTTCGCTTTCTTTTTTTTCCGCGGCTTCGTCCTTGGGCGAGGCCTGGAATGAGACCTGGGCGAAGTCACCATCGGCCAGGCCGCGGTCTTCCTCCACCGGATCGTAGCTGGCCTGCCTCTCCTGCAGCGCCTGGATTTCCGCCTCCACCTGTTCGTCGCTCACTTTGATTTCCGGCATATCCACTTTCAGCGACTTGTAGTCGCCCAGTTCGAATTCCGGCATTACGTCAAATGACGCAGTGAAGCTGATGGCCTGGCCCGGCTCAGCCTTGAGATCGGTGATGTGCGGTGACGAGATCGGCTTATAGCCCCCGCTCATCACAGCCACACGGTAGTACTGGGGCACAAGGTTTTCCAGGAGCTGTTCCCGGATCTGGTCAGAGAAGCGGGTGCGCACCATGCCTGGAGGCACTTTGCCCTTGCGGAAGCCGGGTACACGGGCTTCCTTGGAATACCGCTGGACCAACGATTCCTGTTCTTCATGGACCACGTCGGCCGGTATTTCGATGGTGAGCTGCTGCCGGCAGGCCTTGAACATCTCTTCCAGCGCGTTGACTGTCTCCTGGCCGCCTGCTCCGGCCGCCTGTTCTTGCGCGGTCTGTTCGGCTGTGTTTTCGGTGTTTGCGTTTTCCAAGTGGCTAATCCTCGTCTTAGCGCCCGCGGGGTAGGGCAGAGTGAAGGTGTTCCGGGTCGTATTCCTAAAATCCAGTTTAAGAGAGGTTTGCGGATGGGGTCAAACCCGGCGCTGCTGCACGGCAGCCCTTGCCCCGTGGCCAAGGGGCTGCCCCGATCGCCTCACCAGCAAAATTAATCCATTTTTTACTTGCTTTCGCCACCGTACCGGGGAAATACTTGGTTCAAGTTTGTGCCTGGGAAGTCGACGGACAAAATCTCCATGAGGCCTGCGGTTCTCTCTATTGCAACCGAAAGGGTGGTTTCTCCCATTCGTAACGCCGTGCTGGCGCACGCCGGATACGGAGTGATCCCCGCCACCTCCACTGAGTACGCGCTCCGAGTGTTGCGCGGGAGGCACGTGTGCGCCCTGGTGGTGGGCCATTCGATCTCAGGAAACGAACGCCGCGCCCTGTGCCAGGAAGCCCACCGTATGGGGGTGCCTTCCGTGGTGCTTGATCCCTACGATCTTGAGGTCGGCGACCAGTCAGAACTGCACGTGAACCCGCTCGATGGCCCGGAAGTGTTCCTCCAGGCCGTGGCGACTCAGGTGGCAAGAAGTCAACAGACGCAGGTCGACTTCAAGCTGCAATAGCTCTCTAAAGACGGTCTTTCTGCCTGCGTTATACACTGGTCGCGATGCCTTCCGCGCTCGTCCGGCTTAATCAGGAGATCATTGCCTGCACGCGCTGTCCGCGCCTGGTGGAATATTGCCAGAAAATCGGGCGGGAGAAACGCCGCGCCTACCGCGACTGGGACTACTGGGCCAGACCCGTCCCCGGTTTTGGCGACCCCCGGGCGCGTGTGCTGATTCTGGGCCTGGCGCCCGGCGCACACGGCTCCAACCGCACCGGACGCCCCTTCACCGGCGATGGTTCCGGCAATTTCCTCTATCGCGTGCTGCATAAGACCGGCTTTGCCTCACAGCCTGACTCCACACACAAGAATGACGGTATGAAACTGGCGGATGCCTACATCACCGCCGCGGTCCACTGCGCGCCGCCTGCCAACAAGCCTGCGCCGGAGGAAATCGCCAACTGCGGGCGCCATCTGCATCGCGAAATCACCGCGCTCCGGCAGGTCAAGGTGGTGGTGGTTCTGGGCAAAATCGCTTTTGATGCTTATCTGAATTTCCTGAAGGACCAGGGACTTCTCAAGACCAAGGCCGGCTACGTCTTTGCACACGGCGCATGCTCTCCGCTGCCCGAAGGCCGCACGCTTCTGTGCTCCTACCACCCTTCACTGCAAAACACCAATACCGGCAAACTGACGGAAAGGATGATGGTGGATGTGTTCAGGAAGGCGAGGAAGCTGATTGCCGGATCAGATGAGAAATGAGAGCACCGGGTTCACCACAGAGGGATTGATCATCGTGAAAGTCTTTTCGGCGCCTTGATCACGGCGACCTGTCCCGGCTTGCCGGCGACCCCCTCAGGCATCCCACCTGCGCGTTCAGAACTCTCACACTTAGAAGAGTTACTGGCCTGACCGTCGGCAACGCCAGACGATTACTGCCAATGAGGGTCTTCGATGAAATACCTTTGCACGCTTGCAATTCTTTTCGCGGCGTCCTGTGTCGCGTTTGCCCAGCAGGATTATGTGCCTCGTTACGAGGGCTTCGCCGGGTATACCTACTTCACGGCGCCCAGCTTCAATCTGGTACAGCGCGGTTTCAACGTGTCAGGCGGGGTAAACCTGAATACCTGGCTTACATTTGGCGGCGATTACAGCTGGTTTAACGGACACAGCGACATCACTGTGGGCGAACTTACCCCCGCGGTCAAAGCCCAGTTGGCTCCGCTCCTTCCACTTCTCGGACCTAATCCTTTGCTGCCCTTCGATGCCACCACCTACACCTTTACGGTGGGTCCGCAGTTCAATTATCGCCACATCAAATGGATGACACTCTTCGTCCGTCCTGTCCTGGTTGGTCTCCATGAGAGCGCCACCCTCAAAGCAACCAGTCCGCCCCTGGCGCTGGCGATCCAAGCCCTTGCTCCCGGAGGAACCAAGACGGACCTCCAACCCGGTTACGGGGTAGGCGGAGGAATTGACCTTGGTATTACCCGCCATCTGGGTTTGCACATAACCGCGGACTATGTGCACGTGAGCCTGTTCAGCAACCTGCTGGCGGAAGCCCGCAATGGAGTGCGCGTCTCGGTGGGACCGAGTTTCAAGTTCGGCAGGAACGTGGCAAACGTTCATTGATCGGAAATCTGCGATTGCTCTTCCGTCTGCGCTTTGTGGCACAGGCACTCCTGCCTGTGCTCTAACTCATCGGCGATGAAGCTCTTTTCTTCTGTCCTTACTTATCAGTGTTGTCAGCGTCATCGTAGTGGTAAGGTTTCTTTCGGTCTTGCGCGATTCGCGGCTCAATCTCCGTGAGCTCCTCAGCTTGCTTCTCCCGATCACCCGATCACCCGATGGTCCGATCACCCGATGCCCATGTGTCCTCTATCACTCAAGAACGTGAGCTGAGTCACAGCCCCGAGTACCTGAAAGCAGGTAAAACCATGCGTTACGCTGCTGCTGCGAGATCTCCAAGCTGTACGTACAGCAGAAGGCGGGGGCGGAAAGACCTCGCCGGAAGAAGGTGCTGCGATGGTCCGGCTACTGAAGCCCGTTCTCTACACCGCATTCGCGGTAGCGGCGCTGAATTTACACGCCGCCGAGCACCCGGTCACCCTGGAGAAGAACGTTGACGCGGCCAAATGCCTGGAATGCCATGAAGAGAAGAGCAAGGCCCCGCACGTGCACAGTGCTATCGATCTGGGTTGCACCACTTGCCATGAAGTAAAGACCGAAAAAGACGTCACCAACATTGAACTGGTGGCCCCTAAAGAAGAGCTCTGCCTCACCTGCCACGAGAAAGCCAAGGGGAGCACGGTGCACGGGCCTTATGCCAAGGGCGGTTGCGTGCTGTGCCATGATCCCCACGTCAGCGAGTTCGAATATCAGCTTCGCGCGTCCGGCAATGCACTATGCCTGGAGTGCCACCAGAACCGCAGCATCAGCGGCAAGCTGGCGCTGTTCAAGACCTCGCACGAACTCACGGAAGAGGAATTCCAGGCCATCCCCAAGATCGGACTCGATCCCACGCTGAAGATGGGACATCCGCTGGGCATGCACAAGGTGGCCGATGCGCCGGATCCTCTTCGTCCCGACAAAAAGCTCTCCTGCCTGAGCTGCCATGAGAACCATGCCTCGGATCGGGAGAAGCTGGTGCGGACGGTGGAAGTGAGCGGCAAGAAGATGGACGCGTGCGACGCCTGCCACCTGGCCAATGACAACGCGCGCATGGCCGAGGCGCAGAAGCGCGCCGACGAACTGGAGGCCCAGCGGCAGAAAGAACAGCAGTTGCGCGCCAAGCAGCCGTCCGTGATGCCGCAGCGCGCGCCCAAGCCGGGGACCAAGCAACCATGAGGGAACAAGCCATGAAAGCGACGACAACAATCCTGCGGACCGCGGCAACTCTGCTGCTGTGGGCGGCCCTGCCCGGCGTGATCGCCGTGGCTGCCGACAAAACCAAGAAGCAGGCGCCGGCCCCCAATGTGCAGCAGCAACTGGTGTGGCCCCTGCCGCCAGACAAGCCGCGCGTCAAGTTTGTGGAACAGCTGGCCAACAACTTTGACGTGGAACCAAAAAAGAAACGCTCCTGGGTGGACAAGGCGGTCGGCAACGCCGACCCGAACGTTGCCGAATATTTTGAAAAGCCGGCGGGCATAGCCACAGACTCGCGCGGGCGCCTCATCTTCGCCTCCACCCAGCGCTCCGTCCTGTTCATCATCGATCGCGAACAAAAGAAAATTCAGCGCATCCAGGGCGACCGCGGGTTGATTCTCCAGACGCCGCTGGGCGTGGCCGTGGACGCCAAAGACAACATCTTCGTCTCCGATCCGCTACAGCACATGATTCTGAAATTCGACAGCAACGGGCACTTGCTGGCCACCATCGGCGGCAAGGACGGCGTGAAGAACCCCACGTTCATGGCGATCGATGAGTCGCGCCGGCGGCTTTACGTGGTGGATTCGCACCTGCACCAGGTGCTGGTGTTCAATCTCGATTCGCTGGAATTGAAAGACCGCGTGGGCAAGCGCGGCGAGAAGAACGGCGAATTCAACTTCCCCGTGGGAATCGCGGTGGGCCCGGATGGCAGTTTTGCCGTCACCGATACGGGAAGCTGTACTGTGCAGGTGTTCACGCCGGACTACAAGTTCGTGCGCCGCTTCGGGGCGCAAGGCGACCGCCCCGGCGACTTCATTCGCCCCAAGGGAATCGCCATCGACAAGGAAGGGAACTACTGGGTGGTGGATGCCGCCTTCAACAATTTCCAGATTTTCAATGCCAAGGGCACGTTGCTGATGTGGGTGGGGCAGTTCGGCAACGTGCCCGGGGCATTCAATCTTCCCCTGGGCATTTACATCGATAAAACGCAGAAAGTTTACGTGAGTGATCAGTTGAATCATCGTGTACAGATTTTCCAGTTCCTCGGGGGAGGAGATTGAACGGGTTTCTGCCCGGATCTTCCGGGCCGGGCAGGGATGCAACGGCTGAACCTGGGCCGGTGCAGAGGGGACAGATGGGGGTACGAATTTATTTATTGCTTCAGGAGGTCTTATGAAAAGCATCGTAAGGGCCGGCCTGGTGGTGCTCATGGTATGCATGGTTTTTTCCGTGTCCTATGCAGCCCGCGCGCCCAAGTCGGCGGTCTTTGGCTCTGCCCATGATTTCAAAACACAATTGGGTGGCGCCAGCTACACACTTTGCAATTTCTGTCACGTTGCCCACAAGTTCGGCAGCGCGCCAACGGGTCCCGGCTACCTGCTGTGGAACCATAATCTGTCAAACGTTGCCAGCTATGGCGTCTACACCAGCGATAGCATGCGGTCCGCGCCCACCGACCTTGGCAGCACGATGGTGGTCAGCAACCTGTGCTTGAGCTGCCATGACGGCACTGTGGCAATCAACTCCTGGTATGAGGGGCAGTCCGGGGCGAATTTCCAGCCTCTGCCGCAGGGTACGCTCTTCATGCCCGATGACACCACGGTTCGTGATCTGACCAAGCAACATCCGGTCAACTTCGTCTATCCGGATGCCACCACCGCGGCAGCCATCGGCATTCAGCCGGCGGCTGATGCCTTCTCCGTCGACGGCAACGGCAACGTTCCGCTGTTCGCCGGCAGAATGCAGTGCGCCACCTGCCATGATCCTCACGCGGGTCCCAGCTCCGGTGCGCACCTCTTCTTCCGTACGTTCCCCAGCACACCGGCGCAGACCCTTACCGGGTCTTCCTGCGTGTACTGCCACCTGTAAGGCGGCAAAACGGAGAGGGCCCGCCCGCCTCGCAGCAGCAGCCCTCTCCGTGGGGTTTTCCGAAAGGCCAGGAGGATGCACATGAGAAAGACGGTTTTCCTGACCGCAGCGATGGCGGTGCTGGCATGCGCGGCGGCACGGGCCCAATATCCCTACTACGAACCTCCGCGCTGGCGCGTGAACGGCTTTGCCGGCTTTGACATCACGCACACCTCGCAGAGCGTGACCGGCCAGGGCGCTCCGACGGAACAACTGTTTCCGCTGGGCGATCTTCGCCTCACCTCTGATGGCTTCGTTCTGGATCCCAGGTTCCTGCACCTCAATACCGGTTTTGAATTTCAAAAAGGCGCCAACACGTCCGATCACGGCGACATCGACCTCGGCGGTACCAACATCGCCATCAGTGCCGCCTTGCTGCCTAACAGCCATTTTCCCTTTCGCGTCAGCTACACCAAGACCGATCATGGCGTGACCGGACTGGGTTTTGACCAGAGTGAGGACGATTCGCGGCTGGATTTGCAGTGGACGGTCCTCCATCCGAAGCTGCCGCATATCACAACATCGTTTCAGATGTACGGCAGCACCGTGCATGTGCCGGATTCATTTAATGACCGCAACTATGACCAGAAGGCCTTCAACGTTGGGGCCGCCGATACGTGGAAGAACTGGAACTGGGCAGGGAACTTCTCTCAGGGCAATGGAGATTCTACCGGCGTGACGCTGTTGGGCCTGGACAGCACGTTCAACAACTCGACGCGCGCGGCCGGACTCAACGCGTACCGCACTTTCTGGGAGAACAAGGGACGGCTGATCTTTGAGAACCGCGATATCTGGCGCAAGGACTCGCTCGCCGGCGACGGCGAGAGCAAAAGCGGCGAGATCACCAACAACGCGACCTTTGACGTCCAGGTCCACCCCAAGGTGCTGTTGGGTGCATCGTACGCTTTCTCCAAAATTGATTTTGAGGGCGATGGCCTCCAAACCATTCTGGTGCCGGGAGCGGGACAGGTTTCCGTGGTCTCGCTGGTTTCCAGTATTTCCAACAGCGGCGCCGGGCGCGTTGAGTACCGGCCGTTGGGCTGGCTGCACCTGATCCAGGAAGTGCGCACCACGTTCAGCACGCCTACCGCCGGCGTGGTCGAAAGCCGGACTTCATTTACCGAGAGTGATTCCACCGTTGCGGCCGATCACCACTGGGCCGGCTTCGACCTTTCCGGCTCTTACACCGGCAAGTTTCAGCTTGCCGGGACCACGCTGGATAATGCGCCGAATTCCTGGTCCAACAATTTTGCCGGCCGCATTGGCTGGGGCGACGTGCGCCGCGTGCGGCTCACCGCCGCGGGAGAAAGCATGCGCTTGAACCTGGTGGAGCAGATCGGCGGGTTCACTGACCAGAAGCGGGCGGGCCTGGAAGTGGAGACACAACGCCTGAAATCCTTCCGCCTGCATGCCGCCGGCGATTATTCGCAGGTTGAGCTGCTCAACATCAGCGGAAATACCCATAGCAAGACGGTATCGTATGCCGCCGCCGTCGAGCACCGCCGGTTCTCCATTGCGTACACCAACTCCTTTGTGGACGGCGCCGGAGCGATCTTCCCCCTGGGGCTGATCGATCAGCAGTTCCTGGTAATTCCCCTGCCCATCAGCCAACTGGTGGCGACCCCTCTGCTTGACCGTAAAACCCACGCGCAGACCGTGAGCTTTCTGGCCAAGCCGCGGCGCAACCTGGAAGCGCAGGTCGCGTGGCGTACCGAAGACACGCAATTGTCTTCATCCGACGAGACGTTCAACGTCCTGCAGGCCAATGCCCGCTACCGCCTGGGCAAATTCACGCTGGAAGGCGGTTACTGGCGAAATATGAGTGACGTGACGTTTGTCACAGGATTGACGGGCAGCCGTCTGGCACTCTGGTATTTCAGAATTGGACGGGATTTCAGGATTCTCTGAAAGGTGTGCAGCTAGATGAATGCCAGAACCAGCAAGTTGTTGGCGGTAGCGGCGCTGCCGGCAATTGCACTGGCCTTGGCCCTGGCTACGCGCGCTTATTCTTCCTCTACCGCTCCCCGTCCAACCGTGCCGGTTTCTCTGGGGCCGGTGGATTTTCTCGGTTCGCTGCGGACTCCTGCCGACGTAAAAGGAAAGCCTTCCGGCTTCAAGCGCTTCCTCAACAAGGTCATCGGCCTGGAAGATGACAATCGCGGCATGATGACGCCGCACGGCGTGGCGGTGGATTCCGCCGGACGCATCCTGGTCGCCGACACCCGAGGCCAGGTCGTTCACATGTTCGATCCTGCCGGCCACCGTTATAAGCAGTTGCACGCGCCGGCCTCCGACCCGTTTCTCTCGCCCATCGCCATTGCACTGGACAGCAAAGGGCAAATCTACGTCACCGATTCCGGACGCTCTCGCATCTATGTCTTCCGCCCCGACGGCAAGTTCCTGCGCACACTGGGCGCGCTGGGCAAGAATGAAAGCATTTTCAAACGCTGTACCGGACTGGCGATCGATCGCCAGCGCGACGTTCTGTACGTGGTGGATACGGTGGCCATGCGCGTGGTCGCGTTGACCACGGAAGGCAAGGTCCTGGATCGCTTCGGCAAACGCGGCGACGGTCCGGCGGAGTTCAACTATCCCACACACATTGCCGTGGACCGCGATGGCACGCTCTGGGTGGTGGACTCGCTCAACTTCCGTATACAGCACCTGGATGCTCGCGGAAGGTTTCTGGGAGCTTTCGGGCAGATCGGCGACGGCGCGGGCCAGTTCGATAAGCCCAAAGGAATTGCCATTGACGCCCAGGGCCACATCATCGTGGTGGAAGGAAGACTGGATCGCGTACAAGAGTACGATCCCTCAGGACAGTTGCTGTTTTCCTTTGGGCAGACAGGGAACGGACCTGGAAACTTCTTCCTTCCTACCGGCATTGCCTTGGACAGCGAAGGCAGGATTTACGTTGCCGACGGCCAGAACGGTCGCGTGGAAATATTCCGCGCGCATCCTGATGCACAGGGAGGGCAGCCCGGTGCGCGCTAAGCCTGACTATCCATTAGTCTCGATGATGCCTCGGGAAATGATCTCTTTCAGCCGCTGTCATCCTGAGCGAGTCCGCGGGAGCAAGGCGACCAGGGACGAGTCGAAGGATCCCGAGGATGTTTCCCTTGCTATGCAGATTCAGGGAATTTCAGCAAGGAACCATTCGGCGCCTTGGGCCAGACACGCTGTTCAGTGCCTCGAAACGGTGGATCGATAATGCGCGCTAGGCTTTCGATCATCGCGTTGCTGCTGGCCGCCGGGGTTGCTGGGCTGATGCGCGCGCAAAGCGGCAGCAAATCCGCCATCATCAACAGCAAGCACGATTTTCGCGCGACCTCCACGGCACAGGTCCGCTCCGCCACAGGGCAGGATGCCTGCGTTTTCTGCCACACGCCGCACAACTCTTCGCCCGGGACGTATCTCTGGAACCATAAGCTTTCCACGCGCGATTTTCCCGTTTACTCCAGCAGCACGCTGCAATCCACCGTGACTCCGATCCAGCCGGAGGATGTTTCCAAGCTCTGCCTGAGCTGCCATGACGGCACCATTGCGCTGGGTGACACGGTCAACGACGGCAGCATCAGCTTTGCCCAGGGCACGAATTACACGCTGCCGGCCAGTGCGTCTTCCAACCTGGCCGGCGACCAGACTTTCGCCAACGATCATCCCTTCGGCTTTGTCCCTCACCTGAGCGCGGAGACGGTCAACCCGCCGGCGATGGATGCGGTTCATCTGGACAAGAGCGGCAAGGTGCAATGCACTACCTGCCATGATCCGCACCGGGAAGATGCTGACCCCGTCACGCGCAAGTTCCTGGTGAAACCCAATCAGGCTTCCGCGCTGTGCCTGACCTGCCATTTGAAAATCGGCTGGACCGGCTCCGTGCATAGCATGCCGCCGGACGTGGTGGAGGACTCGCGTTACACGCAGGTGCAAGGCGCGCACACCGGATACGCCGGGATAAGAAACAACGGCTGTGAGAGCTGCCATCGCCCGCATGCGCCGCAAGTGGCGCAGCGGCTGGTGAAACAGGCGGAGGAAAATGTCTGCTTCCAGTGCCATGACGGCAGCGTGACAAGCCTGAACATCAAGACCGAGTTTACGGGCAAGACGTACTCCCACCCGGTGCTGACCACGCCCTCAGTCCACGATGCCGCGGAGAATCCCAACTCTGCCTTGAATCCGCTGCCTGAGACCAGCGTGGGCCAGGCGCGCCACGCCGAATGCGCCGACTGCCATAACCCGCATCAGGCCACCACGGCAACGGCGCTGCCGCCGGCTGTGAGCGGCGCGCTGGTTGGAGTAAAGGGACAGTCGTCAGGCAACTCGTTTTTGCCGCAGGCGGCCAATCAATATGAGGTCTGCTTCAAGTGCCATGCTGACAGCGGCAACAAGCCGCAGTCGCGCGACATCGGCACCGCCGGCATCGGCTACGGGCGCAATCCGCAACGGCAGTTCAACGTGGGCAACCCGAATGCATTCAACACCCGCGTTGAATTTACGCAAAGCATCTCTTCCCATCCGGTGACGCAGGCGCGGAATCTCTCACTGGCCGAGGTGCCCAGCCTGCGAACGAACATGATTACGCCCGGTGGGGCGCCCA
>Ga0316628_100004240_pt1 | contig 11202 bp, 10 predicted proteins | sample OWC_Aug_M2_C1_D5_FD_207648 | JGI IMG/M metagenome (GOLD analysis project Ga0316628, IMG submission 207648) | Wetland soil microbial communities from Old Woman Creek delta, Ohio, United States - OWC_Aug_M2_C1_D5_C | ecosystem: Environmental > Terrestrial > Soil > Wetlands | place: USA: Ohio... | reverse complement strand
GAGAACTCCCGGACATTGATGTTAACATCACGGTCGGCAACAAACGCATACATACAGGGAGGTTTGCGGCCGACGTCGCGGACAAGACAGTGCGTGGGATGCTCAGCAGCTTCAAGGGCTACGAACCCGGGAAGGATGTTGAAATCCGTCTAGGGGCTAAGAAGGCGTCTTCGAAAAAGGTAAGAAAACCGAGATAGGCCACCCGTACTCATTTCGAGCCATCTTCGCTATGTTTATCAAGGCCGATGCTATCCTGAGGGCCAGGGGGCAAAGACTCCTCCTTGGCGCAGGTGTGCGGCGGAACGTATTTCCCGACCTGCTGACAACGCATCAGGTGGCATCTCATGAGGAAGATCCAAGAGATAGAGAAGGACCTAAACGCCTGCTTGCAGTGCGGATACTGCAGAGACACTTGCCCGGTTCTCGGACAGATCGGGTGGGAGTCCTCGTCGCCCAGGGGCAAAGTCTACTACCTCAAACAGATAGCGAACAGAACTCCAATGGACAGGCTCCTCAGGAGGACTCCCGAAATCACCCCCGAGTTTGTCGAGAGGGTCTTCCAGTGCACATCGTGCGCCGCGTGCGAGCACAACTGCCACGTAGAGATCGACTTCGCCCACAGGTGGGAGGAGGTCAAGGAGTGGCTGATAGAACAGGGCTACGGACCGATGGAGGCCCACAAGAAGATAAAGGAGAAGGTGGGCGCCAAGCGCAACCCATACGATGAGCCCATGGAGAAGCGGGCGGCCTGGCTTCCTCCGGAGATAAAGCTCTCGCCGAACCCTGAAGTGGTTTTCTTCACCGGCTGCACCGAGGCGTACAGGATGCAGCCACTCGCGGTCGCCACCGCGAAGCTGCTCGACAAGGCGGGGGTCAAGTTCAACCTGCTCGGAGAGGACGAATGGTGCTGCGGTTCGCCGCTCCTCAGAACCGGCCAGAAGGGGATGGTCAGGGACGACATCGCCCCGCACAACGTCAAGGCCATGGACAGGCGAGGATGGAAGGCGATGGTGACCGCGTGCGCTGGCTGCTACAACACCATGAAGAACGACTACCCGAAGTTGACAGGGAATCCAGGGTACAAGCTGTATCACATCTCAGAGTACCTCGAGAAGCTCATCAAGGAAGGCAAGCTGAAGTTCACGAAAGAGTTCAACAAGAAAGTGTTCTACCACGACCCGTGTCACCTCGGCAGGCACGCAAAGGTGTACGATGCCCCGAGGAACGTCCTGAAGGCCATCCCCGGCCTGACCCTGCTGGAGACCAAGGCAGAGAGGGAGGATTCAGAGTGCTGCGGCGCTGGAGGCGGATTCAAGGCGGGCTTCAATGAGATGGCGGAGAACATCGCGGCCGACCGCGTCAAGCATGCGGTCGAGGCTGGAGCGGAGGTCATCGTTACCTCTTGCCCCTTCTGCCAGGTGAACCTGAATGCGGGTGCGAAGAAGGCCGGGCTCAGCATCAAAACGATGGATGTTGTCCAGGTTGCGCTGCAGGCGGTCTAGTCCAGAGCGATCAGATGCCGGTCCACGGCACGCCCTTGTGGGCGCTCATGACTATCTGCGTGTCGGTCTCCTTGATCCCGTCCATCTTGAGGAAAGTGTCGATGAACTCCTGCAGCTCGGTCATGCCCACGAATAGGGCCACGACCAGCAGATCGTACTCGCCGGTGACCCTGTAGACCGCAACCACCCTGTTGTGGTTGACGATCTTCCGGACGACCTCGTCGAGCTTGTCCGTGACCGTCTTGACATGAACATAGGCCTTCACCGTGTTCTCTATGAGCCTGTAGTCTATGTGTATCGAGAAGCGCATGATGATGCCCTTCTCTATGAGATTCTTGATCCTCCGTCTGACCGTCGCCTCGGTCACGCTGAGCTTCTTGGCAATCTCCGAGTTGCTCATCCTGGCGTTGTCGCGGAGCTCGCAGAGTATCCGTATGTCGGTCCGGTCGATCGGGAGCATCTTGAGATCGAGGCCTTTCCAACGCTCGTACAGCTCGCAGGGGAGGTCGTCAGTGTCATTCTGCATCAGAGCACCGCCACTGCAACACCCAAGTCATACTTCAACCTAACGGAATCCACACATAAACCAGCCGAAGACTTATCCAATTCGTATGGTCCCTTGCACTGCCTGACGATTGAGTGCCAACCAACCGCCGAAAACAGTCATGTGCCGAACCGGCGCTTCCTGAGCTGGTAGGCCCTCACGGCCCTGAGGAAGTCGATCTTCCTGAACCCGGGCCAATACACATCCGAGAAGTAGAGCTCGGAGTAGGCCAGCTGCCAGAGCAGGAAATTGGATATGCGTTCCTCCCCGGAGGTCCTTAGAATCAGGTCGGGGTCAGGCATGTCCTTCGTGTAGAGGTAGTCGGTGAAGGTCTTCTCGGTGATCTCATCGACGGACAGTTTGCCACTCTGGACCTCCCCGGCGATCTTCCGAATCGCCTGCACGATCTCCTCTCTGCCACCGTACGCGACTGCGAGGTTGAAGAAGTACTTGTCATAGTCCTTGGTCTTCTCCTCCGCGGCGGAGATCGCCTTCTGTACGTCCTTGGGGAGCATCTCCTTCTGACCGAGGACCCTGACTCGAATCTTGTGCTTGTGGACCCGCTCCTCCTCCGCGAGCCTCCTGAAGTTGTCGGCGAACATCCGCATCAGGTTGTCGACCTCTTCCTTGTCTCTGGTGACGTTCTCAGTCGAGAACGCGTAGACAGTCAGCATCTTCACGCCAATCTCCATGCACCATTCGAGGATTTGCTCGAGTTTCTCCCTGCCCTTCTCGTGCCCCTCGGAGATTAGCATCCCGAACTCGCTCGCGTAGCGTCGATTGCCGTCCATGATGATGGCAACGTGATGAGGGACCGGCCTCGACATGACTTCCTTCAGAAGCCTCTTCTCGTATGTCGAATACGCGGTCGAAGAAATCGCTTTCGACAGATCGGATGCCATATGAGAGACCGTCTGGGCACTCAATATGCCCATCCCATTTAAGTCTATAGGTGCTTGAAGTCCTCAGGAAGACCAGCGCTGTAGAGGCCCAGGTCGAAGCACCCCACCGCCGCCAGCGCGCCGATGGTTCCACGTCTTCCTGTGACCTCGACCAGGGTGGCCTTGTTCTCCCTAGCTGCGTGCTCGGCATCGTGTATCGACAGAATCGCCTCCTTCGCGTCCGCGCCGTACCTCACGAGCTTCTTCGGGACCTCGAGTCCCTCGAAGAACGCCATCGATGTCTGGTCCGAGTACGTGCCCTTGCTGACGAAGTCCTTCGCCCATTCCGTCGCCTTGGAAATGTACTCGGGCCTCACCGCGAACGCGACTCCGGTCGATGCGCAGTTCGTTGTCTTCTGAGGAGCGTGAGGATTGAGCTGCACTATCTTGTGCGTCAAGAAGACCCCGTGAGGCATCTCCCTCCCGAGCTTCAGCCCGAGCACCCATGTCGCGCCTTTCTCCTTGGTGTCCGTGTCGTCTATTCCGATTATCAGTCTGCGGTGGAGCGGGGTGACTAGCCTTATCTCGACCTTGCGGCTGCCGCCCACGAGTTGGTCGCTCAGGTACTCGACCTTCTCCACTCCTTCTGCCTGAGGGAGGCACGCGCCGACGCCCACGCTAGCCCCCGCAAGTCCTACCCAGGTGGTCTCCACCTTGCCGTCCTTGACAATCAACGACTTCAGGGCTTGACCTCCGGTGTCCTTCGAAGCCGCGCCAAACCTCACCTCGCCCTCGCCCACGCGCGCGTCCATGATGAGAGTCGTGCCCATGACCTCGACGTGCTCGACCACGCCCTTCGCCCTGAGCCTGTTCATCGCGTCCCACTCGACGGGACCCTGCGCGCAGCATTCCTCGACTATCCTTGCCTTCCCCAGCTCCTCGTCCACCATCGTGATGAGGCGCTTGGAGAACATAGGCCCGTGCCTCTGTCTGATCTCAGAGGGTGTGAACACATTCGCCATCTCAGATCAGACTTCCATCGATTCGCCTGGCGTCAGGATGACTGTCTTGGTCTTGGGAGAGGCCTTCTTGACCAGCTTCGCGAACTCATTGGGGTCTGCCTCGATCGGAGGCCATGTTCCATAGTGCATCGGGATGACCTTCTTCGGGCGGATCAGCTTTGTAGCCAAGGCCGCCTGCCTCGGGTCCATTGTGAAGAATCCGCCGATGGGCAGCATGGCCACTTCAGGCCTGTACATGTCCCCGATGAGCTTCATGTCCCCGAAAACGCAAGTGTCGCCCGCGTGATAGACGACCTTGCCCGAGTCGATCACCAGTCCGACGGGCATTGCCGCCGAGAACTCCAGTCCGGGCGCACCTATGCTCGATGAGTGGAAGGCTGGGACCATCGTGATACTGGTGTTCCGTATCCTCGCCGTCCCTCCGAGGTTGAACCCCACGCTCTTCACACCTGTCCGCTCGAGGAAATTGGACATCTCGAGGATCGCCGCCACTGTGGCTCCGTTCCTGCGAGCGATCTCCACGGTGTCGCCCAGATGATCGCCGTGGCCGTGGGTCACGCAGATGATATCGCACGCGACCCGATCAGCAGTCACGGCCGCCTTGGGGTTCCCGGTGAAATATGGGTCCACCAGCACTCTGTCGTTGCCCTCGATCATAAAAGCCGAATGGCCGAGCCATGTGACCTTCATCTTATCCTCTGCCAACTCGAACGCATGGATGATATTTCTGTGTTTGGCTGAAGGAGCTCATGCCACATGCCTGGCCAAGAATCGCGCTGGGAGGTCCGAGAGGTTGATGGCCTCGAGCCTGTCCGACTCGAATATCATCCATTTGCCCTTGATGCCCACATACCTGCCTCTGTGCCTTCCGACTGACGGCCTGAGCGCTGGAGTCTGCTGGAGCGGCTGCTCGATAGGATAGCGGATGAGCCACTGAAGTGGCTCAGGCTCGAGCTCGAACCTTCCTTTGAGCGTGATTCGCAGAGCTTCGAGCCTGCCCTCAATGCCTTTGGTGTCGAGAGGCCTCGACAGGTTCCTGAGAAGCACTTCCTGTCTGTAGAACTGCGGGATCCTCAGTCTCTCGGAGATGTCCTTCTCTGCTGTCCGTGCACTGATGCGGTTGGGGAACGCTCCGATGATGGAGTACGCATCCGCGCCCTGCTCGATGAGCCTCTCGTCGATCCGCCTGGAAGAACTCATCCCAATCTTCATTCGCGTGTCGTAGAAAGCGACATACACGACATGCTCGCGACGGCAGAACTCCCAGCTCCTGTCCTGCACCAGACACTTCGTCCCGTCGCACTTCGGTTCGAACAAACACTCCTGATCGGGGACGAAGAACTCCTTCGAACACTCCTGGCACTGCGAGAACTTCGTCACGGAAGCGTGCTTGGGGCATTCCCTGTACAGTCCTTCCCCGTCCCAGGAACCGATGCACGTCCTGTCACTGCTGACGGAGAAGTCGACTTCCTCCAGGTCGAATTCGACCTCCTCATGCTCGGACAAATCGTAGCACATCAGATGAGGTTCGAACTCGTCCCAGTGATACGCTAGCGCGTGCAGCGTGAACTCGTCGGGCTCAGCGGCGTTCGGCTTGCGCTCGGGAGACTCAACCATCATACGAAGAGAGGCGTGCAGCGTGTATTAACAATTGGGGGAGGAGGCCGAATGTGTTCGCCTACTCCTCAGGTGGCAAGTCCTGGGCCGGCTGGATCTCGACCTTCTCCTCGGATTCCTGCTTCCTTCCGGGGCGAGGCGGCTCAGGCGGGAACTCCGTGAGGTCTATCTCCAGCTTCGTCAGGTACTTAGGTGGCACGTCAGTCGTGAGGTACACTGTCCTCCCGGCCTTCTGGATAACGATGCCGTCCTCAGAGGCGTTCCTCGCGTCAATCTCCAGAATGATTGGCTCAGGTGTCCGAACACGACCCGCGTTTACCGCATCCCCGATGCCCCGACTCAGGTGCACCATCTTCCTGTCCGATGGTTTGAGGCCGACCTCTAGCACGATGTCGACCTCCTCCTTGGTCGTCGGATAGTACAGCTTGTCCGGTGTTCCACCCGAGGGAAGCTCGAGGTCAACATTGAACGAGTGAGCATAGGTCGCTCTTATCATCCCGTCCCGATACTCGTACCTGCCCTTATTGTCCGTCTCGATGATCGCGACGATGTGATGCGGGCGAACCCAGTGGTAGCGCCTCTGCTTGCGTTGGAGCGCGTTCACGAAATCCCTGAGGCTGACGAACCCGTGACTGTCCATCCTGAGGTCGAACCGCTCCGGGAAGTGCCTGAGGACCCCCGCCATCGTGCGGCTGAGACGGTCGAGTTCCTCTCCATTCATCAGGAATCTTCCCTCGTCCCCGCACACGGGACACATCTCGGCCCTGAAGTAACCGTGCTCCCTGCACTCCTTCAAGCCGCCTTCCTGAGGTGCGTTCTCCATCGGATGACCCTGGAGACGGGTTATGACTGAACCTGATAAAAGCTTTCCCGTCAGGTTTCTGGCATCAAAAACAATAGGATGTGTAAAGGGTTTTGAAGGGCACTGGACCGGCCTATGCCGTAGTGGCCTTCTTCTCGGTCTCGTCCGCGACGACCGGAGGCTTCGTGATCCAAGCGATGCTGAATGCGACCAGTGACCCTATGCCCGTCGCCAGGAACACCCATTCGAAGCCCCCCGTTATGATCCCCGGCATGAGGGCCCCTATGATGCCGCCGACCCCGTACGATGTGAACACGATGCCGTAGTTGGAGCCGAAGGTCTTGGTCCCGAAGAATTCCGCGGTCGTGGGCGGGAACAGTGCGAAATTGCCGCCGAAACAGAATCCGACGAGGGACACCAACGCCGTGACGCCCACAAACTGGGTCATCTCATCCGTCGGCTTGCTGAGAACGAAGCCGGAGGCTACGAGCAGAACGACGGACTGCGTCAGGAACATCATCTTCATCGCCTTGGTCCTGCCGACCTTGTCTGAGACGAACCCCCAGACGACTCTCCCAGTGCCGTTGAAGATTGCGAGAACTCCCGTCAGAGTCGCAACATTGGCCACAGTTGTGACCATGACGTTGTCTGCGACCGGGTCGAAGTCATCATGCGCCGCCGCGTAGATGTCTTCCATGTTCTGGCCGAGGTTCGATATGTTCCCGATCATCATCAGCCCGCAAGTGGCCGACAGGACGAACATGGTCCAAAGGAGCCAGAAACTCTTGGTGCGAATGATCTCCCTCGGCGTGAACTGCTTCTTGGCGCTGCTCCCGGCGCCCGATTGCGGAGGCGTCCAGCCCGCTGGACAGTAGTTGGCGGGCGGATTACACATCAACTGTGCGCCAGCGATGACCATCGCCAGGAATATTATGCCCAGGTACAGATAGCCCTCTGCTATGCCTTCGAACGGGGAAGCGCCTATGATGGCGGTCCCGACCTGCGCGAATATGAATGTCCCAGCACCGAACCCAGCGACGGCAATCCCGCTTATGAGACCCCGCTTGTCAGGGAACCACTTGACACAGCATGCCAACGGGCAGCTGTAGCCTAGCCCGACCCCTACGCCGAGCATCGCGTAGCTCACGTACATCATGGCGAGGCTCTCGTAGAACTGCGAAGACATCACATAGCCGAGCGCGTAGACCACGCCGGCGAGCATCGCAACCTTCCTCGGCCCATGCTTGTCTTGTAGGATCCCTCCTACGCTGACGAAGAAGCCGAAGCCCGCTAGGCTCGTCGCGAAAATCCCAAGTATGGCGAGAGATTTCGCCCCATATGCTGCATCCTCGATCCAGTATGCTAGTGGCTTGTTGAATATCGACCACGCGTAGATTGACCCGAGGGCCAACTGTATCAACAGCGCCCCGACGACTCTGATCCACCTGTTCGGCAGTTTCTGCTCCGTTGCGTTCCCCATATTTCCTACTCCTTGTCACCATCACCTGATGATTCAAATGAACTTCACTTGGCCGGATGCCAGGTCGTAAACTGCGCCATACAAGCTGAGAGTCTCCGAGTTGACCGCTTTTGATATCACGCTGCTGTTGTCCTGGATCATCCTCAGTTGGAGCCGCACGTTGTTCTCCGAGATCATGTCCACATCGTGCTGCTGTTCGGAAGGCAGCTTGTACCTGGCGCGTTCGATGTCCCGGACAACGGACGCCATGCGTGCGGGGGCATCCCCGTCCAGGGCCGCCATGATGGCTCCACAGCCTGTGTGGCCGAGGACAACCAAGGCGGAGACGTGCAGGTGTCCGACGGCATACTCCAGGCTGCCGAGCACGGACGGCTCACTCGCGCTGTTTCCCGCCACCCTGACCACGAAAGCCTCACCGATGGACAGGTTGAACACACGCTCGGGCGAGACCCGAGCGTCGGAACACGTGAGGACTGCGACGAATGGGCGTTGCCCTTTCGAAAGAGATGCAAGGACCGAGCGGTCGATGTTCTTGCGGAACATCGCATTGCCGTCTAGCAGTCTCTGTCTCCCGTTCGTTCCATTGGCCATGGACTGTCCCCCGACAGACCTGAAAGGATTGTGTTGGAGGGGGGATGCCCCTCCTCTAGAAAAGGATATTGGTTTAGTCTTCCAGCGTGGAAATGTCGCCTGTCGGCAGACCCAGCTCCCTAGCCCTGAGCAACCTTCTCATGATCTTGCCGCTCCTGGTCTTCGGGAGTGTCTTGACGACCTCGATCTCCCTCGGGTACGCGTGCCCTGCGAGCTTGTTCTTCACGAACTTCTGTATGCTCTCCTTGAGCGCGTCCGATTCCGTGTATCCAGGAGTGAGCACTATGAACGCCTTGATGATGTTGCCTCTGAGAGCATCAGGCTTGCCTATGACACCAGCCTCTGCAACCGCCTCGTGCTCAATCAACGCGCTCTCTACCTCGAACGGACCGACCCTCTCACCGGAGGTCTTTATCACATCGTCCGCGCGGCCCACATACCAGAAGTAGCCGTCCTTGTCTATCTGGGCAGTGTCTCCCGTGTAGTACCATCCGTTCCTGAAGTACTCGTTGTACTTGGCGGGGTTCTTCCAGATCTGTCTCATCATCGCGGGCCAGCCGGGCCTGATTGCCAGGTTGCCTTCCTCGCCCTGGGCAAGCACCTTTCCGTTCTCATCCACGACCGCGGCCTCGATGCCGGGCTGTGGTTTGCCCATCGAGCCGGGCTTGATGTCCATTTCTGGGAAGTTCGTGATCAGAATACTGCCGGTCTCCGTCTGCCACCATGTGTCGTGGAACGGCTTGTTGTCGAAGACTTCCTGAGCCCATTTGATGCCCTCGGGGTTGAGGGGTTCACCGACGCAGTAGAGGGCTCTCAGACTCGACAGATCATACTTCCTCGGCGTGTCATCGCCCTTTGCCATAAGCATCCTGACGGCTGTTGGGGCGGTGTACCAGATGGTCACCTTGTAGTCCTGGATCGTCTTGAACCATCTGTCGGGGTCGAACCTCCCTCCGAGGCCGACCTGAGTGGTTCCGTTCGACCAAGGTCCGAGTGCGCCATAGACTACTCCTGTTACCCAACCTAGGTCCGCGCCGCACCAGTATACGTCCTCTTCGTGGACATCCAGGACCCAGTATGTAGTCAGATGTGCCTGCACAATTCCCTTGTGGGCGTGAACGACCCCCTTCGGCTTGCCAGTAGAGCCTGAGGTGTAGAGTAGGTACATGAACTCCTCAGGATCCATCGGCGTCGTGTCGAACTTGTCGCTCGCCGCAGCCATCTCCTTCTCCCAGCTGATCTCGTTCGCGGCGACATCCTTGCCGACGATGATCATATGCTTGAGTTCCGGGAGCTGGCTCTTGACTTCGTATACGCGCTTCTTGAGTTCGCTGTCAGTGACGAGGCACACCGCGCCGCTGTCCAGGAGCCTGTCCCTGATCGCATCCGGTCCGAAGGCAGGGAACATGGGGCTCGCAATTGCGCCGTACTTGATCGCCCCGAGGAACCCGACGTAGAGCTCCGGGGACCTTGACAGGAAGAAGAAGACCCTGTCCTGCCTCTGGATGTTCAACTTCTTCATGAGGTTGGCGAACTTGTTCGCAAGGACGTTCATCTGGCCGAAGGTGAATTTCTGGGCATTGCCCTCGCCGTCGTCATAGATGAGTGCGATCTTGTCCTTTCGGCTCCCCTTCGCGTGGCGGTCGAGGCAGTTGTACGCGGCGTTGATCTTCCCTCCAGGGAACCAGTCGACCATCTTCTCCGCATCCGACCACTTGAAGGTCTTTCTCAGCTTCTCGAAGTTCTGAAGGTTCGGTTTCAGCCTGAGCTTCGCCGGGTCCTTCTTCACTATCTGACCATGAATGAGCTCCGTGCTTTTCTCAGCCATTCTGTCCACATCCGATGTATGTACTCAACACATCTTTCGGTATCGATCTCGGAGCCACTCAGGTCTTCACGAAGAGTCCATGGCAGCAGCTCAGTTCGATTCCTGACGAGGGCATCCTTGAGAGGGTAATAATCCTTTTCGATGCGACAATGCCGATTTCCCTGCTAGCCCTTGTGATGCGAACAACGACTGGTCCCGGTTCTGCGCCGACTTTCGACACTGTACGGCAGATATCGAACTGTTTCCGACGGAGACGCGGGGGGAAGAAGAGTCGCCATAATCCAGATTCGTCGTCGCCTACTTCCCGTCCCAGTCCTTCAGCGCGATCGCCAGGATCGACGCCATGAACTCCATCCATTTGATGGCCTGCGCATCAGGGAGCCTTCCATCCCACATGCCGCCAGTTTCGATCCATCCAAGCATCTCTTTGTTAGCTCCCAGGATGTAGACGTCCAGGTAGTCGCCTTCGATGTAGGCGTCAGCGGCCTTCCGACGCATCCTGACGCTCATCTGAGCGTCGAAAGTGCCCTTCTCACTATCGAGGTATGGCTTCTCCTCGAATAGGAACAGCCGCGTGGTCTCGCTTATCGCAAAACCTCCCCACTTGGTGAAGTCGCCGAAGTCCTCCTTGGTGTAGGACAGGGATTTGTGCTCCGACCAGACGAAGTCCCGCATGCCTGCCATTACATGATATCTATACAGGCCGTCGTGAGGATTCCGCACGCCGATCGAGACCTCCTTGATTCGCAGGTGCTTGTGAATATGCCTCGCAGCATCCTGCAGAATACTGGTCACGTTTATGCGTGGGCTCTGGAAATGCTCGAGCAACTCCGTCAGGCTGTCCAACATCCTGTCAGTGGCCTCTCTGGATGCATAGGTGTAGTCGAACCTCAGCTTCCTGACCACGTCCTGAGACGAGACTATTACCTGCTTTG
>Ga0316628_100004239_pt1 | contig 11202 bp, 7 predicted proteins | sample OWC_Aug_M2_C1_D5_FD_207648 | JGI IMG/M metagenome (GOLD analysis project Ga0316628, IMG submission 207648) | Wetland soil microbial communities from Old Woman Creek delta, Ohio, United States - OWC_Aug_M2_C1_D5_C | ecosystem: Environmental > Terrestrial > Soil > Wetlands | place: USA: Ohio... | reverse complement strand
GTATAGAAGAAACTTTTGCCATCCGGAGAGGTGATTTGATAGCCGACAGCAGGTACAGAGTGCTTTGCCGGCACTGCTAAGACATCGTAACCGGCAATGGTTCTCCTGCCATAAGGCTCAATAGCCTCAAGCACAAGGGTCGGTTTCTCTTTACTGGGATATTCCAGGAAATTGGCATATATCTGGCCGTCAAGAAGACACCTACTGACAATATCGAGCGTGTAGCGCGGCGCATGAACCGTCAGTTGTTTTCGCCAGTAGTAGCCGACGTTGGCAGCCAGAGTCACCAGGTCACGGGTATGGTCGAAGTGGTGGTGGGTAAGCAAAACGGTATCTATCTTTTTTTGTTCGGGCAGGGAAAGCGCAGAGGTAAGACCACCCGCGTCTACAACCAGAACACCATCGATTAACAGAGAGGTTAGCCGTGCCCCCTTTAGCTCAGCTAAATGGGCGCCCAGGATCTGGATCTTCACTTCACTGGCTGGTCTATGATTCTCTCGGTGGCACCGAGGAACTTCTGCCATTGAGTTAGTTCTTCAGCCAGAATCTGATGACCTTTCTCGGTCAACTCATAACAGCGACGCTTTTGCCGCGAAATCTGCTGCCACGTACTTGACACAAGCCCTCTTCTCTCCAAACGGCGCAATGCCGAGTAGAGGGTGCTTGCAGTAAGGTTGAAATAGCCTTCGCTCCTGCGCTCCAGTTCCCTGGCAATCTCGTAGCCATGTATGGGCAGCAGTTCGCCTATGATGAACAGCAGCAGAGGCTCCACGACGCCCCGTAGCGATTGATAAACATAAGACCGAGACATAGACCGTTTTAGTATATCATTTCTGGGAAATTACAACATCCTGTGCTTTGAACCAACTCCCCGGAATGGATGAATATGTATTCAAGCCACGAAACACTACACGCGCCAGGCAGCTACTAGGAGCCTTTCTTGCCTTCCCCGCTGCAAAACCTTAGGACCTCGGCAAAATTATTGATTTTCGTGCGGTTGGTACTCTCCACAAAACCATCATAGGTGAGGTTGATCCAGGGTTTGCGATACACGGCGGTGAACTTCTCAGACATGGCAGCCACAATTCCACCGGGCATGCAGCCATGAGGCATTACTGATATTACGCCGGCAAACTCGGGACTCTCCATCCATTCGATTCCACTGCCGATGCTGAGGACTGCCTCGCTCCCACATCTCGGAGAGAGCCAATGGCTTGTCTGCGACAGCAACTCTTGCGTTGAGGGCTCTTTCCCATCAACTAACTCCTGGAAATGCTTGATCACCCTGTGTTCGTCATGTTCCCAAACACGCTTTATCGCGTAGCTAGCGACTGCCTTCAGAAATTTGCGGTCCCTGACAGCGTCCTCAACGTGCCGGTAGAAAATGTATTTCATCCATTCCCCGATGGAAGAAACGACGACCTCCAGTCCGGCTTTTTCGCACTCTCTGACCATGTCCTGATTGCTAAATCTGTTGGAGCGCAGAAAGATTTCGCCGTTGATGCCCACCACAGGTCTGCGGGGCAGTTCCGGGTCAATTAGAGACTTGAAAGCAGGAGTAGCTTGACGCAGGACATCATCGAAACCTTCTTTTTTGCGAACGCGGCCGACGATTCTGCCGAGATATTCGTCAAACATTGCGTCCGCTGAGCCTGGCCGCTTTTCATATGGACGGCTGCGCCAGAGTGACCTCTGGAGGTAGTCAATGGCCACGCAGCCTTTCCAGGCCAGGCGGGCAAATCGAGGGCTGATTTCTGTATCTCGATACGCATTATTCGACACGGTTGTCCTTATGGGAAGGTCAAAGCCCACATCTTCAAGTATCTTGATTTGTTCCAACGCATATTTTCCAAAGCGGCAAGGACCGTACGCACCAGCCATAACTGCCTCGACATTCTTCAAGTCAGTGCCATCTTCGTAGCAGAACCTCAGGAAGTCGCCCAGAGTCACCCGGTAGGGCAAACATTCCACACCCGATGTTATCTTATCGGCATATAATAGATTGCGTTCATTGGCTTCCGGAAGCACGATTGCTCTGAAGCCGCTGCCCTCTAGAAGCGCACCCACAAGCTCAATGTGTGGCGCCATCCTGGGAATAATAAACGTCTTCGTGGCGTCAATGACAGGCGGAAATGCTTTTCGATATATATCTTCGTGTGTCGGCGCTTCATGCGTCCCGGCAGACTGGGCAAATCCCTTAATGGTATCGACGAAGGCTTCCAGGCGAGTAACGATACCGGCCTCAGCGGCATGCTCGTCTATTTCCAGCTGCCCCAGGGGCTTGCCCCCCATGATATCTTCCACCAGGTGGATTATGAAAGAGTTGGGGCCGCACCCGAAGTTCGTCAGCCACAAACCATAAAGCTGCGGGTCGGAGGCAGTTATGGCCGCGCCAGCTACATACTTGTTCTCATAGTACCAGTAAGGGCGGTCGGAGTAATCTCTGGCATTCACGGACTCCAGTGGCAAAAAGTCCAGCGGTATGGGCACCACCCCAAGCTGAGCCAGCTTCTCTGCTATGCCCAGATTCGCCCCGGCATCCTGCGACATATAGGACCGAGATAGAAGCACCACACCCAACTCGCCATTCCGGCGCAGTTGCTCCAATAGTTGTCGCCCCAGCGCGGCCTGGTCGGCCTCGAATTTCCGCTGGCTTTCAATGCCAGCCAGAGCTGCTGCCTTCCCTCTCTTCCTACCAAACCCCATCTTCACGGCGACATCCGCAAGGTTCTTTATCACCTCGTCATCGCCCTGACTGAAATCAATTATGGGTATCAACAGCCGTTCCCCGAAGTCAAGCACATTGCGTATTATGAACGGAGAAGCCTGAACCAGGGGACAGGAGTATTTCTGGCTCGCATCCCCATCCTTTCTGCCCAGCCGAATGGCGCAGGGGTAAAGAAGATAGTCCACGTCCTTAAGCATTGCCGCATGCCCGTGGAGCAGCTTGAGAGGGAAACAACTGTCGGTGTAGCCTAACTCAACGGCCTGCTCCATGATTTCGTTGTTAGTCTGGTTGGAAAGGACAACCCTGGCGTCGAGGGCGTTGAGGAAGCCAATGAGCAGCGGTGCATAGTCGTACACCAGAAGTCCTCTGGGAATACCCACCTTGAGTCCAGTGCCCGAATCTTTCTTGTACTCTCGAAAGAGCAATTGCTCCCTCTTGTCGAAGAATGTCTCTCTCTTGGCGTGGCTGGCTATAGCATCGTATTTATCGCACCGGCTACCATAGAAACTGGGAGCTTCACTGGGCATCTCCATGCGGGTGATGGTGCAGTTGTTATCGCACCCCTTGCACACGAACGTAGTGAGCTTGCACTCTCCATCCACGACCTCTTGAAAGCCTTTGAATTTCGATGACTGTCCAGCTATGGTCTCTTTGGCCAGGAGGGCCGCGCCTATGGCGCCGCTGACTTCCTTGTGCTCAGCCACGGTCAGTTTTCTCCCTGCCAGCTGATGATGAAAGGCGGAGACCACAGCCCTGTTATAGAATACCGCTCCTGTGAGAATAACGTTGTCACCGAGCTTTCTGTGTTCCACCACCTTGGAGAGGTAATTCTTGGCTATGGAGTTGGCCAGACTGGCCGTAATTATTTCCAGGGGTACCCCATCCTGCTGTGCCGAGGCAACCGCCTGGCCCATGAAAGCAGCGCATCTCGTCCCTAAATCGATGGTATGGGGAGCGGCAAATGCCAGATCGGCAAACTGACCACTGGTCACGGAAACGCCGAGCATCTCAGCCAGTTCGTCAATGAAGCTTCCTGTCCCTGCGGCACAGGCTTTGTTCATGTGATAGTCCACGACGATGCCGTTTCTCTTGATGACCAGCTTGGAGTCCTGTCCGCCGATCTCTATTATGTCAGCTTCAGGGTCTATCTCGGCAGCAGCTCTGGTCTGCGCCGTTATCTCGTTCTTGATCAGGTCTGCCCCGATGAAACCACCCACCAGGTATCGGCCGGAGCCGGTGACGCCGACGCCGGCTATCTTGATGTTGCCCGCGCCGAGTTGGAGCAAGTTCCGGAAGACTTGCCTGACTGCCTCAACCGGTCTTCCCGCAGTCATCAGGTAGTTCTTCGCCAGCAAACGCGTGCCTGACTCGTCCATTATCACTGCCTTGGTGCTGGTGGAGCCCACATCAACCCCGAGGTAGCCGACGCATTGTTCTTCTATCCTTTGGCCATCTTTTCTTTGCCCAACGGCAATAACATCCAGCTTGGGCATTTCAAAATAGCGCTGTTTGACCTCCGCCTCCGACAGCATGACACCGCGGGAGGTTCTCCCTATGGACAGTAATGCCGAGCCCAAGGATTCCATGTGAAGGTAGTTTTCGGGAATGATTACCTCAACGGGATGGCCGTTCCGGGCGGAAATCATGTCGTTGAGAGAGCGAGCCACGGCAGGATTGGCGGCGACGCCACCGACAAAATAGACAGGTTCCTGAAAGGTCCCTTTTTTCAGAGAGGCAACCATCCGGGCTACGCTCTCGCACAGTGCATAGAGCATGGCATCCAGTGGAACTCCCTTCTGCTGGAGATGGATGAGGTCTGTCTTGGCAAAGACGCTGCACCGGGCAGCTATCCTGGGTGCAGTGCCCTTAAACTTCAGCGCTAGATTGGCAAAGTCCTCCATACTGATGCCAATCCTGTATGCCTGTTGCTCCAGGAACCTTCCTGTGCCGGCGGCGCAAAGGGGATTGGACGCCACCTTCCATGGCTTTCTCAAGCCATCTTCCAGTTCTATTACCAGGGTGCTCTGACCGCCGATTTGTATGATGGTCTTGATGTCGGCGTGACGATGGAGCAAGCCGGAGGCAATTGCCAGTGGACTGCTGTATTCCGTCCAGCCCAGCTCTTGGGCGATGACGCTCCTGCCTGAGCCCGACACGCCAGCGGCAATAATCTCTTTGAGATCGAGCTTCTCGCCCAGCCTGGCGATGAGCGAACTAACGGCAGCCCTCGGGCTGGAGGTCACCTTCTCGGTGTCAAACTGAACGACCCTGTCGTTCTCCTCTATGAGTGCCAGCTTAGCATTGACGGAGCCGATATCTACGCCTAGGTAATAGCCCATTTCTCGACGTTCAATTGTAGCAAGAAAAGGGACTTTCCTCAAAGAGCATCTCTTCCCTTCTGGTGCGAGAACATTGGGTGAGTATGAATACCGAAGACTTTGTGTCTCAAGAGAGAACGAGGGATGCTATGGGACGGAACCATGGTGACCCATATAGTTCACCATGAACCGCACCGTGAGCTAATGAGCAGCCGGGCTTTCAGGCACACTCCGAACCTTTTCTTCGCTGCCTCGTCGCCCAGATAGCCACTGCCACTGAGATCACCACCAACAAGCCTATCATAGCTATCTTCTCGACCTGAGTGGTGTTGACGGCTATGGCACTCATAGCTACGGCAGGCAACAGGCCAGCCCTCACCATCGGCTTCAGACCCGGATGTTCACTTATGAAATCGGCTATTGGTGGGCTGACCTTGTAGTAGAAGTCCACCAGAGCTTTTCCCACCGGGTTGGGCACCAGATATTCATCTCTGAACTCACGCAAAATCTGTATCTCCTCAGCCATCGGGGTGCCGTAGGCGGCGGTGGCAATGAAACACCCGCCAGCCCCCCCAAAGTCGGCTCTGATACTGTAGGGGCTGTCTACAATGATGGTGGTCGAAGCTTGCCAGACATCGGCAATGGTACCCACATCGCCTGACCATCTTTCAAACCAGCAGCCCTCGTCAGGTTGAGCCACAAGGGCAACCTGATAACCTAGAGGCCACAAGGTTGTCCCTTCTCCAGGGGTGATTACTGAGCCGCCCCTGGTGCTGGATATGATCAACATCGCCGCAGGTTCGGGATACCACCAGTCAAAATAGGCAGTGATTGAGTAGGAGGCGTTCATGGCAACGGTAGTCTCAAGTGCAGTGACGTTGCCAATAGTACCCACGTCGCCAGTCCACCTCAAAAACCCGTAGTCTTGTTCAGGCTGAGCCACAAGGTCGATCGTCTCGTTGGCAGCATAGACAAAAGCCCCTTCACCAGGGCTGATTACGGAACCCCCTTCCGTGCTGGACACGTTCAGTCTGTACCAACCTTCATCTAGTTCGAAGTTGGCGGTGATGGAGTAAGAGGCATTCATAGTAATGTTTGTCGAGGGAGCTGTAACGTTGGCAATGGTGCTCACATTGCCAGTCCATTCCACAAAGTGGCAGTGCGTCTCATTTACAGCAGCGAGGTCGACTGTCGTGTTAGCAGCATAGACAAAATTCCCCTCGCCGGGGACGGTCACCGAGCCGCCAAGGCCACTGGAGATGATGAGGCTATACCAGCCTGGGTCTACTTCAAAGTTGGCGGTGATGGAGTAGGAGCCGTTCATGGTGATGTTGGTCGAGGGAGCAGTAACATTGGCAATGGTGCTCACATCTCCAGTCCATTCCACAAAGTGGCAGTGTTCGTCGGCGGTAGCAACAAGCTGAACCACTGTCCCGGCATCGTAGAGAGACATCCCCTCGCTAGGGCTGACTACTCCCCCGCCAGGAGTGCTGGAAACAGTGAGGCTACGCCGATTCTCAGGAGGCTCCACAGAGACATCAAGTCCGTCAATAATGTGCTCTGCCTTGCAGATGACTATGCAGTCCTCCGTGCCAGCAAAAAGCAGTCCCACGAACTCTCCATCTTTGTCCACCGCCGAGCCTGAATCACCAGGCTGTGCGAACGACCAACTATCTTGAGTTACGACAACCTGATCCACGAAATAGGCCGATTTGCTGCCATACCCAATCACAACGGAGACGTTGGTGTGGTTCACCGTGCCAGTGGTCACTCCAGTCGTCCGCCCGGATTTTCGCACGATGTCTCCCGGTGAGACTCTGGTCCATCCTTCAATCCAGTAGTTACCTTCCTCGGAAAACTGCTCGCCGGGAGATGCATTAACACCAATATTAATACTGCCTATAGCGGCGTCCGCATGGTTCTCCGCGTTAGGTGCAAAGTCAATGGGAATGTATGCCTCAAGCACCCCCATTTGGTCTTCCAACGTCCCCTCGTCGCGAGTCCCCGGCTGGACGATAGGTGTTCCGATGTTGAGGAAATCACCCGTACCCGGATTCATGGCGATCACGTGGGCATTAGACAGAATCCTGTCATCGTAGGTGACCATGCTCAATGTGCCTGCATACAGGTATATTTCCGCCCCTTTTGTGACGCAGCCTGACAGGCTTGTCCCGCCGACCAGAGGTCTGACCTCGCTTCGTCTCTCATCGCTAACATTGGCCAGAGGCTCCATCACCTGAGTGGACAGAGCCTGTATCTTCCCAGTGACTTCAGTTCGCACCTCATACCCTTCAAAGACACGCGGCACTCTTCCCTTCGCCTGCTCATTCTCCACAAAGACGGTTATCTCGCCATCGGGTTCTGAATGAGCGATGCCCACGAAGCCAGCTCCGGCCAAAGGCAGGAGTTCCTGTTCCAGCGCCTTTCTGGCTTCTCCCAGTGATTTCCCACGACCGTGACTCTGGCCAGCCCAAGCCGGGACAGAGCTAAAAAGCATCACCCCGACAAGAACCGGTATTAGGAACAGTCGAAATCTCTTCTCTTTTCTCATCTCTGAAGCTATCCCAATTCGGTCATAGTATACCATCTCTACACTGTCAGTCGTCTTCAGGATTCTTCCAAGACGACCCCAAGATTATATGAAAGACTATCATGGGGGCTCAACTCTGCAAGGAGACAAGCAAGATACGAGGAACGTTAACGCCACAACGTAATCGGGGTCACACCGCGAGAGGTAATTCGCGTGACGTGGACCCCGGTTTGGCCTAACGCAAACTTGTCTTTCCTATCCGATCTTTCCCTTCTTCAACGTTTCAGTAGGTTGGAACGCTTTGATGCCATACTTCTTGGCAAGGTCTTCGCATATCTTGGCCAATTTATCATATCCTATGCTCTTGCCGAGCTGGAAAGGACCAAACATCGAACCGCCCCCATTAACTATGGCCTTGTCAATCTCATCCGCACTCTTGACTACCCCGCCCTCGAGCAGTTTCGTCGCCTCATTAACCTGAATAGCAATCAGCCAGGTGGGGTCGAAATCCTCTTTCGCCTTGGACAAATCTATCTCCGGTCTGCCTTTGGACCAGTCGAAAATGCCCTTGCCTGTCTTCTTTCCCAGCGTACCAGCGTCGATCTTTGCCTTCAGCCAGCTGGGCGGCGCGTAGTCTTTGGAGAGTTTCTCAGCAAAATAAAGACCGCTGTGATAGGCAACATCCAGCCCCACGTAGTCCATCAGTTCATATGGCCCCATAGGCATGCCCATCTTCCTCATCTTGGCATCGATTTCCATAGGTTCAGCCTCGCGTCTCTCCAATATGAGGTCAAGCAGGACCGCAGTCGGCGCCTGAATCCGGTTATACACAAACCCGATGGAGTCCTTCTCAACCCTGACCGGCACCTTGTTCATCTTCAGTGCCAGATTGTATGCCACCTGCATTGTCTCTTCGCTCGTTTTCTCTCCCTTTGTCACTTCAACCAGCTTCATCAGGACTGCCGGGTTGAAGAAATGAAAACCGACGACCTGCTGCGGCCTCTTGGTAACCGCCGCGATCTCCGTGATGCTCATATTGGAGGTATTGGAGGCCAGTATGGCGTGTTTCGGAGCGGCTTTATCCAGTGCCTGGAAAACCTGCTTCTTGAGGTCCATAATCTCCGGGACTGCCTCAATGACAAAGTCTGCGTCCTTAACAGACTCGGCAATATCAACAAAGGTCTTGATATTGGCCAGCATCGCCTTCTGGTTATCTGCGGTGATTTTCTGTTTTTCCACCAGCTTGTCCAGGCTCTCCTTGATCCTGGACAGCCCCTTGTCAACGAATCTCTGTTCTATGTCCCGCATGGCCACCTTGTAGCCAGCCAGCAGCGCCACTTCAGCAATACCATGTCCCATGTCCCCCGCGCCCATGACTGCTACCTTCTTTACATCTTCGACTTTCATATCGGAAAACCTCCTTTTATTTGTTGCTTTTGCCCTGAAAAGCTACTCTCCAGTGAAGACCGGGTCTCGCTTCTGTATGAACGCTATCGCCCCTTCCATAGCGTCCTTCGTTTTGCTTACTCGCTGCGAGCCTTCCAACTCTATTTTCATGCCCTGGTCGGTCGTGGTCTCAAGCCCCCGGGCCACCGAGTCAAGGATTATCTGCACAGCAATTGGAGCCTTTTTCGCCAGTGATCTGGCGAGTTCTTTGGCATCATTCATCAACTGCCCTGGTTGAGATATCCTGGTTATGAGCCCGATGCTCAAAGCTTCAGGGGCATTGACCCTCGTGCCAAGTAGAAGCATCTCCAGTGCCTTGGTCCTGCCTACCAGCCTGGGCAGCCGCTGGGTGCCGCCCCAGCCAGGTATGATACCCCGGTCAATCTCGGGCTGCCCCATCACCACCTGCTGAGAGTTGAGCATTACCCTAAAGTGGCAGGCCATGGCCAGTTCACAACCGCCGCCGAGGGCGAAGCCGTTTATGGCAGCGATTACAGGCTTGGGATACTTCTCGATGTGGCTGAACACCTCCTGCCCTCGTGACATAGCCTTCTCGCCATCGGGTGTGCCAGCGGTCTTCAAGTCAAAGCCGGCAGAAAATCCTCTTTCTCCCGCTCCAGTGATGATTATGGCTCTCACCGCTTTATCCTTCTGCCATTTGGCTAGAACCTCATCCAGTTCGCTCAACACAGCGAAGTTTATGGGATTTGCCGGCGGCCGGTTCAAGGTGATTAGGCCAATGTTTTCGTCCTGCTCTACGATCAAATTCGCATAAGCCATGAGACCCTCCTTGTTCTGAGATTTTTTGACGGCGCCATGATTTCTTCAGTGTCGCTACACTACCTCCTTTCGGTCGAGCTGCTCAAAAGAAGCGCCGCGTCAGTAAAACCATTGAGATGTTACCACCTAAGTACTGACTTGTCAACGACTGAAGGATAATGATTACGTATGTGAAACGGCTATCGCTTTGCTCCACCGGCTTTTGCTTGCCCCAGTATCCAGGAGCACCATTTCTCTATACCTTCGCCGGTCTTGGAGGAGAGTTCAAAAACTTCGACTTTGGGGTTCAGCCCCGTGATGGAACGCCGAAATGCAGCAACATCGAAATCAACATAGGGAGCAAGGTCCATCTTGTTTATTATTACCGCGTCGGCATCGATGAAGATCAGGGGATATTTGATGGGCTTATCATCCCCCTCAGGCAGGCTGGAAATCACGACTCGCTTGTGTTCTCCCAGAATGAATTCAGCGGGGCAAACAAGATTGCCCACATTCTCAATCAGGATCAGGTCTATTTTGTTCAGAGGCATGTCCTTCAGAGCTGACTCAATCATGGCCGCCATCAGTGAGCAACTTTCCGGCATATTACAGGTATTGATTTGAACTACCGCTTTGGCCTTGTTCTGTACTTTCTCAGCATCTACCGTGGAGGCAACATCGCCCTCGATAACAGCCATATTCAACTTACCCTTCAGCCTCATCAGGGTCTGCAGAATAAGACTGGTCTTGCCAGCGCCCGGGGCTGACATAATGTTAATTGCGAAGACATTGTGCTCATCCAGTAGTCGTCTATTTCGGCTAGCTATGGTGTCGTTAGCCTCCAGGACATTCTGGATAACTTCTATCTTCTTCATTCCACTTCCAGACTTTCGATGTAGAGCTCCCGTCCCTTGAATATTTCTACGCTCCGCCCCTTGCATTTAGGGCAAGCCCACAGGGTATCCTGGGGCCGGAAAATCGTTGAACAGTCGCGGCAACGCAATTCAGCTGGCACCGATTCGAAGTGGAGTGTTGCTCCCTGAGCAACGGTGTCTTTACTAAGAGAATCGAAGTAGAACTGAATACAATCGGGGACGAATCCCGCCAACTCCCCGACTACCAGGTTGATTCTGATGACCTTGCTAGCTTGTGCCTCACCAGCTTTGGCTAATGCAATATTGACTATGTTTTCAGTGACTCCAAGTTCGTGCATTTGGTGCGGCAGGCAAAGCCTTCATATTGTAGACTAGTTCGTCCTTCAATTTCAATGCGCCGACCCCGACCGGTCTGGCCTAACCAGCCTGATTACGTGCCTGGCATTTGTTCTCACGGACGGCACCTGATACTCTCTATCTTGGCTCCGGGGAGCCCATTATTGAAAGAGCTACATGTGACAGCTGGTGCAACTTGGGGCAGAGCAT
>Ga0316628_100004238_pt1 | contig 11203 bp, 5 predicted proteins | sample OWC_Aug_M2_C1_D5_FD_207648 | JGI IMG/M metagenome (GOLD analysis project Ga0316628, IMG submission 207648) | Wetland soil microbial communities from Old Woman Creek delta, Ohio, United States - OWC_Aug_M2_C1_D5_C | ecosystem: Environmental > Terrestrial > Soil > Wetlands | place: USA: Ohio... | reverse complement strand
GGTGTGGGCCCGGATCATCTTTCCGACCGCGCTCACGCTCGTTGTGCAGGTGGCGCGGACGAAGAACCCCGCCTCGATGAGCGCGGCCTCGCCGCGCGCCGTCAGGTCGCCCGCATCGTCGACCGGGGCGGCGAGGTGGAGCGTGCGGATCCCCGAGGCGATTTCGCCGAGGCCCGTGCCGCCGAGAAGCGTCAACGGCGAGGACGGCACGTTGCCGTCGATCGCGGACTTCGTGTTGAGATCCACCTGCTCGGCGTTAGCGGCCGTAGGACGCTCGACGTCCCACGCGATCTCGAGGGCGTCGACGCTCGGTTGATCGAGGTTGATCTTGAGCTCCACCGCGGGTTCTCCGTCCAGAGGCGCCCGTTTGAAGTGCGCCGTCTCGACGCCGTTCTCGTCGCAGGTGACCCAGAACAGGAAGCCGTTGCGCCTGGCCAGACGCCGCACGAACGCGAGGTCGGTCTCGCGCTGGACCAGCGTGTGCTTGGTTTCCGGGTGCATCGGGGTGGTGCTCTCCACGTCCGGGGTCAGCGCGTACTGACCCACGATGGTCGAGACCGCATCAGAGTCGGTCACGTCGGACCACACCGAGGCCTTGTCTTCCCGGTCCATTGCCAGCGAGGTGTCCGCGCCCATCACGTCCACCCAGGAGCCGGCGCCGCCGTGTGCGAGGTGGAGCTGTTGCGCGTATACGGGTCCCTTGACCAGGCAGGAGACCTGACCGCCGACCGACACCGCGACCGCCAGCGTGGAGCCCGGGCCGATCCGCCCGTCCTTGAGGAACGGCAGGTCGCCGTCGGTGATATCGAGCGCGTAGCGGATGCGGTACGTCGTGCTCTGGCCCATGCACTCGTAGACCTCGATGCTCGCCGCACCTCCGAGCTCATCGTCCGGCGTCTCACCGAGCAGCACGACGGCGCCAATTCCCATTCACTTCCCCGGAATCTCGATCTCGCGCTTTTCGGAGAGCGCTTCGGCGAGCATCGCTTCGTTGCGCTGGGCGATGCGCCAGAACCCGGCGGGGTTCGAGAGGTAGAGCGTCGCCAGGTGGTCGAGCCGCTCGCCTTGCCTGAGCACGTGGATGCCGAGCAGCGGTTGCTGCGGCGCCGGCGGCACCGGCACTACGCTCACCGCCCTCCCCCGGTGGTCGATCACCGTGTACGTCGCGAGCTTGGCGTAGCGGCTGTTCTCGTCGTACATTCCCTTTCCTCCTACAGGGGCAGCATGCCCATGATCGACTCCACGGAGTTGGCGATGTTCGCAGTCGCCAAGAGCTCCTTTTGCGCGCGCGTGAAGTCGTAGCAGGCCTGGGCGATTTTGACCGCCGCGCTCTTCGAGTCGGGCGTGGTACCCGCGATGTTCACCAGGTCGTCCTTGTCGAGCACCCGCATGCCCACGGTCACCTTGGCGCGCAGGGGGTACAGGATCGGCGAGAACGCCTGTTCGTCGACGCTGAAGCTCGTGATCCGCACCGGCACGATGCGGCCAGGGCCCCAGAAGAAGAGCACGACGGGCACCTCCTTCCGCTCCAGCTTGTCGGCGGCGGCCGTCACGCTTGCCGAGAACCCTGCGCCGGCTGACCCCAGCGACACGCTCACGTTGATGTTGAGCAGTCCTCCGAGGGCGCTCTCCCCCGGCGGGTAGAGCAGCATCTCCAGCGCGGCGATCCGGTCGGCGACCCCTGACACCACCGCTACCGGGTGGGTCTCCGGGGACTCGAGGGCGTCGGCGGCGTCAAGCTCGAGGGCGACCGAGAACGTCTCGCTCGGGTCGTACGGTTGGGCGAGCGCGCGCACCTGGGCGGCGTTCAGGGGCCTCATCTCGCCGGTCTCGTCGTTGTAGGTCCTCTCGGCCGGGGCCCACGGCGTCAGGGTCCGCGAAAGCGTTTCAGGGTTGTACTGGAAGATGATGATGTTCGGGATCGGGATCAGCATCGGCGCAGAGAATTGGATGATCGCACCTTTGAGGAGCTTCGGGCTTCGCGAATAGCCGGTCGTCATCGTCGGTGCCCTCACTTCCAGTTGTTCGGCGATGCACCCATGACGCTGTCGTTGTTGTCCTTCGCTCGCTTGAAGACGGCATCCATGTCACTCACGGTGAGGTCGTACTCCGGCTTCAGCGCGCCGGTGTTCTGGTTCAGGACATGGTTCGAGCTGCGCGAAACGATCGCGCGGTAGTAGGCGAGCTCCCGCGTCTTGAGACCATTCTCAAGAGCGGGCATCATCATGGTGTCCCGCATCCAGTGGTAGGTGCCGATCATGGCGTCGTAGATCTTGTCGGAGGCGTCGGGCGCCTTCATCTTGGATTCCCAATCAGGGCTTGTGTCGAACGTCCCGACGTGGGCCTTGAGCTGGCTCTGGAACTCGTTCCTGATCGTGAACCCCTGGGTCGGGCGGCCCTGGTCGTCGAAGCTGTCCGGGTCGCCCTGGGGACCCAACCACCGGCCCTCCCTTTCGATGTGGAGCTGGCCGCGACGGTGGGTGTCCGCGGAAAGCAGGATCGCCGGCATGGCGGTGCCGCGGTTACCCTTTCCGCCGGGATCGAGCGACGCGAGGCCGAGGACTCCCTTGCTCGCGGAACGGAACTCCTTGCGCTCGTCGCCGGTGCTGGGCACGATCCCCGGATACGTCTTTCCCGATTGCCAGGCCTTGACACTTCTGTTGTTGTTGCGGAAGAACTGGATCAGCAGGTACTGGGTGGTGTGGTGCGATTCGCGGTCGGGTCCCTTCTGGCCGCCGTGGACACCGATGCGAAGGCCGAGGCCGGTCTGCCCGGACGGGTTGAGGTACTCGTCCTTGGCCGGCGGCTTCACATCCGCCTTCTCGGGGGGTTGCGCGCCTTTAGCCGGCATGTTGGCCAGCTCCGGCTTCCGGCTCGCGCGGACCTTGTTGAACGCCTCCACGAACGACATGCTGAACCGGTACTGCTCGGTGCCGGTGCTCCAGATGAACGGCTCCGGCCCGAGGACGCGGAGCCGCTCGTGGATCTCGTATCGGACCTTGCCCGCGTCGTCACCGCTGGCCACGATGCCCGGTGTGTTCTTCATCACCTCGTCCCAAAGAGGCGAAGCTCCGATCGGGCCGGGGTTCACGAAACCGAGGTGAATGTAGGTGACCTCCGCGCTCTCGAACGTCGGGCTGGGGTCTCCCTTGAGCTTGAGCTGCACCGTGATGCCGGTGCGGCCGAAGACGACCGCCTCGAGGAGGGTCACGAAACGGTCGAAGTCCAGCTCCGTCTTCGGCTTCTTGCCACGGGCGCCCTTGACCGGCTTTTGCGCCAGCTCGGCGACCTTGGGAAGGTCCTGCGTGAGGTCGGTACCGGCCACGTGTTTCGCGATGTGATCCGCGACCGGCTTCGCGAACGGGGCAAACGTGATCGCCTTCTTGCTTGAGAAGGCGTTCTTCACGAGCGTCCACGCCTGCTTGGCGACCTGCTCGCCGGGGACGGCCTTCCCGCCGGTGGCCTTCTCGAACTCCTCGATCTTGTGGAACTCGGTGAGCATCTCGAGCACTTTCACGGCGACGTCCTCGAGGCTGGGCTGAACACCCTCGGCGCCGCCGTCGACCCGGACGGGCTCGTGTGCGACCGAGCGGTCCGCCTCGGCCATCGCCTTCGCGGCCGCCTCCCTGAGCCGGTCGACGCGGAGTCCCTCGCCCGGACGCCCGCGTACCCCGCCGACCTGGTGCTTCCGGTCGAGCGGGCGCGGACCAGTCTGTTGCAGGACGTGGGTCAGCTCGTGCCGCAGGATGCGTGCCCCCTTCCCCTGCGTCGGGTCGAGGCCGGGGCGCAGGAACACGTGGCTGCCGGAGGTGGCCGCTTCCGCGTGCAGGGCCTCGAGGGCAGCCCGGCTCTCCTCACCCGCGTGGAGGCGCACGTGCCCGAAGTCATGGCCGAACCGCCGCTCCTCCGTCTCTCGCACGACGACGGCAAGCGGCTGGCCAGGTGTAGTCGGCAGCTTGCCGAGGCCACCCGTGTCGGGCACCTCGCCCTCTATCGCGGCCAGCTCGGCCTCGGGGAACGGTGTGCGCGTGATTCCGAACGTCTCTTTGGTCTTGGCGGCGGGGCGGGCGAGGCGGAAGGCGGCAATCCCGGTTTCGTCCGCGACCTTATCAGAGAGGCCGTAGATGCCGTCGACGAGCCCGTTACGGGCCTCGACGAACTGCTCCTCGATCTTGTCGAGGATGAGGTCCCGCCAGTATTTATTGGGGTCGACGACGGTTCCGCGCGCCTCGACGGCCAACGCCTTCTCGACCTTGGACTTGAGGTCCTGGTACTCCTGGGTGGGCTCGAGGAGCGCCCGGGCTATTCGAACCTTGGCGCCCAGACGGCCGATGAAGAAGTCCAAAATGAACCCGACCAGGAGCTCGAGCGGCACGATCTCGTTGGGCAGCTCGGCCTCACGAAAGAGCTCCAGCCGTTGCTCGAGCTGCTCCTTGAACTCCTCGCCGGACTTCGTGATCTCGCCCTCGATCCTGGCGATAAGGCCCTGTGCCTGAGTCTTCTGCTCCTCGGGCGGTTTCGACTCGTCAATCTCCGCCCCGCCGGGCAGGAGATCCCCGAGAATCGCCAGGAGCTTGTCCTCCGCTCCCACCCGCTCCCCGAGGTCCGGCGGGATCAGGCCCGCGACCCAGGCCGCGCCCTCGATCGCCTTGCGCAGGACCCATCCCAGCTTCGGGCGGGTGGCGATCGCACTCTGTAACGAGCGAACCGGCCCGGCGATACGGAGCTGCAGCCACTGCACGCCCTCCGCGAGGCGCATGCCGAGCTTGCGCAGGATGCTGATAACGCGCCCGAGCTTGCCCGTGGGTGCGTGCTGGGGGTTGGTGTTGACCGGCGTAGGCTTACGCTCATCGTCGAAGGCGCCCTGGCCTCCGGCGGGCCCGAAGCCCTGGCCGAGGACGAGGTACGTGATGACGCCTTCGAGAGTGAGGTACTTGGTCACGAGCTTCTTGCCGAGGTCCTCGATGTACCCGACCGGGTCTTTTTTGAGTGCTTCGGCGATCTGCGGCAATTCGGCAATCAGGAACTGTCCCGTCTGGGCGACCAGGCGCGCCGTCATCAGCTCCTGCCCGACGCCGGGGATCAGCTCGACGACGTCCATCATGACCATTGCCCCGGTCTCGAGGCCCTCGGCGAGGTTCTCCATCTCGACGGCGAACCCTACGTCGGCGAGGGAGTTGGAGAGGTCGTGCAGCTTCCTCCGGTCGCTGGCGTGAACGTCGTACTCGACGCCGTTGACGAGGAAGCTCACCAGGAGTCGGTCGTCGATGGGGATCCGATTCCCCGAGCCATCCAGGAGAATCGGTTGCGCGGCCTTGTTCGTCGCGGCGCTCTCGTCGAGCTCGGGGTGGTATGTGAACTTCTGGTGCACCTGCACGAGCTCCCAGTCATCCCCGCCCATCTCGAAGGCGTTCTTCCTTCCCGGCTGGATGCGGGGGTAGAACAGCAGGCTCTTCAGGGTGACGCCGTCGTCGCTGGCGAACCCGAACATCTGTTGCAGCTGCGTTCGGGCCTCGTCCATGCGCTTGGCGAGGGCGTTCAGCTCGTCGCGATGCGTGACGAACTCGTCGAGCGTCTCGTTCTTCGTGTGGTCATTCGGATCGACGTACAGCAGCGCTTCGATCGCCGCCTTGAAATTTGCGTCCTTCCCCGCGGCGGCGGGCCCCGCTTCCTTATCCACGAACTCGACGGCGCGCGTCAGCGTGTCGTGGAAGTACGGCGGGATCTTCGCCGCATCATTGATGCCCGGGAAGGCCGCAGCGAGCTCGCTGCCGAGGCTGAGCACCAGCAGCCAGGCCTGCGTTCCCGCATCCTGGGGCGGCGCCACCGCCCCCTGAAACTTGAAGACCGCTTCAACCACCTGTGTCGGAACCTCGAAGTTGGTGACGCTGCTGTCCTTGGCGAAGCGCCCGAGCTTCGCGGCCAATGGACCACGGACCTGGCGGCGGTTGAGGGCGGTGAACGCGCGGAAGGCGAAATTAAGGTCGGTCTGCTGTTTCTTCGCATAGCTCTCGGTCTCGCCGAAGACCTCCTTGCCGAGCTGCTCCTCGGAGCCCGTGACCTCCACGAGCTTCTTCATCCAGTCCAGATCGCCCAGGCCGGAGAGCTTTTCCATGCGCGTCATGAACGGCTCGACGGTTCGGAGGTGCCTGATCAGCGGCGCTATGTCCGGAAGAATCCATGCGAACAGCTCGAGCGACTCCTTCTTGGCCAGACGATAGAAGGGGAGACCCAGGTTCTGCTGGCTCGCCAGCCGCTTCAACTCGGCGATGCTCTTCGCGCTCGCCTCGATGAGCTTCATCGCCGTGGGTTGATTCGGGTTGGGGGCGTTGCCGGTGGCAGGTGCGAGCTCGCTCGGACGAAGGATCACCATTGCGTCGACCGGCACGCAACGCCACGGGCGGGGTAACTTCCTGACCTCCGCGTTGACCTTCTCGGCGCTGACGCGGTTCTTGGGGTCGTTGTGCGCCGCCTCGACCGCATCCTCGACGGCCTCGGAGATTCGCCGCAGCATGTCTCCGTGAAAGAACTCGGCAAGTTCCGCCGGCGTCAATTTCAGCTCGTCCGACGCAGGCTTGTTTGCCGCGAAGTCGGTCACCATTTGACCGACCGGAGCCTCGAACTGGATCTCCCACCCCCCTTTGACGATCAGGTAGCTGTGCTCGACATCGTCGCCGAGGACGACGGTCCCTGAAAGCTGCAGCACGTCGTCCCAGCCGGCGATCTGGGCCAACGCCCCGATCTGGACGGCCACGTGGGCCCGGTGGGCCAAGCGCATGTCGGTGAAGCCGTCCTTGTCGTCGGCCGGGCGATAGTCGAGCAACACCGGCTGAAGGTCGAGGAGAAGAAAGATGACCAGCCCCAGCGCACGGGCGGAATCCGTGTCCAGTTCGCCCTTCTCGTACGTCTTGATGAGCTGCTGCTGGAGGACGAGGAGCACGTTGCCCTCGCGGTTGCTCCCGAGGCCCAGAGCGGCGCCGAGAGCGTCGATCCTCTTCCTGTAATCCGTCGGGGTGGGGATATCCGTCATCCTCTGCGTCGCATCGAGGAAGAACAACCCACCCGGCTGGCCGGCCGAGAGCAAAGCGTCGTGGAGAGGTTGAAACGTCGGGTCGCCCGGCGCGAACGGCCGCTTGAGACCCGAGAGCAGTCCCTGGTACGTGTCGAAGCCGTGCTTTGCCAGCTCCGCCTGGTACGTCCCCCTCTGCGCACCCACCTGCTCCCAGAAAATCGCCGCGGCGGCCGCGACATCGTGCATCTTCCCGAGCATCCCGCGCCACGTTTCCGCAGTCTCCGAGGCCTGCTGCTCGGTGAGCCAACCCGCCAGGAACCTGGCCGCGCTATAGCGCTGATCGGGCTTGGTGAGGCTCAGCCCCTTGTCGGCGAGCTTCTGGTCGAGCGCCGTGAGCATCGCCAGCCGGCGATCGTCGTACGCCTCCAGCAGCGCGAACGCCATCACGACCCGATCGTTCGCCAGAAGGTCTTCAGTGGTGGCGTCGATGTTCTTCAGCTCGGTGTCTTTCGAATCCTGGAAGAAGTACAGGCCCTGCCGAGGTCGCCCCGGGTTGAGGACGTACTGCTCGAACGAGTCGAGGAAGACGGCGGGCCAGCTCTTTCGCAGCGCCGGGTACTTGAACGCTCCCGCCACCCAGTCTTCGCCTTCGTTCGTGTTGAGGAAATCCCGGAAATCCTGCCGCGGCCCGAACGCGGATTTGATCTTGAATTCCGCGTCGACTTCGAGGACGGACGCCGCGGCCTTGAAGTGCTCGTCCGTGCCGCAGACCTTGAGGCAGTCGACCAGGAAGCCCCTAGCAGGAAAGGTCAGGGCCAGCGTGGTCCCGCTGACGGGGTCGGTGAAATTGCCGTCGCCGGCGATCTTGATGAGGAGCATCCCGATGGTCGAGCTCGACTTCCTGGGCAACGAGCCGCCGGACTCTTTCTTCACCAGGCCGATCAGGGCCTTCAGCGTCGCGTCGGCGTCCTTCCCGTCGCCGTGGCGTTTGGCCAGCGCCTCCAGCGCCGTATCCCCCGAAGAGAGGAAGGTAACCTTGTCGTCGTCGTAGGGCCCGTTGCGCTGCACGTCGCCCGTGCTCTCGACCGCGGTCGCCCGTATCCTGCCGTCGCTCCCCGCCCTGCCGGTCTGCTGGAGCACGTGCGCGACCTCGTGCGCGATCAGGTCGCGGCCGGCGGAGCTGTGCGGGGCGAACGCGCCCTCCGAGAAGAAGATCTCGGGTCCCGCCGCGAACGCGAGCGCCCGCTCGGCGCGGGTGGCCGAGGCCGCCGCCGCATCGCGGTGGATCCTCACGACCGAGAGATCGGCGCCGAAGCCGCTCTCCAGATCGCGGCGGAGGCCGGCGGGCAGCGCCTCGCCGCGGCTCGCCGGGGCCCTGAACGTCGCCGCGGGCGCAGGGCTCAGGAGGTGCACGACTCCCTGCTCGCCGCGCACGATGCGGTCGGCCGCCTCGTCGGCTTGCCGTTCGTGGTTATCCTTGGCTCCGAGACGGGCGTGGTTGCCCCACGTCGGGCGCGGCCGAGCCATCACCCGCGGCGCAGCCGCCTGGTGTGCCGCCGCCGTTCCGGTTCGGGACGAGTGCCGCTGCGCCCTCATCTCAAGCTCCTCCGGATGGCCCGCACGATCGCGTCGGCGAGCCCCGCTCGTGGGGTCGTGGCGGGAACCGAGGTCCTGAGGTCGAGGGACGCGAGCCGTTGCGGCCGTCCCTCCCGTGGCAGCTCCTCGGCCAAGCGGCGGGCAACCTCCTCGCCGAGCCGGCGCGCCTCCTCCCGCCCCAGCCCCGGAACGCGCAGGTGCAGCTCGTCGATGCGAATCGTCTCAGCGGCCATGTTCGAGCAACCTTGCCTTCTCGCGGTCGGAGAGGGCGCGGCCCTCCTTGGCGAGCTCGCGGTTGAGGCCGCGCAGCAGGTGCGGCATGGCGAGCGGCCGGTCTTCACGCTCGGCGATGAACAGACCGGCGAGGAGCGCAAACTTGATCTGCGAGCCTGTCGTCTCCAGGCTCTCGGCCAGAAGGCTCACGTCCCCGTCGAGGGCCGCGAGCCGCTCCGGCGAGGTCAACGCTCCGACCACCTTGCGCCAGATCTGCAGGCGCTGCTGCGCGTCCGGCTTGGGGAAGTCCACCACGTACCGGATGCGGCGCAGGAACGCCGGGTCGATGTTGCTCTTGAGATTCGTCGCAAGAAGGACCACCCCACTGTAGCTCTCGATCGCCACCATCAGGTGGCTCGTGTCCATGTTGGCGAACCGGTCCTGGGCGTCTCGCACCTCGGTCGTGCGCTTCCCGTAAATCGCATCGGCCTCGTCGAAGAGCAGCACCACGTCCATGGTCGCAGCGCGGCGCAGCAGTCGCTCGATGTTCTGCGAGGTCTCGCCGACGTACTTGCTGACCACCGCCGAGAGGTCGATGCGGTAGAGGTCGAGTCCCAGGCGCGCGGCGATGATCTGCGCCGCCATCGTCTTGCCGGTCCCGGGGCTGCCGGCGAGGAGGGCCACGAGGCCGCGTCCCTGCGGGAAGAGCCGGCGCGCCCGCCTGTCCTCCCAGAACCTCGGGCGTGCTCCCGCCTCGAAGGCGAGGTCCTCGAGCGCCTCGCGCACGTGGTCCGCCACCACGAGGTCGTCCCAGTCGAAAGGACACTCGAGGAGCTGCGCCAAAGGGCCGAGCCGGCCGCGCGCCGTCTCACGGACCGCCTGCACGGCCTCCGCGGCCGAGCCTACGCCCCTGCGCGCCACCCTCACGATGTCGCCGACGGTGACTCGGTGTCGGGCGCTCAGAGTTTCCAGCACGTCGGCCGGCCACGCCTGTGACTGCGGCACGTACTCGCGCCAGAGCGCGAGGCGCGCCCCGCTTTCGAGCGGCGGCATCTCGACCGTCAGCTCGACCATCGTCTCCACCGGAGGCAGCTGCTGCCCCGGCTCGGTGATGACGAACTGGAGCGGAAACGGCGGAACAGCCTGCGGCCACGAGCGGCGGCCGAGGGTGTCGCCGGTCCACGCCAGCGCGCACCGGTCCAGGTAGCCCTGCCGCTGCGCCCGCAGGAAGACGCGCCGCCACTCCGGCTCCTCAACCGCGTCCGCGTCGATTACCAGCAACGGGAGCCGGAGGCGCGCGGCCACCACCGCCGCGAGCGTCCGGCGTCCGCTCCCGGGGGGCCCGGTGACCGTCACGCGGACCCGTTCCTGCGGCTTGCCGTTCACGTTTCGGTCGAGGAACGCGACGAGCTCCTCGACCGGCCAGCCGGGGAGCGCCGGATGCGTCGGCTGCAGGCGGGAGACGTCCACCAGGGCACGGTCGAGCTCGCGGCGGCCGAGGAACCAGCCGCGGATGTGCGGATCGCAGGCAAGCATCGGCGGCTCGCCGGGCGCGATCTCGCGCTCGACGATGAGCTCCCAGCGGAACAGTGCCGATTCCGGTCCCCACGCGCCGCAGCGGCCGTGGCCGAACAGCCGCGCCACCAGCTCCTCGGTGACGTAGCCGCGGCCGGCCTGGTCCTGCAGGTAGGCGTACACGCGTCCGAGACCGGGGTTGACGGCAGTCGCGAGGCAGGCCTGAAGCAGGTCGGACTCCTCGCTCTCGAGGCCGAAGACACGCTCGCACTCGCTCAGTGCCGGGCACTCGCCCCGGGAAAGGCGGCCCTCGACCTCGGCGAGCCGGTCACGCAGCGGCGCGAGCCTCGCCTCGGCGGCGATCCAGATCCCCTCGGCCTCGGGGGCGTCGCGCTCCGCCATCAGCGCGTCGGCCTCCCCGTGCGTGACCGCGAAGCGGCCTCCCGGCTCGCCTTCCGCAGCCCACAGCGCGCGCAGCCACGCGGCTCGGAGCTGCGCCCGGCAGCGCACGCGCTCCAGGACCAGCTCCAGGCCCGGAGGCAGCGGCTCGGGCCGCTGCGGCCAGCCGGCGGCCACAGGTTCCGGCGCGGTGCTCATGGGACGGTCACCCACTGCGGCCCGCACTCTGCGCCGCGGACGAGGACGCGCCACGGGAGCACGCTCCCCGGCGCGAGGCCGGCGGGGAGGCGAAACTGCAGCGTGCCTACGTCAACGGGCGAAAACTGCCCCGCCGCAGCCGGCGGCGCGGCGACGCGCTCCAACCGCTGCGGCCCGACGTAGACCTGGATGGCGTCGCCCGGGAGCGCGGCCGGGTCGAAGCCGAACCCGGTCACGGTGGAGAGACCGGCAACGAAAGGCCCGATGGCG
>Ga0316628_100004237_pt1 | contig 11203 bp, 10 predicted proteins | sample OWC_Aug_M2_C1_D5_FD_207648 | JGI IMG/M metagenome (GOLD analysis project Ga0316628, IMG submission 207648) | Wetland soil microbial communities from Old Woman Creek delta, Ohio, United States - OWC_Aug_M2_C1_D5_C | ecosystem: Environmental > Terrestrial > Soil > Wetlands | place: USA: Ohio... | reverse complement strand
CAATGAGGACATTTCACAACACTATTCACCTACTTTTAATTATACTCCCTTCTGAAACGTAATAGCGCGATGTAAGTTGCTAAACCGGAAAAAAAAGCGATAAATCCCCACTTGCTATTTCCCCCTTTCTTTCATACTATAGCAAAGTAGTGATACACGACCATTCGGGAGGAAGAAAATGCGGAATCTGCTTCTTTTGTTACTCATTGTAATAAGCCTAGTCTCCTGTGCCACTACACGGTCGCGGGATGCCTTCGATATGAGTCTCGAAAAATATAATCAGCTGGTCCGCTGGGGGGATCTTGACCGTGCGGCCCTATTTTCTTCTGCTTCCATCAGTGAAGAGTTTAGGGCGCGCGCCAAAGCGGCCGGGAATGTGAAAATATCCGATTATCAGGTCATAGACGTGAAGTATGATGAAAAAACTCTGGAGGCCTCAGCGGTGGTCACCTTCAGCTATTATGTCCTGACCTCGGGACTCGTTACTAAGGTGACGGATAACCAGAAATGGGTTTACATCGATGAGGGCGGAGTCAAGGCGTGGAGACTTAAGAGCCTGTTGCCAGAGTTTCGGTAAACCAAGGCGAATCAGGAGGAGGTAGATGATCAGGTATAACGGGATTAATCATCTGGCTATGGTGACCGGGGACATGGACGCGACCATCCGGTTCTGGAGGGACCTTCTGGGTATGAGATTGATCGCTGCGTTAGGGAAGCCGGGCTACAGGCATTATTTCTTCGAAATATCCGAAAGAGACTCGATAGCTTTTTTCGAGTGGCCTGCAGTAAAGCCTGTTCAGGAAAAGGAGCATGGAAGACAAGTGACTGGTCCCTTTGTCTTCGACCATGTCTCTTTTGGAGTCGACACGGAGGATACGCTGTGGGAACTTAAGGACAGGATCGACGCAGGCGGGTTTTGGGTATCGGAGGTGGTCGACCATGGGTTTATCTACTCGATCTATTCCTTCGACCCTAACGGGATACCGATAGAGTTCAGCTTGAACGTAGAGGGCGTGGACATCAGGAAGAATCCTAAGGTGGCGGACTCTCATCCTACGGATGTCACACTCGAAGGCCCGGAGCCGCGCTTCGACAGATGGCCTGAAGTCAAAAACCCGACCCATGAAAAAGAGCGGAAGGTCTACCCCGGCATCGGAAGGGAATATTTCCGCGGGAAGGCAGGGAAGTGACGCTCTTTCTGGCCGTCTTTTTTCTCCTTTACGGAGGCATGCATCTTTACGCCTTTTTAAAGGCTAAGGCAGCCCTCTCTCTCGGTCAAGGCGCCGGCCTTTTATTGGCGGCCTTCATGGCATTGATGATTGCCGCGCCTTTTCTCGTACGCTTCTTCGAACGATCAGGCATGGAGCCCTCCGCGCGGCTGGTCGCCTATGTCGGTTACACCTGGCTAGGCGTCCTGTTTATCTTTTCATCTTATTTATTCGCCTTCGATATCTATCGTATCTTTATTTCTGTGGGAAGGCTTATTACCCATAAAGACCTCTCTTTTTTTGTGCTGCCGGTCAGGACCGCCTTTTTTCTGCCCCTTGTTCTTTCTCTTCTGACCTCCCTCTACGGGTATTTCGAGGCGAGAAATATCCGGACTGAACATGTAGAGATAAAGACGAACAAAATCCCTGAGGCTGTTGGAAGATTGAGGATAGTGCAGATATCGGACGTACATCTCGGCCTTATTGTAAGGGAGGAGCGGTTAAAGAGAATACTCGAAATTGTAAAAAAGGCAGATCCGGATATATTTGTAGCGACCGGAGATCTCGTGGACGGCCAGGTCTTAAAGCTGAACGGCCTCTCAGACCTCCTGAAAGAGATCAGCCCACGGTATGGGAAATTCGCAATAACCGGTAACCATGAGTTTTATGCAGGCTTCGAACAGGCAAAGCTTTTTATCCAGGATTCCGGCTTTACTTTGCTGAGAGGAGAGGGTGTTACAGGTGTGATCAATGTCGCCGGGATAGACGACCCGGCAGGAGAGCGGCTGGGACTTTCCCGAAAGGTGAGCGAAAAAGACCTCCTTTTCAGGCTCCCGCGGGAAAAATTTACGCTTTTTCTTAAGCACCGCCCCCTTGTTGATCGAAGCGCGATCGGCCTCTTCGACCTTCAGCTCTCGGGGCATATACATAAGGGACAGATATTCCCCTTTACCATCCTTACATGGCTCTATTATCCTGTATTGTCCGGATTTGTGAATGTCGGTGACAGCTCTTATTTGTATGAAAGCAGAGGGGCCGGCACATGGGGACCTCCAATCCGGGTCCTTGCCCCGCCCGAGGTTGCGGTGATAGACCTGGTTTATGCCGGTCCTGCCGTCCGATGAAGACAGGTGTGCTCATTTGACGCTATATCCTCACAGTACTTGAGACCAAGCCTTATTTTTTCATGCCTGAGGAGTACGCACCATAAATTTACAAATCTGCGATACCCCGGGATGAGCTCTTGCATTGAGTGAGGATCGGGATCCGATGGAACATACTTGTTGGGAGGCGGAAAATATGTTGTTCCATGGCTATACGATCTTTCCCGTTCCTCCACCGATGTCATTATGAGCGAAATGAAGCAGGCGCAAAGAGCTGAATAAATGAAACTATTATACGCATGCGACATCCATACCAACAGGCGACACTTAAAGACCCTGCTCAATATTGCCGTGCGCAGGGGCGTCAATGCCGTCGCAATCGGCGGGGACGTGACTCCCAAGGTTATTTTCGACCAATACGGGTTCGATAAGTTGGTATATGAACAACGAAAATATCTGGAGGGCGAGTTTGTGCCTATTCTACGGGACTTCAAGGAAGCTCATACAGCAATTAATATTTACCTCGACCTTGGCAATGATGACTTTAAGGCGAACAGGGACGTGCTTGAAAAGCACGATGGGGAGTTATTTCATCTGCTTCACATGACTGTAAGCGGGCTTACGGAGGACATTGATATTGTCGGGTTTATGGATGTTCCTGTGACGCCCTTTACCATTAAGGACTGGGAAAGGGCTGATAAAAAAAGACAGTATCCGCCAGTGGATTCTACCATCAAGGGATATGTATCCCGCGGCAGCCATCTTCTTAATCATGTCATCAATGTCTTTAAAGACACGAGCATTGAGGAGGAACTGGCGGAATTGGGAAAGCAGATCACGAAACCGTTTATCTTCGTCTGCCACACACCTCCGTATATGACAAAGCTCGACCAGCTATACAGCGGTCGGCACGTTGGGAGTACAGCAGTGAGGGAATTCATCGAATACTGGGCGTTCCAAGGGCTGCTGAAGGTGAGCTTCCACGGACATATCCACGAGTCTCCAAAGGTCAGTGGTTCGACAGTGGATTATGTGGCCGGCGTGAAGTGTTACAATCCCGGGCAGACCGAAAGGAAATTGCAGTATGTGGTCTGGGAGTGCGAAGGATGAAAATGCTGATCTTTACAGACGTTCACGGGCAGTACAACTGTGAATGTCGGTGACGACTCTTTTCCGCACGTAAGCAGGGGGGTAGGACATGGGGGCCTCCGATCTGCCTCCTCGCCCTGCCCGAGGTTGCGGTCATAGACCTTGTACATGCCGGTCCTTCCGTCCGATGAAAACAGGTGTGCTCATTTGCCGCTATATCCTCACAGAACTCCGCGAAAGTTTAGATTTATCATAACTGGGAAGTTTGCCCCGTAACAGGCTCAAGCCTGCCATATGCGAGAAGAAACCTTCCTGCGTGAAAACCCCTGAGCTCAAGTTATTTGGTGCGGATTACTGGTACAAACATTTATCGAATCCAGACAGAGATAATGAGGGACATGATCTTTGGGTCTGGGGTACGTGACAAAAACTGTAAGACCTTTTGGTAATGAGGGGAAGGATTAACCTATTAATGCTTACCGTGTGAGAATACATCAGCGCCAAACATATCCCCTGCCCTCCATACAGAAGGACTCGCACGCTGCCACATTTCAAGCTGTTAAACATCGAGATCGGCATTGATCCCTGTCCTGCGAAAGCTGCAGGTCTGTTTTTTGCGGACTATACCACCCTTCGGCTATCGAGTCAGCAGTTTGTCCCCCGGATATTGCAAGGCCGCATCCAGCCAGCAGAAGAATTATTCCTGTGCATATAATCTCTTTCATTGATTAACTCCCATCCTAAATCTGTTTCATAACAAACATACTAAACATCAAAATCTTCACACGCTTTGTTTCTTGCGTATCTATTAGGAAATAAGAGGTTTTAGCGGTGACCCTCATGGATAAATTATACCACTTAGAAAGATGTATAGGGACAATCACGCCTTTGAAGGAGCTTCTGAACCCTCCCGCTTGAAAATACCTGGTGCGGATGATTCTTCCCATTTCATCCCAGCCATAGCGTTCTACCAGCTGGGTCAGAATCATTTCCAAAGTGATGCCGTGAAGAGGATCTTTGGATTGTTGGTCAGTCAAGTCTCAGCCCGATTAAAAGATTTGTTCTGCTTTAAGCGCTGATTCATTCCATGGCTGCTGAGAACATACTCTTTTTATCGGATCCATCATATGACTATTAGCTGAGGTGTTTATTGACTAATTTGGTCATCTCGAACATCGAGACCTGGTTCTTTCCGTCGAATACAGCCAAGAGATTCGCATCTGCATTAATATTTCTCTTGTTCTTTGCATCTTGGAGATTATTCTTCTTTATATATTCCCATAGCTTCTTGGTTATCTCTGTCCTTGGAAGCGGTTCATTCCCCACTACCTTAGACAGCGCCTCGCTGGGTTTCATAGCCTTCATAAATGCTGGATTAGGGGATCCCTTCTTTGCAACTTTCTTATCTTTTTCTGTCATCGATGTTCTCCTTAATGTTTGCGGATTCAGAGTCTGAATTCCTATATTTTCAGAACGTACTTTCTAAAAGTATACACTAATCCAACAATTCTGCTCTAAATCCAGATATTCTTGTTTCACGCGGTTAGGACCCGCTATGCTGCTCGTAAGTGCGTAAATGTCCTTGCCGTTATCCTCGATGGCTTTCCAACCCCGCCTGTTATAGACTTATCCGTACGGTTAAAAATGTCTGTCATTGTCCCGAACGCTTTCGGGATCCGCAATCCTTCTGAAAGATTCCAGACAAGTGGAATGACAATCACAAGGAAAGAGATTTAAGACGCCTACCACGCCGGACCTGTTGCCTCACGTAGAAAGCGATACGCAATGATATTCCTTCCTTTTAATAATCTGCGCCGATCTAGTATGCTAATAATAAATGACCGCGTGTTAATAACTTTTCGGCATGATGCTATATATCAGCCGGATGAGGAGGTCTTATTATGAAACGACGCGATTTTCTCAAGGTTGCGGCTTTCACCGCAGCCGCTGTTACAGTCCCTCCGCTTCATGCGGAAACAGTTTCCGACACACCCTCTGTCAAAAGTTATCGCGCAGTCGGAAAGACCGGGTTGAAGATGAGCGATATTTCATTCGGCGGTGGAAAACTTTCGGCCGCCTCGATGGTGCTGAGGGCTGTGGATAGCGGCATCAACTATTTTGACACCGCCCCGGATTACGGCCAATCTGAAAAGACGATCGGCGAAGCCATGTCTAAGATCCGGAGGGACAAGGTCATCATTACCTCAAAATTCTGTAACCCCCTGCCTTATCCCGGTCATCTCCCTCTTGGAACGAAGAAGAAAGATTACATAGCCTCGGTCGAGGGAAGTCTGTCGAGAATGAAGACCGATTACCTCGATTTCTGTTTTGTGCACGCCATAGGGGAGATGAACAAAGACCTGGAAGCCGAGAAAAAAAGGCTCCTCAGTGAAGAGATGTTCGAGGCCGTGGTTGAACTGAAAAAGGCAGGAAAGGTCCGTTTTCTCGGCACCTCTTCTCACGGGCCTAGTAATATGGAGGAACTCCTGATGACTGCGGTCAAGTCAGGCCGCTTCGACGTGATCCAGCCGTCCTTCAACTTCATGAAGTTTCCGAAGCTGCCCGAGGTCATGAAGGAAGCCAACAGAAGAGGGGTGGGCGTGATCGCCATGAAGACCCTCGCCGGCGCAAAGGATATGAAGATAGAAGGAAAAGGAGAGGAGTTCTCCCACGCTGCATTCAAGTGGGTACTGAAGCATTCGGAGGTGAGCGGCCTTATCGTCACCATGAAGACAGCCTCTGATATCGAGCTCTATCTCAAGGCCTCGGGCGCGAAATTCACAGCCGCCGACCAAAAGGTCCTTGATCAATATGCTCGCCTGTACGGTGGAGAATACTGCAGGACAGGCTGCGGCGCCTGCGAGGGATCATGCGCCGCCGGAGTGGAGATCGCCACGATCATGAGATATCGGATGTATTTCAGGGACTATGGCATGGAAAAAAGGGCGATGGAATCGTATGCCTCATTGAAGAACAAGGCCTCAGCCTGCGCAGAGTGCGCTGACCCGGCATGTGTCGGGGAATGTCCTTATGGCCTTAAAGTCAGGGACATGCTCTGCGATGCCCATGAGTCGATGTCGTTCATTGTCTGATGCGGGTCTGATGAACTCAGGTCCGCTTAAATACCGCCTTCTTCTGATCGGGCTGCTGCCGCTTACCGCCGGGGTCCTGTATTTCAAAGGTCAGAAGTATGATCCCGCTCTGATAGACTTCAAGGCAGCGGTGCGGCAGGAAGTCACTGGTTCTGTAGCCTCAACTCAGGCTATACAAGAGTCACAGCCTCTCCCCGTCGTTCAGGACATCGCGGGCTTCCGGAAGTTGGGGGAGACCCGTCGTTACACAAAAGAAAATCTTTATGAACATGTAGACGGCCATGCCGAATATTTTATCAGTGCGGGGTTTCAGGGGCTTACGGTGACTGAGTACATTGCCGCGGGGTCAAAGGCTGCACAGGCGGAGATCCAGGTCGAGGTCTTTGACATGGGTAAAAGCATCCAGGCCTTCGGTGTCCTTGCAGATGAGGCCGGAGAAAACCCTCCTCCGGTCTCTTTGGGAACTATGGGATACAAGACCTCAAACGGTGTGAACTACATCAAGGGGAGGTATTACGTCAAGATATCTGCCTTCAGCCCAAATACGCCCGTAATCAAATTTGCGAAGGGACTCGCTGACACCCTTTCCACAGGACAGGATTCCTTCCAGGTATTTTCGAAGTTCCCCGATATAGGAAAGGTCGAGAAGTCGAGGTTTGCAAAAGAGGGTTATCGCGGTCTCGATTTCCTCCATAATGTGATCGAGCGCGAATACTCCACAGGCAGCGGAAAGATCAAGGTGGCACTTATGGCAGGCAGTGAACATGAAGTCAGATCATTGCTGTCCTCCCTTCTCGACTATTTTGGAAAATCCGGGATGCGGTACGAAAAGACCGAAAGGGGCGGAACAGAAGTGTACAAGGTCATGGACAAATATGAGGGCAACTGGTTTCTCATCCGGTCGCGCGATGCGGTTTTCGGTGTGTTTGGCACGGATGACGAAGAAATCCTGGAATTCTTTATGAAGGAGAAGGGGTAAAAAACCTCTGAGTCAGTCCTATGTCATCGAAGAATAACAAAAGGGAACCGGGCATTAGCAGAAGACAATTTCTCCTGAGAACCGCCGCCACCTGTGGTCTTGCAGCAACTGCAGGTGTATGGGGATATGTCTTTTACAGTAAAGAGCCGGTCCGCAGGAGCGATGCTAGGATACTCACCTTCAAGGACTTCCGCACCGAAGAGAAAACAGTCTATCCTAAGCTTGCGGTGGTCCATGGCCAGGACGCGGAGAAGATGGTGCGGGCCGCGCTCGAAAAGATCGGCGGCATGGGCCGGTTTGTGAGCGTCGGCGATAAAGTCCTGCTGAAACCAAACGTGGCATGGGACAGGCAGCCGGAGCAGGCGGCCAACACCAATCCCGCGGTGGTTGCTGCAGTCGTCAAACTCTGCCTGGAGGCGCGGGCAGCAGAGGTCTGGGTAACAGATGTTCCGGTGAACGATCCCTACAGATGCTTCGCCCATTCCGGTATAGAGGATGCGGTGAAGAGGGCAGGCGGAAAGATCAGATTGACTACCGAAAACGACTTTGCCCCCACCGACCTGAAGGGGGAATCTCTCAAGGTCTGGCCCGTAAGCGCATTCTACCACCGGGCTGACAAGCTCATCAATCTGCCGGTCGTGAAACACCACTCCCTTAGCAAGTGCACAATGGCGATGAAAAACCTTTATGGCTCCCTCGGCGGGCAGAGGAACCGTCTGCATCAGGACATCAATACCGCGATCGCGGACCTCGCCAGCGCGATCAGGCCGACACTCACTGTCATGGATGCCACGAGAGTACTTAAGAGAAACGGTCCGACGGGAGGTAACCTCTCGGACGTCTCCATAGAGAACACGGTTATCGCCGGAGTGGACCTGGTCGCAATTGAGTCTTATGGACTGAGGTTTCTTGATCTGAAGGTTGAGGACATTCCTTTTATCATCATGGCGGAAAAGAGAGGCATCGGGATTTCCGATTGGAAATCGCTCAACGTTGCCGAAATGAACGTATGATCCGTAATATCCTGACCCTGCGAAATATCAGGAGAATTTACGCCGTCTTTTTCATGGTGCTTTTCATACTCCTTCTTTGGCTGACGAGTTTCAGGCGCATGAAGGGCTACGAGACTCCGCTCTTTCTGGAACTCGACCCCCTGGCTGCTATCGCCTCTTTTCTCACCAGCTGGACAGTCTATAAGGGGCTCGCCCTTTCGCTATTTATCATTATCGGAACACTTTTTTTGGGCCGCTTCTTTTGTTCGTGGGTTTGCCCGATGGGCATCATCAACCAGATTGCAGGAAGCATCTTCTCCAGGCTGAGGGCGGCAGATACCGGTGCACTGAATTCCTATCGCACCCTCTACCGTCTCAAATACTATTTCCTTACCCTGTTCCTCTCCCTTGCTGTTTTCGGTTCGCTCCAGATTGGGTTGCTTGATCCTATTCCATTTATCACGAGGGCCTTCGCCATCTCAGTATTTCCAGCGATTAATCATAACCACAGTTGGCTTTATCTGAAGCAGCCCCTTTTTAATGGCGGGACTTTGCTGGGTCTTATCTTCCTTGCGGTGATTTTTGCGAACAGGTTTCTGCCACGATTCTGGTGCCGTGCGGTCTGTCCCCTGGGTGCCCTTCTGGGACTGCTTTCTTTCCGGCCTCTTCTTAGGATATGGCGCGACGTCGACCTTTGCACCGACTGCAAAAAATGCCTCGGCCATTGTCACGGCGGATGCGATCCCCACGCTGCCCTTCGTGTCACCGAATGCCACCTTTGCATGAACTGTATCGAAGACTGCCCCGAAGGCGCGATCCATTACGGCCTGTCAAAACCATCAAGCTCTGTACAGATGCCTCTTGATGTAAGCCGTCGCAGGCTGATCGAGACTGCCCTCGCAGGGGCGGTCCTATTTCCCATGATGCGAAGCACCATCACCTCCAAGACTTCACCCCAGTATCGAGTAATCAGGCCTCCCGGTTCCATTTCGGAAGAGGACTTCCTCCGACGGTGTGTAAAGTGCGGGGAATGCATGAAGGTCTGCCCGACCAACGCGATCCAGCCTGCTTTACTGGAGGCAGGATTCGAGGGGATCTGGACACCGGTCCTGATCAACAGGATCGGCTACTGCGAGTACAACTGTGTGCTCTGCAGTCACGTATGCCCTACCGGCGCCATCAGCCCTCTCACTGTTGATAAAAAACTTGGGAAGGGTGCCGGACAGAAGCCGATCAAGATCGGCACCGCTTTTTACGACCGGGGAAGGTGCCTGCCCTGGGCGATGAATATCGACTGCATAGTCTGCGAGGAGGTCTGCCCCACATCGCCGAAGGCGATCTGGTTCCGGACCTTTGAAGTGGAGCTTCGCGACGGAACGACAAAAATACTGAAGCGCCCTTATGTAGACCCGAATCTCTGTATCGGTTGCGGGATTTGTGAAAACAAGTGTCCTATCCGCGACCAGGCTGCAGTGCGCGTTACCTCTATAGGAGAGACACGGTCATCAACGAACCAGATGATACTCAAGTCCTGATGAAGAGACACTTTGATGAGTGGTATTCGCAAGAAAAAGATCAAGATATTTAGTCTATAAGACTCCGAAGGAATGGTAACCGCGTTCCATTTTCAGGTCAATGTTTTTCTTTGGCAAGCTTTGCGGCTTTGCGCGATCACTGCCTTTTTTTCGGATTATAGGTTTGAATGAGGGAAATAGACTGTAAAAAGGTCGGGCCTTGGCCAGTGTGCCGATCCCTGCTTTCGTTGCCCGATGTAAGACATCGAACAACGAAACACACTGCCAAAGCCCCCTTCTGCCTGACACGGATCCCGATATGATCTGTGACCCCGACCCGCGTCACCCGTACCCTCCGTGACTAGACTGCGATAGCGATCTCCTCCAAGAGATGTCAAAGTACGTTGCACCCGCAGTATTAGCAATCGTGGTGCCAATATTTTGAAGTGAGAAAGTGGTTGATCTATAAGGTTTTATGCAAAGAGCCACCTCACCGAAGATACAGAACTTAGATATAAACCAACTCAGTAATTTGTATAGTGAAGAAAATGTTGTTTGAAATCAGCGTGATACGTCGTAGGAAAACATTAAGAAATTCAGAGGGTCACTTGTTTGACACCCTATTCTGTGTATATGCCCAAAACTGTCCCCTGCATAATGTCCTGTACTGTATCGCCTTTGACAAAGGATAAATCGGTCTGCTAAATCATTCCATACATGGCTTAAAGTGTCGCAATGTGCATAACTATCGGCTGCAGCCAGTTCAATAATGCCAAATACTTAGTGCAATCAAGCAGGGAATAATGAGTTCAATACCACCCAGCTACCGCGTCAGCGCATCGGACTCAATGGCATATTAGGCCTTTCTTCACCTTCCTTGGTCGATTGTGCGGCAAATTTCTTCCTTGACGAAAACCGGCGCCTTCTCATTACCGACTTTAACCTGCACGACTTTGCTAATTAGCTCCGGGGGAGAGTCTGCCCGGGCTCTCACTGCACATCAGGAAAACAACAACACGGTGAAAGGAGGACTCTTGCAAAGGCAGCGGCGGTGCTCCGTATGCCGGTTGTGCTGACCAGCAGTCAGGAAACTCTGTTTCAGGGGCCGTTGCTTCCCGAACTGAAGGGATACTGCCCGAAGCCTTTGAGAAGAGGGTCAAACGAGCGGGTGTCGTCGATGCCTGGACTGACCCAAACTTCGTCCGGGCGGTCGAGGCTACGGGGCG
>Ga0316628_100004236_pt1 | contig 11206 bp, 11 predicted proteins | sample OWC_Aug_M2_C1_D5_FD_207648 | JGI IMG/M metagenome (GOLD analysis project Ga0316628, IMG submission 207648) | Wetland soil microbial communities from Old Woman Creek delta, Ohio, United States - OWC_Aug_M2_C1_D5_C | ecosystem: Environmental > Terrestrial > Soil > Wetlands | place: USA: Ohio... | reverse complement strand
ATCCTGCAGACCCACTCTCTCTAATAGCTTTTTTGCTGTACTCTCAGCATCGTTACTGCCTTTTCTTGATCTAAACGGGATTGTTGGGATTAAAACATTTTCAAGAACCGTTAACTGTGGGAGTAGATGATGGAGTTGAAAAACAAAACCGATATCCAGGTTCCTGGTTTTGGAAAGTTCTTTATCATCGAGATCCACCAGATTTTTACCGGCAAAACTCACAATGCCGGAAGTGGGTTTATCAAGGGAGCCGATGATGTTTAACAGGGTGGTTTTCCCTGAGCCTGACGGGCCAACCACTGCAATGGCTTCGCCTTCGGCAACGTCCAGGGAAATATCTTTGAGAACGGTAATTTCTCCTTTACCTGAAGGAGTTTTAAATTTTTTCTCAATATTTTTCAGTTCCAGTAACATCTTCTAATTATCTAAGAAATAGGAACTTTTTTCAAGACTTTTCAAAAAATCAAAATCCACCGTCAAAATGTGGGGAATTTGTCGTTTATCATTTACTGTTCACTGTTTGCGGGCGAGGGAACCTCGCCCCTACCTTGACAAAAAGTTCTCTGTTGTCCAGGTAGGGGCGGGGTTTCCCCGCCCGTCATCTTCTTTTTAAGGATGTTAAAAAAACAGGCGGTGGATTTAGGAAAAATCAGCAGGTCTATTTTTAGCCACGAAGTTACACAAAGGTACACAAAGAAAATAAAAGAAACTTGAAAATTACTATAAATTGTGTTATTGAATGATAGAGGTTAGATAAAAATAATATGGAATGGGTTGGTTTTTCTTTTTTGACTGCTTTATTTGAATCGTTAAAGGATGTACTGGGGAAAAAAAGCCTGGAAAAATGTAATGAATACATCGTGGCCTGGGCACTTAGACTCTATGCCCTCCCCTTTTTACTCCCATTATTGTTTTTTACCAAAGAGATCGTATTGGGAAGCGGTTTCTGGATTGCACTGGTGACGGGAGGCACCCTTAATCTCATCACTACGGTGTTATATATGAAAGCCCTTAAAGCCTCGGATCTCTCAGTAACAGTCCCGATGGTCACCTTTACTCCACTATTCCTGCTGCTGACTTCTCCTATTATGGTTGGAGAATTTCCACCGTTAAAAGGAATTTTAGGAATTTTGTTAATCGTATTTGGTTCTTACTTGCTGCATCTAAAGGAAAAGCATAAGGGAATATTGGCACCTTTTAAAGCCATTATCACAGGAAAAGGCCCCCGCCTTATGTTGGTTGTAGCTTTCTTCTGGAGTATTACTTCCAATATCGATAAACTAGGCATCCAAAACTCATCAGTGGTGTTGTGGGCTGTTGCCATCCATATTTTTATCATTATTACCATGGTCCCCCTGGTGTTAATCACTGCCCGTTCCAGTATGCACCAGTTGGTAAAACAGCGAAATGTGCTGATTCCCCTGGGATTTATCGATGCGTTGAAGTATTTTTTTCAACTGGCAGCCCTGCAATTTACCCTGGTGGCTTATGTGATTTCTATCAAACGCACCAGTGCCATATTGTGCGTGATCTGGGGTGCTTTGATATTTAAAGAAAAAGGCCTCAAAGAGCGATTAGCCGGTTCTGTTATTATGGTGTTGGGAGTATTATTGATTACACTATGAGATTATAAAAATCGCAGCACGAAATCGTGATGTCCTATTTTTTGCCTGTCCCCATAAGTCCATGGATGTAGGGGAGGGTCTCCGTGCCCGCCCCTTTTCAAATCTCTTTCTCTTCAAGCCAAAATAAGAATTGCTGCTAAAAAGAGCGAAGGGTTTTATCGATCCATTTAGAAATCACCTGTAATAACTCGGCCTGCTTTAACGGTTTGGAGATAAAATCATTCATGCCAGCTTCCCGGCACATTTTCCTGTCTTTTTCAAAAGCGCTGGCGGTCATGGCGATTACTGGAAGTTCCAGGATACCCGCTTCCCGGATGGCTTTGGTGGCATCCAACCCATTCATCTCCGGCATCTGGATATCCATTAATACCAGGTCATAAACACCGGTTTTCGCACTCTCTACAGCGGCTTTGCCATTCTCAACGATATCCAACTTATGCCCGGCTTTTTTAAGGATAGCGGCGATCAATTTTTGATTTATTTTGTTATCTTCGGCCAGGAGAATAACCAGGGGTTTAAATTGCTCCTCCCCGGTTCCTGTCGGCATCACCGTTCTTCCCTCTCCTTCTTCTGGCTCCGGTGGTGCCCAGACCGCTGAGTCCGCGTGGGGTTCCAGCAGTAAAGGCAAAAGAAGATGGAAAACAGACCCTTTTCCCGGGGTACTCTCTACCTCGATAGAGCCGCCCATCATCTCCACTAACTGCCGGGTGATATAGAGACCCAGGCCGGTTCCCCCATATCTCCTGGTATTGGAAGAGTCCACCTGGGTGAATTTATTAAAAATATGCTCTATAAACTCCGGTTCGATCCCGATACCGGTATCTTCTATATCGATTTGGAATTGCCCGATATTCTCAAAAATATCTCCCGGTTTCACCCGGATTTGGATTTTTCCTGCCGGGGTGAATTTTAAAGCATTTCCCACCAGGTTAAAGATAATCTGCCGCACCCTGATCTCGTCCCCCCTGACCCGGTAGGAGTCAGCCGGCTGGAAATGCACCTGGAATTCCAATCCCGCTTTCTGGGCCTGGGAAGCAAAGATACGGGTGACGCTTTCCACCAGTTTTTCCAGGTTAAAGGGCGCGGATGCCAGGGTAAATTCGCCAGCCTCGATCTTCGATATACCCCACCGCTCCTTTGGTACTGGCTACGAACTCGATGAGGCTTTCTTCATCCTTAAAAGTCCTCGGGATCAGTCCTTCACCGGTAAATACCTTTTGCCGCCAGTAGTTTTTAAATTGAGACGGGGTTTTATGTACGAATTGCCGCACGAATTCCCTGTGTACTTTCGAATCTTCCAGGGTGGCGATAATAATTTTCCCACTGCCGTTCCACCGGGTTCTTTTCCCGGTAAAAATATCCCGGACTTCTTTCTTTTTCAGGGCAGAGGGCTGAGTATCCGGGTTGGTGATTATCAATACCCCGGGGAAAACCGACCAGGTCGCCCAGGATAGAACGATAAACAACCCCAACATAATTCTTTTCATGGCCACACCTCCATGCCGTATATGTTCAACGTTGGCTAATTTCTGTTTTAAATTTTTTATACAAGGAATTATTTTAAGAAAAAAAAAAGGAATATCAATACCCCTTTCTTTTTTTTTATTTTATCACATGGAAGCTGGATCAGGGTGCTTTAGCGGTTATTTTGACGTACTTTCCCGGGCGAACACTCTACTGTGTTTCGTGGATATCTAAAAATAAACTCGAAATGATGTGTAAAACATGGCCGGATAAGCACCAAATTCCGAATGAAAACGGATGATACGACTGGAAAGGTCAACAATTTCAGGTCCCTTACCAATCCCTAAATAAGCACCGCCAGCCAGGTAAATGTTCTCGGCAATATTGTATTCCAGCATCGGAGATAAGGTAACAGAACCATCGTTGAGATTAATAAACACCAAACCGGTAAAAGGAATCAACGCACTCACCTGGTAGGTCATCCCCAGGTTCAAATAGTGCTGCCCCATCAGGTAAGCTGCTCCCTCAGTAAAAGCAGTGCTGGGAAAAACATCGGTGTAATCACCTGGTTTCTTCTTTCCCGCGGAGTTGAAATGATATTCAAAAAATCCATAAAGTTTACCCGTGAAAGTATAATCCATCCCAACAGAAGCCCGGAAATATGACTTTTCATCGATAATTTGTTCTTTTGCTTTTCTAAAAAAATCCGGGTCCACATAGGCCGCTTCAAACCACGCACCCGCACCACCTACAGCTCGAGTAACATCCAACCCGATTAACAGGTTTTCTCGAAACCCCATCAATAAAAGGGCAGCATCGGTTTTTATAAAATATGTTTTGCCCCTCACATAAAAGGCACTATTTTTGAATTTAAAATCTTTCCCGGGAACATAACCGAAATCCAATTCATCCATCATCCCCAAAGGAATCCGAACACGAACAGCATCCACCCCCCGCCGCTCTTCGGTGTCCAACTCATTAAAGGTAAAAGGCACAATCACATCCGTAGGATTGATAAAATGCCCGCTGCCCCAGGCTATGGCCTGCCGGCCAATAAGAATGTCTGCAATAGACGTCTTTATTGTAAACAAACAGCGGTCCAGGTTATGAAATATCCCAAAACTGCTAACCGTCTTTTCTTTTGCTGGATAAATGCGATCGCTGAAATCATTTACCCGGTAAGTGACCGGGTCGATGGCCGCAAAAAAAATCCCCTTTTGAAACAGCAGCGGGTCCTGGATGCGCGGAGAAAAATCATAAGCCGTCTCAAAGGATAACCATTTGCCAGCCGCAAAAGATAATTTCAACCGCAGCCGGTTATTCACAGCACCAATAGCCGGCTCCTCCAACTCACCTGTTTCTGAACGGTACCCAGGCATCTTAAAACCGGTGAAAAATAACTTGTAATACCCATTGACTTTGATATCAACCGGTTTCACCATACTTCCCCAAAACAACAACATAAAAACACCCAGGTGTACCATTATTTTTTTCAACTTTTTTTCCCTGGTATTTTCCCACGAATTACACGACTTTACACGAGTTATTTTATATTTATTTTGTTTTTTTGTGCTAATTCGTGTTAATTCGTGTTAATTCGTGGGCAATTTTTCACTTTTTCACGACATCCTCGCTGACCAGGCCGTCTTGCAAGGTAATCACCCGCCGGGCCCGTTCCATAATCATTTGATCATGAGTGGAGAAAACAAAGGTCATGCCGGTTTTTTCATTGAGTTCCCGCATCATTTCCAATAACTCGGCGCCGGTTTTGGAATCCACGTTAGCAGTCGGTTCGTCTGCCAGTATCATCCTGGGTTTTGAGACCATAGCCCGGGCAATGGCCACTCGCTGCTGCTGCCCCCCGGATAACTTTGACGGTAAACGGTCAGGATACTCTTCTAATCCTACTTCTTTGAGAATTTCCATTACCCGTTGATGCCGCTCAGCCTTAGATACTCCCTGCAGCAGCATAATGTATTCCACATTCTCTTCTACACTCAGCACCGGGATAAGATTGTAAGCCTGGAAAATGAACCCGATATGGTCCCGGCGAAAATCAGAAAGCTCTTTTCCCTTCATATCAGACAACATTTTTCCATCAAGCCAAACCTTCCCCGCCGTCGGAGTGTCCAGGCCGGAAATGATATTAAGAAGCGTGGTCTTCCCGGAACCGGAAGGTCCTACCAGTGCGGTAAATTCCCCGGGTGTGATAGCCAGGCTTACCCCTCGCACAGCCGGGACCTCCATACTATTGTCTTTATAAATTTTCGTCACATCCTCGGTAACGATAATCGCATGCCGTTCTGCCATTTTTTCCTCCTTCTACACAGCCACCAAGGCACCAAATCACAAAGTTAAACAAAAAAATGTCTCTTAGTGTCTTAGTGTCTTTGTGGCTCATTTTCTTATCCTTATAGGCTTTTTCTTAACGCATCGGCGATGCGTAAACGACCAGCCACCCACGCCGGGTAAAGCCCAACCACAACCGTAAAAATCAACACACCGATCGGGTATATAATATAATGCCCTGCCCTGAACGCCGGGTAGATGAGATCCTGGAAAGTTGCGCCGCCAAATTCAATACCCCGGAAATCCAGGCCGGTATAATTAAAAATCGCAGTCACAATCATTCCCAGGACAATGCCCAGTATGATACTGATAAAGCCCAGTACACCGGCTTCCAGGATGATTAATTTACGAATTCCACCGGGACGAGTGCCCACCGCCCGCATTACCGCAAACTCGAACATTCGTTCGTATAACGACATAAACAATGTATTGACAATACCGAAAATAACCAATACCCCTAAAATCACCATTATAACAACCAAACTAATGTCATACATACTGATAACCGCCTTCATCTGGGGCAGCAGCGTAGTCCAGGACACAGCTTCATTATCAAACCGGGAATATTTTTCCCAAAATCCACTATCTACCATAGTAGCAGTTTGAGGATCTTTGAATTTTACAGCAATTTGATGAATACCGCTGCCAATCCCCAACATCCGCTGGGCCACATCTAATCGTACAAAAGCCATCCCCGTATCCATTTCTTTGATATCGAAATGGTAAATGCCGGAGACCCGGAACATCTCCTGGCTCAAGTCACCGGTTTTCGCTTGCGTCACCGTTACCACCACCCGGCTGCCAGGGGATACCTCCAGGGTTTCAGCCAATTTACTGCCGATGACAATATCCCGGGGACTATTACCACTAAGAAAATCACCTTGTTTAATGGCGTTATCTATTTTAGAGAGGTATTTTTCCGTTCCCGGTTCCACTCCCATCAGCAGCACCCCATCGACATTGGTCGGGGAAGAAATCATCCCCATGCTGAGAGTACGAAGCGTAAATTTATCTACTAAAGGATCCTGCTTCAGTTCCGCTACCACCTCTTCTAGCCGGTTAATCGTTTTCTCAACTTCCTGGGTTTCCCGGAAATTAAAGCGGTGGATTTGGGCTTCCCCTAACAAAAAAGAAGTCGCAGATCGAATCATATTATTGAGCATGCCTTCTACCAAAGCCGCAGTGAAAATAAGGAAAGCCACCCCGATACCGATAGCAATACTGGCAATAATGGTCCGGCGCTTATTCCGAAACATGTTTCGCCACGCTAATTTAATATCAAACCACATTCTTATCCTCCTCTAATGGATTCTCATCGACCTGGCGGGATCGGTATGAGCAGCTTTCAAGGCCGGGAACAGACTCGCTAACGTTGCAGATAACAATACGGTAGCAGCAGGGATGTAAATGCTCATAGCATTGACTTCCGTAAACAGTTCCTGGAATTTCATCCCGGCGTACGATATAGGTTCGGAGAGGGTAATGCCGTGAACCGAGAAAATATAATTGACAAGCAGCCCCAAAGCAGCCCCGAAAACAATGCATATTATCCCCAGGATATTGACTTCCAGTAATACCATTTTAACGATTTGCCCGGGTTTTGTACCCACCGCTTTTAACACACCATACTCCCGCCGCCGTTCCAATACAGACATCAACACCGTATTTAATACACCCACTGCCACCATCGACATAATAATAAATATTGCGAACCAATTCCCTTGTTCATCGGCTTTCATGGCAATATAAAAAGACCGGGCAAATACCTGCCAGGGTTCCACCGCCAGGGGAACTTCCGCATTGGTGTTGGGGTTCGAGCCGGAACTTGTATCGATGGCAGCAATTTTTTTCACCAGGGTTTTATCGACAAAATCCACATCACGAATATTTTTAACCGTAACAGCGATTTCATGGACCCGCCCTGCCAACACCAGCAGCTCCTGGGCTGCGGCCAGGGGAAGGTAAAAACCGGCCCGGTCACCGATCTCATCACCGGTCTCCACGATCCCGACAATCTTGTATCTATCATTGGCAATAGAACCATCCGCAGCCTGCGACACCACCACTACATCATCACCCACTCCACCTTTTAACAATTTTGCCAATCCTTTACCGATAATAACCTCATTGGTGGAAGTAGTAGAAAACATCGTGCCTTCTTTGATTTTTCCAGGGAATTTTGTGGTGCGTTCCTCTTTTACCGGATCAATACCGATAATGCGTACACCCGTGCTTTTCTCGCTTACCGATGCTAACCCGGCAGAATAAAGCCGGGGCGCCCAGGAATCCACTTTGTCCACCTGGCCCAAAATACCTTCAATCTCCGAAAGATTATCAATGGTTTTGTACAACGAGGGACGGTCCAGGTAATCCCGGTGATGCACCTGGATATGCCCCAGTTGGTTTCGGGTAAAGGTATCGATAATAATATTATACGTACCCTTTAAATATCCAATAAGAAACGCGGCCACTACAAACCCGCCCACCATACTTAAAGCAGTCAGTAGGCTGCGCCTCTTCTGTCGAAAGATATTTCGAAACGCTATCTTTAACATGATCATGGTGATTCTCCTTTACTGCTCCGGGTCCGGATTCTATTTCCCGGATTGCAGGTTTCGTAGGGTAAAGACATCCTTGTCCACAGGGATATCGAATTGAGCCTCCAGGTAACGAACAATAGTCTTTTGTCCCTCTTTATGAGTAGGTATTAACTCCATCACAGCGGGAATCGTGCGCTTCCCTAAGGTTTTAATGTCTTTATATTGGATTTCCCGCATCGATTGACCCTTTTCATCATAATATTTTGCCCATAAAGGAATATAGTCCTTTTCCCGGACAGCCGTAATAATGTGCCCCCAGACAATAGGCAATCCCTCCCTGGGCACACATTTCACATACGCCACCCCCTCCTGGGGATTCTCAACCTCTACAAAATCAAAGGAGTAATCATCAAGAAAAGTGTATTCTTTGACCAGGTCGTCGTTGGTAAAATCCGACCCCATCCACGAGGCCATCATCATTGACGGTGGAATTTTCATCACTTTATTGGTGTTAGGAAGGAAGTTCCACATTTCATTTTCAATGCGAAGTGTGGCAATTCCCATCTCCTTTTTAGGCAGGAGGATACGAATAAAAGTCTTATCCATACCGATACTCCAGGCCTCCATTTTAAGGGTTCTTTGCCAATGGGGGGTGATAATTTCCATCTCCATGACTGCAAAACTGGATTCACTTCGATACAATTCATCCACCTTTTTAACTATTTCCCTGGCATCTGTTTTGGCCGCTGCCCCTTCACCTATCACTGCAGTCATGGAAAACAAAAACAGGGACACCACTACACATAAATTCCGAAGCGCTGCCTTTTTCATTGTAATCTCCTTTTTTTGCCACAGGAACCGTGTCCTCTGTGGCTAAATTTTTTTTATTACCTTGATATATAAACAATCGACCCACCGAACATTCGGTAATCATTGGGCTGCTATTGTCTCCTCTCTTCATTATAACTTCCCGGCTATTTCCCTGTGGTAATGCCATCTAAAACGATAATAATAACGGTTTTAAGAATATCCTGGAAATCGAGGGTTTCACTTTCCAATGTACATTGGACCATAAGGCTCTCCAGGGTGCCCACGATCATTGCAGCCGTACTGCGGGGATTGATATCCTTTCTGAAACTCCCGTCTCCCATGCCTTCGATGATAATATCGGCAAATATCTCCCGGTATACCTGGTAAAACTTAATCATCTCTTCGAACATCGCACCTTTTGAACTTTTATCTGTGATGGCTTCGGACCAGAACTCAAACATCAGTTCCATTAGTTCATTGTGGTATTCCGAATTGATAAAATGGGAAAAACTGTCTAAGATTTGCCTCAACTTCTCCTTTGCCGAGACCCTGGAAATTAAAATCGCCTGGAAATCCGGTTCCAGCGAGTGCATAAAAAATTGAAAGGTCTCGTGGACAATATCTTCCTTATTGGAGAAGTATTCATATATGGTGCCTTTGCCGATGCCTGCCGCATTGGCGATATCATTGATGGTGGTCCGGGAAAACCCTTTCCTGGCAAATTCCCGGATGGCCGCTTCAACGATTTGATCTTTCTTTTCTTTCTTATCAACCACTTTTGCACTCATGATTTCATTACTCCTTCATCGATGACCAAGAGCGGTCAAAAAAATGACCGACCACCCGGTCAAGTGTGATCATAATATAAATCCCCCTGGTTGTCAACTGTTTTTTAAAATTTTATTTTAACGGAACAGACCTGCCGGCGACGAAAAAAACTCATTTATAAAAAATTCGTATCAAAGGTATGGTAAATGAAAACATCATTGAGACTTTTGGGTTAACTAAATATTTCAAAAACAGGGTCGTGGGCATTGAAGACCTCTCTTTATCGGTGCAGGAAGGGGAAATCTACGGTTTCCTGGGCAGCAACGGTGCGGGCAAAACCACCACTATCCGCCTGCTCATGAACCTCCTTTTCCCCAGCGCAGGGAAAGCGGTAATTTTCGGCAAAGATATGGTAAAACAACACCTGGACATCTGTAAAAATATCGGCTATATTCCCGCTTCGGTCAGTCCCCATAAAAACATGACCGGCGAAGATTTCCTGGATTATATGGGCAGGCTTTCGGCCAATAGCGACAAAGAGTACCGCAGTTACTTATTGAAAAAGTTTGATTTCTCCACGAAAGACCTGAAACGGAAGATCAAAGAATATTCTTCAGGGATGGCCCGGAAGATTGCCCTGGTGCAGACGTTTCAGCATCGTCCCCGCTTGATGGTCATGGATGAACCTACCGAAGGCCTTGACCCGGTGATGCAGCATACCTTTTACGAGCTGTTAAAAGAGTATAAAGAGAATGGCGGGACCGTGTTTATTTCTTCCCACCATTTGCTGGAAGTGGAAAAGGTGTGTGACCGGGCAGCCATTATTCGCAGCGGTCACCTGGTGGCTGTTGAAAAAATCCACGAATTGATGTTACATACCGGACGAATCATCCAGGTGACCTTCAAACACCCGGTTAATCCTACCCAATTAGCCCTTGATGCCTGGGAAATTATCAGTATCGATGAAACCGCGCTTAAAGCCAAAATAACCGGGGATATCGATCAAATAATCAAATTACTCAGCCGGTTTGAGATCAAAGAAATGTCTCTGCCCCATCCCAGTCTCCAGGACGTATTCCTGGGCTATTATCGGATAACCGCAGAGGAGTAAAAGAGAGGAAGACCAATGAGTGCAATGAGTGGAAATATACACCTGAAGCAATCGGTGAAAGGGCTGTGGCTAAAAACGCTCCTGCTTTGTGCTGGCCTTTTTAGCTTTGAAATGCTTTTCATTCTTTTGGGCACTTCGGTGCAGATAAAAGAAAATATACTTAAAAAAATGGTCGATGTACCGCCGGTGATGGAAAAAATGTTTGGGAAGGGGTTCTTAGAAGTTATGTTCAAATACGGGATCATTGCGATCGGCTATATTCACCCCTTTATGCTGCTGGCTTTTATTCTTTTTATTTTCATGACCATTTCCCAGATGGTAACGTCGGAAATCCATGCTGGCATCATTGGTTTTACCCTCAGCAAACCCCTATCCCGAAAGCGTATTTATTTCAACATGGCGATTATTATTTACCTGGGATTGGGATTGTTGGCTTTATGCACGTTCCTGTCTTCTTTCCTGGGGATTAAAATATTCCTGGGTGGGGCGCTTTCCACCGGGCCTTTTGCTTCGTTGGCCTGGAATATTTACCTGGTCAT
>Ga0316628_100004235_pt1 | contig 11208 bp, 7 predicted proteins | sample OWC_Aug_M2_C1_D5_FD_207648 | JGI IMG/M metagenome (GOLD analysis project Ga0316628, IMG submission 207648) | Wetland soil microbial communities from Old Woman Creek delta, Ohio, United States - OWC_Aug_M2_C1_D5_C | ecosystem: Environmental > Terrestrial > Soil > Wetlands | place: USA: Ohio... | reverse complement strand
TGGAGCGCTTCGCGGATACCGCCTACGCGTACAAGTTCGGTCCTCCGGGGCACGACCTCGTCGTGGGAAAGCTCCTCGTGGGCGACGATATCCTCGCGCGCGCGTTCCACACGCCACTGGGACGCGCCTTCGCCCAAGAGCTGGATCTCGGGCTCGCCGCTCGGATCGAATCTCGACATGGTCGAATGGGACTCCTGGTCTCGACGCGCCGCTTCGCTCGATGCGTCAGTATCGAGGTGCCCGGATATCTACCCGAGGACGACTATTTTCACCTCGAGCCTCGAGGCGAGCGCTTCATCGTCCTCGACGCCACGGATGGCGCGCCCGCGCCGCGGGGCGTCGTCCGCGCCCTGAATGCTACCTCGGCAGTGCCCGTGCGACCGTCCTCGCCACCCGATACGGGCGAGTGAAGGACATCACAGCGCGGAAGGCCGCCGCGACATCGTCGTGTAGCGACGATCGAGGAAGTCGAGCAAAGCATCGACAGCCGTTCGCAGACTCTCGGGGCGCGAGAAGGTGTGATCCGTCCCCTCGACGAACACCATGCGAAAATTGCGGTATGCTCGCATCTGACGCCCCTTCGAGCCGAGGTGAAACTCGAGGTAGTCGAGGCCGTCGTCCTCCGGCCCAACGACGACGAGAGCGTCGGTCCCTCGGGCGCAGAGCTTGCGGAGGTTCAGGAGCACGTCCTCGTCGTGAGGTGGACGCTGGAGGAGCCGGTTTCCGAGCCTCCGCGCGCGCGCATCCAGCAGCAACCGGAGCCGGTTCGCGATTCCCTTGGTGTCGACCTTGCCGCGGAACAAGCGAACGTACGTATCCGGACGCAGCAGCGCTCTTCGGTAGAACACGGTCGACTTGTAGCTCTGTGCCATCACGCTCTGCAGCGTGTCGCCGGTGCGCCACGTCAAGCGGCGCGGGTTCATGAGTACCTGACCCGTCACCCGCGAGTCGTTGAGCGCCGTCTGGAACGCCATGTAGGCGCCCGAGCAGAGACCGACGAGAACGAACCGATTGCACCCCCGGCGCTCCATGGCGTCGAGCGCCCATTTCACATCGGCGACCTGAGCCTTGTCGTACATGCGAGGGCCGGTGGCGCCATCGACGGTGCGGCTGTCTCCGATCCGGGAGAGGTCGAACCGCAGGGATCGATACCCTCGTGCCGACAGAGCCCGCGCCATCGTGACGTACATGCGGTTCGGGCCGACGTGATAATTGGTCCCCACGTTGAGCAACAGGACGGCCACCCGGGACCGCGGATCCCCCCCGAACGAATCAGCAGGCTCCGACACGACACCGAACAGATTCTGGCGTGGACCGAAGACGAGAGGCGTCTCGCAAATTCCGTCGAACTCGATCGTGCTCGCCCCCGGTGCGCCTCGAGCGAGGCTCTCCGGCTCCGGATCCGACACGGCGGGATGTTGCTCCGAGAGCCACTCGACGATGGCCCGCAGCGTATCGCGCGAAACGTCGTGCTCGCGGGGCTCCTGCATCATCGCGGCGAACCCCGGCAAATCGCGGTGCAGGACTTCGACTCCGGTCTTCCGCAACGCCGTATGAAATGGCCCCTCTCCGGGCATGTCGTCGCGGCCCAAAACGAGCGCCCGACGCGCAGGCCGAGCCCCGAGCCGGGACGGATCGATGGAGGAAAGGTCCTCGAGCGTCGCTCTCGTATAGACGAACCCGAGCGCTTCGATGGGCGCGTCCTTGTCGTCTCCCGCTTTCTCGGGCCCGCTGCCGCTCGCGCTCGAGACACGCAGCTCGCGCGCGAATGCCCTGCCCGATGGGCACGGCGCCCACAGCACCAAGCTTTCGACGCCACCGAGCTCCGCGGCCACCTTCGTCGCGAGCGTCGCACCGAGTCGCACTCCGGCGAGGCTCACTCGCGTCACCTGACCGAGCCGCTTCACCTCGGCAATCGCGTGTCTGATCCCGTCCAGCCAGGCTCGCACCCGATCAGGATCCGTGTCCTCTCCGGGCGAGTCTCCCGTCCCGTGATAGTCGAAGCGCACCACGGGAAATCCGGCGCTCGACAGGTCGGCGGCGAGAACTCCGAGCGTCTCGTGGGCACAGGTTCCTTCGTAGCCGATGGGCTTGCAAACCACGACGCCGATACCGCGACCCGACGCGCGACGCGGATGAAACCATCCCGTGGAACGGGCCTCCGGAGGGCCGAAGACGATCGGGATCGCACCGCCGCTTCCGCCGAGCGCCATGTTGATCGACCGAACCGTCGGCGGGGCCTCGGCGATAGCCGCAACCTCATCCGCTGCGCCCGTCCCCTCTCGAAACCCTGCGCTCGAGCTCATATCACGACACCGTGGCGTCACACCGTCCGGACGGCGCGACCCCTGTAGTGAATATGGCTCTCATGGCTGGGGTCTCGGGCCCAGGCTTGAATCTGGCGAGCACCGTGCCGTGCTGCAAGAGGAATGTTGTGGTCATTTCGTCCGGCGGCACTGGGCAGCACGCTTCGCCCCCGAATACCGTGCGGAGGCGCCCCGGGCGCGGCTCGGAACTCTCCGGCCGAGATCTTGTACGCGGTTCGCGCCCGGGGCCCGGGTGCGGAGGCGCGCAACGGGAGACACGACGAAACCGAGTCTCGCCTCAGGTCAGGTACGGCGCTCAGCCGGGTCAGGTCTTGCGCAGGCGCGCGCGCAGCGAAGATTGCACTTCGGGCCACTCCGTGACCACGATCGAGTACATCGCGGTATCTCGCACGCCCCCATCGGCCGCCGGCATGTGCCGCCGCAAGATGCCTTCCAGGCGACCGCCGATACGCTCGATGGCCGCACGCGATCGGGTATTTCGCACGTCGGTCTTCAGCATGACGCGCTCTACGCCGAGCACCTCGAATGCGTGCGTCAGGAGCAGCAGCTTCGATTCGGTGTTCACGACCGTGCGCTGCGCGTCCGCGGCGAGCCAAGTCCACCCGATCTCGACGGCGTGCACGACCGATGCCCGTGGAGCCGCGTTCTCACCGAAGTCCCACCGCTCGATGCTCGCGAACCGGGTCGAGCCGACGACCGCCCGACGTTCGAGTGCCACGATGGCGTACGGCAGCGCGCCCCCGGCTTTCTTCGCGGCGAGGGCTGCGATGACGTAGCGGCCCATGCTCTCGCGGCTCCTCGGGACTGTGGTCAGGGCGCCGCTGTCGCCGACCCGATCGGCGGCTTCCCAGAGCGCGTCGGAATGTGAAACGGCGAGCGGCTCGAGCAGGACGCTCTCGCCCCGGAGCGGCACGTGATGCGCGGACAGGGCATCGGCGAGGCTGGGGGAGTTCGGCATTGCAGTCAGTGGGGCCGTGGCGACCAGTATCGAGTCAGTCCGAAGCGGCGTCGAGCAGAGCCAGCAACTCGCTCTTCGCCTTCGTGTCTCCCTTGCGCGTGGCGAGAGTTACACCGGCTTCGAGCCAGCCCCGCGCCTCGGAATTTCGCCCCTCGGCCTGCAGGAGCTGTCCGGCCATGAGGTACATCGGGAGATAGTCGGCATCCTTGGCACGAAGTTTTTCGAACGTGCCCAGAGCGTCCATCAATCGTCCTTCGCCGCGGTACTCCATCGCGAGCGCGTACAGGGCGAACGAATCTGCCTTTCCCGTCGACACCAGGTTCTCGAGCATGGAAATTCGCTTGTTCATGTCCGTCACTCGAAGCTGAGATAATCCGCGCGCACCTTGCGGGCGCCGAAGCCAGGGAAATGTGCCACGACGGTCGGCGGCGCACCGGCCTCTACGCTCTTGACGACCCCCTTGCCGAATCGCTTGTGGAAGACCCGCGCCCCGGGGCGAACCGAAAAGCCCGGCTCGTCCGAGCCGACGTCGTCGAAGGCGTCGTAATCGATGACCCGCTCGCCGGGAGCTTTCACCGGCGCACGGACACCGCCGATCTGCGGAGCGCGGCCCTCGTCCCAATACCGTGAGCCCATCTCGGCGCGGCGCTCCGGATTGCTCCCCCAGGCCGAGAACGCCGATCCTTCGCGTGAGACCACCTCTGCAGGCAAATCCGACAGAAAACGGCTCGGAGCCAGGTATTGCGTGCGCCCGAACAGCGTGCGCATGGAAGCATGCGTGACGAACAGACGCTCCCGGGCACGAGTGATCGCGACGTACGCCAGGCGCCTTTCCTCGTCGAGCTCATCCTCGTGATCGGCGTCGAGCCCCCGGTACGGAAACATCTCTTCCTCCATCCCGGTCAGGAGCACCGTGCGAAACTCGAGCCCCTTGGCGCCGTGAACCGTCATGAGCGTGACGGACGGCACGTTCTCGAGCGAATCGACGTCGCTCACGAGCGACACGCGCTCGAGATAGCCACTCACCGTGGCCGCCTCTCCTGCCTGCTCGGCGTCGTCTTCGTACTCCTGGATCGAGCCGACCAGCTCTTCCAAGTTCTCGAGGCGCGCGTCGCTCTCTGCCGTGTCTTCCTTGCGCAGCTCCTCGCGGTAACCGGTCGCTTCCAGGATGCGATTGGCCAGATCGGTGGGCGTGAGCGCTCGCGCTTCTTCGCGGAGAGCATCGATGGCCCTTCGAAACGCGGCAAGGTTCTTCTTGGCAGCCGTCTTCAGCGCTTCACCGGAAAGCAAGCTCGGGATCGCGTCGAACAGGCTGGTGCCGCGCAAGCTTGCCTCTCGAACGAGCGCGTCGACCGTCTTGTCGCCGATCCCCCGGGCCGGCACGTTGACGATTCTCGAGAAGTCGGCGTCGCTCCGGGGATTGTCCACGAGCCTCAGGTAAGCGAGCAGGTTCTTCACCTCCGCGCGCTCGAAGAACTTCATGCCGCCGACGATCTGGTACGGCACGTTCTCGGCGCGGAGGGCCTCCTCCAGCACGCGTGACTGCGCGTGAATGCGATAGAAGACCGCGATCTCGCCCGCCGGCACACCCGAGGCGAGCTCGCGTCGTATCGTGCCCACGACGTGGGCGGCCTCTTCGCGCTCGTCACGGACGAGCCGGACCCGGATCTTTTCTCCGGTATCGCCATCCGTGAAGAGGTTCTTCGGCTCGCGTCCCGCCGCGCTCTTGATCACGCCCAGGGCCGCGGAGACGATGTTCTTGGTGGACCGATAATTTTGCTCGAGCTTGACGATCCGGGCGTCCGGAAAGTCGTGCCTGAATCCGAGGATGTTGCGGATGTCCGCTCCGCGCCAGCTGTAAATGGATTGGTCGTCGTCGCCGACTACGCAGAGGTTCCGGTCGGCCTCGGACAGAGCGCGCACGAGCCGGTACTGGATCGCGTTCGTATCCTGGAACTCGTCGACCAGCACGTGGCGGAAGCGGCCTCTGAGCTCTTCACCGGCGGAGCTCGAGCGCCCTTCGGCGATCCGGAGCACGTGCAAGATCAGGTCCTCGAAGTCGACGGCGTTCGAGCGCGTCAGCGCGTGCTGGTAACGCGCGTAGGCGTCGCGGACCTGCTCGTCGAGCTCACGACCTACCTTCACCGCCTCGGGGCCGATTCCTTCCCGCTTCTGCCGCTGCACGGCCGACAACACCAGCTTGGGAGAGTACTCGCGATCGTCGAGCGAGAGCTCCTTGAGCACCCGAGCCATCACCGCCTTCTGATCGGAGTCGTCGTAGATGACGAAGTCTTTCTCGAGACCGACTTCTCCGTGGTACCGGCGGAGCAGCCGGGCGCACACCGAATGGAAGGTTCCCACCCACAGATCGCGCGTGAGGCTCTCGCCGGCGATCGTCGACAGACGAGCGCGCATCTCGCCGGCGGCCTTGTTGGTGAACGTGACCGCGAGGATGCGATAGGGAGGCACGTCGTGCTCCGCGAGCAGATTCGCGATGCGGTAGGTGATGACCCGCGTCTTGCCGCTGCCCGCGCCGGCGAACACGAGGAGCGGCCCGCGCTCGTGGAGCACGGCCTCTCGCTGGGCGAGGTTCAGCTCTGGCATCGTTCGGCGTCACGTCTACCGCGAGTTCGGCCGAGGGGCGAGCGTCCGCGCTCGCATCGCGAGGTTTTCGGTGAAAGGCTCCCGGACCGATGACGATCGGAACGAACGAGGCAACGGACGTTGCGAGCCCTGCGGGGCTCGCAGGGTCGCCTACCCTCGTCGACGCCCGTGTCGTGCACCTGTCCGTGGAGCGAGCGGTCGTCCCTCCGGAATGCGCGTGCTGCGGGGCCCCGGCACCGCGCTCCATGCGTGAGGCACGAGCACTCGACGCCGCGGCGCTCCTCGTTCCCTACTGCATGCCCTGTCATCGCCACGCATCCCGAGCGATGACACGCAGGCTCGCGATCGGGATGTCCGGCTCGATGCTCGCGCTGACGCTCTGGCTCGCTCTCCCCGTGCTCGGGTGGCCGCAAACGCTCACCATTTACTGGACGATCGTCGCCATCGGCGCTTCGCTGCCCTTCGGGGCCGCGTTTCTCGTCCGGCGGCGGCGTCTTCCCGGTCACGCAGCCGCAGCACGGGCGGCATGGTTCCGCCTGGACGGAGCGCTGGTCTGTGTGCGGGCCCCCTGGGCCGAGCGTCTGGCAGCCGCGAGCAATGCCCCGATTCAGGCCGCGCGAGTCCGCGAGCCCTCTGTGCCGACCTGGGCCGTCGCCGTCGTGGCCGTGGTCGTCGCGGGCGCGCCGTTCGTGCACCGGTACCAGTTCCCCGCCGTTCGCGTCGTAAACGTGACCGATGGCGCCATTGTCGTCTCCGTCGACGATCGACCGATGGCGCGAGTGGAAGCGACCATCGCCGAGAGCGCGCACGCCGGCGTCAGCCTACGCATTCCGGCCGGCACGAGGCGGTTCGTGGCAACGGATTCGACCGGAGCCGTGGTCGATTCAGCAGAGGTGGTGGTCCGCGCCGGAACCGCGCATCTGTACGCCCCTTCCAGCCGCGGAACGTGTTTCTGGGTCGAGACCGCGGGCTACGGCCGAAGCCGCGGGGCGGACGTGGAACGCACGAGGCTTTCGGGCGACGCCCCGTTCTGGGCGCTCTCGGAGGACATCGATCTCTGGTTTTCTGCGCCTCCAGCCTCCGATGCTGACGGCCGCTCGACCGGCGGCGTCGTCCGCGCCTTGCGCCAGGCGCCCTGCCCCGATGCCCCCCGCGACGTGCAGTGACGGCCCGTCCGAACGTCGTTCACGCGGAACGAGCCCCCGGGGGGGACGTGCGAAACCCCGCCCCAATCCCCTTTGCGGACGTTTGCAACCCAGGGCTAGTGGTTATAGTAACGCCACCATCGTGGCGGAAGAAGACCCGGGCCTAGACGCCGTAAATCAGAATCGACCGGATGAGCCTGCTGCGGGGGCGCCTGGAGGCGTGCCGGGGACGGAAGGCGCTACGCCTCCGGACGAGCTGGAACAGGCCCGGCAAGAGGCCGCCCGCCTGAAGGATCAGCTGCTGCGCACCGCTGCGGATTACGACAACTTCCGCAAGCGCTCGCGGCGTGAAGCAACGGATGCCGAGAAGAAGGGACGGGAAGACGTCCTGCGGGAGCTTCTCCCCGTCTTCGATAACCTCGAGAGGGCGATGACCCACACCGAGAAGGCTTCAGACGTTCAGTCCGTGGCAGACGGGCTCCGGATGGTCTTCCGCCAGTTCTCCGATACGCTGTCGAAGCTCGGAATCGAGCGCATCACGAGCGTCGGGCAGCCGTTCGATCCTTCGGTTCACGAGGCCATCCAGCAGCTCGAGACCGCCGATCATCCTCCGGGGACGGTCGCGGCGGAGATCCAGGGGGGGTACCGCGCCAACGACAGGCTGATCCGGCCCGCGCTGGTGGTGGTTGCCAGGGCTCCCTCGGGTTCCCCCGGGCAGCCCTCGGGTTCCCCCGGGCAGCCCTCGGGCTCGAACTGACCGAGCCAGCCGCGCGGAGGAAGCCCATTTGGGCGTCTTACCTGTTGGCGCGGGTGAGAGGTGTCTCGCAACCGGCAGCGCTCATGATCCGCTTACCCCGGCCGCGAAGGGGGCGTTGCGCGCTGCGTGGCAGGTTGCAGCTCGCTTCCGGAAATCTGCCATTTCCGCGGGGCGCCCGCGCTATCCTGGCGGACGCCCATGGGTAGAATCATCGGGATCGATCTGGGCACGACGAACTCGTGCGTGGCCGTGCTCGAGGGACTCGGTGCCTCCGGCGAGCCGGAGGTCAAGGTGATCGCCAACGCGGACGGCGCGCGAACGACGCCGTCCGTGGTCGGCATGGTCTCGGACGGGGAGCGCTTCGTCGGCCAGGTGGCGAAGCGCCAAGCGACGACCAATCCCGAGAACACGGTGTACGCGGTGAAGCGCCTCATGGGCCGCAAGTTCGACGAACCGGAGGTCGCAAAGCAGCTCGCTTCGGTGCCGTATCACATCGTCCGCCACGAGAACGGAGACGCCTGGATCGAGATTCGCGGCAAGCGGATGTCGCCCCCCGAAGTGAGCGCGTCCGTGCTGGCGACGATGAAGCAGATTGCCGAGTCCTATCTGGGCGAGCCCGCCACCGAGGCCATCATCACGGTGCCCGCATATTTCGACGATGCACAGCGCCAGGCGACGAAGGACGCGGGGACCATCGCAGGACTCACGGTCAAGCGCATCCTGAACGAGCCCACCGCGGCCGCCCTCGCTTACGGGCTCGACAAGAAAACGGCGGAACGGATCGCCGTGTATGATCTCGGCGGAGGAACGTTCGACATCTCGGTCCTCGAGATTTCCAGCGGCGTTTTCAACGTGAAGGCCACGGGTGGCGATACCCATCTTGGCGGTGAAGACTTCGACATCCGCATCATCGACACGCTGGCCGAGGAGTTCCTCGTCCAGCACGGCATCGATCTCCGCAAGGACAAGATGAGCCTGCAGCGCCTGCGCGAGGCGGCGGAGAAAGCGAAGCACGAGCTGTCCTCGTCGGTGGAAACCGAAGTGAACATCCCCTTCATCACCACCGGGCCGACCGGCCCGCTCCATTTCGAGCGGACCATGAAGCGCAGCGAGCTCGAAATCCTCACGCACGATCTCGTCGAACGAACGATCGCCGTGTGCGATTCCGTTCTGAGGGATGCCAAGCTGAAGCCGGTCAACATCGACCAGGTCGTGCTGGTCGGTGGGATGACGCGCATGCCGGCCGTGCAGCGAGCGGTGAAGGAGCTGTTCGGGAAGGATCCGCACAAGGGCGTCAACCCCGACGAGGTGGTCGCAGTCGGCGCGGCGATCCAGGGCGCTGCGCTCGATGGCGCGATCGACGAGGTTCTGCTGCTCGACGTCACGCCGCTATCGATCGGTGTCGAGACCGGGGGCGGCGTATTCACGCGCCTCATACCGAGGAACACGACCATACCGACCGAGAAGAGCGAGATCTTCACGACGAGCGTGGACAATCAGCCGTTCGTGCCCATCCACGTCCTGCAGGGCGAGCGTGAGATGGCGGCGGACAACCGGAGCCTTGCCCGCTTCGAGCTCACCGGCATCCCTCCGGCTCCCCGCGGCGTGCCGATGATCCAAGTCACCTTCGCGATCGACGCGAACGGGATCCTGTCCGTCGAGGCGAAGGACAAGGGCACGGGCCGCGCGCAGGCCGTCAGCATTCGGCCGACCAGCGGCCTCAGCGAGCGAGAGATCGACCGCCTCGTAGGTGAAGGCGAGAGATACAAGGAAACGGACGAGCTCCGCCGGACACTGGCCGAGCTCCGCAACCAGGCCGAGACGCTCATCTACACGACGGAGCAGGCGCTCGAGGGATACGGTGACTTGCTCGGCGAGGAAAAGATCCGCGGAGTGCGGACCGATCTCGCCGCGCTGAAGGACAGTCTCGAGAGCGGAGCCGACCTGCAGGCGATACGCGATGCCTATTCGCAGCTCGAAACGGCGACGTTTCAGATCGCCGAAGCCATGTACGGGACGGGCGATCAGGCTGCTGGGGGCGGGTCCGCCGGCGTGTAACCAGAGCGATGCCACACGTCAGAGCCGCGGGAACGGACCGCCGAACTCTCGGGCGCTATCAGCTGCTGGATCTCATCGGCAGAGGCAGCACGACCGAGGCCTACCGGGCCAAGAGCTTCGGCGTGGAAGGCTTCGAGAAGACGCTGGTAGTCAAACGCCTTCTCCCGGAGCTCTCGGCCTCGGAGGACTTTCTCGCCGTCTTCGTCGAACAGGTACAGCGTGCCATGCGCCTGTCGCACGCCAACCTGGCGCAGGTATTCGACCTCGGGCGAGCGGAAAGCCCCGGCGGCGAGACTTACTTCCTCGCGACCGAATACGTATCCGGGCTCGACGTGGCAACGCTTGCGGAGCGGTGTCGGGCTCCGGGGAGCCAGTTTCCAGCCAAGATCGCGGCGTATCTTTGCCTCGAGGTGGCCAAGGCCCTCGACCATGCTCACCGGCGGCGTGACGATCAGCTGCGCCCCCTCGGGCTGGTCCATGGAGCCATCGCGCCACACAACGTATTGGTGAGCTTCGACGGTGACGTGAAGCTCACGGACTTCGGGGTGGCTCGGGCGGGGCTCGCGTTTGCGGGCGCGCGCGAGTCCCTCAAGCGCAGCTACGAGGTGCTGAGCCCGGAGCAGGCTCGCGGACACGAGCCCTCGGCGGCGAGCGACGTCTTCTCGCTGGGGGCGTTCCTGTATTCGGTGCTCGCGGGCGTGCCGCCGTTCGTCGGCGTGAGCGCGGACGAGGTGCTGCAAGCCGCCGAACGGGGGAAGGTGGAGCCACTCGAGGCGTTCCGAGCGGACCTCCCCCCGGCGGTGCTCGGTGTCGTGGCGCGCGCTCTTGCACGCGATCCGGCAGAGCGGTACCCGACGATCTCCGCGCTGTACGAGGAGCTACTCGCGTCCGTGTATGCGTCGAGCTTGCGGTGCACGTCGGCGGAGCTGTCGGAGTTCCTCGATCGCCATCGCGAGGCACCGTCGACCGTGCCGGGCGAATCCATCGATAACCTGCTCTCGAGGCCGCTCACCGTACCCCCCGAACCGCCCGCCTCGGACCCGAGCGGCGACCCGGTCGGCTCCTCGCCGCGACCGAGCGTGCCGTCCTTCACGGGCTTCGGCGAAACGCGCCACGTCTCCCTGCTCGTGCTCATGCTCCGGCAACCCGGAACCATCTCGAGAAACGCCGAAGAGCGCCTCCGAGCGGCCATCGATCGATACGGAGGTGTGATCGCCCATGCAACCGATCACGAGGTGACGGCCCTGTTCGGTCTGGACCGAGCCGACGGGCGCGACACGGAGTCGGCGGCACGATGCGGGCTCGTGCTCGCCCGGACCTTGGATGTCGGAAACATCTCGCCCTCGGTCGGTATCACCG
>Ga0316628_100004234_pt1 | contig 11208 bp, 7 predicted proteins | sample OWC_Aug_M2_C1_D5_FD_207648 | JGI IMG/M metagenome (GOLD analysis project Ga0316628, IMG submission 207648) | Wetland soil microbial communities from Old Woman Creek delta, Ohio, United States - OWC_Aug_M2_C1_D5_C | ecosystem: Environmental > Terrestrial > Soil > Wetlands | place: USA: Ohio... | reverse complement strand
CACAACCGGCTTCGCACGGCTGCCAACCTGGATCGAACCCTCTTGTACGACAGTCTGCTACGCCAGTTCGTGCAGCGTGAGCGCGCCAAATCGTCTGCGTTCCATCATTTGGCCATCCCGGCCCAGGATGCCGACGTTGAACGCGAGATGGGCCGACTGGGGGCCGCTGCAATGGGGATGTTCAACAGGCGTCGGCTGCACATTCTCATGCAGGAGCTGAGCAATGACCTGGCGGTCTACGACCTGGCGCCTCCCGCGCGAGGGGGGGGCGCTGAGCCGATAGGTCCGGAGGACGCGCTCATAGGGGGCTTCTTCTTTGTGCACAAGTCCCAGTCGCAGCGTCGAGGTGACACCGCTGCAGATTCGAAGGAAGAGGCTGCGTTCGAGTTTCTTCACAATACGTTTGGGGAGTTCCTCACGGCGGACTTCGTGCTCCGTGCCGCTGTTATGGAAGCGCGTGTGGTGCACGCGGTGAGCCTTGCCGAGGAGTTGAGAATGGCATTGCAGCAGCGGTTCAGCGAGCCAGCTAGTCTGCCGCTGACCTGGTACGGCTCGCTTATGCACACGCCGTTGTTCACGAGGCCGGTGGTTGTGAGCATGCTGTCTGAGTGGGTCGGCCAGAGGATTCAGAGGGGCGGACTCACGACCGAGGAGTTCTTGGAAGCTCTCGATACCGTCATGTACGCTCAGTTGAAACAGATTCTGTGTGGGCACACCGTGCCTCGCGGGGGTTGGAGGCAGGAGAGGATAGCTGGCGCCAGAATGCCAGAACTTGGCCACATTGCGGTATACACGCTGAACCTTGTGATCCTCCGAGCGGTCGTTTCGCCCAACGGCTTTCAGTTCGACGAATCAGCGCTCACTGCGTCCCCAGGTGCAACCAGACCGTGGGATCAGCTCACTCACCTGTGGCGTTCCGTGCTCTCGCTAGATGATCTCCTGGAGTTGCCTCGAGTGATTCGCGCCGTGCGTCGAGGGAATGCGATCCATGTAACGCGGCCAGGGGGGCGCACCGTCGGTCGAGGGCGACTGGAGGCGGTCGTCGAGGTGGGGCTCGCGTTGGGCGACGACCTCTTGGCTGGCCTAGCGGGAGTCGGAGCCTGTCGGGCATACGCGCCGTCGCCATCGTCGCTGAGTGATGCCAGAAAGCGACTGCGAGCCGTCGGCATCGATGTGCGCTTGGATGCGGCAATGAAGAGGTTGCGTGCGCCAAGCAGCCTAAGCATGAGTCGGCGGCGAAGAGTGTGGCACGCAGCGCTGGCGGAAGCCAAGAAGTCCCACAACCTAGAAGCGATGGTCGAACTACGTGGCCATGGGATCGTGCTCGGCGTCGGTGATCTGCTTGAATGGTCCGACAGGCCGCTTCAGTCGTTGGTAACGGAGCAGTCGCTACAGCAGTTGCCACTGGAGATGGCCGTCCAGATCACGAGGTCTTCTGTCGAGCCCCTGCCTCGAGTCGCGTTGGTCGGCCGGCAGATTGAGGCTGCCTTTTCCCAGAATGAAGTTGCGCGCAGCCCCATCGACTACACGTTGCGGCTGTTGGAGGCCGCGCGTGCTGCTGGATACCCGTCCTGGGAGCAAGGTGCTGAGAACCTGCTGAATCACGTACTAACCCACAATCAGGCCGTGCTGCTGTCTGAGGGCACTAATCAGGGACTGCTGTTCCTCGCGGGGCGCATGAGCACTGCGAGACAGTGGCTGAGTGCGCTCGTGCTGCGCTCGTTCGAGGCGTTCGGCCAACATGGGAGTCATCTCGTACCGCCACCCCACCTCCTCGTGGAGCTAGTAAGGGCGGCGAGCTATGCAATGTGCCTCGACATCGTTAGTGATAACGCTGCGATGGTCGCGAAGAGCCTATCGACCGTTAGTCTCGGCGAGCTTCCCGTTGAGGTAGTCCGTGCACTCCGCCAAGTGGCGGAGGCGGACGGTGGGCAGGATCTGATGTTGCGACTTGTCGAATTGGCGTGACCGATTGGGGAGAGCGGGTACGACTCCACTAGGGCCGCTAAGTGCCTCCCCGTCGGCGATGGGATTTCGAGAAAGCGCTCAGGACACGGAAGTGCGCCGACGGACACGCCCGGTCGGACGTGTCCACCAAGCGCCCGTCAGCAGCCGACGCTGGCGACGCCGCGCTACACGGACTGTCATCTAGCCCAAGACGTTGCCGACACCTCGTATGAACTTGACTGTGAACGAGCCGAGCGCCGGAGAAGTAGCCCCCAGTATCCAGCCAGCCCTACCAGTGACGAGAGTCATTGCGCGCATCGAGGCGGAGCACTCCGCCGACCTAGCCGCCTGTGCGGCCCAAGTTGACGAAGCAATGCACCAACTCCGGGTCGCGAACGACCGCGCCCGCCCCGGACTGCTGAGGCGGGCGGTGGCGGCGGTGCCGTGGATCGCGGGCGGCTACGTCACCGGAAGGCTTCTTAGGTAGGGCGCCGTCAGGCCGGGACTGCACCCCAACGAACTGTCAGCCTTCGTTCCCTTTCCGCCCAGAACGCGGGAGCCGACGCTTCGCCCGGTACGGGGCGGCGGGCTCGGCAACGGCAGGCGGCGACGGCGGAGCATCGAGAGAGGCACGCACGTTGACCGGCTGCAGCCAGATAGGCCCGAAGCGCCCACGGCCCGTGAGGTCGGCGACTGCTTGTCGGATGAACGGCACCAGCAGCGGGAATCCCGCTGCTGAGATGTACTGCTCAAGCGACATATTCGGGGCTTGCTCGTCTATTTCCACCAACGCGGTCATGACCACGGTGACCTGATAGAGGGGCGATGTCGTGGCACCCTCTGTGGTCGCGCGGACTCGGAGGACCGCGCGTCGTCTGTCCTGAGTCAGGCCAGCCTGAAAGCCGAGATCAAGCGCCCCTGGGTCCAACACCGTCGACTGAGGAAGGGAGAGAAAGTCCTCCCGATGTGAGAAGTGGGCTTCCTCAAGGAAGACCTGGGCCACTCGAATTCCTGGGGCTTGCGTTGGATCCACGATCGCCTCTAGGACGCGAGAGCGTAGTCAGCGTTGGCGAACGCCAGAACGTCCTTCATCAAGTCGGCGTCCTGGACCACGTCCGCATCCGCGAACGACTCCCGAACGCGATTGATCGAGGGGAAAGTCTCCGACCGCGACGTCGCTACGTGGAGGGCGCCCCCATACTGAAGCTGCAGGATCCGTCCTGCAGGGGCACGCGAAGCCAGCATCGCGGATCGCCAGTCAGGGGCGGGACCCACGGCAGCTCGTGCGGCTACAGGAGGTAGTGCAGTTCGCCGCGCCAGGTCCTCCAAGACACCAGGGACGTCCATCATCAGTCGAAGAACCGTGTCAGCGGTTCGATTCTGGCAGACGGCTCCGGATTCCCACCGGACCACCGTCTTCCGGGCGGTTCCCAAGAGTCGTTCGAGGTCCGCCTGGGTGAGATGGAATCGCTCGCGGAGCGCACGAATCTCGTCGGGTCGCAAGAAGCCGGAGTGTTCTCTCAGCACACCGGCGCGCGTGCGGCTCGACTCCCGCGCCTGGCGCGGCGTGTAGAGGCGCTCCTGGCAGGAGTCGCAGGCCATCAACTCGTCGACGTACGGCAGGGAAACCCCGTCCTCCGCGAGGACGGTCTGCTCTACCTGCGTCGGCGACATAGTCCCCGTGCCACACATGGGGCAGCGGTTAGGGTCGTGCGTCGTCACTAATCCACCCATGGCTTATAGGAGAGCACCACCAGCTCCGGAGCGCCGGTAGGACGAAAGGACATCTTCACGTACACCTGCTCGTCTTCCGTGCGATAGCGCAGTACCAGCACGCACTTGTCCGGCCGGTCCCGGTCCTGCTTGTCAGCGGAGAAGTCGACGTCTTCCAGGCCGAACGTGGAGAGGCACTCGGCCACGTCGTCTTCGCTGTGCCCCAACTCGTGGAGTCCTGGACGTGAGCGAGGGTGAAGCCAGTAGTTCTCCTCCTCGGCCAACTGATGGACCAGCCTGATGGCCTGGCGGCATTCATCCCGCTCCCACCGCAGCGCACTCACCGCTGGCGATACGCACAGCAAGGGTAGCACAGTGTTACCCGGCCGGCAAGTAACGGTTCCCCCAGTCCAAGGGCGCTTCTGTGCACTGCATTGGTATGCATCATCTTACGCTTGCAGCCCCCGCGGAGCTTGGCTCATCGCGCCGGAAGCCAGGCCGCCGAAACGGCTGTCGGCCCCACAACTCCGGCCCGAGTGCGAGGAATCGATACGGCGCGCAGGCCACGACGGCAAGCCCCGCCGGCTTGCCTTTCGTTCAGGGCCTGGCTCTCGCCTCTCGGTACAGACGCTCGAGCTCCGCATCGGCGAACTGCTCATCGATCGGTGTCAGCAAGTCCACGGCGGAAGGCAGCACCCCGGACCACACATCTTCGCCGTCGCGCTGAGCGGTCGCCGCGAGGAAGGGCTTCCCGCTGTCTATTCTGCCGCCCTCCGGGACCGCCATTGCTTGTCCCGAGAGTTTGAGCGCAAACGTGACCGCGTCGCCGTCGGTGATTAGCTGACGCGTGGTATGCAATCGATGCCTCCCTGTGACCTAGGTCGCTACGTCTTCCGTCTGGCCGGCCTCGCTGGCTTCCGCGCCTCCTGATGCCCAAGAGGCCCATGCACCAGCGGCGATTCGATGGTCACCGAGTCAATCGCCCGCGCCCGCGGCGCCCGCTTGATCGTCACGTTGGTCTGCTTCGTGGACGGCATGTCCACGAGCGCGCCCGGCATCAGCCCCTCCCGTTCGGTTCGGCCGCTCCTGCATCCAGGCCCCTGAGCGTCCCCTCCGCCACCCACCGCGGATCCGCCAGCGCCGCATCCAACGGCTTGCCGAGCAGCACGGACTTGCGCTGGCTCGCACCGAGATCTCGGACCTGGGCACGCACATCGCTCACGAGTGACGGATCCCACTTCGGGTAGCCCAGATGCTCGTACGCGTGGCGAAGTCGCTCAGCCGACGCGATGTCCCGTGTCATTTGCGCGTGGAACACCTGGTTCAGGTCTGCCGCGTCCGGCGCAACACACAGCAGAAAGCGCCCCAGCTCCCGCGTGAGACGGAGCCGGGCCGCCGCCACCTGACGCTCTAGTCCTTCGCGCTCGCGAGCGGCCGCTCGCTCCTGCATCTCGCGCACCTGCGCTCGTGCCTGGCGCTCCGCCTCAGCCTCAGCCGCCAGCCACCCCTGCGGTTGCGCCAGCCGGCCGTCCCACATTCCGAACAGGGCCTCCAGCCGGTCGAACCGCTGCACAACCTCGAGCTGCTCGCCGCCGACCCACACCGCTACTGACGTCCGGAACGCCCCATCCTCGACCGTCTTCACCACCAAAGGCAACAACTCGCCGGCACGGACAAGGGCATCGGCCTTGCGCCGTAGCTCAGGCGTCAGCGGCGAAACCGGCCAGACATCGACATCCTCCTCCAACTGTCCCTGGAAGACCGCCAGTCTCCTCTCGCGACCCCGGATGGCAGCCGTCTCCGGCTGGAACGCCTCCTTGAACGCCATCGCGACGTCCTCGCGCGCGAGGCCCGGTGGCTTCACCTCATCAGGCAGATCGCCCGTCTCAGCGAACGCTGCCAGAGCCGCCGCCTCCGCGTTCACGCGCGCCTGGACTGCCTGGAGCGCTGCCTCGTCGAACGGGCGCACGCCGAGGAGCATCTCTCGCGCTTCGGCCAGCACCGGCTGCATAGCGCCCACGAACTGCTCGAAGAGCCCGCACCGCTCCCGGAGTACCTGGTACACACGATCGTCCACGCTGTCCGCGAGGCACAGGTTGACGATCCGTACCACCTCCGCGCGCTGGCCAATGCGGTCCACGCGACCAATGCGCTGCTCTACCCGGGAGGGATTCCAGGGCAGGTCGTAGTTGACTACCGCTCCCGCCGCCTGGAGGTTGAGCCCCTCGCTTGCAGCATCCGTGCACAACAGGACGCGCACCTCGCCGTTGTGCAGCCGCGCCGTGACTTCCTCCTTCGACACCCCTGCCCATTTGCCATAGCGCCACACGCGGCCGCCGTCGCCGGTGTAGCACGCGAGCGAGGCCCCGTACGCCGGGTAGAGCAGATCCTTGAGGTATTCGACGGTGTCCGCGAACCCGGAGAACACGAGCACCGGCCGCCCATCATCCGTGGCGATGCGGAGCGCGTCCCGGAAGTGCGCGAATTTGCTGTCTGTGGCACCCAATCTGTCGATCTGGTCCAGTAGCTTCGCTACGTCCCGAAGCTCCTGCTTCGCCACCTGTGGGTCCTCCGGCAACGCCAAAGAGACGTGCATGTGCATGTCGCCCTGCAGTAGCTCATCGAAGTCGAGCCGGTCCTGCTCATCGAGGTCCGCATCGTCGGCGCTCGCCCGCAACGCGATCACTCGGCGCAGCCCTTCAGCGCGGCGCTCGAGGCTCCGACGCAGCGCGAACGGCGAACTGCTTGCCCGACGACGGTAGACAGTCATCACGAAACCCTTGCCCGGCTTCTCGGCGTTCAACTCCTCGAACCGCCGGTTCACATAGGCCGTGATGGCATCGTACAGGTCCCGCTCCTTCTCGTCCTTGTATTCGAACCGGGCGTCCTGGACATCCCGTACCGGGGGCTTCGACGGGAGGAGCCCCTGCTCGTAGTAACGGCGCAATGTCACCCGCGTGTTGCGATGCATCCGCCGCCCGAGGGGTGCTCGGCGGCGAAGCCAGCGTGCGAAGTCCTCCCGTCGTTTGCCGATCGCGCCGGCCAGCGCCGTCGCCAGCGAGCCCACAGCGGCGGGGGGCGGCCCGAAGGCTCCATCGTGCTCGACCACCGCTGCGAGACGATGGCACACGTCCGCCGGCGCCGCTCCGTGACTCAAGAGCATGGCGTCGCAGTAGAACTCTCGCACCACACGGAACTCACTTAGCCACGGCGCGCCCTCGCCGAGCACGCTGAGCAGGTCCCACGGCTCCCACGGGTCGGTCTGCATCGGTGTGGCGCTGAGAAACAGGATGCCCCGCGTCCGGCCTTCGAGCTGCATCCCGCGGAGCAAGCCGAGCAGGAGTGTTGCGGAGTTGAACTCACCTTCGCCTTGCTGTGCGCGCCGGGCGGCGTGCGCCTCATCGAGCAGGACGAGGTCCCACCGTGGCGCCTGCATCAGGATGGCAGCGTTCTGCTCCAACCGGACCAACTCACGGCTCACCAGGAGGAGCGGCTGCTCCAGCGCGACTGCTATGCTCTCGACCGCTTCTGTCGTGCCGTCGGGCCAGAGCAGCGCCCGAGGCCCCAGCAGCTGCGGAACAATGAGGCCGCCCTTCTCCCGCAACTCTTCCTGCCACTGGGTCCGCAGCCCCGCCGGCACAACGACCAGGACACGGCGCACCCCTCGGCCAGCGAGAAGACGGCGGAGGATCATGATCGCCTCTACCGTCTTGCCCATCCCCACTTCATCGCACAGGAGGCGGCCGGCAGGCCACGCCGCAGCGGACTCCGTCACCACCTGTACCTGGTGCGTCCAGAGGTCCGCGGGGGCCGTGGCGTCGCAGTTGCGCTCGCCGTCCAAGAAGAACGGCGCCTCCATCACGAACCGCCACCGCATCGCCGTCTCGAGCCGACGCCGATCGTAACCTCGGCGCTGACGCTTGAGCAGCTCTGTCTCGTCCTCAGGGGCGTAGCGCACCAGCTGCAGGCGTACCGCCTCAGGCAGCCCGAGCGTGGTGACCGCAGGATCCCGGTCGTCCCACAGCTGCTCGAACTCGTCTCGATAGTGCTCGAAGCGGGCGTGGTCCTCCCACGACGCCGAGACCTCGAGCTTCTCGTAGTTGGCGGTGAGGCCCGGCGCAGTCTCATTGCCGCTACCCATGAAGACCACCGCGTCGCCCGCCTCGTCCATCACAATGCCGAACTTGGCATGCACGATGCCATCGCCCTGGCGCATCAGGCCGACGCGCAGCTCGAGCAGGCCACGCTGGACCAACAGCGCCAGCATCGCCAGGCGGTCTCGTTCGATCTCGGCAGCGGGGACAGTCAGGCGAGCAGCGAGGCGGTGCGCGAGCAGACCCGTGTCGCGTCCGCTCAGAATGGCGTTCACGTCCTGGCGCGACAGCTCCTCGTTGACGACGAGGCGCACAGCCGGCTGCGGTGCCTCCGCGCCGAGTGCGAGGAGGTGCTCGATGAACGGCCCGAAGCCCCGGGCGGCAGCGGCCAGAACCGAGCTGGAGAAGTATGCGCACGACCGATCGTACCGCCGCGCCCGGCTCAGCGCCGGCTCATACAGTTCCTCCAAGAGGGTTTGGTCGGGCCCCCGCAGAAACCGCTGCCACTGCCGGTCCCGGAGGCCCATCTACTTGTCGTCCCCCTCTTCCTCGTCGTCCTCGCCAGCTTCCTCCTCCGGCTCCTCTCCGGCTTCAGCGGTTAGCTCGAACTGCACCTGTAGCGGCTTCCGCTCCGTCCAGTCGGGCGGGGCGATGCCAAAGAGCGGTTCCAGAAGCGCGTGCCACGCCCGGAACTCCGGGAACAGCGCGCCCGCCGACGTCTTGCCGCGGTCGTACCGAACGGCCTCGGGCGCCGCGGTGACCAGTGCTGCCATCAGCTGGGCCACCGGCGCGTCGGGCTTCCACACTTGCTGCCGGGCGAGGGCGCGCGCGGCTCCCACGCCACCCGTACCCCCACCGGCCCCCTGATAGCGGAGGGCCAGCGCGTGACACCCGTCTAACGCGGTGCGAAAGGCGGGATCGTTCGGGTGGACCTTGAGAACGTCGGCTTTGCGGCGCCGACGGCCCGTGCGCTCTACGCCGAAGAGCGTCTCCACCTGCTCGTCGGGTTCCAGCGCGCGGTCCCGCCGGCGCTCCTTGGCCGAGAGCATCTTGACCTTGTCGCCCGCCTTCGAAACGAGACCGGCAGCGACCAGAGTATCGACATCCATGCCCACCGCTTTTCCGAGGAGCATGGCTTCGTTGAACCGGAACTCGGCGGCCCCGAGCACGTCCCAGCAAAGTAGCGCGAACCGGCCTTCTGCCTCAACGCCCTCCAGTCCGTGGGCTGCCAGTTGCTCGATGCGCCACGTGCTGACCGCCTCCGACGCCTCATCAATCGCGCGGTCCACCCCGACGGCGTCGCCGGTATCGGTGCGCACTTCCTCGTAGCGGCTGAACACCTGGAGCGCAGGCCCGAAACTGCCGACCAGCTGGTCCACGCGGTTCAGCCCCTGGCTTTCAAGTCGTACGGCGGAGGCGCGTGCGTTATCGCGCACCTGCGCCTTCATCGCGCGGTCGAAGAAGCCGACGCCGGCGCCAGGGTCACGCTTGCGCGCCACGAGAATGACGGTGCTCTGCGCGGCGTTCTTCTTCGCTTGATTCAGGCTGTGCTCGCTCTCGGTCTTCACCGGCCAGGTCGCGGTGATCGTGAAGCCCGCGCGGATGAGCGACGTGAAGAGCGCCTCCCACGCCTGCTGCTTCTTGTGGGTGAACATCACCGTGAGCACGCCGTCATCCCGGAGAATTCGGCGGCACTCCTCGAACGTCTCGGTCATCAGCCGGCGATAGTGCTCCCGGGCTCGTTCCTTGGCGGCACCGGCAGCTTCGCCCTCTATGTGCTGGCGGCTGACGTTGACCACAGCCTCTTGATCGTGCTCGCTGAGATAGGTCGCGAACCAGTTAGGATGCCGGTGGCCCTGCGTGCGCTTGAGCCAGACGTAGAAGAAGTCAGCGAGTTCGGAGTACTGGACGTTGTCGTCGTAAGGCGGGTCTACTACCACCGCCGAAATCGACCCTGTCGAAACCTGCGGCAGCTGAGTCGCCGAGCCAATACTGACTGCAGCGGACGCGGCGCCTTCCGCCCGCGGGAGTTCAGACAACTTCTCCCAAGAGTCGAGCACATTGTCGATAGCCCACTCTAGGCCGCCACCCGAGTTGCACACCGCCATCTCGGCGAAGGTCACCTTGAATGCGAAATCGTGCCGGTCGAAGACGCTTCTCATGACTTGGCGCGGTGCGTGCCAGGACGCGAGCATTGCGTTGTAGTTGAGGAGCTTGTCCACCACGAATGCAAGCAGGTGCTCGATCGCCGCACCTCGTTCCGTCCCCTCCTTTGCCTCGATCTCCGGCCGCAGCTTGCGCAGTTCCTCGACGAGAACGCCCATCCCGAGCAGTTGCCGCGGGGCAAACATGTCGGCCCACGTTAGAATCCCCCGTGCCATCGGTTCGCCCGTCTTGTCGCCGAGCGGGATGTGCTCGATTGGGATGACGTTCTCCTTCTCCCAATCTGGGCTGACTCTCTTCAGTGCCCGCGCCGCCTTGTCGATTGCGTCGAGGTCCTCCCGCGTCGGCGGCTCGAACTCGAGTCCGTGCGACGTCTTGACCACTACGCAGTACAGCCGGCTGCCCATCTCGCCAGCCAGGGCCTTGGCCTTGATGTACTCGGACGGGATCTGGTTGCCGGTGAAGAGGGAGACGCCCTTGCCGTCGCGGTAGGTAGGCAATGGAGCCACGGAGAGCTGGCCACGCCCCGCACCAATCTCCCTGATTCGTACGGTCCACGTGCCCGTGCGCTTGTCCACAACCGGCTCCGCCACGACCTTGCGTCCGGAGTCGGGCTTCAGGAGGTACCAGTCTGGGACCAGTGGGGTCTCATGGCCGGTATCTGGGCACGGCACCGTGCGGGCGTAGATGTAAGTGTGGCGCGGCAACGGACCTGGAGTAGGGAAGAACGTTTCCATCCTCGCATTGAATCGCTTGCGCCACTCGCCTCCCCAGTGGCGGGCTCGCTCGGCGAGGTCGGCTCCAAACCGAAACGGACAGTCGATGGTCGCCTCAAGCACCGAGCACGCCACCGGGCTGTACTCGTTTGCCAGCGTCCGGAAGCCGAGACGCACAGACTCAAGAGGGATGGACCCCCCACCAGCCATTGGGTCGAGCACCAACGGCTCGCCACCCCAAAAGGCCGCTGCTGTTTCGTGCGCCTGGGCCAAGTCCTTGTCGCGCAATCCGCGCCGGAATGCCCGCGTGCCGTGCGGGTTCGGCACCTTGATCTTCAGCGCGCGTGCTGCGTCGAGGTAACGCTGGGCCTCCACGATGTCCTTTGAGGACCCCGAGAACCCCAGCAACCGCTCGAACACGTCGTGGGGGAAGCCAGCCGGCAGAAGCGACGCCAGTACTGCCGCCCGAGAGGCCGTCAGCGGCCGCCGCGCCCACCAGACGTGCAACCGCTTGTCTGGGGGTTGCTGGCCCGTCGATCTCTCCCGGATGCACTCCACGCCAATGGCCGCCGCCG
>Ga0316628_100004232_pt1 | contig 11208 bp, 8 predicted proteins | sample OWC_Aug_M2_C1_D5_FD_207648 | JGI IMG/M metagenome (GOLD analysis project Ga0316628, IMG submission 207648) | Wetland soil microbial communities from Old Woman Creek delta, Ohio, United States - OWC_Aug_M2_C1_D5_C | ecosystem: Environmental > Terrestrial > Soil > Wetlands | place: USA: Ohio... | reverse complement strand
GATGACGTAGTCGAACGAGCCGGACTCGAATCCGGCCAATCCCGATTCGAGGTCGCTCTGCAACACGTTCACGCGGTTGCGTACGCTGGCAAGCACTTTGGCATCGGCGATCTCGACGCCGTAGCCAAACGCGCCACGCACTTCGGTCAGGAAGCGCAGCAATGAGCCGTCGCCACAGCCCAGATCCAACACCTGTGCACCCGGGTGAACCCACGCGGCGATCGCATCGAACTCCGGTCGCGCGGAGAGCATGGTTCCCGCCTGAGCGGACAGCGAGCCGTGCGGTATCTCCTGCTTCATTCGATCTCGATGTTATCCAGGTAAGCGCGGATCAGGCCGTGGTAACGGGGATCTTCCATCAGAAATGCGTCGTGGCCGTGTGGCGCATCGATTTCTGCGTACGAGACGTTGAGGCGATTGTCCACGAGTGCCTTGACGATCTCACGCGAGCGCGCCGGCGAAAAGCGCCAGTCCGAGGTGAACGAAACGACTAGAAAGCCGGCCCTGGCACGCGCCAGGGCCTTGGTGAGATCCCCGCCATAGTCCGCGGCCGGATCGAAGTAGTCCAGGGCTTTGGTGATGCGCAGATAGGTGTTGGCGTCGAAGTAGTCCGAGAACTTGTCGCCCTGATAGCGCAGATACGATTCGATCTCGAACTCGACATCGAAATTGAACTTGAGCGCGCCATTGCGAAGAATGCGGCCGAACTTCTCGGCCATCGCATCGTCGGACAAGTAGGTGATGTGTCCGATCATGCGCGCGAGCCGCAGACCCCGGCGCGGAACGACGCCGTGCTCGTAGAAGTTGCCGCCATGGAAATCCGGATCGGTCATGATGGCCTGGCGCGCGACTTCGTTGAATGCGATGTTCTGCGCGGACAGCTTGGGCGCCGCGGCAATCACCAGCGCGTGACGGATGCGATCGGGATAGCTCAACGCCCACTGCAGGGCCTGCATGGCACCCAGGCTTCCGCCCATCACCACCGCAAACCCCTCGATGCCGAGATGATCGGCGAGACGCGCCTGCACTTCGACCCAGTCTTCGACCGTGACCAATGGGAAGTCCGCACCCCATGGCTTGCCCGTGCTCGGATTGACGCTGGCTGGACCGGTCGACCCGTGACAGCCGCCGAGATTGTTCACGCCTACCACGAAGAACCGATTGGTGTCGACCGGCTTGCCCGGGCCGACCAAGTTGTCCCACCAGCCCACGTTCTTGGGATCGTTTGCGTCGATTCCGGCGACGTGGTGAGCTGCATTGAGCGCGTGGCACACCAGCACCGCGTTGTCGCGTGCGGCGTTGAGCTGACCGTAGGTTTCATAGGCGAGCTCGTAGCGATCCATGACCGCACCGCTGCGCAGCCGGATAGCCTTGTCGAACCGAGCCTTTTGCGGCCGGACGACGCCGATCGATTCGGGAGCGTTCATGACGACGGTGGCGTCGCCGCCGGTGGCTGGGCGCGCGCCAGCCTGCGCATCATCTGCTTCACGGCGTCTTCCTTCATCGCCTGGAACATCAGGTTCATCTCGTTTTCTTTGGCCAGCACCGCCTGATCGTCGTAGGTCAGATCCCGTCGCAGGAGGATTTCGCTCTGAGGAATCCAATCCTTGTTGGCGTTGTCATGCAGGCGATAAGACACTCGATAGCGCAGCTGAAATTCGGCCACACGTCCCGACACGTCCAACGACAGAATCACCGTCTCCGTCGCTTCGCTCAAGATGTCGAGCACGGCGTCGGCGGCCTTGGGATTGTCGGCAAGCTTGCCCTGACTGCCGCTCGCGATGTAACGCTTCAACTCCGCGGCGAACGACGAGTAGGCCGGAGCCGATATGTACAAGTTCTGAAACGGCAGCTTCGGCGGGCCGCTGGGTCGAAAGCCGCACGCGGCCAGCATAGCGGCTAGCGCGATCGCGAAAGCGACGCGCAGGCAACCTCTCTTGTGTTGCTCGTCAGATCTCACGCGTTAGACCACGATATTTACCAGCCGCCCGGGAACGACAATCACCTTCTTTGCGACCTGCCCGGCGATGTACTTTTGTGCGCTCGGACTTTCCAGCGCCACCTTCTCGATCTGCGTACGCGATGCGTCGCTTGGAACGCGGATGTTGCCGCGCATCTTCCCGTTGACCTGCAGCACGAGCTCGAGTTCGGCCTGTTTGAGAGCCGACTCCTCGGGCTCCGGCCAACCGCTCGCAAAGATATCTGCGCTGAATCCGAGGTCGCGCCAGAGCTGCCAGGTCACGTGCGGCGTGATCGGCGCCAGCAAGCGCAGCAGTATGGAGACGGCCTCGCGTGTCACCGGAACATTTGCGCCCGTGAATACGAGCTCGGTATTGCCACCGGCCCCACTGCGATTGAACCGATCGAGTGCATTCAAGATCTTCATCGCCGCCGACACTACGGTGTTGAACTGGAACTTCTGCAAATCGTAGTTGGCTTGTTTCAGCACAGCATGGACCTCGTGCCGCACTTCAGCTTGCTCCGACGTCAACGCCGGTGCATCGACCGGCCCTGCTAGTTCCTGTGCGGACTGCGCAAACTGCGCGCAGAAATGCCAGAGCTTCTTCAGAAAACGAAACGCGCCCTCGACTCCGGCGTCCGACCATTCCAGGGTCTGCTCCGGTGGCGCCGCGAACATCGTGAACAGCCGTGCCGTGTCCGCGCCGTACCGATCGATGAGGGCCTGCGGGTCGATACCGTTGTTCTTCGACTTCGACATGGTGCCGACGCCGCCCGATTCCACCGTCTGCCCATCTGCCTTGAGCTTGGCGCTGATGCGTTGCCCACGCTCGTCGAAAATCAGCTCCACGTCGGCCGGGTTGTAGTAGACGATGCGCCCGGCGTCGGTCTTGCGGAAGAAGATCTCGTTCAGCACCATGCCTTGTGTAAGCAGGTTCGTGAACGGCTCATCGAGCTCGACCAGGCCGAGATCGCGCATCACCTTAGTCCAGAAGCGCGAATAGAGCAGATGCAGAATCGCGTGCTCGATGCCGCCGATGTACTGGTCGACTGCCAGCCAGTACGGAACGCGCTGGTCGACCATCGCACGATCATTGTCGGCGCACGCGTAGCGCAGGTAGTACCAGGACGAATCGACGAAAGTGTCCATCGTGTCGGTCTCGCGCCGCGCCTTCGCGCCGCATTTCGGACACACGCAGTCCCGAAAGGCCGGCGTCTTGGCAAGCGGGTTGCCGGTGCCGTCGGGGACGAGGTCTTCGGGCAGCTTCACCGGCAGCAGGTCGTCGGGCACCGGAACATCGCCGCATTTCTCGCAGTAGATCAGCGGAATCGGCGTGCCCCAATAGCGCTGACGCGAGATACCCCAGTCGCGCAACCGATACTGGACGCGCTTGCGTCCGAGGCTCTTCTTCTCCAGCGCAGCCGCAATGGCATCCACCGCAGGCCCGAACTCCAGTTCGTCGAACGGCCCGGAATTGACGGTGATTCCATGCTCGGCATAGGCGTCCTTCCACGGTGCGACCGTGTCCTCGTAGGCGCCGGTCTTGGATCGGATCACGCATCTGATCGGCAGACCATACCGCGTCGCGAACTCGAAATCGCGCTGGTCGTGCGCCGGCACGGCCATTACTGCGCCCTCGCCGTAGCCCATCAGCACGTAGTTGGCGACCCACACCGGGAGCTTCTCGCCCGAAAGCGGATGAATGACGTGGAGTCCGGTGGGCATCCCTTTCTTCTCTTGCGTCGCGAGCTCGGCCTCCATGACCGCGCCGCGCTTACACTCGTCGATGAACGCCGCGAGCTTCGGGTTGCCTGCGGCCGCTCGCGCCGCCAACGGATGTTCCGCCGCCACTGCACAGTAGGTCGCACCCATCAAGGTGTCCGCACGCGTTGTGAACACCATCAACACGCCGCTGCCGTCCTCGTACGCAAAACCGACGTCCACGCCCTCGCTGCGGCCGATCCAGTTGGCCTGCATCAGCTTCACGCGCTCTGGCCACCCCGGCAGCCCATCGAGAGCCGTCAGCAACTCGTCCGCGTACGCGGTGATCCGCATGTAGAACATCGGGATCTCACGCTTTTCCACGAGCGCACCGGTACGCCAGCCGCGGCCATCGATCACCTGTTCGTTGGCGAGTACGGTCTGATCGACCGGATCCCAGTTCACCAGTCCGGTCGTCTTGTAGACGAGACCTTTTTCGAGCATACGTAGGAATAGCCACTGGTTCCAGCGGTAGTATTCCGGACGGCAAGTTGCCAGCTCGCGCTCCCAGTCGATCGCAAAGCCGAGCGACTTGAGCTGCTTCTTCATATAGGCGATGTTGTCGTAGGTCCACTTCGCCGGCGGCACGCCGTTGGCCATGGCGGCGTTCTCAGCCGGCAGCCCGAACGCATCCCAACCCATCGGCTGGAGGACGTTGTAGCCCTTCATCCGGTGGTAGCGAGAGAGGACGTCGCCGATCGTGTAGTTGCGCACGTGCCCCATGTGCAGCTTGCCCGACGGATAAGGGAACATCGACAGGCAATAGTATTTGGGGCGATCCTCGCTCTCGATCGCGCGTGCGGCCTTGGCCTGCTCCCATTCCATTTGCGCCTGCTTCTCGAGATCGGCTGGGCGGTACTGCGCCTGCATCATGATGAACGGCCTTGTTTAGAAAGTGCAAAAGTATACCCGTGCGGGTGGCTGCCCCGGAAACGGTCGTGCATCCAGCCGCTCCTAGACCGTAGCGGCATCAGGTGGTCGCCCCTGCGGCGCCAGCCTGTCATAACGCAGACTCGCATTTCGAAGGAGCAGGCAACGGCGCAAGACCGGCACGGCTTTGGGTTACCATCCATTGTCCTGGGCAATCAACGCGTGGCGGTCTATTCGCGCATTCATGTCGACACGGTATCCCATCATTGCCGTCACCGGATCCTCGGGTGCCGGCACGACTTCGGTCCGCAGAATCTTCGAGGAGTTGTTCCAGCGCGAGCGCATCCATGCCGCCTTCATCGAGGGCGACAGCTTTCACCGCTACACGCGCGACGAGATGCGCAGCGCGATCGAGGTATTGGAACAGGACGGTGGCCGCCCGATCAGCCATTTCGGCCCCGAGTCCAATCACCTCGATCTGTTGCAGGGGCTGTTCGAAGAGTATGGTCGGCGCGGCACCGGCCGCGCGCGCATGTACTTGCATAGCGAGGAGCGCGCGGCCGAACATGGGCAGGCGCCTGGCACCTTCACGCCCTGGGCGCCGATTGCACCGAACACGGATTTGCTGTTTTACGAGGGCCTGCACGGCGGCCTGGTGACCGAAGCGATAGACATCGCTCGCCATGCGGACCTTCTGGTCGGTGTTGCACCCACGGTGAACCTCGAATGGATCCAGAAGATCCACCGCGACATGCAGCTGCGCGGATATTCGGTGGAAGCCGTGACGCAGACCATCCTGCGGCGCATGCACGACTACGTCCACTACATCACGCCGCAGTTCTCGCGGACCCATATCAACTTTCAGCGCGTGCCGACCGTCGACACCTCCAATCCGTTTGCGGTCGAAGGGATTCCGGCGCCCGAGGAGAGCATGGTCGTCATTCGCTTTGCGCGCCACGCGGAACCGGATTGCGTGCGGCTGCTGCAATCCATCGACAATGCTTTCAGGTCGCGGCCGGACACGGTCGTGGTGCCTGGCACATCGATGGCGCAAGCCATGGATCTGATCCTGACGCCACGCATTCGCGCGATGATGAAAGCGCGTAACGCGACGGCCTAACGTTGGCCCGGTATAATCGCGGAGAACTCGGGCGAACTCAGATACTAAGTGATCTCCAGCAACATCCTCGCCGGCCTCAATCCGCAACAACTCCAGGCAGTCACGCTGCCGCACCAGTCCGCGTTGATCCTGGCCGGCGCCGGAAGCGGCAAGACCCGTGTACTGACTACCCGTATCGTGTGGCTGATCCAGACCGGGCAAGTGAGCCCGCACGGCTTGCTCGCGGTCACGTTCACCAACAAGGCCGCTCGCGAGATGCTGACGCGCATCTCCGCGATGCTGCCAATCAATACGCGCGGCATGTGGGTCGGCACCTTCCACGGCTTGTGCAACCGGATGCTGCGTGCCCATTATCGGGACGCCGGACTTCCGCAGACTTTTCAGATCCTGGATACGCAGGACCAGCTCGCGCTCATCAAGCGGCTGCTGAAGAGCCTCAACGTCGACGAGGAGAGATATCCGCCGCGCGATCTCCAGTACTTTATCAGCGGCCACAAAGAAGCCGGGCGCCGCGCCTCGGCCGTGGAGGCCTACGACGAGCATTCGAAGCGGCTGATCGAGCTGTACGAGCAGTACGACCAGCAGTGCAACCGCGAGGGTGTGGTGGACTTCGCCGAGCTGCTGCTTCGCTGTTTCGAGCTATTGACGCGGCACGAGATCCTGCGCGAGCACTACCGCCGCCGCTTCTCGCAAATTTTGGTGGACGAGTTTCAGGACACCAACCGCCTCCAATATCTGTGGCTGAAGCTACTCGCGGGTGCGGACAACGCCATCTTTGCAGTCGGCGACGACGATCAGTCCATCTACGCGTTTCGCGGTGCCTCGTCGCAGAACATGTTCGAGTTCGAGCGCGAGTTCGCTCAGGGCCGCGTGATCAAGCTGGAGCAGAACTACCGCAGCCACGGCAATATCCTGGATGCGGCGAACGCGCTGATCAACCACAATCAGCGACGCTTGGGCAAGGATCTGTGGACCGACGCCGGCCAAGGGGAGCAACTGCGCGTATACGAGGCGCCCACCGACGTCGATGAAGCCTCATTTATCGTGCAGGAGGTGAGGAGCCTGCGGGGCGAAGGCACGCGCTTATCCGACATCGCCATGCTGTACCGCTCCAACGCTCAGTCGCGCGTCCTGGAGCACGCACTGTTTAACGCCGGCCTCGCCTATCGCGTCTATGGTGGCTTGCGCTTCTTCGAGCGTCAGGAAATCAAGCATGCTCTGGCATATCTGCGTCTGGTCGCCAGTCCGGACGATGACGGCGCATTTCTGCGCGTGGTCAATCTTCCGGCGCGCGGTGTCGGCAGCCGCAGCATCGAGCAGTTGCAGGACATCGCGCGCCAGCGCGGCGTGAGCTTGTGGCAGGCCGCGTGCGCGAACCCGCCGACCGGGAAGGCGGGCCAGGGCGTCACGGCGTTCATCCAGCTGATCGACGGACTGCGACAGGACTGCCTCGGGCTGTCTCTGCCCGAAATGGTAGAGCTCGTGATCGACAGGAGCGGTCTCAAACGCTACTACGAGTCTGACCGCGATGGCCAGGACCGCATCGAGAACCTGAACGAGCTCGTGAACGCGGCCGCCGGCTTCGACGCCGAAGACGGAGCATCGATCGCAGAAGAGGATGCGGCTGCGGTGGGACTACCGCAGGAAGCCGCTCCCGCAGCCGATCCGCGCCTCGCGCTGCTGAACTCATTCCTGGCGCACGCTGCGCTCGAAGCCGGCGAGCATCAGGCAGCAGACGGTGCGCAGGCGTTGCAGTTGATGACGGTGCACTCGGCCAAGGGTCTCGAGTTCGATGCTGTCTTCGTCAGTGGCCTGGAGGAGGGACTGTTCCCGCACGAGAACAGTCTGAATCAGGCCGACGGCGTCGAGGAGGAGCGGCGCCTGATGTACGTGGCGCTCACGCGCGCACGCCGGCGCCTCTATTTGAGCCATGCGCAGACGCGCATGCTGCATGGGCAGACGCGCTACAACATCGCCTCCCGCTTCCTCGGCGAGATCCCGGAACGTCTCGTTCGGCAGCTTAGTCCGCCGCGCGCGCAGGGCTGGGCCGGCAGGTCAGGCGGCCCTGCCGTGCACACGATCACCGCCTATGGGGCGCCATCGCCATCGTCGTCCCCATGGCGCGTGGGGCAGGATGTGCTGCATCCGAAGTTCGGGCCCGGGGTCATCGTGAGCGTGCAAGGCCGCGGCTCCGACGCACGCGTGATGGTCAACTTCCGCCAGGCGGGCATGAAGGAACTGGCGCTGGAATATGCCAAGCTGACCGCCGCCTGAGCGGCGCTACTCGCGCGCAGACAGGTCGTCCTGGGCGACCGGCGCAAGCAGGTCGCGATAGCTGGCGTAGACCGAGATCACGGTAAGCGTTACCCAGAGCATGAATCCCGCCACGGCCGCAAAGCCCCGCAGGAATCCGATACCGGCCGGCAGAACCGACAGAATCAGGCGCACGGCGAGAAGATCGATCATCAGCAGTCCCGTGAGCCCGCCTGCATAGACCAGCATCGGCAGCAGATTCCCAAGGCACGCGCGCATGCTCATCCGCATGGCGGCAAAGGCGGGCATTCCGTCGAGCGCAACCAGTGGCGGCGCGAACCACACGGCCATCGCCAGCGGGGTAAACAGCGCCGCGCCGATCAATAGCGCGAAGGACAGCCTGTCGGTCGAGGTCGACACTGCAGGGATATCGGCGCCATTCTGCATCACATCTGAAGCCACGCTGCGCAGCTCATCGCCGCCGAGGTAGAGCATTACGCCCGCAACTACGACCTGCCCGGCCAGATAGACCCCGCCCACGGTGACGAGCTGTGTCGCGTTGTGCCGGAATCCCGAGAACAGATGCGCGAGCTCGACACGACCTCCATTTTCGACACTGCGACAGCCCAACATCAGGCCGGCCATGAATACCGGCGTCAGCAATGCGAACACCAACGGGCCGATCACCGGAACCAGCATCATGGCCGATCCAATGAACAGCAGCAGCGTATGAAGCATGAGCCACACGAGCGGGCGGCGGCGGAAAATCCGGAACGCGGTCACTATCCATCTCCAACCCCGGCCGGCAGCAGCGTGACGTGGCTCCATCACGAGCGGCGGGTCAGACGCCGAGCCGCAGCGACTGCGCAGCGTCTTCGATGTGCCGCTGAAGGATCACCCGAAAACGCTCGGGGTCGTGGGCATGGGTCAGCGCCCCGGGGCGGGGCAAGTAGAAATCGTACAGCCGCGAGACCCAGAAGCGCAGCGCCCCCGCCCGCAACATCACGGGCCACGCCGCACGTTCCGCATCCGTGAATGAGCGTACATCCTTATACGCCTTCAGCAAACTGGTCGCGCGCTCCACGTCGAGCGCCCCGGCCGCGGTAGTGCACCAATCGTTTACGGTAATGGCAACGTCGTAGATCAGCACATCGACGCAGGCAAAATAGAAGTCGATAAAGCCGCCGACGCGTGGCTCGTGCTGTGGCAGGCTGTCGTGAAAGAGCACATTGTCACGAAACAGGTCCGCATGAATCACGCCGCGCGGCAGATCGTCATGGCGGTGACCGGCCTGGAAGCGAATCTCGTGTCTGAGCAAATCGGCCTGCTCTGAGTTGAGGAAAGAATAGATCTCCGGCGCCGCGCTGCTCCACCACTTCGGACCGCGCAGATTGTCGAGCTGCCCGCCATACGTCTGCCCTGCAAGATGCATCTCCGCCAAGACTTCGCCGACGCGCGAGCAATGGCTCGGTGTCGGATCCGTGACCGGTTGTCCCTCGAGGCAAGTCACGACGGTGGCGGGTTTGCCGTTCAACTCACCCAAAAAATGGTTCTGCAGGTTCGCGATCGGCTTCGGGCACGGAATCCCATGGTTTGACAAGTGCGCCATCAGGTTCAGGTAAAACGGCAATTCGTGCGGCTTCAGCTTCTCGAACAACGTCAGCACGAAGCGTCCGTGCGTGGTGGTCACGAAATAGTTGGTGTTCTCGATGCCGGACAGAATCCCCTGCAGATCGAGCAGGACGCCGATCGAGTAATTGCGCAGCCAGGCCGACAGCTGTTCGGTGGTGACGGTCGTGAAAACGGACATGGGACGAGGCGTGCGGGATCAAAGATTGAGCTGCGCCTCGCGCTCGACCGCCGTGGATTCGAATCCGCGCTTGTCATAGTGATCGAAGATGGCTTTGACCACTGCCGCCGGCTCGTCGATCACCTGGATCAGATTCACGTCCTCCGGATCGATCATCTTCTCTTCGACGAGCGTCCCGCGGATCCAGTCCATGAGTCCGCGCCAGAACGGCTCGTGCACGAGAATCACCGGCATGCGTCTGATCTTATGCGTCTGCACCAGCGTCAACGCTTCCATGAGCTCGTCCATCGTACCGAAGCCACCCGGTACCACGACGTACGCCGAAGCGAACTTCGCGAACATGACTTTGCGTGCGAAGAAGTGGCGGAACGACTGGCTGATGTCCTGATACGGATTGGTCTGCTGCTCGTGCGGAAGCTGGATATTGAGCCCCACCGACGGTGAGCGGCCGTGGAAAGCACCTTTGTTGGCAGCCTCCATGAGTCCCGGTCCGCCGCCCGAGATGACCGCGAAGCCCGCATCTGAGAGCTGGCGCGCAATCTCCTCGGTCAGCGCGTAGTAGCGATGACTGGCTGCGACGCGCGCACTGCCGAAGATGCTCACAGCAGGGCGAATGCCGATCAATCGCTCAGTCGACTCGGCGAATTCTGCGATAATCTCGAAGACGCGCCACGCCTCTCTGCCCGACCAGGCCTTCTCGATCAGCTCGGGCGCCAGGGGTCTCGGAATCTTGTCTGCACTGTTCATCGTCGTCGGTTGTCTGGGGCGGCGCGCTCGACCACGCGGGATGCGGGCGGTGGAAGCGGAGAATCCCTTGCGGGGGCCGGGCCTCGCGTCCGCGTTCAGCGGATGCTGCGGAGAACTTCGCTCAAATGAAAACGCTTCTGCTGGTTGACGCTTCGTCCTATCTTTATCGGGCCTTTCACGCGCTGCCCGACTTGCGGACCAAGGCGGGAGAGCCGACCGGCGCGATCTACGGTGTGCTCAACATGCTCCGTCGCCTGCACAAGGACGTGCCGGCGGATTATAGCGCCTGCGTATTCGACGCAAAAGGCAAGACGTTTCGCGACGACTGGTATCCCGAATACAAGGCCACCCGCACGCCGATGCCCGATGACCTGAGTATCCAGGTGACGCCCCTGCACGAGTGTATTCGGGCGCTAGGCTGGCCGCTGCTCGAAGTACCGGGCGTGGAAGCCGACGACGTGATCGCCACACTCGCATGCGAGGCCACGAGACTGGGCATCCGCACTGTCATTTCGTCCGGCGACAAAGACCTGACACAGCTCGTCGACTCGCACGTGACGATGGTAAACACCATGTCCAACGAAACGTTCGACGAAGAGCGCGTGCTGGCCAAATTCGGCGTCAAACCGGCGCAGATCGTGGACTATCTCTCGTTGATCGGCGACAGCATTGACAACATTCCGGGCG
>Ga0316628_100004231_pt1 | contig 11209 bp, 8 predicted proteins | sample OWC_Aug_M2_C1_D5_FD_207648 | JGI IMG/M metagenome (GOLD analysis project Ga0316628, IMG submission 207648) | Wetland soil microbial communities from Old Woman Creek delta, Ohio, United States - OWC_Aug_M2_C1_D5_C | ecosystem: Environmental > Terrestrial > Soil > Wetlands | place: USA: Ohio... | reverse complement strand
CTGCTGGTCGCGGCAATTATCGGCACGCGGGCCTTTGTCGGCGCCGATCCGAAGGTATTGGCGAAACTGGTGCGCGTTTTCGGCATTGCGGTCGTGGCGGCAGTCGTCCTGCTGCTCGCGGTGACCGGCCGCTTCGTCTTGGCGCTGCCGCTCATCGCGCTGACCATGATGCTGCTCGGGCGCTGGCCGCTGCGGGGCTTCGGCGGCCCAGGCGGCTCCCGCGGCTCCTTTGGATATGGCGGACTAGGCGGCGGCACCAGCGGGCCTGCCGGCGGGCGCCCGCCTGGCGGTGCACAGCGGTCGGAGGTCTCCACTCCCTGGCTCCGCATGACCCTCGAACACGACAGCGGGGAAATGGAAGGCGAAGTCCGCCAGGGTCGCCACCAGGGCATGCGGCTCAGCGAGCTTTCGCTCGACCAGTTGATCGATCTGGTGCTCGCCTGCCGCACCGACGATCCGCAGGCCGCAGCGCTTCTGGAAACCTATCTCGATCGGCTCCATGGCTCCGGCTGGCGGCAGAAATTTGAGGCGGCGCAAGCGCACGCCAGCAGCACGGCCGGCGGTGGCCGGGCCGCGGCCGGCGGGCAGATGAGCGCAGCGGAAGCCCGCGAAATTCTTGGTGTCGGCCCGGCCGCGACGCCCGAGGAAATCCGCGAGGCGCACCACCGGTTGATGAAGAAGCTGCATCCCGACCATGGCGGTAGCACGTATCTTGCCAGTCGGGTCAACGCCGCCAAAGATCTGCTGCTCGGTGACTGAGCGTTATCCTCTGTTAATAAATCAAATACATGATTGGGTTAGCTATTCCATCTGCCTAATCAGTGGAAGGCGGGCTCCGGTTGTACTGCCGGGATTTGTTGCGTCGTCGTGGTCGACATGGCAAAAAGCGACGGCTTCGGTTAACCATGGCGCCGCTCGGAGACGGAGCCTCAGTTGAAAGAAATGTCATGAAGAAAACCGTGCGCAAGGCGGTGTTTCCGGTCGGCGGCATGGGCACAAGATTTCTGCCGGCCACCAAATCGATGCCGAAGGAAATGTTGCCGGTCGTCGACAAACCTTTGATTCAGTATGCGGTCGAGGAAGCTCAGGCGGCTGGAATCGAGGAGTTCATTTTCGTCACCGGCCGTGGCAAAACCGCGATCGAAGACCATTTCGACCATTCGGTGGAGCTGCAGGATCTCCTGAGTTCGCGCCAGCGCACTGACCTGCTGCGGTCGATCAGCACCTGGGTGCCGCCGGCCGGTCAGGTTGCCTACACCCGTCAACAGGAGCCGCTCGGGCTTGGCCATGCGGTCTGGTGCGCCCGCCATCTGGTGGGCGACGAGCCATTTGCCGTGCTGCTGGCCGACGACTTGATCCTGGCCGCCGAGCCCTGCCTGAAGCAGATGGTCGATTGCCATGGCAAAGTCGGCGGCAACCTGGTCGCGGTGATGGACGTGCCGCGCGAACATACCAAGCGCTACGGCGTGCTGGATGTCGGGCGTGACGACGGCAAGCTGGCCGAGGTCAAGGGACTGGTGGAAAAGCCCGCCCCGGCTGACGCTCCCTCCACCTTGTCGGTGATCGGACGCTATATCCTGCAGCCCGACGTGTTCGATCACCTGGAACGACAGGATCGCGGTGCCGGCGGGGAAATCCAATTGACCGATGCCTTGGCCCGCATGATCGGCCAGCACCCGTTCCATGGCCTGCGTTTCGACGGCGAGCGTTTCGACTGCGGCGATAAAGTCGGCTTCCTGCATGCCAATCTGGCATTCGCGCTCGCCCGCGAGGAAATGCGCGACGAGGTGAAGGCCTTTCTGCGCACGATGAACGGCAAACTCTAACTGGGGATATTGCACCGTCATGGAAGTCGCGATGATCGGCACTGGATACGTCGGCCTGGTATCCGGAGCCTGCTTTTCCGAATTCGGCCATCAGGTCGTTTGCGTCGACAAGGACCAGAGCAAGATAGAATCGCTGCTGGCCGGCCGCATCCCGATTTACGAGCCCGGTCTGGAGGCCCTGGTCGAGCGGAATGTCAAAGCCGGGCGCCTGCGGTTTTCCACGGATCTGAAGGCCGCGGTCAGCGGGGCGCGGGCGGTGTTCATCGCCGTGGGGACGCCGTCCCGGCGCGGCGACGGCGAGGCCGATCTGTCATACGTCTATGCCGCCGCCCAGGAAATCGGCGAGGCGATCAAGTCCTATACGGTGGTGGTGACCAAATCCACGGTTCCGGTCGGCACCGGCCGGGAAGTGGCGCGGATTCTGGGCAAGCTGCGTCAGGCGAGCGAATTCGACGTCGCCTCCAATCCAGAATTTCTGCGCGAAGGCTCCGCCATCGAAGATTTCATGCGGCCCGACCGGGTGGTGGTGGGCACCAGTTCGGAACGTGCCCAGGAGGTGATGCGCGAACTCTATCGGCCGTTATTCCTGATCGAGACGCCGGTAATGTTCACCGCCCTCGAGACCTCCGAACTCATCAAGTATGCTGCCAATACGTTTCTCGCCACCAAGATTACCTTCATCAATGAAATAGCCGATCTCTGCGAGAAAGTTGGCGCGGACGTCAGCGACGTGGCCCGCGGCATCGGCCTCGACGGCCGTATCGGCCGCAAGTTCCTGCATGCCGGGCCGGGCTACGGCGGATCCTGTTTTCCCAAGGACACCAGGGCCCTGGTCGGCACGGCGCAGCGCTTCGGCGCTCCGATCCGCATCGTCGAGACCGTGGTCGACATCAACGACAAGCGCAAGCGCCAGATGGCGGACAAGGTGATCGCCGCCTGCGGTGGCTCGGTTGCGGGCAAGACCATCGCGGTTCTCGGTGTCACCTTCAAACCGAATACCGACGACATGCGCGAGAGCCCGAGCCTCGACATCCTTCCGGCACTGCAGGCAGCGGGCGCGAAGATCCGCGCCTTCGATCCGGAAGGCATGGGGGAGGCGCGGAAGCTTCTGCCCGATGTCGCCTGGTGCGACGATGCCTATGCGACGATGCCGGGCGCCGATGCGCTGTTGATAATCACCGAATGGAATCAATTCCGCGCGCTGGATCTCGGCCGGGTCAAGGGCATGCTGCGCCAGCCGGTGCTGGTGGATCTGCGCAACATCTACAAGCCGCATGAAATGGCGGCTTCCGGCTTCCGCTATCATTCCATCGGGCGGCCATATCTCGAACCGCGTGTCCAGGCAATGGCGAAATGAACAAGCACCAGTTCCATCACACCATCCTCCGCGAATACGACATTCGCGGGATCGTCGACGAAACCCTGAGCGAGCGTGACGCCGAGGCGATCGGCCGGGCGTTCGGCACCATGGTGGCGGCCGGCGGCGGCCGGCGCGTCGCGGTCGGCTACGACGGCCGGCTGTCTTCGCCGATGCTGGAAGCGGCGGTGGTTGCCGGTCTTGGCAAGGCCGGCATCGACGCGCAACGGATCGGCCGCGGTCCGACGCCGATGCTCTATTACGCGGTCTATAAACTCGATGCCGATGCCGGCCTGATGATCACCGGGTCGCACAATCCGCCGACTCACAACGGCTTCAAGATGATGATCGGCAAGAAGCCGTTCTTCGGCGCCCAGATTCAGGAACTCGGTCGCATCGCTGCGGCCGGGGCCTTCGCGAGCGGCAAAGGCAGCAGCAGCCAGGTCGCGGTCGAAGCCGACTACGTCGAGCGGCTGCTGCAGGACTACGACGGTAAGCGCGAGCTTTGCGTCGCCTGGGACGCCGGCAACGGCGCCACCGGCGAAGTGTTGCAGAAGATCGCCGCCAGGCTGCCGGGCAGGCATATTCTGCTCAACGAGGTGATCGACGGCACCTTCCCGGTGCATCATCCGGATCCGACGGTGCCGAAGAATCTGGAGCAGCTGCAGGCAGCGGTCGCGGCCAATCGTTGCGATCTCGGCATTGCCTTCGATGGCGATGGCGACCGGATCGGCGTGGTCGACGGGCGCGGCCGTATCCTGTGGGGTGACCAGCTGGTCGCGCTGCTGTCCCGCGACGTCCTGCGCGAGCGGCCGGGTGCCACCATCATTGCCGATGTGAAGGCGAGTCAGGTGCTGTTCGACGAGATCGCCCGGTTGGGCGGCAGGCCGCTGATGTGGAAGACCGGTCATTCCCTGATCAAGAGCAAGATGGCCGAAGTCAACTGCCCGCTCGCCGGTGAAATGAGCGGGCATATTTTCTTCGCCGATCGCTACTACGGCTATGACGATGCTCTCTATGTGGCGGTACGCCTGCTTGGCTTTGTCGCCCGGTCCGCGGGCAGCCTGGACGCGCTGCGCGACAGTTTGCCGAGCGTCATCAATACCCCGGAATTGCGGTTCGACTGCGCAGAGGAACGCAAGTTCAAGGTGGTCGAAGAGGTCCGCCAGCGGTTGCAGGCGGCGGGTGCCAAGGTCAATCCCGTCGATGGCGTCCGGGTCAGCACCGCCGATGGCTGGTGGCTGCTACGGGCGTCCAACACCCAGGCGGTGCTGGTGGCGCGTTGCGAGGCGCACGATGCTGCCGGGCTGGAGCGGCTCAAATCGGCCCTGACCGACCAGCTCGACCGCAGCGGCATCGCACTCGCTGCGGCCTAAGCGGCAGGCTGCCGCTTCGCCGGCGCCAATCGCCGACGCGGCCGGCGGCGCTCTGGAGGCGGCGATGGGGCCGAGCCTGGTCATCAGTGAAGAGGTGCGGACGGCGCTGGCGGCACGGCAGCCCGTGGTGGCGCTCGAATCCAGTATCGTCGCCCATGGCTTCCCGCGTCCGGACAATCTTGCGGTTGGGCAGGCGCTGCTGACGGCGGTCAGGAATGCCGGCGCGGTCCCGGCAATGATCGCGGTGTTCGACGGCATTGTCCGGGTGGGCTTGAACGCGGCGGAACTCGAGCGGCTTGCGGCTGCGGACCGCGTGCTCAAATGCTCGACCCGCGACCTGGCCTGGCTGGTCGCCAGCCGCGGAAACGGTGGCACGACGGTCGCCGCAACAGCCTGGATCGCAGCACAGAACGGTATCGCGGTCTTCGCCACCGGCGGCATCGGCGGCGTGCATCGCAGTTTCGCCGCCGGCCTGCCGCAGCTGGATATCTCGGCCGACTTGCCTGAACTTGGCCGGACCTCCATCGCCGTCGTTGCCAGCGGCGCCAAATCGATCCTCGACCTTCCGGCGACGTTGGAGTTGCTGGAAACCTACGGCGTGGCGGTGATTGGCTTCGGAACCGATGAATTCCCGGCGTTCCATAGCCGCCACAGCGGCCTTCGCCTGCGTCACCGGGTCGATGAAGTCGCGGCGCTGGCCGAAATCGTTCGGGCGCAGCGCCGCCTGGCATTGCCCGGCGCGGTCTTGATTTGCCATCCGCCGCCGGCCGAAGTCGCCATGAGCCGCGATGAAATCGAAGCCCTGGTCCAGGCGGCGCTCGCCGAAGCGTCGGCGCAGGCAATTTCCGGCGCCATGGCAACGCCTTATCTTCTGGCGGCGCTGGATCGTCTGTCCGGGGGGCGCACCAGGCGGGTCAATCACGCTCTTGCGGTCGCCAATGCCACGCTCGCTGGCCGGCTCGCCGCTGAACTCGGCCGCCTCTAGTCCTTTGTCTGCCGCGGCCGGCTACTCGGCGATGACCGTGCAAACCTGCTTCTTCTTGTGGAGCTTGCGGCAGCCTTCCCGGGCATCTTCTTCGGTCAGGCCAGTCAGGCGGGCGCGATAGAGTTTGCTCCGCTTGTCGCGCGCCGCCACATCGACGGTCCCTTCGCCAAGCTGATCCGGCGCCAGTTGCATGGCTCGTCCGGCCTGCTTCTCCGCGATCGCGGCGCGGCTGAAGGCGCCGACCTGCACCGCCCAGCCGCCACGGGGTCCGTCGTTGGAGCCCTGATCCGGGTTGATAGGGCCCTCTGCGGCCACCGCCGATTTCACCGGATCAAGTGCCGCCAAGACTGCACTCGACGCGGACGGTGTCTTGCTGGCGCTGCGGATATCGACATCCTGCGGCGAACGGGCGAAGCCGCGGTCGAGCAGGTGGCGCATCAGCTTGTCGCGCGTCGCGATGGTATTGCCGCCGAACACGACCCCGACAAGGCGGCGCCCGTTGCGTTGTGCGGAGGCGACCAGATTGAAGCCAGAGGCGCCGATATACCCGGTCTTGATGCCGTCGGCGCCTTCATAGCTGGTCAGCAAATGGTTGTGGCTGGTATAATTGCGACCATCGAAGCTGAAGCCCGTCGTCGCGAAGTAATGGTAGTACTTCCGATGGTTGTTCCACAGCGCCATCGCCAAAGTCGCCATATCACGGGCGGTAGTCCGCTGTGATTTATTTGGCAGGCCGGAGGCATTGCGGAAGGTTGTGTTATTCATCCCCAGGCTGCGGGCGCGCGCGGTCATCTTTTCAGCGAAATCGCGCTCGCTGTCGGCCAAGGCCTCGGCCAGCCCGACCGCCGCGTCGTTGGCAGATTTGGTGACGACCGCCAGGATCGCCTGTTCCACCGTCAGTATCTCGCCGGTACGCAGGCCGAGGCTTGATGGCGGCTGAGCGGCCGCATGGGCGGATACCTTGATCGGCTGCTGCAGGCCGATGCGGCCCTTGTCCAGCGCATCGAAGGCCAGATACAGGGTCATCATCTTGGTCAGGGATGCAGGATAACGCGGCGCATCCGGATCGTCGGCATAAAGCACCGTCTTGCTCTGGACATCGACAATGATGGCGGATTGGCGCGTATCGGCCTGTGCCGGTGAGGTGACAAGGGTCGCCGCGAGAAGTCCGCTTGCGACAAGACAGCCGGAAAGGCCCAAGAGGCGGCGTACATAAGTTCGGGTCATCAATCCACTCCCCCCGACCTCGCAAGATCGCAAAATTCAACACCACTCTAATGACGCGGCCGCCGAATTGCTACTGTGGTGCCGTTTCCGCCGCGCCAGCAACGATCACCATTGCATTCTTTATCGCATACTGTTGGTTAAGATTCTAATAAAGGCTGGACTCGCTGTCTAGGATTTATTCATGATTGCCACAGATTCGGCATAATCCGTCAAGATAATCCACAGCGAATGCTGATCGGGGTGCGATTCCACTTGCCGCTGACAGGTTCGGCTCAGGATATCGCTCTAATTTCGCCGGCAGCGTGGCACTCGAGTCGTCGCGCCACCATCTCATGACGCATCGCTGCCTCGTCTGCAAGCAATGGGGAGAGTGCTCCAACCATGTCAAATCGGAAACTATTGGGGCTATTGTCGTTGGGGCTCTTGGTCGGCTGCACCGCCCCCGGGCCGGTTGAAAATCCGATCGGCCGCACCCTGACCTGGTTCAGCTATGTGGGCGGCGAGGACATCCGCAACCAGTGCCAGGTCGGTGCCCCGGATCGCTGGCGCTTCGTCTACAATGGCACCTACGAAGAGCAGGTGCGGGGTTATGACGTGGCCGCCGATCCCATCAGTCGCGGCGCCGTGTTCGAGGCCCGGGTCTATAACCAGCCGAGCCTGGTCAGCATCGATTTGCGGGATCCCCTGGGCGCCTGGAAAGGCAAATACGATCGCCGTCTGCTGAATGCCGAGCAACGCGAGGCTTTGCAGCAGGCGTTGGCCTCGAGCGGCTTCAATAATCCGGCGCCGAAGGGTCAGTTCCTGCGCTCCGATGCCTATTATTGGGTGGTCAGTGCCTGCCAGAATGGACAGTTCCATCTCAATGCCTGGCAGCAGCCTGGCCAGGATCTGTCAAAATTGACCTTCGTGAACCAATTGCTGGACGCCGACCGGACCGGTCTCGCCTATAACCGGCCGCGGCAAATTCAGCTAGGGCCATTCTACGGCAGCAACCAGGACGGGCAAGGCCGCGAGGTGCGATTTCAGCTGCAGGTCGCCGAAAATGGCCTCAATATCGGCCCGAGGTTTAGATAAAGCGCCATATTTTCAATGTTCTAGGCGCAGTGCCGAACTGCTTGAAATAAATTTGTGCACTGCACAAAAAGACTATTGACTTGATCGTCAGCGTAATTATATTGGATTTATGTTGCAGTGCAGCATGAAGTAATTCCAATCGGCCGGCACGACCGACGGTGATGCCGGCCTGGTCAATCGCATAGAGCGCAAACTTCGAGGAGCAAATGGCAATGAGCAGCAAGGGTAAAGGCGCCAAGGGCGCGGCGGGCGGATCAGACCTTTACGAAGGTGTGGTCGCATCGAGCAAGGATACGGTCGAAGCGGCGATCAAGGCCGGGACCGAGGCGGCGACCAAGGCATTCACCTTGGGCAAGGATCGCGTCGAGGCGGTGGTCAAGAGCTACGACGATGTCGCGGCCTTCAGCAAGGATAATGTCGATGCGATCATGGCTGCCGGCAATGCGGCGACCAAAGGCGTCGAGGCCCTGAACGCCGAATTCCTGGCGTTCGGCAAGTCGGCGATGGAAGACAGTATCGCGGCGGCGAAGGCGGCAATGGGTGCAAAGACCCTGCAGGATCTGATCGAGCTGCAGACCGAGTTCGCCAAGACCAGCTTCGACAGCTATCTGCAGCAGTCGAGCAAGCTCGGCGAGATGGCCGCCCGAGTCGCACAGGACACGTTCGAGCCGATCAACGCGCGCGTTCAGGCCGCGGTCGAGAAGTTCGTTAAGCCGATCGCCGCGTAATACTGACGCCGTTCGGCCGCCAAACAGGGCTCGGTTGGTTATGCCAACCGGGCCCTTTTCTTTTGCCGTTTACCCTAACGCCGACGTGAGGGACTGGTAATCCCTCGGATTATTCCGATATTCTGGTAGCATATGGCAATGGCGTATGATTGGGTACGGTGGTGCGAGCGGAGAGTTGCGAGCAATGAGTAATGGCAAGCGCGACACCGACCGCGGCACGGTCACCGGTGTCGTTACCAAGACCAAGCCCAAAACCAAGCAGCCGCCCATGTACAAGGTGCTGCTGCTGAACGACGACTACACGCCGATGGAGTTCGTCGTCTATGTGCTGGAACGGTTTTTCCAGAAGAACCGGGAAGAAGCCACCCGGATCATGCTGCATGTGCACCAGAAGGGTATCGGCATCTGCGGCGTCTATACGTATGAAGTGGCGGAGACCAAGGTCACCCAAGTGACCGATTTCGCCCGCCAGAACCAACATCCCCTGCAGTGCACGATGGAAAAAGATTAGTGCCCGGATTCTCACGCAACCTCGAACACACGCTGCACCGCGCTCTGGCGCTGGCCACGACGCGGCGGCACGAATTCGCGACGCTCGAGCATCTCCTGCTGGCCCTGTCCGAGGATCAGGATGCGATGGCGGTGTTGCGCGCCTGCAACGTGGATATCGACCGGCTGCGGCAGCGGATCGGCCGCTTTCTCGATGAAGAATTGCGCGACCTGGTCGTCGACCGTGGCGAAGATGCCAAGCCGACATTAAGTTTTCAACGCGCCGTGCAGCGCGCGCTTTTTCATGTACAGTCATCCGGACGCGAGGAAGTGACCGGCGCCAATGTCCTGGTGGCGATCTTTTCCGAGCGCGAAAGCCATGCCGTCTATTTCCTGCAGGAGCAGGATATGAGCCGGCTCGATGCCATCAGCTATATCAGCCATGGTATTGCGAAGGCGCCCGGAAAATCAGAACAGCGTACCGTGCGTGGATCTGAACAGGAGGGCGAGAGCGAGAAAGTGGCCAGCAAAGGGACCGAGGCGTTATCCGCCTATTGCGTCAACCTGAATGAGAAGGCGAGAGCTGGAAAGATTGATCCGCTGATCGGTCGCGAGGCGGAGATCGAGCGCACCGTCCAAATCCTGTGTCGACGTTCCAAGAACAATCCGCTCTACGTCGGCGATCCCGGGGTCGGCAAGACCGCGATCGCCGAAGGTTTGGCGCGGCGGATCGTCAAGGGCGAAGTGCCGAGTGTGCTGCAGAACGCCACCATTTACGCGCTCGATATGGGCGCGCTGCTGGCCGGCACGCGCTATCGCGGCGATTTCGAGGAGCGGCTCAAATCGGTGGTTTCGGAACTCGAAGGCATCGAGGGCGCCATTCTGTTCATTGACGAATTGCATACGGTGATCGGGGCCGGCGCCACCTCCGGCGGCGCGATGGATGCCTCCAACCTGCTGAAGCCGGCACTGGCGAGCGGCAGCATCCGTTGCATCGGTTCCACCACCTACAAGGAATTCCGCAGTTACATCGAGAAGGATCGGGCACTGCTGCGCCGGTTCCAGAAGATCGACGTCAATGAGCCCAGCGTCGAAGACGCGATCAAGATCATGCGCGGCCTGAAGCCCTATTTCGAGGAATATCACAAGGTCCGCTATACCGCCGAGGCGATTCGCGCCGCAGTCGAACTGTCGTCGCGCTACATCAACGACCGCAAGCTGCCGGACAAGGCGATCGACGTCATCGACGAGGTCGGCGCTGCCGAGATGCTGAAGCCGGAGAGCCGGCGACGCAAGACCATCGGGGTGAAGGACGTCGAAGCGATCATCGCCAAGATGGCGCGCATTCCGCCCAAGTCGGTGTCGAAGCGCGACACGGAGAATCTGCGCAACCTGGACGCCGAGCTGAAGCGCGTCGTCTATGGCCAGGATCAGGCGATCGAGGCCCTGAGTTCGGCGATCAAGCTCGCCCGCGCGGGCCTGCGCGAGCCCGAAAAGCCGATCGGCAGCTATCTGTTCTCCGGCCCGACCGGCGTCGGCAAGACCGAGGTGGCGCGTCAGCTCGCCGCGATCATGGGCGTCGAACTGATCCGCTTCGACATGTCGGAATATATGGAGCGGCACACGGTGTCGCGGCTGATCGGTGCGCCGCCGGGCTACGTCGGCTTCGATCAGGGTGGATTGCTGACCGACGCCATCGATCAGCATCCGCATGCGGTGTTGCTGCTCGACGAAATCGAGAAGGCGCATCCGGACCTGTTCAACATCCTGCTGCAGGTGATGGACCACGGCAAGCTCACCGACCACAACGGCAAGAGCATCGACTTCCGCAACGTGGTCCTGATCATGACCACCAATGCCGGCGCCAGCGAAATGAGCAAACAGGCGATCGGCTTCGGCCGCGAGTTGAAGCAGGGCGAGGACGAGGAAGCGATCAAGCGCCTGTTCACCCCGGAATTCCGCAACCGGCTCGATGCGACCATTACCTTCGCCGGCCTGACGCCGGAAATCATCGCCCGCGTGGTCGACAAATTCGTGCTGTTGCTGGAAGCGCAGCTGTCGGACCGGCATGTCACCATTTCGCTAACCGACGAGGCGCGCGAATGGCTGGGCAAGCGCGGCTATGACAGCCTCTATGGCGCCCGGCC
>Ga0316628_100004230_pt1 | contig 11209 bp, 8 predicted proteins | sample OWC_Aug_M2_C1_D5_FD_207648 | JGI IMG/M metagenome (GOLD analysis project Ga0316628, IMG submission 207648) | Wetland soil microbial communities from Old Woman Creek delta, Ohio, United States - OWC_Aug_M2_C1_D5_C | ecosystem: Environmental > Terrestrial > Soil > Wetlands | place: USA: Ohio... | reverse complement strand
CCGCTCGCTGCGCGGCAACGCCGTGCTCCGCTGGGAGTACCGGCCGGGCTCCACGCTGTTCCTGGTGTGGACCACGGCCTGCTCGGCGTACGGATCGAGTCCGCGGTTCGACGCGGTCGGCGACTTCAGGAGTCTCTGTCAGGGGCGGTCGGACAACGTGGTGGCTGTGAAGATGAACTACTGGTTGAGCCTGTAGCCGTCAGCCGTCAGAGGGCGCCATCCGCCGGGTAGCGGGTGGCGCCTTCGGCTTCCGGGGGAAGCGCGCGCAGCGCGCCCGGCCTTGACCGCGCGACGACCTGGACCTAGGATGTGCTATAAACATAGCACAGCGGGGCCGGGGGCATGGCGAAGCGACGACCTCCTTTGAGTCGCAGGCAGCGAGAGGTGCTGGACATGCTCTACCGTCTCGGCGAGGGCACGGTGGCGGACGTCATGGAGGGGCTGGCCGACCCGCCCACCTACTCGACGGTGCGAGCGTTGCTGCGAACGCTGGAGAACAAGGGACACGTCCAGCACCGGGCGGATGGCCCTCGCTATGTCTACGCCCCCCTGGTGGACCGGGAGCAGGCGCGGCGCGCGGCGGTGCGACACGTGGTCAGGACGTTCTTCGGCGGCTCGGCCGAGCGGCTGCTGCTGACCCTGGCCCGCCGACCCGACCTGGAGATGACGCGGCAGCAGGTGGACGAACTCACCACCGCCATCGGCCGCGCCCGGAAGGCAGGGCAGTAGGAGTGAGCGCCGCGGCGCTGGGCGGCTGGGAGGGCGGCACGGTCTGGAGCGTGGGGATCGGACTCAAGGGGGTGGCGGTGCTCCTGGTCGTGCTCGTGCTCGCGCGGGTCGTGTCGCGACGTTCCTCGGCGGGCCTGCGTCACCTCCTGTGGACCAGTGGCATCGCGGCCGTTCTGCTGTTGCCGCTGGTCTCGCTGGCCCTGCCCTGGCGTCTGCCGGTCGCCGCGCTGCGCCAGTGGAGTGCGCCGCTGCCGGCGGCGCCGCCCGCCGGCCCCGCGCTGGCGGCAGGCACCGCCGCCGCCCCTGCCGAAGGCGCCGGCGCGCCCATGTCGAGCGGGTCCTACGCCGGCAACGGATTCCATCCGGGCGGCAGATGGGTGCCGTGGCTGCTCGCCGTCTGGGCGTCCGGCACCGCGAGCCTCCTGGCCCTTCTCGGCCTCGGAGCGCTGTCGCTGCGCCGCCTCGTGCGCACCGCGAGCCCGCTCGACTCCGCGGACTGGACCCGCCCCCTCGTGGAGACCGCCGACCGCCTGGGGCTGACGCGGCTGCCCCGCATCTCCCGCAGCGACCAGGTCGCGATGCCGATAGTGTGCGGCCTGCTCGCCCCGGCGCTCGTCATGCCGGACTCGGCGATCGAGTGGAGCGATTCGCGGCGCCGGGCCGTGCTCGCTCACGAGCTGGCCCACCTGCGCCGGCGGGACCTGGCGTCCAACATGGCCTGCCACCTGGCGTGCGCGCTCTACTGGTTCAACCCGCTCGCCTGGATCGCCGCGCAGCGGGTACGGGTCGAGGGAGAGCGGGCGAGCGACGACCTGGCGCTGCGCGCGGGCGCCCGGCCGTCGGAGTATGCCGACCACCTGCTCCAGATCGTGCGCGGCGCGCTGCACGCCCGCGCGCCCACGGCTTCGATCCCGATGGCGCAGCCCCGTGAGTTCGAGGGCCGGATGCTCGCGATCCTCGACAAGTTCGCGCGGCGCGATCAGCCCTCGCGGCGGCAGGCTCTCGCCGTGGCCGCGCTCGCCGCGGTCCTGCTGGTGCCGCTCGCCGCGGTGGTACCGGCGCCGGCTGCGCCCTCGGACGCGACGCCCGCCACGGCGGCGGACACCGAGCCGGCCAGTGAGTCAATGCTGTCCGCCCTGTTGGCCGGGCTCGAAGCGCGCCACGCGGGCGACCGCGCCCGCGCCGCCAGGGCGCTCGGAGCCATCGGAGCGCGCTCCGCAGTGCCCGCCCTCGGCGCACGGCTGACCGGGGACCGGGACACCGAGGTACGCGGCGTGTCGGCCAGGGCGATCGCGCAGATCGGCAGTCCGGAAGGGACCCGGTACCTGAGCGTGGCGGCCCTGAGCGACCCCTCGCTCGAGGTGCGAGGCATGGCGCTCTGGGGCCTTGGCCACATCGCCGATCCGGCGGCGGTCCCGGCGCTCGTGGCCGAGTTGGGCGATACCATCGGCGAGTTCCGCGCGCTCGCGGCCTGGGCGCTCGGCGGCGTCCGTCCGCCGACCGCACCCCCTGCGCTTGTCGCGGCTCTGGCCGACCCGGACCCCTGGGTCGCCGAGTGGGCGGCGTGGGCGGCGGGACGGATCCGTGACCCTGCCGCCGTGCCGGGCCTCGCCGCCCTCGTCCGCGAGGGCGATCCGACGGGCAAGTCCGCTTTCGAGGCGCTCTGGTCCCTCGTGCAGATCGGCGGCGACACCGTCCGGCAGCCCCTCACCGAAGCCCTGCGCAGCGGCGTCTTCGAAACCGGCGTCTTCGACCCGATCCTGCGCGACGCGATCACCGCCGTGCTCGCCGGACGGAGCATCGAGGCCCGCGAGCGTCCCTGGCCCCGGCGCTCCCCGTTCTAGGGAGGCACCGGCCGCGCGGGACGGCCCCGCTCTCCCAAGGAGCGCGGCCGCCCGACCCCACCCCCTCCGTCCCCGTCCGCGAAACTCCCCGCCTCCGCCGTCCGTAGTGCTATAAACGTAGCAGTGTGCTAGATTCGTAGCAGAGGCCGCGGCACTGGAGAGATCCCCGGCGCGGACGCGCGGCCTCGGGCCCGGGACCCGTCCGCGCGACGCGGCGAGTCGCCGCGGCCTTGCCCCGGTCCACGCAGTCGGTCCCCACTCCCGGAGGTCCACCGTGCGACTCGCGCTCCGTGCCGTCTCCCTCCCGAGTCTTGCCGTCGCGCTGTGCGCCGGCTGCGGGAACCCCAGCGGGCCGGGGAGCGCCCGGGACGTCATCACGGTCCAGAACGTCTCCCGGCTCCGGCGGATCGCCTCGCTGAGCATGCCCGCCTCCGCCATCGGCTTCGTCGCCTTCTCCCCGGACGACAGCCTGCTCCTCACCAAGGACCGGACCGGCGAAGTACTCGCGTGGGAAACATCGGACTGGAGCCGGAGCACGCTCCAGCCTCCGTTCTACACGCCGCAGCAGGCGGATTCCGCTCTGGTGCCCTTCTATCCCACGATTGCGCTCGGGCCCGACGGCCGGGTGATGGCGACCGTGACCAGCGCCAGGGGAGACGTCAGCGTGCGCGAGGTGGGCGGGGCCGAGCTGAGCACCTTCGCCTACGGATCGCAGATCTACGCCGTGGCGATCAGCCCCGACGGCCGGCTTGTGGCGGTGGGAGGCCTGAACGGCGACGTCGTCGTCCGCGAGCTCGCGACCGGCGCGCCGGTGGCCGACCTGGTGTGCGACCGCCAGTTCGTCTCGGTGCTGGTCTTTTCGCCCGACGGGCGCACGCTGGTGGCCGGGTACGAGCGGCCCGGGAACCTGATGAAGGCCTGGAGCACGTCCACCTGGCAGGAGACGGCCACGTTCAGCGTGATGGCCGAGCGCGTCGACTTCCACGACGCCGCGTTCACGCCCGACGGCGGGCACCTCGTCATCGCCCGCGTCGGCCTCACCGAGCCGAACGTAATCGAGGTGCTGGACGCGAGCACGTACCAGGTGGTCCGCAGGATCAGCAGCCAGGTGAGCGCCTACCAGCTCGCGTTCTCACCCGACGGCTCGCTGCTCGCCTCTTCCTGGGGCAGCGTGGAGCTGTGGCAGGGTGCGACCTCCGCCTCGGCGCGGAGCATCAGCTCGGGCGGTGCGGAGACGCTCAGCGTGGCTTTCTCGCCGGACGGAACGTTGCTCGCGTTCGGCGTCGGCGGCGTCGGCGTGCAGGTCTGGGCCGTGGCGCGCTAGCCGGCCTCAGTGGATCGGCGGCGGGGACCCGCCGTCAGGGAACGTTCGGCGTCACACACTCTGCGTGGAGGGCTTCTCATGTCTCTCCCGAGGAAACGTCCAATGACCCCCGGCGTGGCCCTCCTCTATGTCGGCCTGAGCCTCGCCTGTCACGGGAGCCCGCTCGACGGCACCGACGAGCCGTCGGGTCGCCTCACGACAGCCGACCTCACCATCTCCAATGTCGCGGTCGGCGAGGCCGACCCCGGCGGTCACTTCCGGATGGTCACCTTCGACATCCGATGGAGCCACAGCTGGCGCACGAGCAGCCCGCCGGCCAACTGGGACGCCGCCTGGGTCTTTCTGAAGTACCGGGTCGGGAGCGGCGATTGGCGCCACGCGACGCTTTCCACCGTGCCCGCTCAGCACGGGGCCCCGACGGGATCCACCCTTTCGCCGGCTCCGGACGGCAAGGGGATCTTCCTCTACCGCAGCGAAGACGGGTCCGGGGCGTTCGGGGCCAGCGGCGTCTCCCTGCGGTGGAACCACGGCAGCGATCAGGTGCCCGACGGGGCCGCCGTGACGGTCAGGGTCCTCGGCCTCGAGATGGTCTTCATCCCGGAGGGCGGCTTCCTCGCGGGCGACCAGGGCGCGAGCTACGCCTCCCTCACCCGCGGCTCCGCCGACAACCGGCCCTGGCCCATCTCCAGCGAGAACGCCGTCGAGGTGACCGGCGCGGAGTCCGACGGGTTCTACTACCGATCCTCGAAGGACTGGGAAACCACCGTGTGGAACGCGGCGGAAGACACCACTGGCACGTCCTCCACTCTCCCGGCCGAGTTCCCCAAGGGACACCGGGCCATCTACGCCATGAAGTACGAGACCACGGAGCGGGAGTACGTCGAGTTCCTGAACACCCTCACCGCCGCGCAGGCCGCCAACCGCTATGACCGCGCCAACAACGGCCGGTACGGCTACTCGATCACGGAGAGCGGCGGGGTCTACTCCACCGGGCACCCGCAGCGAGCCTGCGGCTTCCTAAGCCCCGCCGACGGCTTCGCCTTCGCCGACTGGGCGGGTCTGCGGCCGATGAGCGAGCTGGAGTTCGAGAAGGTCTCGCGGGGCAGCGGCAGCCCCGCAATCCCGGGCGAGTTCGCCTGGGGCACGACCTACGTCAGGAACGCCCGGTCCGTCACCGGCAGCGAGAGCGACCGGAGCCGCGTCACGACCTCCGGTGCCAACAGCCTCTACACGGAGCAGGGGTACCAGCCCCAGTTCCCCTTGAACGCCGGGATCTTCTTCGAGGTGGGGAAGACGAGGGAGCGGTCCGGGGCCACCTACTACGGCGTCCTGGACATGAGCGGCAACCTCAACGAGACGTGCGTAACCATCGGCAACGCCTTCGGCAGGAGCTTCACCTCCAGGAACGGCGACGGGCGCTTGGCCGTCGACGGCTTCACCGACGAGGCCGGATGGCCCCTGCGCGATGGCAGAGGCGCCGGCTTCCGCGGCGGCACGCTCGCCGAGGACCAGGAGGCCTTGCGGCTCTCCGACCGTCAGGAAGCCGCCGTCCAGATCGACTGGTCGCACCGGCACATCCCCTGGGGCTTCCGGGGCGTGAGGACGATCCCGTGAACGGCCCATCGCCACGCGAATCGAAGTGTGAACGACCGAACGAGGAGGCCCTCTCATGATGCCGCTGGCACGAACGTGCACGAGGTGGTCGCTCGTCACGCTTACCGCGATCATCGCGTGTCGAACCTCCACGGGGGATCCGGGGACGGCGCTCTTCGTGGACACCGGCCAGCGGCTCGGCAGTGAGGCGAGCTGGGGCGTGGCGCTGGGGGACGTGGACCGCGACGGGGACCTCGACGCGGTCGTGGCGAACTTCGATGCCGGCGCCGTCGTGTGGCTGAACGACGGAACTGGACGCTTCAGCGACTCGGGACGGCGGCTCGGCACCGGGCTCTACGAGTCGGTCGCGCTCGCGGATCTCGACGGTGACGGGGCGCTCGACGTCCTGCTCGGTTCTTGGGACCTCCCTGTGGCGGTGTGGTGGAACAGCGGAGCAGGGAGCTTCACGCAGGGCACCCTGCCGTCTGCCGCCGGACCGTGCCAGGCGCTGGCCGCAGGGGACCTCACCGGCGACGGCCGCCCGGACATCTACGTGGGCACGGCGACGGCGGACGTCGTTCTGCTGAACGGGGGCGACCGGACGTTCACGGACTCCGGCCAGCGACTCGGGGCGCGAGAGACCGGTGGCGTCGCCCTCGGGGACATGGACGGCGATGGCGATCTCGACGTGGTGGCGGCGGGCTGGAACGAGGCGGGTCGCGTCTGGGCCAACGACGGCACCGGCCGGCTTTCCGAGCGCTCCTCGCTCGACGTCGCGAGCCTGCACGTCCACGCGGCGGCCCTCGCGGACGCCGATGGCGACGGCGACCTCGACGCGTTCTTCGCGCTCGCGGGGCGCGTCTGCTGTCGCAACGTCTGGCTCAACGACGGGACCGGCGTACTGGCCGCCGCCGTGCCGTCCGATCTCGGCTCGGACCTCCAGCACGGGATCGCGGCGGCGGACTTCGATCGCGACGGCGTCGCCGACATCGTCCAGGCGATCGGCGTGGCGGTGACACCGGCTCCGTCCCGTGTCTGGCTCGGCCGCGGCGGGGGTGCCTACGTCGACTCCGGCCTGCGGATCGGGGACGCCTTTGCGGCGGCCGTCGCTGCCGGTGACCTCGATGGCGACGGCGACATCGACCTCTTCTTCGCCTGCCTGGCCCTTCCCGCGCAGGGCTGGGACTACCGACCGTCCGCCAACCTGGTCTGGCTCAACACGACGCTCGACTAGCATGAGTCGGGCTGCGCGCCCGCCAATCCGCGGCGCGGCACCGTTGACACGGAGGGGGAGACGTGAACCGAGGAACCCACATCATGAAGCCGGCTCGAGCCTGTCTGCCGTGTCTGCTGATGCTGTCTCCCGCGATCGTGGCGTGTCAGAGCCACCCCGCGGATCCACCGACATCGTACATCCAGGGCGTCGGTGGAGACTACCTCGGGCAGGCACCTCCGGGCGCGGAGTTTCGGCGGTTCGCCTCCGGCATCGTTCCCGCCGACATGTACCACAGCGTGACCGTGTCCCCCGACGGGCAGGAAATCTACTGGGCTGACATCACACGAGGGATCATGGTCACACGGAGAGATGGTGACCGGTGGACGACTCCGGCACTCGTCCCGTTCAGCGGCGGACGTTATGGGGCCTACTCCCAGGACGATGCGCCCGTCGTGTCTCCGGACAACAGGAGGCTCCACTTCAACTCCCTGAGGCCCTACGGCTCGGTCACCACTCCCCGCTGGCGCTTCTGGTACTCGGACAGAACGGCCACAGGATGGTCGGCGCCGCAGCCGATGCCCGACGTGATCAACTCGACGGGCGGAATCCACTGGCAGGCTTCGGTCGCGAGTTCCGGCACGTTCTACTTTGGCGCGGTTTCGGAGTCTGCCGCCGGAGTCAGGACGTCGATACTCAGCTCCCGGTTCGTGAATGGCGGGTACACGGCGCCGGAGCCCCTCAGCGTCGTCAACGGTGTGGGCAACGTGCTCGGCCCGTTCATCGCACCGGACGAGTCGTACATCATCTTCAACAGGGAAGTCGGCGGCGGCGAGACCATCAGCACCTACATCAGCTTCAAGGGGGCCGACGGCCAGTGGCTCGCCCCGCAGTTGCTGCCCCAGTTCCCCGCCCGGGAGAGCGCGTTCGTAACGCGCGACGGCAGGTACGTCTTCAACAAGGGCTACTGGGCTTCCGCGCAGATCATTGAAGACCTGAGGCCAAGGGGAAGAGGGCTGGAGAGATGAGCCGGATCCCTATCCTCGGCGGGCGACCCGGCACCGGTCGGGCCCGGACCGCGTCCCGACCGCCAGTGCGGGCAGTGGCCTTCCAGCGGCGCACTCGGATCGTGTCCGGCTCATGCTGGCGGCTCCTTCCTCGAAGACGTCGGCTCCCCGGCCCGGGAGTCCCGCGATCCGGACGCCGCACCGAGCGACAGCACCCCCCGAGTCCGCCTCTTCACGCGGTCACCACCCTCGCACCTCCTCGGCAGGGCCCGGACTTCGGTACTGCTCCACTCCGCCCATACCCATGGACCATGGCGCCGGGCCCGGTATGAGTGCCGGCTTGGCACAGTCGATCCCGCCCCTCCGGCACGACCATCGTGAGGGGAATCAGCTGGCCCAATCACAAGGAGGACGCCGTGCCGGTCTCGTGCCGCTTCTTCACCGCACTCCAGACCCGAGTCACTGCGTGCGTCATCGGCTGGCTGGCGCCATGGGTCCTCCTGACGGGAGCGGGACACGCGTGGGCCGGACCCACCGCGGTGTTGCCACGCTCCGGCGCCGGCACCGCGTCATCTCCGCAGGACACGTCTCAGACCGCGGCGACACGGGTCGATTCCGTCCTGCGCCGGGTGGTCCGCGCCAACGAGCCGGGGATCGCCGCGGTGGTGGTCTCACGGGGCCGCACCGTCTTTCGTGGCGCGGTGGGCATGGCGGATCTCACGCGCGGGGTGCCGATGCAGGCGAATCACCGCTTCGCCGTCGGCTCGGTGACCAAGTCACTGACCGCCGCGGCATTCCTCACGCTGGTCGAGGAAGGGCGTATCGCGCTCGATACGCCGCTCTCCACCTACCTCCCGGACTACCCGAGCGGCGGCCGTCTGACCGCGAGACAACTGCTCTCCCATACCTCCGGGATCCCTGACCTGCTCGAGATGGCCCCGTACATGACGCGCATCCGCGACGAGGTGACGCTCCAGGATCTCGTCGGCTTCTTCCGCGACGAGCCGCTCGCCTCGGAGCCGGGGACGCGGTGGGCGTACAGCAACTCCGGCTACTACGTGCTTGAGCTGCTGATCGAGCGGGTCACCGGTCTCTCCTGGGAGGAGTTCCTGACACAGCGGGTACTGGCGCCGTCCGGCATGGTCAACACGATCTTCGCCCGCGACCGCGGGGGCGTGCCGGACCTCGCGCACGGATACCGGAAGGTTGGTGCCGCGTGGGAGAACCCCCTCGAAATGAGTTACTCCCACCTTCGGGCCGCTGGAGGGCTGATCACCGATCTCGACGACCTCGTGCGGTTCCAGGCTGCGCTGTTCGGGGGCCGCCTGCTGGCGCGCGGCACCGTGGACCGGATGCTGGAGCCCACGGCTCTACGGGACGGGACGACGGCCGCCTTCGGTCTCGGGTGGTTCCTGGGCGACCTGGCCGGCCGCCGGACTGCGTACCACGGAGGATACATCTTCGGCTACGTGGCCCACATGCTCTACCTGCCGAGCGACTCCCTCTTCGTGGCGTTGCTCTCGAACCGCGAGGACCGTCTGGCGAACCCCGGCATGCAACGGCTGGCGGAGGCCATCGCGCTCGCGGCGCTCGGCCCGCCGCCTGAGGCGCGCCCGCGCCAGGCGGTGGCCCTGCCGCTCGAGAGCCTGCGGCGCCTTGCCGGGGAGTATCGCATTGCCGGGGGGGGACCGGGTGCGGGCACGACGCGCGCGGTGGTACTCGAGGATGGAAGTCTCTTCTACGATCAGGGCCAGGGTCGGCGGACGCGGATGCTGGCCGAGTCCGACACCTTGTTCTTCTTCCAGGGAGCGGTTTCACTCGTCACGTTCGCAGTGGCGCCCGACGGATCCGTCACCGGGATGGTCCTGCATCAGGGCGGCATCGGGGGCCGGCGCATCGTGTTCGCGCGCGTCCGGTAACCCACGCGAGGATGCCGCAGCGGAACAAGGCGCGGACGTCGTCCTCCACCCGGCGCGATACACCGTTGCCGTCGGGGTCAGCCCGGTACGCTACGCCACGGGGGCGCGTGGGTGCCCACCAGTGGCCAACTGGCGTCCCCATCTCCATCTCCTCGTCACCGACGGCGGCTTCCGGCCCGATGGCACCTTCGTGCGCTGGCACTCCGGTGCGAACATCGGCCGGCAGCAGCTCGGCGGTCGCAACTACGGCTGGCACATCGAAGCCGAGTGGCAGCCCAACCCGCAAGTGCTGCTCACCGTCGGCCCGGACTTCTACGCCAACCGGGCGCCCCTGCAGTACGTCACCTCGCGGGCCGACACCTCCGCGGCCGCGACGTTCGGCCGGCGCTACCTCTTCGCCGAGATCGACCAGCGGACGCTGGACCTCACGACGCGGCTCAATGTGACGCTCACGCCGACGCTGTCGCTCCAGCTCTACACCCAGCCCTTCGTCGGCACGGGCGAGTACCTGACGTCCAAGGAGCTCGCCCGCCCGCGGCCCGCCGTCACGATCGGCAACCCCAACTTCAGCTCGCGCGCGCTGCGCGGCAACGCGGTCGTGCGGTGGGAGTACCGGCCGGGCTCGACGCTCTACTTCGTCTGGACGACCGCCTGCTCGGCGTTCTCGAGCGACGCCGCCTACGACGGCATCGGCGACGTGGGCCGGCTCTGTCAGGGTCGCTCGGACAACGTGTTCGCGGTGAAGGTGAACTATTGGATGAGCCTGCAGCCGGGAGCCGGGAGAGAGCCGGGGGCCAGCGCTTCCGGCTCTCGGCCGAGAGCCTACGTATAGACAGTCTTCTGGTCGACCTGCGAAGACCGTGCGGCCACCGCACAGGGGGCGAATGTGATGACGGCACTTCTGGTTGTAGCGGCTATCCTTGTCCAGCAGCAGCCGTCGGCGTCCGGGAGAATGGCCGGTCCGACGCCATCGGCCGCGGCGCTGGCCGCCGACACCGGAGTCCTGCGACACGCCAACGGGCGGGTGCCGCCCGTCATGGCCGCGATCCGTGCTACTGCGGGCGCGCCGCGGCTTGACGGCCGGCTGGACGACGCGCTCTGGGCCCTGGCGCAATCGGTCACCGAGTTCACCCAGCGCTCGCCGCACGACGGGCAACCCGCCACGGAGCGCACCGAGGTCCGCATCGCATACGACGACGCGGCGGTCTACGTCGGCGCCAGGATGTACGATTCGCAGCCCGCGGGCATCGCCGCCCAGCTCAGCCGGCGCGACAACATCGTCCAGTCGGATGCGTTCGGTGTGGAGTTTGACTCCTACCACGACCACCAGACCAGCTTCCAGTTCTGGGCGAACCCCGTGGGAGTCAAGCTGGACGCCGTAGGATCCACCGACATCGGCCAGGGCGACGACGCTTGGGACCCCGTGTGGGAGGTGGCGACGGCGCGCGATTCGCTGGGCTGGACGGCGGAGATGAGGATCCCCCTCTCCCAGCTTCGCTTCACCGACGCCCCGGTGCAGGTCTGGGGGGTCACTTTCTGGAGGTACGTCCATCGCAAGGGCGAGACCTCGATGTGGGCCT
>Ga0316628_100004229_pt1 | contig 11213 bp, 7 predicted proteins | sample OWC_Aug_M2_C1_D5_FD_207648 | JGI IMG/M metagenome (GOLD analysis project Ga0316628, IMG submission 207648) | Wetland soil microbial communities from Old Woman Creek delta, Ohio, United States - OWC_Aug_M2_C1_D5_C | ecosystem: Environmental > Terrestrial > Soil > Wetlands | place: USA: Ohio... | reverse complement strand
CCGAATCTCGGCCGCGCCCGGCAGGAAGCAAAGCACATCGCCTTCGTCGGCGCGCAATGCGCCGCCGATGACCTGCGCCGTCTGTTGTTCGATCGTCGTCTCGGCGCGGCGCGGGACATAGCGGGTGCGCACGTCGAAACTGCGGCCGCTCGCGGTGACGATCGGCGCCCCACCGAGCAGGCGCGCGAGCGGTTCCAGATCGAGCGTCGCCGACATGACGGCGAGGCGCAGATCGTCGCGCAGGGTCTCCTGGCTCTCGACCGCAAGCGCGAGCCCCAAGTCCGCGTTGATGCTGCGCTCGTGGAATTCGTCGAACAGCACGCAGCCGTAATCCGCGAGCGACGCATCCTCCTGCAGCATGCGCGTGAGGATCCCCTCGGTGACGACCTCGATCCGCGTCTCGCGCCCGATTCGCGTATCCAGCCGCGTGCGGTAGCCTGCGCGCCCGCCGACCGGTTCGCCGAGCAACTGCGCGATGCGGGTCGCGATCGCGCGTGCCGCGAGGCGCCTCGGCTCCAACATGATGATCTTGCGCCCGGCGAGCCAATCCGCATCGAGCAGCGCGAGCGGCACGATCGTGCTCTTGCCGGCTCCGGGCGGCGCTTGCAGCAGGACCCGGCGGCCGCTCGCGAGCGCTGCCGCGAGCGACGGCAAGGCCTCGCTGATCGGCAGTTGCGGCAGCGGGCGGCTCGACGAGGCGGACGGGCGCGCGGGCATGAGGTTCCGGGTCACGGACCATACTTTACCGTGAAGGCGCGCCCTTGCGCCGCCGCACGGCGAGCTTTTGGGCTCCTCGGCCAGGAACTTGCTAGACTAGCGCCGTCGGGCCTGTAGCTCAGTTGGTTAGAGCAGGGGACTCATCAATAATGGTGCCTTCGCATCGCAAGGTGCGAAGTGGACGGGATGAATTCAGGGAAACCTTAACAGGTTCGGCTGATGGCGACCCTGAGCCAAGCCGGCGGTGCACCGCCGGAAGGTGCAGAGACTACCTGAGCGCTTCAAGTCGCGCTTAATGACAGGCTAGAGCGTCCCGCACCCCACCGGGGTGAAGAGATAGTCCACTCCCACCGGAAACGGCGGGGTCGAGTGAATCCCTTGGTCGTCGGTTCGAGTCCGACCGGGCCCACCATCGAAGTTTCGCCGCCACGTCAGCCCACGAATGCGGGAGGTATTCGACATGTTTGGATGCGCATCGATCGTCCGCGTCGTTGTCGGTCTGCTCGCCGCGGCGCCGTTCGCGTGGGCGGCCTCGGCACCCGCGGCGCGGGCCGACATACCGAAGTCGGCGCTCGACGCGACCGCCGCGCCGACGACGATGGCCAGGCTCGCGCACGCCCTGCCGGCGACCGCCCGGCACGCGATGGTCGTCTCCTCGCAGCATCTCGCGACCGAGGTCGGCGTCGACATCCTGAAAGAGGGCGGCAATGCCGTGGACGCCGCGGTGGCCGTCGGCTACGCGCTCAGCGTCGTTGATCCTTGCTGCGGCAACGTCGGCGGCGGCGGGTTCATGCTGCTGCACCTCGCCGGCGGCAAGACCGTGTTCCTGGACTTTCGCGAGAAGGCGCCGTTGCAGGCGAGCGCGGGAATGTATCTGGATGCGGCGGGCAACGTGATCCCGGGCAGGAGCACCCATACGTATCTCGGCGTCGGCGTGCCGGGCACGGTCATGGGCCTCGACGCGGCGCTGCGAAAGTACGGCACGATGCCGCTCACGCGGGTCATCGAGCCCGCGATCAAGCTCGCGCGCGACGGCTACGTGCTCGAGCAGGGCGACGTCAACGTGCTGAATCAACGGGCGGACGATTTCCGCAAATACCCGAACGTCGCGGCGATCTTCCTCAAGAACGGCGAGCCCTACGGGGTGGGTGACCGCCTCGTCCAGACGCAGCTCGCGCACACGCTCGAGCTCGTCGAGAAGGGCGGCACCGATGCGTTCTACCGCGGTGAGATCGCGCGCAAGGTGGTCGCGGCGAGCGAGGCGCAGGGCGGCATCCTGTCGATGCGGGATTTCGCCGACTATTCGGTCGAATGGGACAAGCCGGTGCGCTGTGGTTACCGCGGCTACACGTTCGTTTCCGACCCGCCGCCGAGTTCCGCCGGGACGACGATCTGCCAGATCCTGGCGATACTGAAGCCGTATCCGCTCGCGAAATGGGGCTACGGCTCGACGCAGAGCCTGCATTACCTGATCGAGGCCGAACGGCGCGCATTCGCGGATCGCAACAGCTATCTCGGCGATCCGCAGTTCGTCCACAACGCGGTCGGCCGGTTGCTGTCGCCGGCGCACATCGCCAAGATGCGCGCGACGATCGAGCCGGACCGGGCCACGCCCTCGTCGGCGATCAAGGGCAACTTGGGATCGGTCGAGGGCACGAACACGACGAGCTATTCGGTCGTGGACGCGCACGGCAACGCGGTCGCCGTGACCTATACGATCAATTACCTGTTCGGCATAGGACAGATTGCCGGCGATACCGGCTTCTTCCTCAACAACGAGATGGACGACTTCACGTCGAAACCCGGCGTTCCCAATTCCTTCGGCTTGATCCAGGGCGAAAGCAATTCGATCCAGCCCGGCAAGCGCCCCTTGAGCTCGATGGCGCCTTCGATCGTGCTGCGTGGACGCAAGCTGTTCATGGTCACCGGCAGCCCCGGCGGCTCGACGATCATATCGACGACGATGGAGAGTTTTCTCAACGTCGCCGCGTTCGGCATGAACGTCAAGCAGGCGGTCGATGCGCCGCGCGTGCACCAGCAGTGGTATCCGGATCTGGTTTTCGTGGAACCGGGCTTGCTCAGCCCTGAAGTGCAGCGGGAGCTCGAGGCGATGGGATATCAGTTCAAGGTGATCCCGTCCTGGGGCGCCGACGAGGCGATCCTCGTCAACCCGAAGACGCATTTGATCGAGGGCGCGAACGATCGGCGCCGCCCCGCCGGCCTCGCCCTGGGCTATTGATGCGCGGCCCGGCTGACCGTTGGGGGCATCCGCGGGGCCTGTGGATGCTGCTCGGCGTCACCGTCGGCCTGAACTTCGCGTTCTACGGCTTCCGCTCGTTCGTCGCGCCGTATCTCGCGACGACGTTTTTCGCGAATCAAGCCGCCGGCGCGGCGATGCGCGATGCGAGCGTGTTGACCGCGGGCGTCGGCGCGCTGCTTTACGGCACGCACGTGCTCGGCGGCTGGATCGCGGACAACGTACTTGGCGAGGTGCGCGCGCTGCGCACGGCGCTTTGGCTGGAGTCTCTCGCCCTCGCGATGATGGCGTGGCCGGCGCGTCCGGTGTTCGTGCTCGCGCTCGCGCTCTACATACTCGGCGCCGGCCTCAGCATTCCGCTCACGGTGCTGATCGGCCGCAATTACGGCGCGGACGATCCGCGCCGCGACGCCGGCTACACGCTCTTCTATCTCGCGATCAACCTGGGCGGATTCATCGCGCCGTTCGTCTGCGCCGATTGGATAGGCCGCCGGTTCGGCTACCGCTACGGCTTTCTCGCCGCGGCGGCCGGCGTCGCGGCGAGCGCGCTTCTGTTCGAATTGCGCTCCAAGCCGCTCGAAGCGCGTCAGCCGCCGCCGCAGTACGGCGGCCCGCGAGCGCTATCGACGGTGCTGTTCGGCATCGCGGTGTTGGCGTATCCGACGATGCTGCTGCTGCTGCATCCGCGGCTCCTTGGCGCGGCGGTGAACGTGCTGCTCGGCTTGCTGATCGCCTACTTCGCCGTCAGCGCCGTGCGGCGCGGCAGCCGCGTGCAGACCGAGCGCTACATCGCGATGTTCCTGCTGTTCGGAGCGAACATCGTTTTCTGGGCGCTGAGCTTCCAGGGCGCGACCTCGCTGAACTTCTTCGCGCGCGATTACGTCGATGCGCCGTTCGATTTCAGCGTGTTCCAGTCGTTCAACCCGCTGTTCATCCTCGTGCTCGCGCCGGCGATGGCGGCGCTATGGCCCTTTCTGAACCGACGCGGGCGTGATCCGTCGACGCCGCGCAAGTTCGGCATCGGTCTTTCGCTGGTCGCGCTCAGTTACGGCGTGTTTCCGTATGCGATCCACCATGCCGCCGGCGCGGACGGCCACGTGTCCTGGCTCGTGCTCGCGCTTTGCTACCTGTTGCAGACGATCGGCGAACTCGCGCTATCGCCGATCGGCTACGCGATGGTCACGCGCCTCGCGGCGCCGGAGGAGTCGTCGCTCGCGATGGGCGGCTGGTTCTTCGGCATCGCGATGGCCTATCAGCTCTCCGGCGAGATCGCGGCGCTGACCACGACCGGCGCCGCGGCGGGAATCGCGGGCTACGCTCACGTCTACGGCCTGCTGTGTCTGTGGGGCCTCGCCGCGGCCGCCGTGTTTCTGCTCGGCGCGCCGCTGATCACGCGGCTGATGCACGGAGCGCGTTGAGCGCCGGCGGGCGCGTCAACCGGCCGGTGCGTCTGCCGGCTTGGCGCCGGGACAGGCGGGCTCCGTGCCGGGCGTCGTCGGATCGACATGCGTACTGGGCTTGATCGCCTGTTCCGGCGTGACCCACAGGCGACCCTCCTTGGCGCAGCGCTCGCCGTAATCGAACAGCTTGCGCATGAAGCCCGGACTGAAATCGACGACGCTCGCGTCCGGAAAGTCGGCGGGAATGTCGGTCAGCTTGAACCGCATGCCCAGCCTTCCCGCGAGGCCGGTCGCGGTGAGGATCGCGTCGCGCGTCTTGTAGTTCGATGAGGCAGTGAAGCTGCGCGCGAGCACGGCGACCGTGCTGAGCGGCGTCGTCAGCGGCGCACTCGCCAATTGGCCGTTCACGATCATCAGCAGATCGCTTCCCAGCAGCGGCGGGAGTTCCTGCGGCCGCAAGCCTGCGACCCACGGGAATGTGAACGCGGATGTCGTCACGCTGCCGTCGACGTGCAACTCGTCGTACTCGCGGCCGTCGTCGCGGACGTGGATCAAGATCGGCGGGAAGACGCCGGGCACGCTCGCCGACGCGACCAGCACGTCGCGGAACAGCGCGCGCGCGGTCTCGCCGCCGCGCTCGGCGATCGCGCCCATGTCCCAGAGGACCGTCTCTTCCGTGTCGAGATTCGTCGTGGCGACGATCAAGCGGCGGCCCTTTGCCGCCTCGCGCGCGACCGCCTCGACCATGGCCGGCGTGACGTAGCGATCGACCATGTCGAACAGGGGGTCGCGCCGCTTGTCTCCGAGCGGAAACACGAGGCGGGTCATGAAATGCCAGGCGGGCGAGCGATTTATCAGATAGCTATGGTCGGTCGTGAACGCGGCCTCGAGTTCCGGGTCCCAGCGCGGTCCCAAGAATGCGAACGGCGCGATCAGCGCACCCGCGCTGACGCCGGTCACGAGCTCGAATCGCGGCCTCGCGTGCGCACGCGTGAGGCCGACGAGCACGCCGGCGCCGAACGCGCCCTCCGAACCGCCGCCGGACAGCGCGAGGATGCTGACCTTGCCGCGGGCCGCGGCGTCGCGGATCCCCGAATAAAATGCCGGTGCGCGCAATGCCCAGCCGCCGAGGTCGGTCGTGACCAGGCGCACGTCCGCGGGAAAACCGTCCGGTTTCGCGTCGTTGATCGTCGCCGGCGGCGCTGCCCGGCGCATCGTCGCCGTGCAGCCGCCGACCAAGATCAGGCATACCAAGCAGAATTCCTTGCCACGCATCGCAGGGCCCCCGCGGTCAACCGATCGCCGGCCGCTTCGTCGTCGTCATCGATGGGCGCGCGTTTCGCCCGAGCTTCATGCGATCATAAATCGGAAGGAGTGCAATGCCATGAAAAAATGGCGCCAAGCGCTGTTGGCGAGGATATGTCCGGTCTGCGGCGCCGCCGCCGCCCGAGTAGGCAGGGTCACTCGGAGCGCTGGTCGCCCCGGCGAATTTCGCGCGGGAAAGCCGTATGATCCCGCCGGAAGCGGATTGGAGGCATGACGATGACGGGACTTGGATTCCTCGCGGTCGGCGTCGGCGCGGCCGTGGGTGCGTGGCTGCGCTGGTGGCTCGGGCTGAGCCTGAATCCTTTTTTCGAGGCGATTCCGCTCGGCACCCTGGCCGCGAACCTGATCGGCGCCTACGTGATCGGCGCGGCGATCGCGCTGTTCGCGCAAGCCGCGTCGATTTCGCCGGAGTGGCGCCTGCTGATCGTCACGGGATTCTGCGGCGGGTTGACGACTTTCTCGACGTTCTCGGCCGAAATCACGACGGACTTCCAGCAGGGGCGCTTCGCCGTCATGGCCGGCTCCGTCGCCATGCATGTATGCGGTTCCCTCGCGATGACCCTGCTCGGCATGGCATCGTTTCGCTGGTTGGCCGCGCGCTGATCTCGAGGAGTATTCACGATGAACGGGTACCAGATCGCCTTCTTCACGCAACAGGACCGGCGCCACGAAGGCAAGCCGATAGGCGAGTGGCTCATCCACTTGGCGAGGCAAATGGGTTTGCGCGGCGCGACGATGATCGCGGCGTCGGAAGGGTTCGGCAAATCCGGCCGCGTTCATGCGGCCCGCTTCTTCGAACTGGCGGACCAGCCGATCGAAGTGCTGATGACCGCGACCGCCGAGCAGACGGACGCCTTGTTTGCCCGGCTCGCGGCCGCCGACTTGCAGCTATTCTACGTGAAGACCGCGGTCGAGTTCGGCGTCGTCGGCGCCGGCGAACCTTAAGATTTCGTCATCGCGCTTCGGGTCCCGGGCGGCCGCATGCGGCGGCCGGGCCTCGGCGCGCCGAACTCTAATCGCCGGCACGACTCCAAACCCCGGAGCAATCCATCACCCCGGGCTTAGAATATCGCCATGACTTCGCGCTTCATGCCTCTGATCCTCGCGCTGCTCGCGCTGCTCGCGCTGCTCGCGGTCGCCGCGGCGCACGCCGGTCCCGCGCCGTTCGACCTGGCCGGCCCGAACCTCCAAGTCGACGTAACCCGCGCCGGCAAGACACTGCCGATTTCCGAGGTGCCGAATCTGGCCGGCGGCGATACGCTGCGGATCAAGGCCGAATTGCCGCGGACGCAGTCCGCGCACTATTTGCTGGTCGTGGCGTTCCTGAACGGCTCGACGAATCCACCGCCGTCCGGCTGGTTCGTGCGCTGCAACACCTGGGCGCGCAAATGCGCGCGCGACGGATTGAACGTCACCGTGCCGCAGGACGCCGAACAGGTCCTCGTGTTTCTCGCGCCGCAGACCGGCGGCGATTTCAACACGCTCGTCGGCGCGGTGCGCGGCAGACCCGGGGCGTTCGTGCGCACGGCGCAGGATCTGAACCAGGCGACCCTGGACCGCTCGCGCCTGACGAAATATCTGTCGACGATTCAATCGCTGAACGACGCCGACCCGACGAAGCTGAAAGGCGTCGCGCCGCTGCTCGCGCGCAGCCTCGCGATCATCGTCAATCCGAAGTGCCTGGACCGCATGCCGGACCTGCAGGCGCCTTGCCTCATGCAAGGCCAGGAATCGCTCATTCTGCAGGATGGACACAGCACGTCGATCGTCGAAGCGCTGACCTCGGGCCCGGCGAGCGATCTCGCGATGCAGGCGAGCTATACCCCGCAACTCAGCTTCGGCTATTACAGTCCGTATATCGCCTCGGTGCTCGACATCGCGCGCATCTTCGACTCCTTCCATACGGCGCAGTACCAATATATTCCGGCGCTCGCCTCGCAACGCGGCGATCGGCTCGCGTTGACGCTGAATACGCCGCCGTCCTTCTACAACCCGAAATCGGTGCTGGTCGCGGCGCTGCCCGCGGTCGAGCGGGTGCAGCTGCCGCCGCTGCACGCGGTCAATCCCCAGGAAATCTACTGCGCGAAGAAGGACACGCTCGTGCTGCCCGTCGAGGGCGCGCCGCTCGTGTTCTCCACGGGCTTTGCGCACGACATGTCGCTCGCGCTCACCGGCGAAGGCGGCAAGGCGATCGACCTGCCGGCGAAGGCCGATGCGGCACGGGGCGGATTCGTCGTCGACACGGCGGCCTTGGGCGCCGCGAACCTCGGCGACAGCGTGCGCGGCGTGCTGCACGGCTCCTGGGGGTTCGACGCGTACGCCGGCCCTGCGTTCAAGCTCGTGAACGCGCGCGCCGACGTCTGGCGGCTCGCGCCCGACGATGCGGGCGCGTTGATCGTCGGACGCGAGAACAGCGTGCATCTGCGCGCCGACAGCGCGAGCTGCATCGACCGCGTGATGCTGAAGGACCCGGACGGCAAGGAGATCAAGGTCGACTGGAAGGCCGGCAAACCCGGCGAGGTCGAAATCAAGCTGCCGCTGCAGAACGTCAAGCCGGGCGCGCTGAGCTTGTTGGTCGGCCAATACGGTGCCGCGAAGCCGCAGGCGGTGCCGCTGCAGGCGTTCGCGGCGGCCGGGCGGTTCGACGGCTTCACGCTCTATGCCGGCGACACGACCGGCTTGCTGAAGGGGAGCCGGCTCGACGAGATCGCGCGCCTCTCGATCAAGGGCGTCGATTTCGTGCCGAAGGACTGGTCTTCCGGCAAAGCGGGCGAGGAATTATCGATGGCGGCGGCGGATCCCGGCGCCGCCGGCGCGCTGCAAGAGTCGAAGAAAGTCGACGCTCGGGTGACGCTCAAGGACGGACGTACGTTCGATCTCGCGACCGCCGTGCTCGCGCCGCGCCCGCGCGTGACCTTGATCGGCAAGAGCGTGCAGTTGTCCGCCGCGGACGCGGCCAGCAATATCGTGCTCACCGGCGCGGATGAATTGCCGCAGGATGCGAAATTGATCTTCTCGGTCCGCGCGGCGTCCCCGCACCGCTTCGACCGCGAAGCGAGCATCGACGTGGCCACGGCCGACGGCTCCGCGGCGACGTCGTTGAACCTCGATGACGGCGGCTTGAAGCTCGAGAACACTCAGGTCGCCGTCGCGACGCTCGACCCGGCGCACGGCCTGGGCCCGTCGGCGTTCGGGCCGCTTCAGTTTCGCGTCACGACGAACGGCGTCACGGGCGACTGGCAACCGCTCGCAGTGCTGGTCCGGCTGCCGACGCTCACGGCTTTGGAATGTCCCGCGACTGCCGCTCTCGCCTGCAAGCTCAGCGGCACGAATTTGTTCCTCGTCGACTCCCTCGACGCGGACCAGGCGTTCCGGCGCCCGGTCACGGTGCCCGACGGCTTTCCGGGCGGCGTACTGCCGGTCCCTCACCCAGGCGCGGGGCCGCTGTACGTCCGCCTGCGCGACGATCCCGCGGTGATCAATCGGGCATCGCTCGCGGCGCGCGAGCTTCCGGCATCACCCGACGAAGCGGCGCTCGCCGAGGCGCGGCATGCCGCGATTCCCGCCGACGATGGGTCCGCCGACGTCGGACCGCCGGCGCCGGCGCGCATCAAGCCGCCGCCGCGGCAAGTACCGCCGGCGGCTCCGGCGAGGCCAGCGGCCACCGTGCCACCGGCGGACCGCGGGGTTTGAGCGTGCGTGATCTGAAAATCGACGGCAAACAGGCGGCGTGGGCCGGCGCGATCGGCCTCATCGCCTATGCCGTCGCGCTGCGGCTGTATTTCGGCGCGCACATCGATCTCATGCCGGAGGAAACCTATTATTGGAATTATTCCCGGCATCCGGACATCGGCTATCTCGATCACCCGCCGATGGTCGCGTGGCTGATCCGCTGCGGGACGGCCGTGTTCGGCGGCACGGAATTCGGCGTGCGCATCGGCGCCGCGCTATGCGCGGCGATCGCCGCCGTCTTCGTCTTCCGGCTGACGCGCAACGTGTTCGGCGAGGCGATCGCCGTGCTCGCGCTGATCATGACGCAGGCGCTGCCTTTCTTCTTCTTGTCCGGCATGCTGATGACGCCCGACGCGCCGCTGACCGCCGCGTGGGCCGCTTCCCTGTATTTCCTGGAGCGCGCGCTGATCGCCGGCCGCACGCGGGCATGGTGGTGGGCGGGCTTGTGCCTCGGGCTCGGCATGCTGTCGAAGTACACGATCGGCCTGCTCGGATTGGCGGCGCTCGTGTTCATGCTCACGGATCGGGAGGCGCGGCCTTGGCTGCGCCGGTGGGAGCCTTACGCGGCGGCGCTGCTCGCGTTCGCGATCTTCTCGCCGGTGATCGTGTGGAATGCGGAGCACGATTGGATTTCGTTCGCGTTTCAAACGTCGCGCCGTCTGGCCGGAGCGCCGAGGTTCTCGCTTCACAAGCTGATCGCCGCGTCGCTCGTGCTGATGACGCCGACGATATTCATTGCGGCGATGATCGCGTTGATCCGGCCGCGATACTCGGGCGAAGCGCCGACGGGCGATCCGCGGCGCGCAGCCAAGCTCCTGCGGACGGCGGTCTGGGTGCCGCTCGCCGTGTTCGCCGCCTTCAGCTTGCGGCGCGAGGTGAAATTGGACTGGACCGGTGCGTCGTGGGTGGCGGCGCTGCCGTTGATCGCCGCCGAGATCGTGGGCGCTGCGCGCGCGCGCGGCGCGCGCGCCTGGGTGCGGGCCGCGTGGAAGCCGACGATCGTGGTTATGAGCCTGCTGTACGGGGCGGGGCTTTATTACCTCGCCTATGGCATCCCCGGCTTGGGCTACAGCCGGCAGATGGAACTCCTGCCGGTCGGGTGGCGGGAACTCGGACGGCGGATCGATCACGTCGCCGAGGATTACCGCCGCCGCACCGGCGTCATGCCGCTCGTCGTCGGCATGGACCGCTACGTGACCGCGAGCGAACTGGCGTTCTACGGCCCGGATCAGGCGCGATCGGTCGCCGACACGTCGAGCGCGCACCTGTTCGGCGGCCAGGGCCTGATGTACGAACAGTGGTTTCCGGCAGAGCGGCAGCGCGGCCGCGCGCTGCTGCTCGTTGCGTGGGACAAGAACAGCCTCGAGTCCGATTCGATCCGCGCGGCCGTCGAGGAGTTGGGGCCCGTCGACAGCGGCACCTTGACGCGCGGCGGCCGCCCGATCAGGGATTATTACTATCGCCTCGCGCGCGGCTATCGCGGTCCGGCGCAACCCATCAAGGGCGGGCGCGGTTCCACGTGACGAATTTGGTGATGACGTAATTCCACACGGCGCCGATCACGATTCCCGCGAGCGCGCCGAGAATCCAGGTGCCGTAGGTTCCGTAGACGAATGTCGCGACCGTGACGTTCATGAAGCCGCCGACGCTGCACGCGAGCACGAACATCACCCAGCCGCGCAGCCAGCGCCAGCCGCGCAGGCGCGAATCGCGGTATGTCAGCGCGTTGTTCAGCGCGTAGTTGAACGTCATCGCGCAAAAGGTCGCGATCGCCTGCGCCA
>Ga0316628_100004228_pt1 | contig 11214 bp, 8 predicted proteins | sample OWC_Aug_M2_C1_D5_FD_207648 | JGI IMG/M metagenome (GOLD analysis project Ga0316628, IMG submission 207648) | Wetland soil microbial communities from Old Woman Creek delta, Ohio, United States - OWC_Aug_M2_C1_D5_C | ecosystem: Environmental > Terrestrial > Soil > Wetlands | place: USA: Ohio... | reverse complement strand
GGAAACAAACCGTGCCTCGGCAGAGCTGTCCCCTCTCGCCTACTTTCGCAAGATGACAAAAGGAATCGATTTGTCCGGAATCTTGTTTCCTTTTCATCTGTCTCAACGCTTGGGCCGACCGAGCATCGGCCGGGACCTCATCCAGCCACCACTTTTATTTCGCGAGGTCTGATTGCGAACGCCGTTTCCCGGTCCTCATGCTAACGTCGAAATCACGCTCCACAAAATATCAGTGTGGGGGCTTCATCGTTGTGGCGTTACGCACAGAACTGTGATTCAGATCACATCCTTCCCCGGAAGAACAAAGTAGAAACGAGTCATCGCAGGATGGAGGCAGCAAGTGGGACACATGCTCTGGAGTCGAATGGACCTCAAGAATCCAAGAAGCACAGGGATTCGAACTTGGCGGCATCCGCAAAGAGGCGGCCAGGACTTGACCATTGAGCAACCTTCCGTCCTTCCCTCCGAGGCACCGGCCCGTCAGGGTCGGAAGCACTTCGAGGCCAGTCGCTGCCTCTAATTTTCGAACTGTTGCTTTCAAGAAATCCCGAAGGTCCGCAAGTGTAGTAGCGCAAACTGCAGTCTGAACCATGCATTCTATCGGAGGACACCATGAGTCGAGAGGTTGTAAGGGTCCTCTTGCTGGGCGAATGCGCAAGAGAGGCCTCGCATCTCCTGTGGCACCTGGGGCAGCGTGGGTGCCATTGTTGCTTTGCCGCGTCGGCTGCTGAAGCTGTCGCGCTACTCCATCAATACAAGTTTCACCTGATTCTCGGTACGAGCCCAGTGCACCAGGCTACTCGAATGGTGTCTCTGCTTGGCCGGTCGAAATGCAGTGTTTTTTGTGCTTACCCAGTAGAACAGGGATGCTGGTGGCTACCTCTTATGAATGGCGGCAAGAAATGCTTCGGGGCGCCAGCGCTTCGGCCAAGTGAATTCGCCGGCGTATTGGATCAGAAATTGAAAGAGATCCGTGTCCGCCATTTCACCGCCCCGAAGAGGCTTCAGGAGGCTTCATATGACAATGCCCGCGCGCTTGAAGTCGCATCTTGATCAGGCCAAGATATCTTACTCGCAGAGCTCTCACATCCCTACGTACACCGCACAGGGTGCCGCCTCGATCATGCATGTTCCCGGCAAAGACGTCGCCAAGACAGTCGTTCTGCGCGCCGGAGAGAAAACTCTGTTAGCCGTGCTCCCGGCCTCCTGCCATGTCAATCTGAACAAATTGGCTTCCATCGTGGGCTGTGACGTGCGCTTGGCGACGGAGTCAGAATGCTACGGATTGTTCCCGGACTGCGAGCCGGGCGCGGTGCCGCCATTCGGTGAGCTCTATGACCTGCCCGTGTACCTGGATGAGGCGCTGGCAGACGACCCGGAAATCGTATTCAGCGTGGGCACTCACTCAGATGCTATCCGCATGGGCAATGCCGATTTCGTGCACCTGGCAAAGCCGCAAATCTGCTCTTTCGCGGACGGGAGATCGGGTTCGATTTCATCGGTAATCCCAACAAACTTTACAAGGAGGAGAATTATGAACAATCTAGCAAGGCGTGGAAGTTTTTTTGGAGACCTGTTCGACTTTCGTCGTGAATTCGATGAGATGTTCAACCGTATGCTTAGTGAACAACCTTGGGGAACCGCTCGATCGGCGGTGCCAACTCCTGAGGTGCCTGCGATCGATGCCTGGGTGGATAAGGAGGGCAAGAGCTACCACGTTCGCCTTGCTCTGCCTGGAGTGGATCCACAAAACGTGCAATTGAATGTACAGGGCAATATGCTTTCGATCAGTGCGGAGCGCAAAGAAACCCGCGAGAGCAAAGATGTCAACTATCTGCGTCGCGAGTTCAGTTACGGCACACTGGAACGAACGCTTGAATTGCCTGAGGGAACGGACACTGCAAAGGTCACTGCGGAGTACAACAATGGAGTGTTGGAAATCAGTGCCCCGATTGCGGCGGCAGCACTTCCTCGGCGCATTGAAATCAAATCTGCGGTGAAGCCCAAGGCCGCGTCCGCCTCTTAACGAGCAGGTTGCAAGGAGGCACCAATTAGGATAGACGGGAGCAAGCAAGTGGTAACGCAATACCCAAAGACTTGCTTCCCCCCCACGTGGAGGACTGGCGAGTATGTGAAGTCCCTTGAAGGACACGGAGACGAAGAAGGCAGGCCAGGGACGGAATTCCCTGATGTTGGCCTGAATCGGGTCGGACCCGACGATCTGGACCGAGTACAGCAAATTGGTGCCCGGGAAACTGGCGGACTTCTAAGTTAAGCTAGGTCACTTCCTTTCATCAATCGAAACCCTTAGAATTTCGCTGCGTCAGCGGCCCTTGAGGGCCGAATAAGTCTCTTGTCCTTCGGCGTTGCGGAGAGGTATTCGAAGATGCGCATGCGGGCGATGACAAGGTTCCGGCGTCCATGACGAACCCCGTCCTTTCCGTGAAGGACCTCAGTGTCACCTTCGGGCGTCGCGCAATCATTCGTAACCTGAGCTTCGAAGTTTACGAAGGAGATTGCGTTGCGATCATTGGACCGAACGGGGCCGGAAAAACGGTTCTGCTCCGGGCCTTGCTACACCTAATTCCCTACACGGGAGAAATTCTATGGAGTCGCAACGCCCGGCTCGGATATGTCCCTCAGAAAATTGCGGCGGATCGGCAACTCCCATTCAGTGCGAGGGATTTGCTCGCCGCAAAAGCTGGTCATCTAAAACTTCCGAGTGCGGAATTAGAGCAGGTTTCGACTGAGCTTGGTCTCACGAATGAGCTTCTGAGCGCCAGCATCGGAACTCTGTCCGGCGGACAATTTCAGAAATTATTGATTGCCTTTGCCCTGTTGGGACAACCGAATGTGCTGCTGTTCGATGAGCCAACTGCAAGCCTCGACGAACTCACTGAAGAACGCATCTACGAACAGCTTCACTCGCTGCAAAAGGACAAGAGCATGACGATCCTGTTAGTTTCACATGACCTCAGCGTTGTCTACCGGTATGCGAACATGGTTCTGTGTCTGAGCAAAGGGAAACCCTGCATGGGTCCGCCCAAGGAGATCCTCACACCTGCAATGCTCCAAGATCTGTACGCAGCGCCGTCGCAATACTACCAACACATCCACGAGCACGAGCGGCTCAATCACGATTCGCAGGACCGCCGAAAATGCTAAGGGAGCAAGGCCCTCTGCTGGTGCTCGCGTTGTTCTTTGCGCTTGCTGCCGGGATGGTGGGATGTATTGCCTTGATGAAACGGATGCTCCTGGCCGGTGATGTCATCTCACATTTGGCGCTTCCCGGACTTGGTCTGGCCTTCCTATTTACGGTGAACCCCGTGATGGGCGGTGGCGCGACATTATTTCTCGGGACGTTCCTAGTCTGGCAGCTCCAGAAGAAGACGGGCCTGGCCACTGAGGCGGCGATCGGGGTGATCTTTGCCGCGGCGCTAGCGATCGGAGCTGCCGTGACACCGAGGGAGGATCTCGTCGAATCTCTCTTTGGCGAATTGCCGAAAATTTCGCCGGTTGGTTTTCTTCTGGGTATGGTAGCGGTGTTATTTGTAATCTTTTCAGTCTTCCTCCTCAAAGACCAGTTATCCCTCACCATCTTCTCTCCAGACCTAGCTGCCGCTACGGGTGTTAACGTCTCTCGCCTCGACCTCGATTTCCTTCTCCTCTTCAGCCTGACGGTGCTGGTTGGAATGCGCTTTATGGGTGCGCTCCTGGCAAGCGCGTTGATCATCGTGCCTGCTGCGACCGCGCGGCAGTTGACCAATAAGCTGTCGCACTTCGTTTTGCTCGCCGAGGCAACCAGCCTACTTTCGGTAACGGCGGGATTTCTGCTGAGCGTCTTTGTGTTCAAGTTCTCCACAGCGGGCCCCACAATTGCTATCCTCTCGTCCATGCTATTTGGCCTAAGCCTGCTCAGGAAGACAAGATGAGATCCCATGCGCGAAATTGCCCTCCGTTTGTTCATGCGAGACGGATCAAGGATAGTTACTGAAGTGAACGACGCGCGTAGCTTTTTCAACCTCTATCGTCACAACTTTGTCCGCATAGGTGTAGCCATTCCGGAAGTTCTCGTGGCCGATCCCTCATTCAACGCCAACCAAACCATCGACTTAATGCGGGAAGCGACTAAACGCAGGGCGCTCCTGGTTGTGTTCCCGGAACTCGGGCTCTCTGCCTATTCTTGTGAAGACCTCTTTCACCAACAACCGCTGCTCGACGCAAGTAGAGACGCCCTCTGCCGGGTGATTGAGGCCTCGCGCGATATTCCCATCATCGCGGTAGTGGGAGTGCCGCTTGCCATCGATAATCTCCTCTTTAACTGCGCGGCAGTCGTGCACCACGGAAACCTTCTTGGTGTTGTCCCCAAAACATACCTTCCCAACTATCGCGAGTTTTACGAGCTTCGCCAATTTGCGCCAGCGGACAACCGACTTAGGGACAGCATCGAAATTGCCGGCCACCGCGACGTTCCGTTCGGGAACCGGTTGCTGTTCCAGGCGGAAGACCAACTGCTTTTTACGTTCTTCGTGGAGATTTGCGAAGATCTCTGGGTGCCCGTTTCGCCGTCGTCGTATGCCGCGCTTGCGGGAGCGACGGTGCTCGTCAACCTTTCGGCGTCCAACGCGACGGTGGGGAAAGACGACTATCGACGTCTGATGGTTGCCGACCAGTCGGGCCGTTGCGTTGCCGCCTATGTTTATTGTGCCGCCGGAAGCGGTGAATCGACAACCGATCTCGCCTGGGATGGGCACGGCATGATTTACGAAAACGCTGTGCGCGTGACTGAAACCGAGCGATTCCTCGATCGTGCGCAGGTCATAACGGGCGACATCGATTTGGACCGCCTCGCACAAGACCGGATGCGCCAGAATAGCTTTGGCCAAGCCATGCGTAACTACAAAGAAGATGTAGCGCGTTTTCGGACGATCCGCTTTTCGGCTAGCTTGCCTGCCAGCGACCGACTTCCACTGGAACGATCGTACGAGCGCTTTCCCTACGTGCCCAGCAGCCCAGTGCGCCGCGATGAGCGTTGCCGGGAAGTTTATGAAATCCAGGTGCAAGGGCTTGTCAAACGATTGCGGGCGAGTGGGATCAGTAAGGTGGTGATCGGCGTTTCCGGTGGCCTGGACTCGGCCCAGGCGCTCATCGTTTGTGCCCGCGCCATGGACGTGATCGGTTTCCCACGCAAGAACATACTCGGCTACACAATGCCAGGCTTCGCCACCAGCGAACGCACATTGCAGCAGGCCCGCCGCTTGATGTCTGCCATAGGATGCGAAGCTCATGAAATCGATATCCGCCCAAGCTGTTTGCAGATGCTGCAAGACATTGGGCATCCTTACTCCGCCGGACAGCCTTTATTCGACACGACCTTCGAGAATGTTCAAGCTGGTGAACGGACAAGTCACTTGTTTCGCTTGGCGAACCAGAAGGGCGGTCTGGTAGTTGGCACGAGCGATCTGAGCGAGCTAGCGCTGGGTTACTGTACTTATGGTGTGGGCGATCACATGGCACACTATCATGTAAACGCGAGCGTACCCAAGACGTTGATCCAATACCTTCTCCGATGGGTCGCCAAGACAGGACAGCATGGGTCCGAGATTGCTGCTGTCCTTGAGGAAGTGCTGGAAACAAGAATTACTCCGGAACTCGTACCGGGCGAGTCGGCAACCCAGCCAGCTCAAAGCGCAGAAGTGTTAGTCGGACCTTATGAGTTACAGGATTTCTACCTCTATTACACGCTGCGCTTTGGCTACGCGCCCTCAAAGGTGGCGTTCCTTGCGTGGTCGGCTTGGCATGATCGGAACCAAGGCGTGTGGCCGGATGTGCCCGAATCAAGGCGACACCAATACGAAATCGGCGAGATTAAGCGCTGGCTAAGAGTCTTTCTGGAACGGTTCTTCAAATACAGCCAGTTCAAACGCAGCGCCATACCCAATGCTCCCAAGGTGGGGTCAGGCGGTTCGTTGTCACCCCGTGGGGACTACCGAGCCCCGAGCGACGCGGAAGCAACCGCGTGGCTGGCTCAATTGGAGCAAGTGCCGGACCTTGATTCGTGACGGTGGGCCACGATACCTCGCAGTATCGATATCGTCGGGGTAGCCAGCGAGAGTGATCGATCTCACAGAGTAGCTCGTACCGCACGCGTAGCATCATCCGAGAACGCGGCAGCATGGCTTGGCTCGATCGAGATGACAACAGATCCACAAACTCGAGGACGTGGACCCACACCTGACGAACAATCCCGCGAAGGCGGTGTCACCAACACGCGACCGCGCGAATCTGCTGGATTAACCACCGAGGAAGTCGAACAGCGCCAGAAACAGTTCGGTTCGAATCTGCTGCCACGCCCTCAGCATCTGTCCATCTGGCGGCGCCTTCTAGCTCAACTCGTGCATTTTTTTGCGGTCATGCTGTGGATTGCCGGCGGTTTGGCCATTCTGGCCGGCATGCCACAACTCGGATTCGCGATCTTCGTCGTTATCGTAGTCAACGGCTTGTTCGCGTTCATTCAAGAGTATCGTGCGGAGAAAGCTGGCGAGCGGCTTCGGGATATGCTTCCGCGGCGCGTCATGGTAATGAGGGAAGGTAAGCGCCAGATTATCGACGGAATCGAACTCGTTCCTGACGATGTCGTGCTTCTGAATGCAGGCGACCGCATCTCCGCAGATATGCGACTGGTTGAAGTCCACGGGCTATCCATAGATACATCCACGATCACTGGGGAGAGCGTTCCGACTGCTCCCCAACCCGGAGAAATCATTTTTGCAGGCACATTTGCGGCTGAAGGCGAAGCGATCGGGATTGTTACAGCTACTGGGGGTTCAACCCGTTTCGCGCAGATCGCGCGTCTGACGGCGGAGGGACAGCGCCCGTCCAGCCCTCTTGCGCTTGAGTTGGACCGGCTTGTACGTGTAATTGCGTTCGTGGCCGTAGCCGTTGGCTCCGTCTTTCTAGTCATCGCCCTGCTCGTGGGAATCCGACTTTCTGATGGCTTTCTTTTCGCTCTTGGAGTAACGGTCGCTCTGGTCCCCGAAGGTCTGCTTCCGACAGTTACGCTTTCGCTCGCTATGGGCGCCCAGAGAATGGCGGCGCGCGGGGCCTTGGTACGGCGTCTGGAATCGGTTGAAACGCTGGGCTCAACCACCTTTATCTGTACCGATAAGACTGGAACCCTCACTCAGAACGAGATGTCAGTCGTTGAAGCATGGACGCCAAAAGGACAGGCTTCGATTGAAGCGCGGGGTTACGACCCGACAGGCAGAGTCCACGCTGAACCAGGACTGCTGTCTCTGCTCAAGGAACTCGCTTTGTCGGCCGCCCTCTACTCAAACGGTAGAGCTGTCTCACGTGAGGGGCGTTGGGTCGCTCAGGGGAATCCTCTCGAGGTTTCCCTCGATGTTTTTGCTCGCCGCCTCAAGGTTGACGTCCAAGCGGAGGAAGAAATTTCTCCGGCAATACGCCGGTTCCCCTTCGATCCTCGGCGTCGGCGGATGTCAATCATCGTAGGGAATCGGGCAATTGTGAGAGGTGCGCCGGAAGCCGTCCTGGAGCGCTGTCGAGAGATCGGCGATGCACAACAGGCCGTGGCGCGCATGGCTGAGCGCGGCTTGCGAGTCGTTGCTGTTGCAGTCCGCAACATCAACAGCAGGGAGATTCCCTCCAAGCCGGACAGCATTGAGGACGATCTGGTCCTACTCGGTCTAGTCGGTATCGAAGACCCGCCGAGATCGGGCGTTGCGGATTCCATTGCCACCTGTCGGCGGGCTGGAATTCGCGTCGCAATGATTACTGGCGACCATCCCGCAACCGCACGCGCCATCGCCCGCGAAGTTGGATTGTTGATTAACGATGGACGCGTGATTGAAGGAAAAGAGCTGCCGCAGGACGAGGAGATCTTGGGCGCGTTGATGGACAGAGATGGGATTGTTGTCAGCCGTGTTTCTCCAGAACAGAAGTTAAATATCGCCCGAGCATTGCGTAAGCGTGGACACGTCGTGGCCATGACAGGCGACGGCGTCAATGATGCTCCAGCGCTCCACGAAGCAAACATCGGCATAGCAATGGGGCTCTCCGGGACAGACGTTGCGCGCGAAGCGGCGGATCTCGTCCTGCTGGACGACAATTTCACCACGATCGTTGCGGCCATCGAGCAGGGCCGCACCACATTCGCTAATGCGAGACGGTTCCTCACATACCATCTAACAGATAACATCGCAGAGTTGACCCCTTTCGTCCTATGGGCGCTTTCTGGTGGACGCTTTCCCTTGGCGCTGGGCGTTCTGCAGGTACTTTGCTTGGACGTCGGAACTGATATCCTCCCAGCAGTCGCTCTCGGAGCTGAACCGGCGAGCCCAATGGCGCTCTCGCAACCGCCGCAAGGACGCCACCTCGTGGACCGGTTCTTATTGTTCAGAGCTTTCATTGTTCTTGGGTTAACGGAATCCATCGTCGAGATTCTTGCATTTCTTGCGGCGCTTTCATATGCAGGGTGGAGGCCAGGCTTGGCCTTCCCGTCAGGGACAGCCTTTTTCTCAGCCTCGGGCGCCGCTTTCACGGCGGTTGTTGCTGGGCAGATGGCGAATGCCTTCGCCTGCCGTAGTGCCAGTCTTTGGCCGGGAAAGCTCGGTTGGTTTTCGAATCGATACCTAATTATTGCAGTGCTCTGCGAAGCTGCGATGCTTGCCGGTTTTCTTTATTTTCACTCGCTTGCGAAGCTCTTGGGGCAAGCACCGCCGAACATGGTTGGTTACTTGACCGGGCTGCTGGCCGTTCCCGCCGTTTTCGCGGCGGATGCCATTCATAAGCAATATAAGAGAAGGAAAGGGGCAGGCTCGCGCGACGAGCAATAGCATTCCAAGACATCGCCCACGCAGGAACTCGCGATTGCTGCGCACACCGTGCGAGTGCAAGGAGTTATGGAAATTTGGCACGCACGTTCAAGCGAAACGCTTCTTTTTCGAATGGGACTATGACCACCGCAGGTATTTTGAAGTCATTGCCTGGAAGGCGAGCCATTCTGAACGATCTTGCCCCTTCGCTGTATCCAAAAGTACAAGATGAGGAAGAAGATCACTGCATAAAACAGTGTGTCGCTCGTCTGCACAAAGAGTTTTGAGCCACTGTACAGCTCAGTCATGAGGCCGGGCGCAAGCACAGCTCCGCCCATTCTCTCGGCTACGCGGCACAGCCATGTCGCACTCCAGCCGCCGCAAGAAGCCATCAACGAGCCTGCCCAAACCAAGCCCACGCTCATGAGCAGCGAAACTACGACTGTGAATACATACTTCATACCTTTCACCGAAATGTGCGGGTCTGAGTGCTCCGTCCGAAACTGTTGGTCTACACATCTCTCACAATGGTGTGATGAACGTCACTCTGCGACGTGAGGCAGCGCATAGCGACCCGAGTCGAATACAAACTAGCCTGGTGCGAGAAAAGTAATTCGCGATGCTCATCGCCGGAATGTTGCATTTGCCGTATAAAAGGCAAGGCGCATGAGTGCAGGGAGGAAGAAATGAGAAACTACGTGGAAAATCAAAAGGGAAAAACCGAATGCGCGAGTTTTGGATCGGCGTTTGCCTTCTTGATGGCCGGGTTGGGCATCGGGGCCGCATTCAGCGTGTTTCTGGCTCCAAAATCAGGGGCGGATACCCAAAAATGGATAGCAACGAAGTGCCTAGATGGAATCGATGCGGCCAATGGGAACGTCCGGCAGGCGCGCCTGCGCGTGCATGAATTAGTGGATCAGGGCCAGCAGAAAGTGAGTGACGCCGTAATCGCACGGCGGGAAGCGTTTGGCAAGGCGAAGACAGAGGCGCAAGCAAGTTAGTTCGATTAACTGAGCCGGGCATTTGAAAAAGGAAAAGTGCAGTGCTAGATCACCAGTGAAACGTCAGGCATTTTTGAGCTTACGCTGAAAAAGGAGGTTTTGTTCATGCGCCACAAGAAAGCAATCCAAAAGAGGAAAGTCAAGCACGGCAAGAGGAGAACGGCGCAAACCGGGCTCGCCCCGAAAGATTGGCGGCCCCCGGAGATCACTGCGGTCGAACCAAGCGGTCTGGGGCCGAATGCAGCAGGCCAGTCAGGTGACATTGAAGGCTTGTCAACCGTCGCAAGTGGGAATTCGGAGAGTGTAGCGGAGCTGGTTGAAGAAGGCCAAGATCTTGAGGCGGAGAAAGTAAGCGGCGTGGAAAATGCACCCGATCCAGACGAGGCGGAAATCACGACACACGGCGCGCGCGAATAGCACCCTTCACTGAATCCGTACTCGCGCTCTATTCGTCCGCGTCTGTATAAGTTCTACCGGAGGATGTGCCGTGCGCGGACTTCTATTTTTGCCTGGACCTGCAGCTCGTAGATCGGAAGGAAGGTTTCACATCTCAAGTCCAACGCCGAATTTAGATCGCTCGCCTCATTTAAACTGTGGCCGATTGTGCCCGATGGCATAGCTGTTTGGGTGTGAGGCAGCACGTTGTTTGCAGCTATACTTCTGACACCTTGAATCGACGCCCCGAGCCGGGCGGACTGGAAAGGAGAATTCCTGCGTTGGCGAAAATGACCGAGTTGAAATTCCTGCCTTCAAATTCACTCTACCGTCCCTGTGACATTACACAGTTCAATTTTGAGACCACTGCGGATTTGCAAGATCTAACCGAGGCTGTCGGACAAGACCGTGCGCTACAGGCTCTGCAATTCGGTATGAGCATTCGCAAGCAGGGTTTCAATTTATTCCTGTTAGGTCCAGCCGGAATGGGCAAGTATGCGGTGGCGCGCACTTTGCTTGAGAAGAGAGCCGCCACGGAGACGTCTCCGGATGAGTGGTGCTACGTCAATCATTTTGATAATCCGGAGACGCCCCGCGCTTTAAGACTTCCGCCGGGCCGCGGAGTGCTTCTGCGTGAAGATTTGGAGCACCTGCTTGAAAATCTGCGCTCGGCAATTCCCTCTGTGTTTGAGAGTGAGAATTACAGGGCGCGCAGGCACGTTATCGACCAGGAGGTCAAGGAGAAACAAGACAAGGCCTTCCAGGAAATTCAGCAGGAGGCTGAGAAGAAGAATATCGCGCTAGTACGGACACCGATAAGCCTGGTCCTTGCCCCCATTCGAAAGGGCGAGGTTCTGGGTCCTGAGGAATTCCAAAAATTACCAGAGTCCGAACATCAACAAATTGAAGCAGGAATGGTCCAATTGCAGGAAAAGCTTCAAGCC
>Ga0316628_100004227_pt1 | contig 11215 bp, 13 predicted proteins | sample OWC_Aug_M2_C1_D5_FD_207648 | JGI IMG/M metagenome (GOLD analysis project Ga0316628, IMG submission 207648) | Wetland soil microbial communities from Old Woman Creek delta, Ohio, United States - OWC_Aug_M2_C1_D5_C | ecosystem: Environmental > Terrestrial > Soil > Wetlands | place: USA: Ohio... | reverse complement strand
GGTCCAGCTGGAGGGCGGGATTGATTGCCTTCGCCGCGGAGATCGGGTCAGGCCCTGACGGGAGCAGCCTTACCGCGAACTCTCAACGCTCACCGGGAAGCGGGGCCGAGGCGGTTTCTGGGTAGCTGACGCTTGGAGAGGTCGGCAACCTCAGTGGCCTAGCACTTCTCGTCTCCCAATTGACGCACATGAAGATTAAATGTAGGGTTTGCATGCTCTCGATCAGATGTATGTCGGGCATTTGTGACCGCTCCAGACATAGTCCGTGCCCACTCTAGGCATTCAAACATGAGCACGCAAGATGCAGCGAACCTGAATGGACCTGACCCGCAGGGTCAGAAGAAGGAGAACCCTAGCTGGAGGAAGCCTTTCTTCACCGTTTGGACTGGACAGTCTGGGTCCCTTTTCGGTAGCGCGCTCGTCCAATTCGCCCTCGTCTGGTGGATCACCCTTGATACCGGTTCGGCGACCGTGCTTGCCCTTGCGTTCATGGCTGCGCTCGTTCCTCAGGTGGCAATCGGTCCTTTCGCAGGGGCGGTGGTTGACAGATCCAATAGGAAGAGCATCATGATCGTCGCAGACGGATGCATTGCGCTCGCGACCCTGGCCCTGGCGATCCTGTTCTGGCTGGACGTCGTTGAGATTTGGCATATCCTCGCGATGCTCCTGGTCAGGTCGATCGGAGGCGCGTTCCACTGGCCGTCGTTCATGGCCTCCACTAGCCTTATGGTACCCAAGGAGCAGCTTTCCAGAGTCAACGGACTGAACCAGGCCATATTCGGAATCGCAAACATCGGGGGGCCGGCGGTGGGAGCGGTCTTGCTCGTTCTGTTGCCAATGCAAGGTATTCTGGCAATCGACATCATGACCGCACTTCTGGCGATAACGACCCTGCTCCTCGTCGCCATACCGAATCCCGCAATCGACAGGAACGCAGTCAGGCGCTCAGTGATGAGAGATGTTGGCGATGGTCTGCGGTTCGTCCGGCGATGGCCGGGGGCGATGATGCTCATCGCGGTCGCTGCGGTCCTCAACTTCCTATTCACCCCCACTGATGCTCTGCTTCCAATCCTCACCTTGAACCATTTCGGTGGCGGAGCTGAGGAGTTCGCCGCGCTCCAGGTTTCGATTGGCCTTGGGATGATAATCGGAGGGGTCGCGTTGGGAGTTTGGGGAGGCTTCAAGCGTAGGATGCTGACGATATGCTTCGCGCTCGCCGCGACCGGCCTAGCGACGATGGCCATTGGTTTGGCTCCATCCGGGTGGTATCTGATGGCGCTGGCGGCCATCTTCGCAACAGGAGCCTTCGTCTCGATAGTCAACGGTGCCTTGGCAGCGGTCATGCAGGCGGTCATTCCCGCCGAGATGCAGGGGCGCGTCTTCTCCCTGATAAGCAGCAGCGCGCTGGCGATGACCCCGCTCGGGCTGGCTATCGGCGGTCCCACCGCAGACTGGCTGGGCCCTCAGATATGGTATGTCATAGCGGGCGTGGCAAGCGCATTGCTGGGGATTGGAATGCTGTTCATACCGAAGGTGATGAACCTCGAAAACGGTCCTCCAGCACACAAACCGAACTCTGAGCAGCAGCTGTCTGAGAACAGGAAATGAGAAGAGAGAGTCGAGCACGGTGGGGACCGCAGCGTGACAGTCCCCTTTTACTAGCTCAACCTACCCCAGCGTATAGGCGCCCTCTGGGATTGGTTGCCAACCGCTGAATTGCCGTGTTTCTCGCTCTCATTACACAATAGAGAGCCAGCTTCATATCTTTTGCGGGACTGCGGCTCTGTAACAATTCGGGTGGTTGAAGGACAGGTGGAGGAGTTTTGCTCATTCCTGACGCTACGTGTAGCCGAAGAGATGGTCTACCTCATGATACGCTGCCAGAGGGATGCCGACTAGAGGAGTCGCGTTCCGGCTGGAATCGGATCTTCCCTCGGAAGTCCAGTTTCTCATGGAAGACTTCAGGCTGGCCGTCAACAACGCTGTCCGAGTCGGTCTTCAGGCGCGGGTGACATCCCGGAATGCGCTCAACAAGTTAGTGTACAAGGATTTTCGCTGTAATCACCCGGGTATGTACTCCCAGCATCTGGTGTCGGCATTCGAGGTTGCGGCCAGCGTCATGAAGATGCATCGAAGGCGGACCAGAGTCAAAGCCGAACCGCGGACCCCGTACGTCAAGCGTCTGATGATGAAGGCAGAGAACCAGGCGTACAAGCTAGATAGGGATTCCGGGATCATCGACCTCCCTGTCAGGGCCGGCTGCCATGTGAAGTTGAAGCTGATAGTCAGCCAGTATCATCGCAGGTACCTAGATGACCCAACCCTCTCATTAGGCTCACTTACTGTTCTTCCGGATCGGGTCGTAGTCGCCTTCAGGAAGGAGACTCCAAAGCTCTACGCCCCCGAGTCCATCATATCCCTCGACACGAATGAAAACAGTCTGGACGGCGTGTGCCTGCAAGGGAATGTCTCCAATGTCGTGAAGGCGAGTTTCCCCGAAGTTGCAGCCATCCAGCAGCGACATCATGATCGACGCAAGATGCTTCAGAAGAAGAAGGCACACGACAGAAGGACTTCACGGACACTCTGTCGAAGAGAAGGGCGGAGGGAGCATCACCGGATAGACTACAGAATGCACCAAGCGGCAAACACAGTCCTGTCGTTCGCCTAGAAGCACAAGTCGGCAATAGTCCTTGAGGATCTCAAAGGAATGAGGCTCAGGAAGAACAAGCATCTGAATCGCCGCCTGAGCCTGTGGCCGAGAAGGAAGCTCCACCAGTTCATCGAGTACAAGGCAGCGTGGAGGGGGATCCCCGTAGTCAAGGTGGATCCCCGATACAGCAGCAAGAAGTGCCCGATGTGTGGGAGGATACCAGATTCCCGAACGGGCACCCTGTTCGAATGCGAGTGCGGGTGGCGCCTGGACAGGCACATCAACGCGAGCATCAACCTGCTGCAGACAGCCATCTCCAAGGGATTGGAGGTGGCAGGGGGTCTATGGTTCGACCCCGGCGCGTTCCAGCATGACGTTGTGATGACCCTATACGACCCCGTGAGGGGCGCACGGTCGGAGCCGAATGGAACGAGGCGCGTTCAGGAGGTGACCTGACGGTCACCACCCGCTAATGCACCAGAACCCGGGACTGCCCCTCCGAGAGTGTCCATCTCGAAATCGAAAAGGACATGGCTTTGCCCGTCCAACTCTATCTCGAGCCTGTGTCCTTTCGTGACTACCCCAGTCTCCAGCGCGGTGATGTCTGATCTGGCAAACTCGTCAATCACAAGTTGGGCCCGTCCGGGCTTGCATGTCACCACGAACCCGCATCCCTGATACGCGGTCAACCATTGCACCAGGTCCACTCCCTTCGGACGAGGGATTCTGGCAACGTCTACCTTAGCTCCGGCGGCGCTCGATTCGAGCAGCATGCCGAGCGTGCCCAGCGCCCCCGGGTTGCTGATATCCTTCCCCGCCGTCAGGAACGGGGCAACCTTGTTCATGGTCCTGAGCTGTCTGCGCACGGCTTCCTTGCTCTTTCTAGACGTGGTATCCCATGAGTACGGTACACCCGGGGTGAACTGACCGTCCAGATCCATCGCGAAAACAACCGGGTCGCCCACCGAGGCTCCGCTGCTCAGGACCAGCCTCGTCCTGTCTGTCTTCCCGAGGATTGCCACATCGATCGAGCTGTACTTAGTGTCAGGGTGGAGGTGGCCCCCGACCATCGGAACGCCGAACTTGTCGCACGCGTCTCTCATGCCTTCGACTATTTTCGAGCGAACATCCTCCTTCGAGCATGCCAGAACGTTGACCATCGCCAGCGACTGACCTCCCATCGCAGCTATGTCGTTCACATTGACTAGGACCGCGCAATAACCTGCCCAGTATGGGTTCCGATCCACCAGGTCCTGGACTATTCCGTCCGCAGCCATTAACAGGATCTCCTTCCCGACCTTGATGACCGCAGCGTCCTCACCGTAGGCCGCCAGCAAATCGGCACTCTCCAGCGGGATCAGTCCTGCGGCGACGGAGGACACCGGTCCCTTCCTGACCACTCCTCTATACTGTCTGATGGCCTTCACGAGATCCTCGAGCTTCATCGTCATCGAAACCCTCCTGAAATCACCGGCAGCAAGCGCCTCACAATTTCAGCTGCGTCGTCTCCTTAAGGTGCGTGCGCATGTTGAACCGCTCCACGACGATCTCAGACAGAACCTGGGCGAACTGCTTGTCAAGATCCTTCTCCACAACGGTCGGTATGTCGCTGTTCGGGACCTTGTAGCCCATCCTGGTCAGTATCGATTTGGATTCAGTCCTTTCCTCAGGGGTTGCCTTGCGCCCATCGACCGTCCCCTCCAGCCCGCACCTGGCAACCTCCATGTCGAAGACCGCCCTTCTGAAGAGCCTTTGGAGCGAATAAGCTGCCAGCGTAGCTCTCTCATCCTGGTTCTTGCCGACAGCCGACGCGGCCTCACCTATGAGCTCGTAGAGGTTCTTCTCTCTGGCAGCGGACGCGGAGAATACCTTTGCGGGTTTGATGTCCTTCTCCTTGAGCACCTGCATATCCGCAAGCGCCTTCAAGTAGCCCGTCAACTCTAGCCGGTGAAGCTTGACGCCCCTTCCTGCCAGCTCGCGACAGACACCGCTGATGGACATCTGGTCCTTCTTGAGGACCTCAAGCACCAGCTCTTTCATGTCCTTCTGAGGTGAGAACATTGCATCCGAATTGGTAACAATTCGGATAATTAAACACTTTCTATCCTAGAATGCCGGTCCGACCAGCTGCCAGATGATGAGGAACAGCACCAGGAGTGCCAGAGATATCGCGACCGATCCGGTGATGCGTTCCTTCTCCGCGTCTGTGTATTTCCTGCCAGTCTTGTCCAGGAGGTAGCTTATCGCGTCCCTGAAGATGTACCCACCGTCCAGGGGCACCGCCGGAAGCACATTGGTCAAGCCGACCATCAGGTTCAGCCAGAATATCCAGTACAGTGAGTTAGCTGTGAGCCAGAAGACGCTCTCAGGCATCCAGTCAAGGTAGCCAGAGGGAGTGTACAGGTCTGTGACCGGGGAACGTACTGGCGCTAGGTCCAGGAAAGGCAACGCAATGAGCCTGAGCCAGGATCTGGAGACATCGTCGAGGTTCCTGTCCCCCTCAAACGGGTTCGCGAGCATGTCCGAGTAGTAAGATATGTCAGCTGCCTGGAAACCCAGGTATAGGAACCCCCCTCCGAGGAAGGCCTTCCCGCGGAAGCTCTCGTCGTTGTCAGAAGGGTTGAATTCCTCGTAGTAGTCCCATTTGTCCGAAAGCGTAACCTGCGTGATCGAAGTGTTCAGTGCAAACCTGTCGAGAGAGCTGTGGTAGCTCATGACGGTCACTGGGACCGTCTGTCCAGCATGACATTCGGACATGACGTCTGCGATCATGGCATAACTGGCTAGATTGGTTCCATTCAGCGAAACGAGCACCATCCCGGCTTCGATCCCCGCATTGAACGCAGCGTAGTCCTCCGCCACGAAGGACACCACTATTCCGTCGACAACCGGGACGTATTTGATCTCATCATCGTAAGCCACAATGATGTCAACGACGGCTCCAGGTGCACTCGACTCACGCGTTGCGAGAGCCTCACCCGAGAGAACGCTCTCACCATCGACCGCGATGATAACGCTGTTCGGCTCTATGCCCGCCATCTCTGCTGGCGAACCTTCGACCACCCCGCGTGCCAAGGCGCCAGCAGTCCCCGGTTCGATCGAGGACATCATGACTCCGGAGAACAGGCCCAGGACTACGAGCGCGATCACAATGTTGCTCGCGGGGCCGGCCGCGAACACCTTCGATCGCTTGCTCCTGGTCGTCTTCTTGAGCTCTTCCTCATCGGGTTCCACGAACGCGCCAATCGGGAACACGAGGAATACCAGCCCCATCGACTGCACTTTCATGCCTCCCACGCGAGTCATTATTCCGTGGGCGAACTCGTGCACGACGATCGCGATGACGAGTCCCAGGATGCCGTATCCAACCGGTATGACAGGATTGATTCCTGGTATGCCGAGAATCAGTTCCGGGGAGGGTGCCTGATCTACCCTCGTGACTATCGTGGCTTCCCAGAGCAGGAGCGACATGATGATCGCCATCGCCACAGCGCATATCCAAAGCGACACCTTTCCGTACAGTCGCCAGACGCGACTCCGGGAGGCTATGCGGTCTATGAGATCCCTGCCTCGCTTCGTCTTCCAGAGAATCATCGGGCCCTGGAGACTCATGCTGTGCCTATCGAACCACTTGATCCTATGCAGAACGTAGACCAGAGCGATCCATGCAAGAAAGACGATGAGCGCTATGAGATAACCGTTCATCTGGCGACCTGTGTCCCGCTCATGCAGCTTCAGATATTAATGGGTTTCATCCGGCCCGGGTTGCTTGCCCGAGCTGTCCCCAGAGGGACCCCTATGACGTGCCCATTCCTCGTCAGAGACCTGGTCATAGACCTCGGCCGCCTCGTCATGGACCTCCGCCCCGGCCTCGTCCTGCACGGCCAGCCGGATAATCTGGTCCTTCTTGAGGATCCAGTAGTGGATCCTCCACAGCTTGCCCTTCTTCAGAAGAACCTCTTCCTGCGTCGTCGTGAGGAGCCCCTCCTCTTCCAGCATGTAGAATACGTCCCGGTCCTCGGATGTGAGTCTGTTGTCTATGACCTCGTCCGCGTAGCCGAAGAAGCTCATGAGGTACTCTGCAAGGTTCTTGAGCTCTTGGTCGGACATCCCCTTCCTTCCGACGGTCTTCTTCAGAGCTCTTTCTACCTGTTGCATGGTGACAACAGTCATCCCAATCCCGAGGCGAGAACTGTATCCAGAGCTATATACATGTCGAACTTGTGTTTCTGGATCATCGCTTGAGTTCAGATGCGGGAGTAATCTTCACTCCCTGCTGCCGCAGCACTTCCATGATCCGCTCTGCCCAAGCCAGCTTCCTGCGCTTGACTTCCATATCTCGTCCAGCCTTGGGGGAAGGGTTCAAGAAATCGAACCCCGCGAGCAGTATCTCAGTCGCTCCGAGCTCCGCACAGATGCAGGCTGCCCGGTCACCATCCGTGAATCCACCGAAATTGACCAGCCCCGGGGGTGGTGGGCACTGGCAGGTGCCGACGAAAGGACCGGTGAAACTCTCGGCATATCTGCGGACCGCAGCTTGGTTGTCGCCGTGAGCATGGAGGAAGACCACAGCACCCTCACCGTTCTGCTCGATCTGGTCCTCAACTATCCCGTCCAGGTCGGTCGAGATCATATCGACCTCGAACCCTGACTCGACGAGCGTGGTGGTCGCGCCATCTGCGGCAACCACGAACCCCTCATACACTATTGAGGAGAGTTCGTCAGCGAGATTCTCGCCCCCGCCACAGAGCAGCACCTGTTTTGGGAACCCAGGCCGGAGGGCATCAAGCGAGTTCTTGCCTCTATCGCCGATGATGGATGCCAGCAACTTCGCCGATGCGACGTCTGCCTTCTTGCTGAAGGCGAACTCCTTGCATATCGCCTCATACAGGGGCAACCATTCCTCCAACTTCAGCGGTCATGCCCCCAGAGCTTGTGTGGCCTGTGCTGCCTCCTTCCTTAGAGACGCGTTGAGGACCGAGCTGAAGATCGCGATGAGTATGCCCGTGATCATCTCGCCGATGATGACCCTCAGGTCAATGTCGCCATAAGACACGAAGAATGACATGGCGTCGACGGCGCCCATTATTATGAAGCCTGTGGCCAAGACAGAGATCATCATGACGATGAAGGACCACTTGACTCTGCCTGTCTGTAGGAAGGCGGTGACTGACTTGCCCGTCTCGTATGCGAACACTGCGAACGCAACGAACCAGACGGCACCGGAGACGAACTGAAGAATCGATATGGCGAGGCTCCTCTCGTCAGGGAAGAGCTTCTCCCTGTACGCCATCGCCATGTCGTAACCCACGAGCATGCCCACCATCAGCAGCACGAACGAGACGATTGCGAAGGGTATGACGAGGCTGCCCTGTCGTATTGCTCTCTTCGTGCTGTCCGCGCGTTCCCCCATCCAAGCGGCCCAGCGGTAGGCCCAGCCCACCAGGTATATCCCCAATACGACCCCGATGACACCTGGAGCCATTTCTGAGATGAGGGCGATCTCTTCGAAGTTGGAGTCCGCGAAGGCCACCAGCTTCGTGTAGAGAGAGAGACCTCCGAGGATGATGAGTATGAGGGACAGTGGGACGATCCACTTCCTCCGCATCTTCTCATCCTGCAGTGTCTTCATAATCATGTAGTAGGTACCCTCGATGCTCCTGCTCTGTTTCACATAGACCCGCTTGACTGAGTCTATCTTGACCCTCGAGGAGATGACCGGGTAAATGGACTCATCCTCCGCCCCGTCGCTGACCAATATCGCACGGTCCGGTTTCACGACCTCCAGGACATTCTCGAGTTGATTGGCGAGGATGAGATCGGATTGGAACCCCACGTGGGAGTCGCCCGATATCGTTGCCATCTCCGTGTCCATGCCTCGTTTGACAAGGTCATCATACAACTGAAGCCCTGCGAGTATAGTGTTGGTGTCCACTTCCTCAGGGTCTGCGAGTCCCAGAGCCAGCATCGCCTTTAGGTTCTCCTCTCGCCCGATGACCGGGCCGTTTATGGCTGCCTTCGTGCCGAGGTCATCGTCACGGTCGACACACAAAACTAAGGTCTTCATCAGATATCGAGAGTATGTGCGTTCATGTGTATTTTAGATTCGCTTGTTGTCGACTGACTGGTCAATCGGACTGACTAGACAATCCTTATATAATGACCTGAGAATCATCTCCCGATGGCCAAAAAAGCCGACGAGGCTGAGGTCAAAAAGGAGTGCCCAAGTTGCGGCCTTGGGGTGGCTCTCGATTCGAAGATTTGTGAATTCTGTGGATGGGACTTCGACGAAGAGGATGAATGGATTCTGCAGATCGAGAAGCTAGAGCGAGATCTACTCCTGGAGAAACAGAAGTTCGAGCCAGGGTCAGTTGAAGACAAGATCGAGTCCACGCTGAGGTCACCCTTCTATCAGAAGATCGAGGAGCAGAAGGAAGCCGCCCCGGAGAAGCCCGAGGGGCGAGCCCAAGCACCCGTTGCGAAGGCTCCTGTCAAGATCGCGGTCGCTCCTGCGCCTGTCGTGAGGGAGACGAAGGCGTCCGGAGTCAAGGTCGTGAAGCCGATCGACACATCCGAAGAACCGACTCCCGTCGTCTGGACGACCGCTAAGCCCCCTGAGCCCGCTCCAAAACCTCCACCCAAGGCAGTCCCTGTTGCTGCACCGGCCCCTGCTCCCATGCCTGTGAGACGAGAGGCATCGGCAACTCGCCCGCCGCCGGTTCATCGCGAAGAACCACCGGCGCCAGCACCAAAGACCAAGAAGACCAGGGTCGTGAGAAAGGTCAAGCATGCCTGAGGAATCTCACTGCTCGTTCCGTAGCCAGTCCTCGATTGACCGTCTGAGTTAAGTACGCACTCATGGATTACTTTCCTTCCCTTGAGGGTAGATATATTGCGGATAAGATGGCACGGTCACTCCTGTTTCGAAATCGAGGGCAGCGTGAAGGTCGTGACCGACCCGCACGACGGGAAATCACTTGGCATTGCCCCTCCGAAAGTCAAGGCTGATGTTGTTCTGATATCACACGACCACTTCGACCACAACTGCGCCAGGGTGGTCCAGGGTACTGACTCAGCAGTCGTTTCTAGACCCGTCATGACAGTGGAGAGGGGCGTGAGGATTGAGGGAGTTGAGGCTGCGCACGATACGGAAGGGGGAGCCAGGCGCGGCAAGATGACGCTGTTCAGATTCGAATTGGACGGAATCAAGTTCTGTCATCTAGGTGACCTCGGACACAAGCTTGACGAGGATATCGTTGAGAGGATAGCTCCCGTAGATCTTCTCTTCGTCCCGGTGGGAGACACATTCACAATCGGCCCCGAAGTCGCAAAGCAGGTGGTCGACGCAGTCAGACCGAAGGTTGCCATCCCGATGCACTACAGGGTGCCTGGCCTCGGACTCGCCCTCAAGCCTGTTCAGAACTTCCTGGAGCGATTCAGCCAGTCTCAGATAATGAAGGTCGGCAACGAGGTGGATTTCTCCTCGGAGGAGCTCCCCGAGACCGGTACGGAAATTTGGGTATTCTCAGTCTGACCCTGTCAGTAGAGCCCCAGCCCGTCTTCCAGCCGGCCCAGCTCGATCGGTGTCGACCGCGAACCCACGAATGCGCCCTTACTGTTCGCGACCGCACACGCCCCCAGATACGGCGTTCCGTAGTTCAGTGTGGCCAGTGCTGACGGGACCTTGAAGAAATCGGACAGCTCCTTCAGCTCATCCTTAGATGTGAGCGGATGGCAGATGATGCCCTTCGAAGTCGCTATGCAAGCAGAACCAACCGTGTCGATGCCTGCCACCCGACCCTTACGCACCTCGACCCCAAGAACGTCCTCGAGCAACTTGAGCGTGTGATTCGAAGTCCCTGGATGCACAAGTGCGGCCCTGTCGTTCACGAGGATGTTGTTCCCTGCCGCGTTGACCTTCTCCTCCATCTTTCCGACTCGAAGACCTCGCGGCAGTCTCGCCAGTTCGAACCTCTCGGCGAAGTTCGTCACGATAGCGCCATTCGAATTCATGGCGACGAGGGATCCGACGACTGTGGCGCCGGCGATATTCGTGGCGACTACTGGCACGTCAAGGGTCTTCCCAATCTCCTTGGCCACTTTCGGCTCGGCAGCTTCCGTAATGATTGCCAGTTGCTCGCTCGCGACGCAGTAGACCCCCACATAGGGATTGCCGGTGATATCGCCAAGTCGGAGCATCCAGCCAGTACCCCGGTAGAATCATTCCTCGGGCAGCGATACTTCTATGAGTCCGTCTTCGAACCTGATGGCCTTGACTCTGACCTTGCTCGGAGGATTCTCGATGCCCTTCGACCAGATTAGCTCATTCAGCCTGTAGTCCACCCAGACGTCCTTCTGTTCCTCCTCCTCTGCCGCCTTGCCCTTCTGGGCCATGTGCTTCCGGACGAACTCCTTGATCTCCTTGATTGCCCTGGGAGCCCTCTTGGTCTTCGGTATCTGTTTCGTGATCTTCAGCGGGATTGTGAATACTCTCTCCAACTCTTCAACCATAGTATGACCTCACACCTTCAGTTTCGTCCTTCTCCAGTTCCTTCTCTTGGG
>Ga0316628_100004226_pt1 | contig 11215 bp, 11 predicted proteins | sample OWC_Aug_M2_C1_D5_FD_207648 | JGI IMG/M metagenome (GOLD analysis project Ga0316628, IMG submission 207648) | Wetland soil microbial communities from Old Woman Creek delta, Ohio, United States - OWC_Aug_M2_C1_D5_C | ecosystem: Environmental > Terrestrial > Soil > Wetlands | place: USA: Ohio... | reverse complement strand
GCGTGCCCGCCGCGCCAGCGCCAGCCCTTCCGGTCCCAAGCGGGTGGCAACGCCGCTTGCGGGCAGAGCCGCCAGGTCGCCGATGCGTCGAATGCCCCAACGTTGCAGCGTCGCGGCCAACGCCGGGCTCGGTGACAGTAGGTTCAGCGGCAACGGAGCGAGGTAAGCCCACTCTTCATTGGGAGGGATCAGCGTGACACCACCGCCGTTACGAGCGGCGAGGGAAGCCGCGATCTTCGAGCCCGCCACGCCGACGTGGGCCGGCAGACCGACTCGCTCGGCTCGCGCGGCCAACGTCCGGGCCAGTTGCCCCTCGTTCTCGAACAGGGCCCCCGAGCCGGCGATGTCGAGATACACTTCGCCGTCGTTTGTCTCTTCGACACGAGGCGAGAACGAGTACGCCACGTCTGCAAGAGCGGATTGGGCGGCGCGACGGTGGTCGCGTGAGACCTGACGCGCGACGAGATCGGCAAAGATGGCTTGCCCCTGCGCTACGCTGAGGCCGGCCGTGATGCCGCGGCGCGTCGCCGCTGCCGACACGGTGATGATCGAGGCGCGTGGCCCACTCCCTTCGGTGATCACAACCGCCTCCCCGCGCAGCTCCGGCTCGGCGCGCAACATCGACGCCAGCGGGAAGTCGGGCACGTACAGGCAGGCGATGCGCATCGGAAACCAAAGTCAAAAGTTGAAAGTTGCAAGTTGAAAGCCGGAAGAAAAAGAGGGCGGGCATTGCCCGCCATGGTTGCGGTGTGGCGAGAGCTCGAGGGGTGCCGATCGGCTTTCAGCTTGTAAAGCGATGCTGCGCCCCGGCGCGCCCAGCTTGTTGCGGGCGACCGAGAGCTGCAGCTGAAAACCTTCGAAGAGGGGCCAGGCGCCGCGGCTCCATCGCCGATGGCGGGCCGCCGCGGTGAGGCTCATGGCGGCAAAGCTGCCGGCGACCCGGCGATTGGCGAGGATCGCCAGCACGGCCCCGGCACGCTCGGCCGCCCGCGCCAGGCGCGGCCAGATCGGCGCGCGCAGTTGCCACGGCAGAGGATCGCCGAGGTCCACCGCGACGAGCCCGAAACCGCCGGCCTCGAGAATCAGCTCGGCGCAGCGCAGGCCTTCCTTCAGGCTCGGCGGGCGCACCCACAAGAGACGGGTCAATTCGACCCCGGCGGTGTGTGCCGTGGCCGGGTGCAGAGCGTCGGGAAGGTCGACGAGAGCGGTGACCTCCCCGCGGCGGGTGGCCGCGGCCAGAAAGGCGAGCAACAGAGCCGTCTTGCCGCAGCTGACAGGGCCGCTGATCTCGCTCAGCCGCCCGCGCGGCAAGCCACCGTCCAGAAGACCATCGAGCGAGGGAATCCCGGTGGTCAGACGGCGCACCGGCTCGCCCACCTCTCCCAGGTGGACGGTCCCGGGAAGGGCGAGGGAGGCAAACACGCGCCGGGCGGCGCTGGTTGAGGTGGCGACCAGCACGCCACCGATCTTCGCTTAATTTTCGCCTCCGGTCAACATCGTGAATCGTGCTCGTGACTCGGGCTCGGCAGGAGGCAGAGGCACACGTCGTGCGCTCTCAAGACTCACCCCTCGCGAGCACGGCTCGCCACTCACGATCCCGGCATCAGATCGAACAGCACCCTGCGCTCCTGGAATCGCCAGCGCCCGCCCGATTTGACGAGATTGTCCTCGTAGCGGCCGGCGAGATTGAGGGCGAGGGTTTCGCCGCCGCGAACCACCACCACATACGACCACGCTCTGGCGCGCTCGCCGTCGACCTCGACGATGGAGTTGGTCACGCAGTGGCGCATCATGGGCGAGCCGTTGGTGAGCGGCAGCGCTCGCGTGAACTTCAGCAGCGCTTCGTGGCCGGCGAAGCGCCCCATGCGCGGGATCTCGAATACGCCGTCCGGCGTGAACAGATCGAGCCACTTCGAGAACTCGGCATTGTCGAAATGAAAGCAGTAGCTTGCCTGCAGCTCCCGGATCGCATCCTTCTCCTCCAACACCGACGCCATGGCTTCCTCCTTCTACGAAGAGAATGTGGCTGCGCGGCTTCTACCAAGGGCTGTCCCGCGCGGCAACGCACCTAAAGCGGTGGTGGACCTCCGCCATCCGTGGTACATTTGTCGCGTCTCATTCGCGAGACGGGCGGGGGCAAGAAAGAGAGCATGGGTGCGAAGATCCTGGTCGTCGAGGACGAGCCCGACATCATGCGAATCATCACCCATGCCCTGACGGCATCGGGTTATCAGGTGATCCACGCGTATGGGGGGGATGACGCGATTCGCAAGGCCAAGGCACAGATGCCCGACCTGGTGTTGACCGATCTGGCCATGCCCAAGGTCAGCGGTGTCGAGGTCATCGAGAGCATCAAGAAGGATCCCGAGACCCAGCACATCCCGATCCTCGCGGTCACCGCTCACATGTGGGACGGCATTGCGCAGTCGGCCGGCCAGGTCGGCGTCAGCGGCTTCATCTCCAAGCCGTTCAACATGAAGCAGTTGCTGCTTGCGGTGCAGAAATACTTGCCCAACCCCCGCTGAGCGTGCCAAACGCGGCACGGGCCGGAACCTCCGGGCGAGATGACCCGTGCGCGAACAGACTTCCCTTCCTGTCGGCGGTGAGATGAGCGAGGGCGGCATCGCCCGGGTCGTGCTGCTGCCGGTCGTGGGCGGGCTCGATGAGCTCGACTATCGCGTACCTTCGGCCCTGTGGCGCGCTGACCTGCCGGGTTGCCGCGTGGTGCTGCCCCTCGGACGGCGCCGCGTGGTCGGCGTGGTGTGCGAGTTGGTGACGGCGCCGGCCCGTGAGAAGCTGAAGGACGTCGAGGCCGTCCTGGATGACGTGCCCGTTCTCGATCGGCATTTGCTCGCGCTGTGCCGCTGGATGGCCGACTACTATCTGGTCCCGCTGGCCGAAGCGGTGGCGACGGCGCTGCCGGCGCCGCTGCGAATCGAGGCGGAGCGGACGATCGCGCTGACCGCGGCGCTGGCGCAGGACACCGCCGTGCCCGAGCATGAGCGGGAGTTGGTGTCCGCGCTGCGTGGCGGCCGGCACACGGCGGGCGCCCTGGCGAGCTCGCTGCGATTGACTCCCGCCCAGCTCAACCGGCGCCTTCAGGCACTACGGCGCAAGGGATGGATCGAGGTCACCGAGACGCTGCGTGAACACGCGCCCACCAAGCACGTGCGCTTCTACCAAGCCGTGACCCGGCCGGAGGGCGCTGCGTCTCTGACGCGACGGCCGGCGCTGGCGGCGATCCACCGCTACCTGCGGGAGCATCCGTTGCGACGCGCCAGCCTGAACGAGCTGCGCGGTAGCTTCCCCAACGTTGCCGTCAAACTGCGCGCGCTGACGGCCGCGGGCTTGGTGCGTTATCACGAGGAAGAGGTCTACCGAACGGTGAGCGCGCCGCCGCCGCCGGATCGGACGGTAACGCCGACCGACGACCAGCGCCAGGCTCTGGCGTCGATTGCGACCGCGGAGGGCTTTGCGCCGTTTCTGCTCTGGGGCGTCACCGGCAGCGGCAAGACCGAGGTGTATCTGCGCGCCATCGCCGACGCCTTGGCGAACCAGAAGACGGCGCTGGTGCTGGTGCCCGAGATCTCGCTGACGCATCAGCTGGTCGACCGGCTGCAGGCGCGCTTCGGGGAACGCGTGGCGGTGCTGCACAGCGGCCTGAGCAGCGGGGAGCGTTGGGATGAATGGCGCCGCATCGCGCGTGGCCAGGCGCCGATCGTGGTCGGCGCTCGGTCGGCGGTGTTCGCCCCGCTGCCGCGCCTGGGGCTCATCGTCGTCGATGAGGAGCACGACTCGTCGTACAAACAAGACGAGGGAATGAGGTACCACGGCCGCGACGTGGCCGTGGTGCGCGCCCGCGGCGCTCGCTGCCCGGTTGTCCTGGGATCGGCGACCCCGTCGATGGAGAGCTACTTCAACGCACGGAGCGGTCGCTACCGGTGGCTCGAGCTGCGCCAGCGCGTCGAAGCGCGCGCGTTGCCGACGGTCGAGCTCGTCGATCTGCGCCACCGGGGAGGTCATCGGACGGGCGGAAAAGCCGGGGCACTGGCGCTGTCGGCCGAGCTCGCCGCGGCCTTGCAGGCCAACCTCGCCGCGGGGGGCCAGAGTCTGGTCTTTCTCAATCGCCGTGGTTTCGCCAGCGTCATGCAATGCCACGCCTGTGGCGAGGCCATCGCCTGTCCCAACTGCTGTGTCGCGCTGACCTACCATCGAGCCTGGCAAGCGCTCCGTTGCCATCACTGTGACCACACCGTGCGCGTACCGCGGCAGTGTCCCGCGTGCGGCGAGCCGGCCTTGTCGAGCTGGGGGGCCGGCACGGAGCAGGTGGAGGCGACGCTGCGAGAGATGCTGCCGGGCGCGCGCGTCGCGCGCATGGATCGCGACACGATGATGCGCAAAGGCGCGCAGCGCGCGCTGCTGGCCGCATGGGAGAAAGGCCAGCTCGATGTCCTGATCGGCACGCAGATGGTGACCAAGGGACACGACATCCCGGGGGTGACACTGGTCGGGGTCGTGCTGGCGGACCTGTCGCTCAACTTCCCCGACTTCCGCGCCGCCGAGCGCACCTTCCAGCTACTGACGCAGGTGGCCGGTCGCGCCGGCCGCGGCAACCGTGCCGGGCGCGTGATCGTGCAGACTCTCCAGCCGGATCACTTCAGCCTGCGTCACGCGGCGAAGCACGACTTTGCCGCCTTCGCCGAAGAGGAGCTGACACACCGGCGCGAGCTCGGATACCCGCCGTTCTCGCGGCTCGCGCTCGTGCGCGTGGAGGGCGAGCAGCTCGCGGCGGTCGAGCGGGTGGCGCGGCAGGCCGGCGAACACCTGCGGGCCGGCAGCGACCGGCGGCTGGCGGTGCTGGGACCGGCGCCGGCGCCGATCGAGCGGCTACGCGGGCGTCATCGCTGGCAGCTCCTCTGCCGTGCCGCAAACGGGACGTTGCTGCGGCAACGGGTGGCGGCGGCGCGCGATCGTCTGCGGCCGCAGGCCCGCGCCGCCGCGGTGAGGTTGCTGGTCGACATCGATCCGCAGAGCATGCTGTGACGGGATCAGCGGTGAACCATGAGTCGTGCTCGTGAGTCGTAACCGGTTGCGGTTGATCGGAAGCCGCCGGGCGCGGCTCGTGTTGATTCGGGCCGGTGAAGCGTTTAGACAGAAAGAGGAATGGCGCTGCGGAAAATTCTGAAATATCCGGCTCCGGTCCTGAAGGAGAAGGCCCAGCCGGTGCCCAATATCGACGGTGGTGTGGACCAGCTCATCACCGACATGGTCGAGACCATGTACGCCGCCCCCGGCGTCGGTCTGGCGGCACCGCAGGTCGGGGACGGGCACCGCATCATCGTGGTCGATATCGATCATGAAGAGCCGGGGAAGCATCTGCTCAAGCTGATCAACCCCGTCATCGCCGAAGCCGAGGGCGAGGTGATCTGGGAAGAGGGCTGCCTGAGCGTGGTCGACTACAAGGCCGAAGTGCGCCGCGCCGCGCGCGTGCTGGTGAAGGCCTGGACGCTGGACCAGAAGCAGATCGAGATCGAAGCGGACGAACTGCTCGCCGTTGCCCTGCAACACGAGATCGATCACCTCGAAGGCAAGCTGTTCATCGACCGGATCAGTCGTCTCAAGCGCGATCTCTACAAGCGCAAGATCAACAAGATGATCCGCGAGGGCATCCCGCTCGAATCGAAGACTTCCGAAGGGGGCATCTAGAGGCCGACAATGACCATCGACTGGTACTATCACCGCAAGGGTTGAACGACCTGTGGTCGGGCGCAAGAGTTCCTTGCGCGCAAGAAGGTCGTCCCGAAGATCGTCGCCGACGCCAAGAAGGAGCGCTTCGGCGCCGAGCAGGCGCTGGCGATGGCGCGGGCGGCGGCCGAGGTCTACGTCGCCAAGGGTAAGAAGGTGGTCCACTTCGACATGAAGCGAGATCGCCCCGGCGATGACGAGCTGCTGGCCCTGCTGCTCGGACCGAGCGGCAACCTGAGGGCTCCGGCGATACGCGCCGGCAAGCTGCTCCTGATCGGCTTCGAGCCCGAGAGCTTCGGCAAGATTCTCGGCTGACACACGCGAGTAGGTGGCTGGGGATCCTCCTGCTCGCGCTCCGACCGGCTAGAGCCCTACGTCTGCGCCCACGGCCTGGCTGACATGCTCGTGACCGTCAGGGCGCAACAGCTGCTCCAGGCCGTGACAGAGATCGAGCGGTAAAGTCGGGCCTTGATAAATGAAGCCGGTGTATACCTGCACCAGCGAAGCGCCGGCCCGGATTTTCTCGTAGGCGTCTTCGGCGGTGAACACGCCGCCCACGCCGATGATCGGCAGGCGGCCGCCGCTGAGCTGGAACACGCGGCGAATGGTGTGTGTTGCCAGATCGCGCAGCGGCGCGCCGCTCAAGCCGCCGGCCTCGTCCGTGGGGCGTGTCAACAGATCGCGCCGGATCGTGGTGTTGGTGGCGACGATGCCGTCGGCGCGTAGTCGCTCGATGGTTTGCACCGCCGCTGCCAGGTCGTCGTCGGCCATGTCGGGAGACAGCTTCACCAGCAACGGCCGGCGTGCCGACAGCCGATCATTTTCCGCCTGCAACGCAGTGAGCAGCGCCGTCAGGTGCCTCTGTGCCTGCAGGTCGCGTAGCCCCGGGGTGTTGGGCGAGCTGACGTTGATGACCACGTAGTCGGCGAGCGGCGCGAGGAGGCGGAAGCTGGCTTCGTAGTCCTTCACCGCCTCGGCCAGCGGCGTCACGCGCGACTTGCCGAGATTGATCCCGAGAGGAACGCGACGCTGGCCGCGATCGAGCCGGCTCAGCCGCCCGGCGGCATCCGCGGCGCCGGCGTTGTTGAAGCCGAGACGATTGATCAGCGCTTGCTGCTCGACGAGACGGAAGATCCGCGGGCGCGGGTTGCCCGGTTGCGCCTGAGCGGTGATGGTCCCCAACTCGGCGAAGCCGAAGCCGAGGCCTGACCACGCCAGAGGGGCGCGCGCGTCCTTGTCGAACCCCGCCGCGAGTCCTATCGGGTTGGGGAAGCCCAGCCCCCACAGTTGTTGGCTCAAAGCGGCTGAGGTGTACACCGCTCGACGGGTCAAGACCCGTTGCGCTGCCGTCAGGAAACGAAACACGAGGTGATGTGTCGTCTCGGCATCGAGACGGAACAGCAGCGGCCGAATGAGGTGATACAGGAGCCGTACGGGGCTGCTGAGGTCGTGGTTGAAATCGGGCAAGGGTGCCTCACCTTGGTGGGCACGGCTATAGCGGGCTTGTCCGCAAGGGTGAAGCGGTCCGCCTACGATTCAACCGGTGACGGCTCGGGGGCGCCGGCGGCACGTGACGCCAAGACCGAGCGCGCCGCTTCCTCGCCGGCAATCTTCCCCCAGCCGAGCGCGCACAGCAGGCCCATGCCGGGCAGGTATCCCTCGCCGCCGGGTCCGGAGAGACCGACGGCCGCACCGCCGCCGGCATAGAGATTGGCGATGGGCTTGCCATCGGCGCGCAGAACGCGCGCACTGGTGTCGATCCGCAGCCCGCCCTGGGTGGCGAGCAACGCGCCGGTGATGCGCGCGCCGTAGAACGGGGGGGTCATCGGCTCGCCCTCGCTCAAGCGACCAAACGCGTCGGGTGCCCGGCCGGCGATGGCGTTGTACTCTTCGATCGTCGCCAGCAGGGCCTGAGCGTCGAGTTGGAACTGCTTGGCCAGGTCGGCGATGTCGGCCGCCCGCCGCAGAGCACGCGGTACGATTTCATTCTCGAAGCGCGGATCGTGTAGCTGCGCAATCTTGAGGATGCGGGCGTCGAAGACCTCGTACGCCAAATGGCCAGGCTGCCTTCTGACGTGCTCGGCCACCGCGGCCAGATCACCCGCCTCGTTCACGAAACGCTTGCCGTGCTGATTGACGATGATGGCGCCCAAGCCGATGAGCGTGCTGGGCAATACGTAGTTCGACCCCAACGCGACGGTGGGGTGGGCGTGAAACGAATCGAGCTGGTCACACGCCGCGTTGAGCGCCGTACCCCAGCGCAGCGCGTCTCCCATCTGGGTGGCCACCCCGGCATAGGCGGCGCCGGCGATTGCGGGGCAATGCTGCTTGACCAGTTCGCTGTTGGCCCCGAAGCCGTCGCAGGCCAGAATCAGCGCCTGACAGTGCACATTGGTCGGGCTCTTCTTCGGAAGCTTGATCTGCAAGCCCACGACGGACCCGTCGGGTTGCTGCCACAGGTCGAGCACCGGCGTTCCAAGACGTAGGGTGACGCTGCGTTGCTTGCCGATGCGCGAAACCAGGTGATCGACCAGTGACGAGCCGGTGTGGCTCTCGACCGCGTGCATGCGATACTGGCGATGACCCGTTCGCCGCATGAAGCGCTCGAGCTCGAAGCCAACCCCGATCTGATCCGCCAGCCATTCGACCACGGCGGCCGAGGCCCCGCAGATGCGGTGCGTCAGGGCCGAGTCGCTTTGCCCACCGTTGCGACTGAACACGTCCTGCGCGAAGTCCTCCGCCGTGTCGACGAGTCCGCTGTCGCGTTGGAAACGCGTCCCCGCGGCCGGGATGGCGCCATCGGTCAAAGCCGTGTTGCCCCCCGGGACCTTGGCGCGCTCCCACACGGCGATCTTGACGTCGGGCTGCGCGGCTGCCAGAGCGGCCGCCAGACCGCAGCCCCCGGCGCCGACGATGCCGATGTCGACGTGGTCGTGCCAGCGTGGTTCAGGCGACGCGATGGGCATAAGGACCAAAAAGATAGCAGATCCGAGTCGGGCAGCGCTACTACGGTCTTAGCCCCGAGGGGCTTTGCCCAAAAGTCGATCTGGGTCGTCCTGCGGACGCGACGCGCTGTGGAATGTGGTGGTGGTTGCCGCCAGTTTTTGTCCGATGCGTCACCGCCGCGGCAGACGGAGCGCGAGCGGGAGCAAGCTCCCGCACCCCAAAGTGCCATAGCATCTCGACGGTAATGCCGTCCTAAGGAAGGAAGGCCGGGCACGGATGGCGAAAGATAAATGTGGACGCGAACGCCAGCCCGCGCTACGATTTCCTTCGTGCTGGTCCGAGCACACAGGCTCCACGGCCGGTCGCGACCCACAGGGGGTTGGGGCCGGTGGGCCAGGTCGGGTGGCGGCAATCGGCGGTCGTTGCCCGACAGGCGAGGCATGGGCTCGCTCGGTGTACTGGCGCGCCGAGAAAGGAGGTGGTCCAGCAATGTATTCCCCTATGGTGAGCTGTGAGGTGGTGGCCCCCTAGGCCAACCCGTTAGGTGAGGAGCGGCTGTCCGCCGGCACGGCGGGCGCGTGGCGGCTGGGAATACCAGCCCGGGTCAACACGCGCTGCGGCCGGCCCCCGGACGGTGCTCGGCACGAACCGTGTTCGTGCACACCTAGTGGCGTTTGCCTGGAGGACCCAGGCGCCACAACCCCGGTAGCCCCCGCGCGACTCACCCGCGGGGCGGCTCTGCCGCAGCAGCTACCGGGGATTTGATTCTGGGCGGTGAATCGCAAGCCCCCGTTGACGACTCCCGAGGTGGCACGCGGTCAGAACTGATAGGCGGTTACCTCGATTTTCTTGTCGGGCGAGAGTCGCTCGACGACCAGTGCAATTTTTCCGTTCAGCTCCGAGAAGCGTGGTGCCGCCGTGCGAATGATGCCGGCGGTGCGAATCTCCATGCCGCCGCCGTCACGAGAAAGGGCGTAGCCGCGCAACTCGACCGCCAGGTGCTCTTTGTCGGCGGTCATCAACTCGTGGACGGCGTTGGTCTCACCGGGACCGAGAGGTCCCAGCAGCACCCAGTCGTTGCCGTGCGCCTTGCCGGCGATCAGCGAACCCGGCGTCGTGCTGCCGCGGTACTCGATCTTGAGGCGTTCACCGCCCTGGACTTTGCCGAGCTGCTCGGTGTCCGCCGTGCCGCTCAGGGTGAACAGAGGTTGCAGTTGCATGCTCAAGAGCCTCCTGGCGGTCCGCCGAGGGTTCAGTAGCGCTCCAGGCGCTCGACGTAGATGTACTCGATCCGCCCACTGTCGCTGACGAACACGTTGAGAGCAAAACTGATGAGGCTGAGCAGAAAAGCCCCGATGACGGCGGACCAGAAGCCGTGGACGGCGAAGCCGCGCACCACCTCCGACGTGAGCCAGAGCATGAAGCCGTTGATCAAGAAGGTGAACAGCCCCAGGCTGAGCAGGTTGATCGGAAAGGTGAGAAACAGAACCAGCGGGCGTAGAAACGCGTTGAGGATACCGAGCACCAGGGCGGCGATGAATACCGAGCCGAGCCCGTGCAGCTCGATCCCGCTGATCACCTGGCTGGTCAGCCAGAGGGCGAAGGCCGTGACGACCCAACGCAAAACCAGGCCGCGCATCACTTAGCTCTTGGCACGGACTGCAGCGCGGCTCAAGTGCTGACCGGCGGGCGATCGGTTCGAGCTGGGCGCAGAGGCCTTCTTCCCGTAGGTGATTTGGAAGATGGGCCTCTCCCACCCGACACCGGTACCCATCCGTCCGGTGCGATTGTCGTGGAGCAGATGACTCGCTATCGTGCGGGCATGCGGCCTGGCGGAAGCGATTTGCGGCGGAGCGGCTTTCCCCGCCACGCCGGCGACGTGCTGACCTCGCTTCGCCTCGGTCTCACCCCGGTGTTCGTGCTACTGGTGATGTGGAGCGGGCCGCGCGACGCCGCGGCGGGTTGGATGGCCGTCGCCGTGTTCGCTTCGGTCGCCGCCAGCGACTTCTTCGACGGAAGGCTCGCGCGCCGGGTCGGCAATCCGGGACTCGGCGGCCGAGTGCTCGACCATGGCGCGGACATCTTGTTCGTGCTGAGCGCGCTGCTGAGCTACGTTGCTCGCGGTCTGGCTCCGTGGTGGGTTCCGGCGTCGATAGCGGCCGCTTTCGCTACCTACGCGCTGGGCTCGTGGAGCGACGGCGATCACCCGCTGCGCCCGAGCCGAATCGGGCACACGGGAGGCGTCCTCAACTACGGCCTGATCGGTGTGCTGGTCTGCAACGACACCGCTGGGCTCTGGCTGTTACCGCGCGAGCTGCTGACCGGTCTCTTCCTGCTCGTGCCGCTGTACTCGGGCGCGGCAATCGTCGAGCGTCTGTGGCCGCGCGCGTTGGTTGCGCCGCCGCAGGTCGTCGGCAACCGGCGCGACTGAGGTCGCGTCTGCGGCGTTCTGCGCGGGTGGCGGTACCAGAGCTCGGCGTGGTGCTCCGTTCGCGCGGCGACGCTTGCTCGACGAAGTGGGCAA
>Ga0316628_100004225_pt1 | contig 11216 bp, 8 predicted proteins | sample OWC_Aug_M2_C1_D5_FD_207648 | JGI IMG/M metagenome (GOLD analysis project Ga0316628, IMG submission 207648) | Wetland soil microbial communities from Old Woman Creek delta, Ohio, United States - OWC_Aug_M2_C1_D5_C | ecosystem: Environmental > Terrestrial > Soil > Wetlands | place: USA: Ohio... | reverse complement strand
CCGCTTGATGCCCACGTCGCCGTAGCCTGCGCCCTCGGTGTCGATGTCACGGATGGTGGTGAAGCCCTGCTCCAGCGCCCGGCGCACGGCGACGGTGGCCCGGGCGGCGCGGTAGGCGATGGGCTCCTTGAGCAGCTGGGCGTCGTAGCCGCCCTCCGCCGCCTCCTCGCCGTGCAGCAGGACGTGGGTGTGCGAGTCGATGAGCCCGGGAAGCACCGTCGCCCCGGAGAGGTCGATCACCGTCGCGCCGGCGGGGACTCCTCCGCCACCCACGCTCTCGATCCGGTTGCCCCGGATGACGATGACCTGGTTCGTCCTCGGCGAGCCCGACACCCCGTCGATCAGCACCCCTGCCCGGATGACGGTCACCGGAGCCGGGGCGGCCGCCCGTGCCGCGCCGCAGACCAGTGACAGCACCACCACCCACCCGCGACGGCTCGGCATGTCCCGCCCTCCCTGAAAGGCCGGGGATGCTTCCGTATCCGCCCCTCCGGAGCAAAGGCATTCGTGATAGTCGGCGCGAGCCATGCCCAAGCCCTCCCAGCGCCGCGGCCTGCGTGCCGCCCACGCCAAGTCCCGCAGCGTCGATCCCCGGCCCATCACCGGACGGGAGAAGCCGTCGGACCTCCTCGCCCACGCCTTCGGGGCCTACGTGGGGCGGCAGGAACGGACGGCCTTCGAGCTGATGCAGCGGAGCGTGGCCGAGGACTGCAGCATCTTCCTCACGCTCTCGGGCGCGATGACCCCCGCGGGGCTGCACCAGAGCTGCCTCATCCCGCTCATCGAGCGGGGCATCGTCAGCGCGATGACCACCACCGGCGCCAACCTGTACCACGACGCCCACCGCATCATCGGGCACGCCATCCGCGAGGTGAACCCCAACGCCGGCGACCTCCAGATGCGCCTGGCCCGCATCATCCGCATCTACGACCTGGGCTTCTGGGAGGAGGCGCTGCTCGACACCGACCGGCTCTTCAGCGCGGTCATCCGCCGCCCCGAGTTCCAGCGGAAGATGACCACCCCCGAGTTCCACTACCTCCTGGGCAAGGCGGTGCACGGCATCGAGCGCTCGCTGGGGGTCAAGCAGCCCTCGCTCCTGGCCACCGCCTACAAGCACGCGGTGCCCATCTGGGTGGGCGCGGTGCAGGACGGGAGCATCTTCCTCAACGTGGTGAAGCTGAAGCGGCTGCTGGGGCCCGAGTTCAAGTTCGAGCTGGACATCAACGACGACGTCTACTCCATGGCGGCGATGCAGCACCTCTGCCGGCACCGGGGTAGCGGGAAGCTGGCGATCTGGATCCTCGGCGGCGGGGTGCCGAAGAACTACACGCTCCAGGGCGAGCCGCTGCTGGATCAGATCCTCTCCGTTCCCACCACCGGCTTCGACATCGACCTCCAGTTCTGCGTGGACCCGGTGGACAACGGCGCGCTCTCCAGCTGTCCGGCGGGGGAGGGCCACACCTGGGGCAAGGTCTCGGTGGAGGCGGTGGAGTCCGGCTCGGTCTACGTGCACACCGACGTGACCGCGGTGTTCCCCTGGCTGACCCACGCGCTGTTCTCCACCGGCGCGCGCCGGACCCCGATGCGCCTGATGGACCGAATGGAGGAGGCCGTCGCCTTCCTCGACCGGGACGTCGCGCGGCGGAAGAAGAAGCTGATGGCCACCATCGACTGGAGCCCGGAGACCGAGGCGCCGACGAGGGGAGAGCACGAAATGCTCGTTCGCTGACGCTCTTCGCTTCGCGGGGTCCGGGCCCCTGGTGTCGTGAGGCGAGCAGTCGCGTGTCGAGCGAGAGGAACCCCGTGAAGCGTCGCACCGCCCGGCGTTACCCTGCGCACTCCACCGGAGGTCATCGATGTCCGAGCAGCCGCACTTCGTCGAGATCACCGCCCAGTCCGTCGGCGGGTTGCACGTCCGAATGACCCACGGTCCGAGCGGGGCTTCCTTCGTCACCGACGCTCCGAAGGACAACGGCGGCGACGCCTCGGGCTTCTCGCCCACGGATCTGGTCGCCACCGGCCTGCTCGACTGCATGATGACCACCATGGCCATCTGGGCGAGGCGGGAGAGCGTCCCCTGGGGGAAGACCCAGGGCCGGGTGGAGAAGCACATGCATCCCTCCCCGCGGCGCATCGGGACGCTGGTGGTGGAGCTGTGGATGCCTTCCGAGCTCCCGGCCGACAAGCGCGAGCGGATGGAGCAGATCGCCCACACCTGCCCGGTGGCCCGCAGCCTCCACCCGGACGTGAAGCTGGACGTCCGGTTCCACTACTAGCGGCGCCGTCCCGCAGCAGCCGGAAGGAAGGCGAGGTCGGGCGGTCTCGCCTCTCGACGGCTCGACCCGCCTCTCACGCTCCGGGCCGTCATGACGGATTCAACCGTGCGAGGGCGAGCACCGCGATTCCTCCCGACCGGGCGAACCCGCCGACCACGAGCTTCCCGTCCGGCTGCTGAACCGCGGCCTCGGCCCTGGAGTGGGGGGCCTAACGGCCGGGAACTCGAGGCCGGCGCGGCGGGTCTGACTGCCGGCGGGCCAGGGCCAGCCATCGGTGGGCCTCGATCGCGAGGTGGTTGGTGGGATCGAAGCTCCGCCAGAAGTCGTCCGCTCGTTCCAGCACCGTCGCCGCGTCGCCCGGAAGACCGCGGGCGAGGAGCAGCCGCCCCTGACCGACCCAGAGATCGGCGCGCATCGGCGAGTCCACCCGCTGCTGCTGGCCAGAGAGGACGAGGGCCTCCCTCAGCGAGGCCTCCGCCTCGGGGAGCTGCTCCAGCTCGAGCTGGGTGAGCGCGAGCTCCGTGAGGACCCGGAGTCGGTTCCAGTCCCTGAGGCCGTCGTCCCGGACCAGGCCCAGGGCCGAGCTCAGGTGCTCGGCGGAGCGCATGGCATTCCCGGCGTGGCGCTCGACCGTCCCCGAGACCAGGTGCCCGTAGAGCAGCCACTGCGGCATCGTCTTCTCGTACAGCGCGAGCGTGCTCGCCGCTTCCGCTCGCGCCTCCCCTGGCTGACCCGCGAGCGCCAGCGCCAGCGCCCGGTTCATCCGTGCGGTCAATGCATCTCCGTTCTCGGCCCCGAAGGACTTGCTCAGGACGGAGGTGGCCGTGGAGAGGTCCTCCAGCGCCTCCCTGCCCTTCCGCATGGCGAGAAAGGTCACCCCCCGCGCGGTGAGCGCCACCCCCCAGCTCCGGGAGTCGGCGCTGAGCTCCCGGCGCTCGATCTCCACCCCCAGGGTGGCGCTCTCCAGGGCCTCCCGGAGGTAGCCCAGCCGGCGCTGCCCGGGCACCATGTTGGCGGCGATCATCCCCACCGCGCGACTGGTTGGGCCGAGCACCGCGCGCGCGTCGGCCAGGGCGCGGCCCCACTCCTCCAGCGCTCGATCGTCGAGCCCGGCCTGGGAGAGGGAGCGGGCATGGACCTCGCGGGCATGGATGACCCGCGGATGGGTGGGCTGGTCCCGGTACGCCGAGGTCACGAAGCGCAGCCCGTCCTCCGCGGCGACGAGCGCCTCTCGCGGCGGCACCGGGTCGTACTGGCTGGCCTCGGCGCGCAGCGCGGCGACGGCCACGGTTCGCGGGTGCACGTCTCCCAGCGTCCTCCGCGCCAGCTCGAACGCCGCGGTGGCGTCCCTCACCGCGTCGGCGCCCCGGTCCTGCTCGATGGCCAGGTGCGCCTCGTTCTCCATCCCGTGCACCAGGTCCTCCGGGTGCTCGCGGGCGTGCTTCCGGAGGAGCGGAAGCAGCGAGCGGAGCTCGGCCTCCAGCTCGGCTGCACGCCCGCGGACCAGGTGCACGTCGGTGGAGAGCAGCCGCGCCCGGAGCGCCTGCGGGTCCTCCAGGGGGAGCCGGCGACCGGCCTCCGCCAGCGCTTCCCGCGACACCTCCTCGGCGACGTCCGTGTCCCCCAGGCCGAGGAGGCTGGAACCGAGGAGGTTCAGGAGCTCCACCCGGAGCGCTGGCCGGGCGTCGTCGAGGCGAGCGAGTCGCGCGCGGGCCAGCTTGAGGAGCTCCACCCCCGACAGCGACCTGCCCTGCCGCGCGTACGGATCGGCCTCCTGGAAGATGTCGGTGATGAACTGCTTCACCTCCTCGGCCCGCCGTGTCTCGGCCCTCGCAACGCGGGCCTGCCACAACGCCGCGGCTGCCCCGCCCAGGACGGAGACCGCCACGAGGGCCGCGGCCACGGCGGCCGCCCGGTGGCGCCGGATCGCCTTGCCCAGCCGGTAGAGCACGCTGTCGGGGCGGGCCTCCACCGGACGACCGCGGAGGTGCCGGCGGATGTCGTCGGCCAGGGCGTTCGCCGTCGGGTACCGCTCCTCGGCCCGTCGCTTGAGCGCCTTGGCGACGACCGTGTCCAGGTCGCCCCGCAGCGCCCGGCGCATCGCCGCGTCCGGCGCCGCCTCGCTCGGCCGGGTCACCTCGACCGTCTCCAGGGCGTCGGAGAGGGGGCGATGCGGCTCCCGGCGAAGCTGGTAGGGCAGCCGCCCGGTGAGCAGCTGGTAGAGGACGATCCCCAGCGAGTAGACGTCGCTCGCCACCCCGACCGGCTCACCGGCCAGCTGCTCGGGCGAGGCGTAGTTCGGCGTCAGCGCCCGGCCTGCGGTCTCGGTCAGCTCGGTCTCGACCGCGACGGGACCCTCGAGGAGCTTGGCGATGCCGAAGTCGAGCAGCCGGACCTGACCGTCGGCGGTGACCAGGATGTTGGACGGCTTGAGGTCCCGGTGGACGACCAGCCTCCCGTGAGCGTGGGCCACCGCGTCGCAGACCTGGAGGAACAGCTCGAGCCGCTCCCCCAGCGGGCTCCGCCGGTCGCGCACGTACGCGTCGATCGGCTGCCCCTCCACCAGCTCCAGCGCGAGGTAGGGCTGGCCGTCCTCACCGAGGCCCGCGTCCAGGAGCCGGGCGATGTGGGGGTGGCCGAGCGTGGCGAGGATCTCCCGCTCCCGCGCCAGCCGCTCGGCCAGCGCGCGGCCTCGCCACGCGGTGTGAGGGAGCTTGAGCGCGACCGGACGGCGGGTCATCACATCGGTCCGCTCGGCCAGCCACACGGTGCCCATCCCGCCCTCTCCGAGCGGGCGGACCAGGCGGTAGGGGCCGACCCGTTCCCCGGAGGCGAACGGGGTGGGCTCGGGGCCCGCCGGAACGGGCGGGAGCGCGTCCAGCGGCGAGGAGCGGCGCTCGCGGGCCAGCAGATCCCGGAGCGTGTCGAGGTACGGGCGGTGCTCCGGACCGAGGCCGGCGAGCCACCCATCGCGCTGTGCCTCCGGCAGGTCCAGCGCCTGATCGAGCAGCCGGTTGACCAGGCTCCACGCCTCGGCGTCGAGGGGCTGGCGCTCCACGCTCACCTCAGCGCCTGCGAGAGCCACAGGCGGGCCTTCTCCCAGTCGCGGCGCACGGTGCGGTCGGTGACCCCCAGCACCTCGGCGACCTCCGGGTCGGAGAGCCCCCCGAAGTACCGGAGCTCCACCACCTCCGCCATGCGCGCGTCGCGGGTCGAGAGCTGCTCCAGCGCCCGGTGGACGTTGAGGATCTCCTCCGGCCCGCGCTCCGGCTGCCCCACGGTCGCCACGAGGAGCTGGATGGGCTCGGCGCCACCTCCCCGGCGCGCCGCGCTGCGCTCGCGGGCGAAGTCGACGATGATCGACCGCATGGCCCGCGCCGCGTAGCGCATGAAGTGCCGCCGGTCGTCGATCTTCAGGCCCCGGATCCGGGCGAAGCGGACGAACCACTCGTGAACCAGCGCGGTGGTGTCGAGCAGCGCATCGCGCCGATCTGCCCCCAGGCGGGCATGGGCCAGCTTCCGGAGGTCGTCGTACGTGGCGCGGAAGAGCGCGTCCGCGGCGGCGGCGTCGCCGGCCCGGGCGCGCGCCAGGAGCTCGGTCACCTCGAGCAGGTCATCCATCGCCCACCCCACCTCCGAGCAGTCGACAATAGCAGGCCCGCTCGGCAGCCCCGGTCGACAACGCCGCCCGGCAGGACTTCCTTCTCAGCCGCGCGACGAAGCTCTGAGACGGGGCTTACGTTCCGGTGGACGAGCGGCCCGGCTCGACCTTCTCCACCAGCCGGAGCTGACCCGAGGCCGCCGCGGCCGGGGCGTCCACCTCCCGCTCCAGGTAGGTGTACCCCGCCAGGCCGTCCTCGTAGGCCCGGAGCAGCTGCCGCGACTGGTCGAGGGTCATGGTGCCCTTGCGCAGCGCCCGCTCGGCGAAGTGCCTCACCCGGGCCACCAGGTCGTCCTTGGAGTAGCTGACGTAGTTCAGCACCTCGGTCACCGTGTCGCCTCCCACCACGTGGTCGATGAGGTACCCGCCGTTCGGGCCCAGCGACACCTGGACCGCGTTGGTGTCGCCGAACAGGTTGTGCAGGTCGCCGAGGATCTCCTGGTACGCGCCGACCAGGAAGATGCCGAGGTAGTAGTCGTCCTGGTTGAGGGGGTGCAGCTCCAGAACGTCCTTCACGTCGCGCCGGTCGATGAAGTGCTCGATCTTCCCGTCCGAGTCGCAGGTGATGTCCGCCAGCACCGCCCGCCGCGTGGGTCGCTCGGTGAGGCGGTGAATGGGCATGATCGGGAAGAGCTGGTCGATGGCCCAGCTGTCCGGGAGCGACTGGAAGACCGAGAAGTTGCAGAAGTAGGTGTCGGCGAGCTGGCGCTCCAGGGTCTCCAGCTCCTCGGGCATCTCGTCGAGCTCGTTCGCGGTGCGGAGGACCTTCTGGCACACCGCCCAGAACAGGTTCTCGGCCGCCACCCGGTCGGCGAGCGTGAGGTGCCCAAGCGAGAACAGGGTGAGGCACTCCTCCTTGTACTCGGTGGCGTCGTGGTAGGCCTCGAGCACGTTCTTCCGCGTCAGCTCGCGGTAGGTCGCCCAGAGCTTCCGCACCACCGGCGAGGCGTCGTCCGGCAGCGCGTCCGGCACGCCGTGGGCGTCGAACTCGCTCACCCCCAGCACCTCGGTCACCAGCACCGCGTGGTGCGCCACGACCGCCCGGCCCGACTCGGAGACCAGGGTGGGGTGCTCCACCTTCGCCTCGTTGCAGGCCTCGATCACGCTGAACACCACGTCGTTGGCGTACTCCTGGGTGGTGTAGTTCATCGACGATGTGAAGTTGGTCTGGCTTCCGTCGTAGTCGACGCCCAGACCCCCACCGACGTCGAGGTACCTCAGCGGCGCGCCCGCCTGGGCGATCTCGACGTAGAAGCGGCTCGCCTCGCGCAGCGCGTTCTTGAAGTTGCGGATGTTCGAGACCTGGCTGCCGAGGTGGAAGTGCAGGAGCTCGAAGCAGTCGAGGAGGTCCACCTTCCGCATGAACTCCATCGAGTCGACGAGCTCGCTCGACGACAGGCCGAACTTGCTCCGGTCGCCGCCCGAGGCCTCCCACTTGCCGGCGCCGCGGGTGGAGAGCTTCACCCGGATCCCGATCCGTGGACGGATGCCCACCCGGCGCGACACCTCGGCGATGAGGGGGATCTCGCTCGGCTTCTCGACCACCAGCACCACCTTGCGGCCAAGCCGCGAGGCGTAGAGCGCGGTCTCGATGTACTCCTCGTCCTTGTAGCCGTTGCAGACGATCAGGGCCTCCTCGCTGTCGAGGAGCGCCATGACCGCGAGCAGCTCGGGCTTGCTCCCGGCCTCCAGCCCGTAGTCGTAGGGCTTGCCGGCCTCGACGATGGTCTCGGCCACGTACCGGTGCTGGTTGACCTTGATGGGGTAGACGCCCTTGTAGGCGCCCCGGTAGCTGTGCTCGGCGATCGCGCGGCGGAACGCCTCGTTGAGGTGCACCACCCGGCTGCGCAGCACGTCGGTGAAGCGGATCAGGAGCGGCAGGCCGATGCCGCGGCGGCGGACCTCCTCCACGAGGTCCTTGAGGTCCATCGAGCGGCCGTTCCCGTCCGCGTGGACGGTGACGTTGCCCTTGTCGTTGATGCCGAAGTACCCCGCGCCCCAGTTGCGGACGCCGTACGTCTCTTGGGCATCGGCCAGGGTCCAGGGTTGGGGGGGTGAGATGGGCATCTTGAGGTCAGGACCTCCGGGCGGCCGGCGTCTTGCAGGTGGCCATGCAGAATAGAGAAACACGAGGGTCCGTCAACACTCCGCTCCGCGGCACCGCCGGAACAGGGATGTGAACGGGGCCGGTGGCCCGGGCAGCCGGTCGCTTCCGGGTCCTCAGCTCTCCCGGACCGCCTCGAGCACCTGGTCCGCGTGCCCGTCGACCTTCACCTTGGGCCACACCCGGGCGACCTTGCCCGACCCGTCCACCAGGAACGTGGAGCGGATGAGGCCCATGAACTTCCGCCCGTACAGCGACTTCTCGCCCCACGCTCCGTACTTCTCCGCCACGGCGTGGTCGGTGTCGGCCAGGAGCGGGAAGGGGAGCCTGTACTTCCCGGCGAACTTTGCGTGGCTCGCTCCGGAGTCGGGGCTGATGCCCAGGACCACCGCCCCCGCCTTCTGGAGCGCCGAGTGCTCGTCGCGGAAGGCGCAGGCCTCCCTCGTGCAGCCCGGGGTGTCGTCCTTCGGGTAGAAGTAGAGGACCACCTTCCGGCCCTTGAAGTCGGAGAGCTTGACCGTCTTCCCGGACTGGTCCTCGAGGCTGAACGTGGGGGCCTTGTCGCCGACGTCGGGCATCGCCATGGGCGCTCACTTAACCCGTGCCGGGCGCGGAGCAACTGCATTCGGAGCGCCCCGGTCCGGGAGCTTCTCCACCACCTCCCTGAGCCTGGCCAGCTGGGCCAGCGCCTCCGGGTCCTGGAGCAGCTTGTGCACCGAGGCGCTCTTGAGGAGGGACATGGTGTCCCCCCGCTCCAGCGCCTCCTTCACCTCGGGGTCGGAGAGGACCGCGCGGAAGCGGGCGTTCTTCTCCAGGGCGGTGACCGCCGGGTTCTGCGCGACGCGCTCGAAGAGCTCCGGGGAGCGGAAGACCTTCTGGGCGGCGGCGAGGTCCGCCGCCCTGGAGAAGAACGGGGCCGAGAACAGGTTCCACCGCCGGGCGATGGCGAAGGCGGTCGAGTCCTTCGGCGAGATGCCCAGGCCCTTCCCGGCGAGCTGCACGTTGGCCTCGACGAAGGCCAGCGCCGACAGCGCCACCCACGCCACCGCGGCGACCTTCCCCGCCCCGAGGAGCGCGCCCAGCGCGCGGTCCGTGCCTCGCTCCGCGGGGTCGGAGCCGCCCAGCACGCCCTGGAGCAGGCGCGTGCCGGCGAGGCGCACCACCACCGCGACGACGATGAAGGTGGCGAAGCTCGCCGCCACGCCCCCGAGGCTCTCGGAGGTGTGGAAGAACCTCCCGAACGCCGGCCCGAACAGGGCGCCTCCGGGGCGGGCGGCGAGCGCGGCCAGCACCAGCGCGCCCCAGCTGCCGAGCTGCCGGGCGGCGCCGGCCCGGGCGCCGAACACTGCCCCCAGCGCCACCAGGGCGAGCACCACCAGGTCGACGGTCATGTGATCTTGAACTGCTGCCCCCGGGTCTCCTGGAAGAGCCGGTCCTGCACCAGGGCGAGCTTCTCCTTGTAGAGCGCGTTCTGCGGCTCGTAGGTGAGGGCCATCTTCAGCCCGCGCTCGGCGGCGACGAGGTTGCCCTGCTCGACGTCGGCCATTGCCGTCTGGAAGAGCTGGCGGGCCTTGGGGTGGAGGCCGATCTGCTCGGCGGCCTGCTGCTTCACCGCCGCCTTGGTCTCCTGCTCGGCCAGCTCGTCGAAGCGCAGCTTCCCGGCGCGGTCCGGGCCGGTCACGTCGGCCAGGTACTTGGGGCGGCGGACGTCGTCGCGGAGCACGTAGTAGGCCTCGGTGACCCGCTTGTAGACCTCGTGGACCCGCGCCTTGAACGCCTCGTCCGTGAGGTGGAAGAAGCGGTCGGGGTGGTAGGCCCGGCTCTCGCGGTAGAAGGCGCGCTTCACCTCGCTGGCGCTGGCGGTGGTGGCCACGCCCAGGAGCTCGAAGTAGTCGAGCGTGTCCAGCCGCTCGGCCTTCCACGCCAGCTGCGCCTCGGGGTCCGCCGGGGGGGCGGCCGCGGCAGTCACCGGCGCCACCGGTGGCACGAGGGGGGCGATGCGCACGTCGAGCGAGGGGAGCGGCCCCGCCTCGCGCGGCGGCGGCGGTGGCAACACCGGGATGCCGAGGCTGGTCTCGCTCATCGGGTCGCGGGTGGGCCGGTGCGGGACGCGTGGCGCGCTCGCCGGTGGGTGCGGTCGCGGGCCCGCCGCCGGCACCGGCGCCAGCGGGGGGATGACCGGGGCGATGCGCACCCCGAGCGAGGGCAGGGGCGCGCTCGTGGTTCCGGGGCCGGTGGGACGGAAGACCTTCGCCGGGAGGACGCCGGGCTGGGGCGGGAGCCCCGCGGCGTGAGCCTGCTCGGTGAGGAGCTCCTGGGTCGGGGTGCCCATCGGAGGAACCGCGGCGACTGGATGGGCTGGGGCCGGCCGGGCGACGGGGATCGCCGGGCCGGTGGCCGTGCGGACCGGTGCGCCCCCGGCGGGGGTCGAGCGCGTCGCGGCGCCCCGCGGACCTCCTGGACCTGGCACCGGGGCGCCGGAAGCGGCTGTTTCGGGCGGGCGGGGCGCGGCGCGGGCCGGCGGGGCCCCGGTCGCGGGCGGGCGAGGAGGGGCGGGAGCCCGCGTCGGGGCGGGCGTCCCCTGCGCTGCGGCGGGGACCGCCGGGCCGGTGGCAACGCGGGCCGGCGCGCCCCCGGCCGGGGTCGGGCGTGTCCCGGAGGCGCGCGTGCCGCCGGGACGCTGCACCTGTGCGCCGGGAGCGGGCGCTCCGGGTGGGCGGGGCGCGGCGGCGGCCGGCGTCCCCCCGGTCACGGCCGGGCGAGGCGCGGGCGGGAACGGCGCGTCGATGACCGGGACCCCGGCGGCGCCGGTGCGGAAGGAGCCGGTGGTCTCGAACGCCTCCGGGTCGACCGCCTCCGGCTCCACCGGCGCGAGCGGCTGGGTGATGGTGCGCACCGGCCCGGCCGGGGGAACCGGTGACGCGGAGCCCGGCTTGTCGGGCGCGTCGCTCACGGCTGCGCTCATCCCTCCACGGCGCTCGGCAGCTCGGGCAGGACGTCACGCGAGGTGCCGGGCGGGACCGGGTGCACCATCGCACCCCGGGCGAGCCGTGTCTGCCGGTTCAGCTGGATGGACCGCTGGATGTCGGCCTCGCTCAGGCCGGAGGAGAGGGAGATGGTGGTCGACGTCTTCTGCCCGGTCTCCATGTCGGCGGCCGAGACGTTGACGATGCCG
>Ga0316628_100004224_pt1 | contig 11217 bp, 8 predicted proteins | sample OWC_Aug_M2_C1_D5_FD_207648 | JGI IMG/M metagenome (GOLD analysis project Ga0316628, IMG submission 207648) | Wetland soil microbial communities from Old Woman Creek delta, Ohio, United States - OWC_Aug_M2_C1_D5_C | ecosystem: Environmental > Terrestrial > Soil > Wetlands | place: USA: Ohio... | reverse complement strand
TAAGGATTTGACGGGCAGGGTTGTCACAAATTGTGACGGGGTCACCGGCGGGCATTCACTCCGTGCGCAACGCCTCGGCAGGGGCCATGCGCCGTAGCCGCCAGGCACCACCCAGACCTGCCATCGCCGCACAGACCAGCATCGTGATCGCGACTGCGCCGTAGGTGAGCGGATCGAGCGCGCTCAGGCCGGTCAGCAGCGACGTGAACAGTCGCGCAATCCACGCAGCACACAGAAGACCAGCGGCCAAGCCGACCGACACCGGAATGATGGCGGCCGCAAGACCCTGGCGTACGAGATCGCGCGTGGTCGCGCCGAGGGCGAGGCGAATGCCAAACTCGCGTTGTCGCGACTCCGCCAGGTACGCCACCAGCCCGAAGACGCCGAAAACGCCGAGCAGCAGGGCCACGAGGCCGAACCCTGAGAAGAACCAGGCGCCAAGCCGTTGTCGCCCCAGGTCGCTGGCAACGAGGTCCCGACCTGTGACCACTTTCACCGAAGGCGCATCGGGCACCGCTGCTTGCACCACCTTGAGAATCGGCTTCACCATCGCCTCGGGATGCGCTGCGCGAACGGCAAACTGGCAGTCGATACCACCGGCCCAGCCCCGTGCCGTCACGACGGTGCCAGTGGCTGGTTTGTTCAACGAGCCAAAAACGAAGTCGCGAGCGATGCCGACGATCAAGAGGCGCCCACCACGCCAAACAGGCGAAACCACCTGACCGACGGCGTCTCCTCTCGGCCAGAGCATTTTCGCCAGCGATGCGGTCATCACCGTCGGAACTGGTTGCGCGCTCATGTCTGCCTGAGTCAGTCCACGGCCGGCCACGATCGGCACTCCGAGCGTCGAGAGGACGTTCGCACTTCCGTCCAACCGGCCCAAAGCAACACCGCGTTCCGCGCCATCTGTCCTCACGACGATCGGCCTGGTGAGGAACCGCGTCGCTACGGGACAGATCGGGGCCATACCCTCTGCCGCCTCCTTCACGCCCGCCACGGATCGGAGCGCGTCTCTGATGCGGCTCACGGCCTGCGCGGCGTTGGCCTTCCTCGTCGGTTCGTGATTTGACGGAGACCACAGCTCAATGTTGACAAACAGCGTATGGTCGACATCGAACCCTGGCGCGTTCCCGAAACCGTAAATGACCGTTCGAACGAAGAGGCCCGCGGCGATGAGCACGACGATGGTGGCGGAAACATGCAACGCGAGGAGACCCTGTCGGACGCGCTGTGACGCAGATGACGGCGTCGGAGCCGGGCCGGCCACCAGGTCTCTGGCGATGCCGCCGCGTGTGAATCGGCTGACGGGAAGGCACGCAGCCGCCAGCAGCGTCAACAAGGCCATTGCGGCCGCCGCGCTCACCACGCGCCAGTCGATGGACAGGTCGAGCCGGCCAAGGTCTACTCCTCCAGGAAGACTGAGCGATGGAATGATATACAGCCCCCACGTTGCCACGAGCATGGCGCCGAGCGTCCCCGTCACCACGATCAGGAGCAACTCCCGGCAGAGTTCGGCTGTGAGGCGCAGGCGCGAGGCGCCAAGGGCCAGGCGAACGGCCAGCTCCCCGCGACGGCGCTCGTAGTGAACGAGGACGAGGGCTGCAAGAGTTGCGCAGCCGCCGAGCAGCACCAGCATGGCGAGGCCGCCGATGATCGCGAGCGAATTGCCCTCCCGGATCACGATCGTGCGGGACTCTGGCGTACCAAAGATGTCCTTGAGTGGGACGGCCTTCAGGTACTCCTTGATTGGTTCGTTCGCGTACTCCCGCTGAACGAGCCGTTCGACATCTGCAAGCGTCTGCCCGCGAGCCAAGCGAGCGAAGATCATCAGCGGGGCGTCCGACTCCCCGATCTTCACCGTGACGACGCGTGGCAAGAGACCGGTGGGGATCCACATATCGGCCTTCTCGCCTCGTCGAGCGCCCTCGAAGCCCGATGGCGCAACGCCGATCACCCTGATCGGAACCGGCTTCGCGGCAATCACGGCTCCGATCAGACCCTGACGACGTCCGAATTCCTGCGACCACAACCGATCGCTGATGATCGCGACAGGTTCAGCTCCCGTGCGGTTGTCATCCGCCGTGAAGTCACGGCCAAGGATGCCGAGACCGAGCAGGCGGAAGTACCCGGGCGTGACGGCCAGTGTCTCCAACTCCCGCCCGATTTGGTCGAATCGGATCTGAGGTCTGAGAAACTCCAACCCCCCAAACAGATCGTCAGTCATCGCCTGGCCAGCAACGCCGCCGCCGAATATCTTCAACGATGGCGCATCGACGGTGACGAAGGCACCATCTGGGAGAGCCACCAGCCGATCCGTGTCCGGAAACGGCAACGGCCGAAGCCACAACGCATTGACGACGGTAAAGACCACGAGATTGGCGCCCACGGCCAGTGCAAGGGTCAGCGTGGCGAAGGTGAAGTAAGCGCGATGACGGAAGACGAGACGAGGCAGGTTGCCGACGCCAGACAACGCGGCGTCGATCCAGGGCAGGCCGCGCTGATCGCGGAGAGCGTCCATAGCCTGTGCAACGCCGCCGGCCCGGAGGCGCGCTGCACGGTTGGCGTCATCCGGCGGTTGACCTCGGCGTCGCGCGTCGGCCGCGGCCAGTTCCAGGTGCAGCCTCAGCTCTTCTTCCAGATCCGTGTCACTGCGACGCTGACGGAACGTGCTCCAAAATCGCAGGAACCACTCGCGAAGCTTGCGCTCCATGGCCCGACCCTCACCGCATGTGGAAGTGGACCCTGTCACCCCTCCTGCTGCAGAAGATCCTGCATGATCGCCGTCATTCTGCCCCACGCCTGCCTCTCGGCGGCGAGCTGCCGCCGCCCGGCCGCCGTGAGGCTGTAGAAGCGGGCCTTGCGGCCGCCTCGCAATCCCGTATCGCTGATGCCCCAGGTTCCCCGCAACAGGCCGCGCTGTTCGAGCCGCATGAGCGCAGGGTAGAGCGTGCCCATGTTGAGCTGAATCGCACCCTTCGAAACCTGTTCGACCCGCGCGGCAATCGCGTACCCGTGGGACGGCCCGAGCGCGTCGATCGTCTGCAGCACCATGAGGTCGAGCGTGCCCTGCAGGACGTCGGTCTTGGCGGTCTTCTGGTTGGTCACGTTCGTGCGGCGTCCTTTACTTCTTCTTGTACTTGAACGTCACGGGCGCGTCGCCGTCGATGTTGACCGAGGTCACAACGACGAGTTGCGTGGCTTCGACGAACACGAACTGCGTGAACGTGAGCTCGCCCCTCAGACTGGTGGGCGTCGAACTGGTGATCTTCAGGCGGTCTCCAGCCCACTGCGCTGTCGCGGGGATCTCACGCGACGGACTGAACGAGTCGACCACCGACCTCTGCCGGCCGTCCAGTTGCAGCATGACTGTTGGCGCCGGTGTCGCGTTTGAAGCCAGATATGCCCTGTCAACCGTCAGCGTCCGACCCTTGTGGATGATCGTGCATTGCCGGCCGCAGTTGAACGGAGCACCGCTGACGGTATTCGCCGAGATGCGCTGCTCGCCGCGCGCCGTCGGCACCTCGGCCCCTCCACGGAGGCGGCCACCCGAGGAGGTGGCCGAGACGAGCACCCAGTCGCCTGAGAGGTCTGGCGGGCGCTGTGCGGCTCCGCGGTCAGGCACGAAAACCAACAGAGCTATCAAGGTGGCCAGCACTGGGCGCAACGCCTCGAACATGTTCGTCTCTTTCTGCTCAACGATCGGTCGCGTGCCTGCCCTGCGGTTTCGGGTCGCTCACAGCGCGCGGTGAAGTGGCTCCCTCGCTCGGAGATGCCACGCGGCGGAGGCCTGGTCAGGTTAGGCGCTCTTCGCGGCCTTTTCATTAGAGTCGCTAATGGAATAGCACAGTTTCCATTAGGGCGTCAAACTAAAATCGGGTGAGATGAGGAGGGCCGTGCAGCGGCCGGAGAAGCTGCGGCCGCGGAGGGATGACTCAGGCGCACCACGAACAACGGCGAACAATGACAGCAAGGCGGTCTTGGCGCCGTAACCCGCCTCGACGTCTGGTTTGGCGTCGCCTGAACCGACGGTAGCTCAGCCGTTTACGGCATGATATGTGACACTCCTTGCGTGCCTGCAGGGAATCGGCCATCAGCCGCTTTTCGAGATCCTCCGTTTCGAAGCTGAAACGCAACGGCGGGTCGCGCAGTAGTGAGGGCTAGGCGGCTCTTGCCGCGGAGCTTGCCTGCCGTCCGCGGCCTTCCCGCACAAGGAGGACGTATGCGAGTCCGTTGGATCGTCGTGGCTCTTCTTCTGGTCGTCTCCCCTACCGCGACGAGGGCACTCGCGCAAGAGAAGGGGGACAGCGGCCTGGTGATGGGCTATCCGACGACGATTGGCCTCATCTGGCACGCCGGTCAAAGCGTGGCGCTGCGGCCGGAATTCAACATCTCCCGGTCGTCGGCCGATTCGTCGTCTTCGACCTCTTCGTCAACGGCGACATCGACGGGAACCGCGGGAGGCGTCGGCCTGAGCGGGCTCTTCTACTTCCGTAAATGGGACAGCGTCCGGGCCTATTTCAGCCCTCGCTATGGCTACACGCGCTCGTCGACGACGAACCGGACGAACAACCCGTCGGGCAGCGCATCCGCCACCAACACTTCGTCATCCCATTCGGTGACCGCTTCAATTGGGGTGCAGTACTCCGTGAACGGGCGTTTCGGCGTGTTCGGCGAAGCCGGGTTCGCATACTCGCGCCAGAACGGCCGGGGGACGAACTCGCTGTTCGAGAACACGGCGAACACGTGGGGCACGAGGTCGGCGATCGGAGCAATTCTCTACTTCTGACAGCGGTGGCTTGACGGGGAACCGGCAATCTGCCACGTCGCGCGGCTCGCGCGTGACGTGGCGGAGCCCCGCTTGCGAGGATCTACCGCCGCCGCCTGACCAGGAGGTACACGACCAGGACCAGCGCTGCGATCAGCAGATACGTGGAGTTGCCGTCTCCAAGGTAGGCGTCGATCTCCGAGCGCAATCTCGCCACGCCGGCGCCGATCGAGGAGAGCCCGCCGTGTTCGACCAGCGCCTGCGCGATCGGCAGTCCGGGCATGAACGCAACCTCCTTCGCCGCGCTCAGGATACCGCCAATCTCCGAGCGGAAAGCAGATCCCGCAGGATTCCGGTGTCACTGCACACCTCCGCCCACGTCCCAGTCCCACTCGTCCAGGTGTTCCGCCTGGAACGGCTCATTTCCCTCGCAGGCGTCGCAGCGCCAGACCCACTGCGCGGTCGGTCGCGGAAATGAAGGGTGCGAAGGCGAGTGCCAGTCGCCCTGATGCACCCGGACGTGCGTCTTCTGCCCGCAATGCGGGCACTCGCGGGTGGGGGCGATCGGTTCCTGGATCGGGGGCATCCGGTGAGGCTTGCCACCGCTGGTGGCGTACTGCACCCCCGTGCACGGGCAGACGTAGAGGTGCATCACCTCGCCCGGGTCAGCTTCGTCACTCAGGCGAATCGGGACGATCGAGTGGCGATAGACCAATGGCGCATGCCCTGCACATTCTGGGCAGGGCTGGACGGGTGGGTGTGCGAGTTTCATGGATTCGCGGGACGCTTGAGATGGGAGTTGCGTGATCAGACGCGGCAAGCGGCGATCGGCAGCCCGCATCGAGTCTGATAGGGGGTGGGCACCCTGTCAAGGGATGCGCACATTTTGTGTGCAACGGCCTGCGACCGTGGCACGGCGGCGCGGCGATCGTCGGCCCTGCTGCAGGGATGCGCCTCCAGGACGGGCCGGCGCAGTCAGTTCGCCTGCCGATTCGCGCACGCGTCGCAATCGTGCGCGCAGGTGCGAATCAGCGTCTCCAGCCGCGCGACCAGCTCGCTCACGTCACACGGCTTCGTGAGCACGGCGCACGAAACGTTGGCGGCTTCGCGGAGGATCCCGGAGTTCCCCTGCCCGGTGACCACGACGATCGGGACCGGCGGGGACTCCCTGGCTCGGATCCGTTGAATGAGTTCGATGCCGCTCATCTCCGGCATCGCCAGGTCCACGACCATCGCATCGTGCTCGGCCTGGATTGCCAACGCCGCGACTGCATCCCCCGCCGTGGTCACGTCGAAGCCGAGGAACGACAGGGCGACGGCGAACAGCTCCCGGGTGTCGGAATCATCATCAACAACGAGAAGTCTCGGCATTCTCCGATCCGTGCTGAAGCGGAGTGAAGGAGACCGAACCGCGGAGTCTGCAGGTGAGCCTCCTCAACTGTAGGGCTTCCGCCAGGAGCCGTCAAGTGTTCGGCGCGCTCGGGATGCCGGCAATCTCGGACGGCTGCTTCGGACTTACAATGGGCGGCGCACGAACCAGTCCCCGGATTCCCGATGCCAGTGCTCGGTCCCCGGTTCCCGGAGGTCCCAATGAAGGACGAGGACGACTTCGACGAGACACCCGCGGCCATCCCGCTCGATCGCCGCGAGTTCCTGAAGCTCAGCGGCGGTGGCCTCTTCATCCTCTTCTCGGTTCGGGGTGCCTTCTCGCTCGAGCAGGAACGCGGCGGGCAGCGCGGCTATCCCGATGACATCAACGCGTATCTGAAGATCGGCGAGGACGGCCGAGTCACCTGCTATTCCGGGAAGATCGAGATGGGCCAGGGGAACACGACCGCCCTGGCCCAGATGATCGCGGAGGAACTCGAGGTGCCGCCCGATGCCGTGGACATGGTGATGGGCGACACGCGCCTGTGCCCGTGGGACGGGGGCACGAACGGCTCGCGCAGCATCAAGTACTTCGGCCCGGCGCTCAGGGCGGCAGGAGCGGAAGCGCGCGAAGTGCTCGTCCAGCTCGCGGCAGACCGGTTGAAGCTGCCGCCGTCGCGACTGCGCGCCGAGAACGGCTTCGTCGTCGATCGGAACGACACCCGCACCAAGGTGGCGTTCGGCGCGCTGGTGAAGGGCAAGCGGCTCGACCGGCGCCTCGACAGCAAGCCCGCGCCGAAGAAGGCCGCGGACTGCCGCGTGATCGGCAAGTCCGTGCCGGTCGGGAACGCGGTGGACAAGGTCACGGGACGGGCGAAGTTCGCCGGCGACATCCGGCTGCCGGGCATGCTGTACGGCAAGGTCCTGAGGCCGCCGGCGCACGGCGCGCAGTTGAAGAGCGTCGACGTGGCCGCGGCCCGCAGGTTTCCCGGCGCACAGGTCGTCCAGGACGGCGATTTCGTGGCCGTCGTCCATCCCAGGCCCGACAGCGCCGACGCGGCGTTCGCGCTGATCACGGCCGACTGGGTGCGTCCGCCCGCGCTCGTCAACGACCGCAACATCCGCGAGCACTTGATCGCGCAGCGGGGCGAGGGCCGGATCGTCGAAGAGCGCGGCGATCTCGCGAAGGGGCGCCAGCAGGCGGCGCTCGGATTCAACGAGACGTACTTCACGCCCTACATCGCTCACGCGGCGACGGAAACCCACTCCGCGCTCGCCGACGTCCGCGCGGGTGAGGCCACCGTGTGGGCCTCGACGCAGCGCCCCTTCGGCGTGCAGGGGGAGGTGGCTCGCGCCGTCGGGCTGGCCGATGAAAAGGTCCGCGTGATCACACCGCTTGTCGGGAGCGGCTTCGGCGGGAAGAGCGCCGGCCCGCAGGCCGTTGAAGCGGCACGCCTGTCGAAGCTCGCGGGCGCGCCGGTGCAGGTCGTCTGGAGCCGCCAGGAGGAGTTCTTCAACGACACGTTCCGCCCCGCGGCTTACGTCAGCATCGACTCGGGCCTCGACGCGAGCGGCAAGATCGCATTCTGGGACTTCCAGGTGTTCTTCGCGGGCGACCGCAGCTCTCAGATGATCTACGACACCGCGCACGTCAGGACGCGGTCCGTCGGCGGCTTCGGCGGCGGGGGGCCGCACCCGTTCGGCACGGGCGCGTGGCGGGGCCCCGGCAGCAACACGAACATCTTCGCGCGCGAGTCGCATATCGACGTCATGGCCGCCCGAGCGGGCATGGACCCCGTGGAGTTCCGCCTGAAGAACCTCGCGGACACCCGGATGACAAGAGTGCTGAAGGCCGCGGCCGAAGCGTTCAAGTGGTCGCCCGCGAAGGCGCCCAGCAGGCGCGGCGTCGGCGTCGCCCTGCTCGATTACCTGAACACGTACCTCGCCGCGATGGCCGAGATTGCCGTGGACGAGGCAGCGGGCCGGATTCGCGTCAAGCGCGTGACCGTTGCCCAGGATCTCGGCCAGGTGGTGAATCCGGAAGGCACGATGATGCAGATGGAGGGCTGCGTCGTCATGGGCCTCTCGTCCGTGCTGACCGAGGAGATCCGCTTCGACGGCGGGGAAATCCGGAACGAGAACTTCGACAGCTACGAGATCACCCGCTTCTCACAGGTGCCCGAAATCCAGACCGTGCTCGTCGACAATCCCGACCTGGCGCCCCAGGGCTGCGGCGAGCCGACTATCACGTGCATGGCGGCGCTGCTGGCCAACGCGCTGTTCGACGCCACCGGTGTCAGGTTGTTCCGGCTTCCGCTGTCACCCGAGCGTGTCAAAGAGGGGCTGCGGGCGCGGACGTAAGACCTGAGACTTGAGACAGTCTCAGGTCTCAGGTCTTAGCTCTACTTGTCATTCGTCACGGTCTTCTTCTGATAGTTCGGATACGCCGGGCGCTTCGGCGTCACGACCGGGTTCTTCGCGAGCGCCGAGACCACCGCCTCGATGGCCTTGTCGAGCTGCGGGTCCTTCCCCTGACGCACGAGCGCGGGATCGAGTTCGACCTCGATGTCGGGCGCCACGCCGTTGTTTTCCACCTCCCACTGGCTGGTCGCAGCATTCCACACGGCGATGCTCGGCGCCGTCACGCTGCCCCCGTCCATCAGCATCGGGTAACCGCCAATGCCCACCAGCCCGCCCCACGTCCGCTTGCCGACCAGCGGTCCGAGGCCTGCCTTCCTGAACAACCAGGGCATCGCGTCGCCGCCCGACCCGGCGTATTCGTTGATGATCATCGCCTTCGGGCCGTAGATCGCGCCCTGCGGCTGCCACGAGTCATCGCCGTCGCGCGGCGCCACGCCGGTCATCAGCTTGCGCTGGAGGTACTCGATGATATCGGTGGCGAGCGAGCCGCCGCCGTTGAAGCGCTCGTCGATGATGACGGCTTCCTTGCCGACTTGTGCGAAGAAGTACCGGTTGAAACTGGTCAGGCCGGGGCCTGACGTATCGGGCATGTAGACGTACGCCACCTTGCCACCGGTCACCTTGTCCACGTAGCGGCGATTCCCCTCGATCCACGCCAGGTTGCGCAACGACGTCTCGCTGGCAACCGGCACAACCGTCACGTTGCGCGAGCCTTCACCGTCGGGTTTCGGCCCGACCTTCAGGACGACCGACTTGCCGGCCAGGCCTTCGAAGAACGAGTAGATGTTCGCGGGTGGACGCACGTCGCGGCCGTTCACCGACAGCAGGTAGTCGCCCGCGCCGACGTTGACGCCCGGCTGCGTGAGCGGCGCGCGCAGCTGCGGGTTCCAGTTCTCGCCGTTGTAGACACGGGCGAAGCGGTAGCGGCCGTTCTCGATCGCGTAATCCGCGCCCAGCAGGCCGGTCTGCACGCGCTTGACGTCGGGCATCTCGCCCCCACGCACGTACATGTGACCGACGGTGATGTTGCCCAGCATTTCGTTGAACAGGTAATTGAGGTCGGCGCGCGATGCCACCGCGTCCAGGTACGGCTCGTACTGCTTCTCCGCGGCGGCCAGGTCCAGGCCGTGGTAGTTCGGGTCGTAGAAGAACTCGCGCTCGATGCGCCACACCTCGTGGAACATCTGCCTCCACTCGGTGCGCGGATCGACCTTCACCTCGATGCTGTCGGTTTGCAAGGCGCCGCTCGGGGCACCGCCCGCGGCGCCCGTTCCGCCCGGCGCGCCCTGGCCGCCCGCCGCGGTGCCGGTCGCCATCGGCCGCAGCTGCGCGATGTACCACCGCTCGCCCTGGCGATACAGGTACTTCTCGCCGTTCTCGGCAAGGTCGAACGCCGACGCGTTGCCCATGACGACGTCGGATTTGCGAGCCTTCAGATCGAACCGATGGATGGTCACACCCGTCGGTCCGCCTTCCTGGCCCATCCCCGACGGTGATTCGACGACGAGGAGAACGCCCGCCTTGCCGGCAATGAGCCCCGCGTACCGCCGGGCCGGCATCGGCAGCGCGAGAACGCGCTGGAGGATGTTGTCGAAGTCGATCTTCACGACCGGCGCCCGCGAAGGCTGGACGGGGCGTCCTCCCTCCGGCTTGGGCTGCTCGCCTGCCGGCGCCGCAGCCTTCGCAGGTGCGGTCGCGGCGCCCTCGGGGGCGGCACCCTCACCTGGCTTCCGGTCTTCGGGCTTCCGCTCGTCACCGACCTTCTCCTCGTCGCTCTCCGGCGCGAGAGGAGACGGCGTGTCCTTGTCGAGCACGACGAGGTAGACGCCGCGCGTCACCTGGCGGGTGCCTGCGTGCAGGTCGAATTCGAGCGCGGGCCCGATGTCGGTGCTCGCCGTGAAGTAGAGATACTTGCCCTCCCTGTCGAACACCGGGTGCTGGGCGTCGCTCATCCCGTCGGTGATCTGCGTCGTCCTGCCGTCCGCCAGCGAGTAGACGTAGATGGCCGACAAGGCGTTACGCAACCGCTTCGCGTAGGCGATCCACTTCGAGTCGGGTGCCCAGCTGGGGACGAGGCCGCCCGAGTAGCGCGCCGTGTCCACGCGTACCGGCTTCTTCGCTTCGACGTCCACGTACCACAAGCCCAGGTGCGCGTCGCGGTAGGCGATCTTCCTGCTGTCGGGCGACCACCGCAGGCCGGAATAGTAGGACGCCCGATCGGCCGGCTTCGCGGTCAACGCGACCTTCGTCACCGTGCCCGTCCCGTCCTGAGGCCGCAGGTGCAGCGTGTATTCCCCGGATTCGTCGGACACGTACGCGATCGTCTTGCCGTCGGGCGACCACACCGGCTCGCGCTCCATGACGCCCGGCGTGTTCGTCAGGTTGCGCACGTCGCCCTTCTCGGCCGGGACCGTGAGGATCTCACCGCGCGCCTCGAACAGCGCGCGGACACCCGTCGGCGAGATGCGCGCCGCGGCCAGCCGCGTCCCCACTTTCACGAAGTGCTCGCGCACTTCGGGCAGGTCGCCGGCCAGCGTCACCGGCACGGGCTTGGTCCTGCCGGTCCTCGGATCGAACAGGTGCAGCGAACCGAACTGCTCGTACACGATGACGTCCGGTCCGGCGGAAGCGGACTTCACGTCCAGGCCGTTGTTGTCGAGGGC
>Ga0316628_100004223_pt1 | contig 11217 bp, 10 predicted proteins | sample OWC_Aug_M2_C1_D5_FD_207648 | JGI IMG/M metagenome (GOLD analysis project Ga0316628, IMG submission 207648) | Wetland soil microbial communities from Old Woman Creek delta, Ohio, United States - OWC_Aug_M2_C1_D5_C | ecosystem: Environmental > Terrestrial > Soil > Wetlands | place: USA: Ohio... | reverse complement strand
GCCCTCGCCGGGCACCATGCCTTTGCGATTCCGATCGAAGGGCTGACAGCGCTCCGGCGCAATCGCGCCGAGGCGCGCGAAGCCCGTGTACGTGATTCGCGAGAAGCAGTCCGATCCGCCGGCCAGCATCACCTCGGCGGCCCCGGTCCGCAGGTGGTCGACGGCGCTCGCGATCGCGTAGTTGCCCGCGGCGCACGCCGTCGGGATCACCAGATTCGGTCCGGCGAAGCGCAGTTCCGAGGCGACGTGGGCCGCGATCACGTGACAGGGGTACTGCTCGATGAAGTCCGGGCCGATGGCCCCGCGCTGGCCCGCCACTTCCTTGTCGTCGAACCGTTCGATCATCGCCGGCTCACCGGACGTCGTGCCGAGCGAGACGCCGGCCATCGCCGGGTCGATCGCCTCGGGCGCCAGCCCCGCGTCATCGAGCGCCAGGCGGGACGCCGCGATGGCGAGCTGCGAGGCGCGGGCCATCGACGCCGGCCGCAGGCGGCGGAGGAACGGCCCGGGATCGAACCCTTTCACCTCGCCGCCGATGTGCACGGCGTACTTGGCGGTATCGAACGACTCGACAGGCCCGATGCCGCACTCCCCGGCGAGCAGCGCGCGCCAGAGCGGCTCGACGCCGACGCCAAGCGAGGTGACGGCGCCGATGCCGGTGACGACGATACGTGGACGTCCCTGCATGGTATGGGTAGTATAAGTGCGATTCGCGCACAGAATGGAATCGCGTTCCCGCGCCTACCGGCGCTCCCCCACCATCGGCCTCGTCATCGGTCTGCTCGTGACCCTCGCCGCCGTCCTCGCCGACTCGTGGTACATCACGCAGCAGGTCGCCGGGCTGCGCGCCCTGCAGACCGATCTGGCCGATCGGAGCCGGAAGGACTCGCTGCAGCTGCTCCGCATCCAGAACGACCTGAACCTTGTCGCGCTGGCCATGCGCGACATGATCGACAACGACGAGCGCTACCCGCTCACGGCATGGCGCGCGCAGCTCGATCGCGTCCGGCTGGATCTGGCCGACGCCCTGCGCCGCGAGGAAATCGTGGCCGTCGCCCGGCGGAGCCCCGAGCAGCGGCGCTTCCTCGGCGATTCGGTCACCCAGTTCTGGAACGCCGTCGACCGCATGTTCGCCATGGCCCGCGACGGACACGAGGCCGAGGCGCGCGCGCAAATCCGACTCTCGCTCCTCGCCCGCCAGGCCGCGCTCACGACGGCCGTGGCGCGCCAGCTGGTCGAGAACAACGAGAGCGAGGAGCAGACCGCCGCCCGCGTGGAAGGCATCTACCGCAACGTGCAGAGCCAGGTGTACCTGTTCCTCGGCGCGACCCTGGCGGCAATCATCCTCGCGAGCGCCTCGGTCATTCGCGGGAATCGCCGGCTCTTCGCCGAACTGGCGGCGCTGTCGGAAAAGCGGCACGAGCTCGCCCAGCAGCTGATCGCGACGCGCGAAGCGACGTTCGCCGAGATCGCGCGCGAGCTGCACGACGAATTCGGCCAGATCCTCACCGCCATGGGATCGATGCTCGGCCGGGCCGGGAAGCAGGCGCCGGAAGGATCTCCCCTCAGAGCCGAGCTGCGCGAGGTCTGCGAGATCGCCCAGACCACCCTCGACAACGTGCGGCGCCTCTCGCAGACGCTTCACCCCTCGATCCTCGACGATGCCGGGCTCGACGAGGCGCTCGACTGGTACGTCTCCAACGCGAACCGTCAGCTCGGGCTCACGGTCGCCTTCGAGCGCTCCGGACCGCCCGTCCGGCTCGACAAAGAGGTCAGCATTCACGTCTACCGCATCGTCCAGGAGGCGCTGAGCAACGTGTCCCGCCATTCGGGGATCGCCGAGGCCAGGATCCGCCTGCAGGCGACCGACGCCGGGCTCGAGATCGAAGTCGAGGACCACGGATCCGGGCTCGACGCGACGACCGAACGCCGCGGCCTGGGCATGCTGACGATGCGCGAACGCGCGGAACTTCTCGGAGGCACCATGGAATTCCTCAGGCCGGCCGGGGGCGGCACCCTCGTCCGCCTCCGCGTTCCGATCCAGGCTTTCGCCGTATGACCAAGCGAATCAGCGTCCTGCTCGTCGACGACCACATTCTCGTCCGGCGCGGATTCCGCCGGCTGCTCGAGGACGACCCGGGCATCGACGTCGTCGGCGAGGCGAGCAACGGCGAGGAAGCCGTCGCGCTCACCGCCAGCCTCGCGCCCGACGTCGTGGTGATGGACTGCGCGATGCCGGGGATGAACGGCCTCGCGGCGATGCGGCAGATTCTGGCCGGGCGGCCCGGGGTGGCCGTCCTGATCCTGAGCATGCACTCCGAAGAGACGCTGGTGCGCCAGGCGCTCGACGCCGGCGCGCGCGGCTACATCCTGAAGAGCGCGCTCGACCTCGATCTGGCGGCGGCCGTCCGGCGCGTCGCCGCCGGCGAGCAGGTGCTCGACGCGAACCTCTTTCTCGCCGGGGACGGGCTCAAGGGCGAGCGGGCGCGGGCGCTCTCGGCGCGCGAGCTCGAAGTGCTGCAGCTCATTTGCGAAGGGCTCTCGAACCGCGAGATCGGATCGCGGCTCTCGCTGAGCGTCAACACGATTGCCGTGCACCGCGCGAACATCATGAACGCCCTCGGCCTGCACAAGACGGCCGAGCTGGTCGTGTACGCGATCCAGCACGGACTCGTCGACGTCTCATGAACCGCCGGGCGTTCCTTCTCGCGATCGGGGCGGCCGGCGTCGCGGGTCCCCTGCTGCCCGACGCCGCGGCGGCGCAGTCGGGACCGCCAACCGTGCGCCTCGTCGACGTGACGGGCGGCGCCGGCATCGCCTTCCGCCACAACAACGGCGCGTACGGCGGCAAGCTGCTCCCCGAGACGCTCGGATCGGGCTGCGCGTTCCTCGACTACGACGCGGACGGCTGGGTCGACATCCTGCTCGTCAACGGCTGCGACTGGCCCGGGCACAAGCGGGAGCGCACGACGCTCCGCCTGTACCGCAACAACCGCAACGGCACCTTCAGCGACGTCACGCGCGCCGCCGGTCTCGACGTCGAGATGTACGGCCTCGGCGTCACCGTCGGCGACTACGACAACGACGGGTTCCCCGACGTCTTCATCACCTGCGTCGGGCAGAACCGTCTGTTCCACAACACCGGCAAGGGCACGTTCGTCGACGTGACGCGCCCGAGCGGCCTCGGCGACCGGCTCGGCTTCAGCACTTCGGCGCTCTGGTTCGACTACAACCGCGACGGCCTGCTCGACCTCTTCGTCTGCAACTACGTGAAGTGGTCGCCCGAGCACGACGTCTTCTGCACCGTCGACGGCCGGCAGAAGTCGTACTGCACGCCGGAGGCGTACCGCGGCGACACGTGCTGGCTGTTCCGCAACCGCGGCGACGGCACGTTCGAGGACGTCACGGCGACGAGCGGCGTCTTCGACACGAGCTCCAAGTCGCTCGGCGTGACGATCCTCGACTACGACAACGACGGGTGGCCGGATCTGTTCGTCGCCAACGACACGCAGCCGAACAAGCTGTACCGCAACCTGCGCGACGGGACGTTCCGCGACGTCGCGCTCGACGCGGGCGTCGCCTTCAACGCCGACGGGAAGGCGCGGGCCGGCATGGGCGTCGACGCCGGCGACTTCGACAACTCGGGCCGCGCGGGACTGGCGATCACGAACTTCGAGCACGAGATGATCGGCCTCTACCGCGAAGTCGGACCGGGCCGCTTCGAGGACGTCGCGATGAAGGCCGGCGTCGGCCAGCCCTCGCGCCAGACGCTCGGCTTCGGCTGCGTGTTCGCCGACGTCGATCTGGACGGCGCGCTCGATCTCATCGTCGCCAACGGCCACATCGACGAGCCGGTGCGCGAGATGCGCGGCACGGTCGGATACGCGCAGCCGCCGCAGCTGTTCCTCAATCGGGGCGACGGCACCTTCGAGGACGTCGCGGCCCGCGCGGGCGCCGCGTTCGCCAGCGCGAAGGTGGGGCGCGGTCTGGCGTACGGCGACTTCGATCGCGACGGCGACCTCGACATCCTCCTGACCGCGAACGACGGGCCGGCGCAGCTGTTTCGCAACGATTCGACCGCCGGCCGGCGGTCGATCCGCTTCAGACTTCGCGGCACGAAATCCAACCGCGACGCGATCGGCGCGGCGGTCCGCATCGAAGCCGGCGGCACGGCGCAGACCAGGGTCGTGAAGAGCGGATCGAGCTACCTGTCGCAGTCCGAACTGCCGGTCACCTTCGGGCTCGGCGGGCGGGACCTCGTCGATCGGGTGGTCGTGACCTGGCCGAGCGGCAGGACCGAGGAATATCGGAATGTCAGGGCCGGCAGCGCCTACGACTGCGTCGAGGCGCACGGCCTGACGCGGCTGGGACATTTCTAGGTTCTGACCCGCATTCTCCCCTGCGCTAATGCTTTCGCACTATTGAGGACTCATCCGGTCGCGGCTAAAGTGTGAAGCCTGCGCGGTCAGTGACGCGGCCGCGATTAGATCCACGGCGGGGCCTCCTCCAGCGGCCCTCGCTCTTAACCGCACCAAGGGACCCACGATGAGAAGTCTGTCTGCCTGCGCCAGACCGCAGCGCGCGCTATGGCTGATGCTGTCGGCGATGGCCGCCGTGTTCGTCTTCGCGCCCACGCAACAGGCGTGGGCCCAGGGTTGAGTGCTCATCAGACAAACAGCGCCCGTGATTGGCGCTGACGGCAGCACCTACACCCCGACCGGCGAGTGGAACTTCAATCTGTCGGCGCGCAACCTGCGCTCGACCGATCACTACAACACCGACATCGAGCAGGTCCAGCGCCAGACGCTCGGGACCTACGTCGTCAACCTGCAGAAGTCCATCGACCTGACGATCGGGTACCAGGCGAGCCCGCGGCTTTCGGTCGCGGCCAGCGTGCCGTTCATCAGCGCGTCCTGGTCGATTCCGTCGCCCACCGCGCCCAAGCCCGGTCCGCGCGCGCAGGAGGATGCTCTGGGCATCGGGGACATCTCGGTGGCGGCACGGTCGTGGGTGCTCAATCCCAAGTCCCACCCGATGGGCAACTTCGCCGTCGGCCTCGGCCTCAAAATCCCGACCGGCAAGTCGAACGTGCAGGACACGTTCCCGGGCATCAACGGCCTGAACAACACGCTTCGCGCCGTCGACATGTCGGTGCAGCCGGGTGACGGCGGCTGGGGCATCACCACGGAGATCAGCGCCTTCAAGCGCATCAGCCGCGTCATGCTGTTCGGCTCGGGCAACTACCTGATCAACCCGCGCGACACCAACAACACGCCGTCGATTCTCGTGAGCCTCGGCGCGGGCAATCCGACGTTGCCCAACAACGTGAACCGGCTCGTGAACTCTGTTCCCGATCAGTATCTGGTGCGACTGGGCGGATCGGTCGGGATCGGCCATGGATTCGGCGTGTCGGCCGCGTGGCGGGTCGAGGGGTTGCCTCGCTACGACCTGATCGGCCGGAGCGACGGGTTCCGCCGGCCGGGCCTCGAGATGTTCGTCGAGCCGGGCATCAGCTATTCGCGAGGCAGCAGCAGCTTCGGGTTCAGCGTGCCCTGGGGCGTCTACCGCAACCGGAAGCCGGATGCATACACCGGCGCGCTCGGTGACGCGACCTTCCCGCGCTTCATCATCCTCGGCACCTACAGCGTGCGCTTCGGCGGGCTGAAGAACGTCCAGGGGCCGAAAGCCGGCCCGGGCGCCCTCGGCTCGGCCGGCCACGCCGTGCAGCCGGGCGGCGGCGAAGGCGCCGGCGCCGCGCTCTCCCTCCCGTCGCTCGATCGCGGCCAGGAGATGGTCACGCTGGACGTCTCGGGCATGACCTGCGACGTCTGCGTCGAGACGGTGCAGTCGGCGCTTCAGGCGGCCACCGGCGTCGTCTCGGCGAAGGTCTCGCTGGCGCAGCACCAGGCCGTGGTCGTGTACGAGCCGTCGAAGACGAACATCGGCAACATCGTCAAGGTCGTCAACGCGGCCAAGGGGATGAACCCGTACACCGCCAAAGCCGCGACGGCCACCGTCACGCTCGCGATCAGCGGGATGACGTGCGAGGTCTGCGTCGAGACGGTGCGGTCGGCCCTCGCCGCCGTGAACGGGGTGACCGACGCGAAGGTCAGCCTCGAGACGAACCTCGCCGTCGTCACCTACTCGCCGGCCACGGTGAAGGTCGACGATCTCCTCAAGGCCGTGAAGAACGCGAAAGGCATGAACCCGTATTCCGCGAAGATCCGGCAGGACTGACGCGGCGGGCGGCAGGCTGGTGAAACGACAGCGCCCCGGGCTCCGGCCCGGGGCGTTTGTTTTTACAGCAGCGTCGAAGCGCCCAGCTGCCCGGCCCAGTGGCGCTTCTTCTCCTTCAGCAGATCCGACACCGCGATGGCCACGACGTCCTCGTCGAGCGTCTCGAGGACGTCGAACCGGAACGCGGCCTCCCCGAAGGTGTTCCAGTCCGCCTGCAGGCCCGGATCGCGATGGGCGCCCATGCGCAGCGCGGCCCACATGCCGTTCTTCGCGGCGAAGAGATTGGTCGACGCCCCGACCCAGACCCGTCCATTCGCCTGACAGCGCACGGCGAACGCGCCCCGGTCGGGCGTTCGCGCCTTGAACTGCCGGCGCGCCTCTCGTCGCGACACGTTGGATGTCATGATTGATTCCTGGACGGCGCCTCGTCGAACGCGCGATCAGCCAGCGCGCGCGCGTGACGGCGCACATCGACCGGCCACGCCGAGGTGTGCGCGGTAAAGCGAGTGCGGTCCGACGCGAACAACGCGCGCGTGGCTTCCTCGAACCCGGGACGATCGCCGGCCATCGCGGACATGAAGCGGTACGCCACCTCCTGTGACCGCCGCTTCCGGTCGGCGCCCGCGCGCAGGCGCCGCGCGTCTTCGACGAGGCGCCGCAGCGCGACCGACGCGCCGCCCGGCTGGCCGTTCAGCCACTCCCAGTGGCGCGGCAGCAGCGTCACCTCGCGCGCCACGACGCCGAGCCTGGGCCGGCCCGGCCCGCGGGGCGCGTCCGGCTCGGCGTTCGATTGAGGCGCCGCCGGGAACGGCGCGCTGACGGCGAGGCGCCTCATCACGTCCCCGGCCGTCCCGCGAAAATCGATTTCGATGAGCTCGCTCGTCTCGTCGTCGAAGATGAGAACCGACGCGGAGGGATGCCGGCTGAGGACCCGCTTGGCTTTCCGGACGACGGCTTCCAGGCTGCCGGACGCAATGCGGGTCGCGTCAATTCGCCCGCCTACCAGATGTCGCCGACCGTGAACCCCTCGGGAAACGGATCGGTCGTATCCAGGACGTACGTGCTCATGCCGGTGATCCACGCCTGACCGCTGAGTGAGGGCACGACCGCGGCGTATGGCCCGACCGTCGCCTCCTCGAGAAGCCGTCCGGTGAAGACCGTCCCCAGCACGCCCTGATGGCGGAAGTCGCGACCGAGCGGAAGCTGCCCCTTCGCGTGCAGTACCGCCATGCGCGCGCACGTCCCGGTGCCGCACGGCGATCGATCGATCGAGCCGGTCCACGTCGACGGCTTGTCCCAATCCAGCTGGCCGGTCGACACGACGACGGCATTCCTGGCGTCGGCGCCGCCGCCGATCGGCGGCGCCGTCAGCTCGGCGATCGTCACGCCCTTGAAGTCGGGCTGATCGGGGTGCGCGACGGGAATCTGTTCGTGCGTGGCCGCCTTCACCATCTCCCCGATCCGGACGATGTCGCGCCCTTCGTCGGGCGTGAGACGCAGGCCGAACCGCGTCGCGTCGGTGATGACGTAGAACATGCCGCCGTACGCGACGTCCACGGTAACCGCGCCGAGCTGCGGCACCTCGACGACGGCGTCGAGGCGCACGGCGAACGCCGGCACGTTGCGGAACGTGACGCGCGTCACCTTGCCGGCGGCGCAGTCGGCCCGGACGCGGATCAGTCCGGCGGGCGTCTCGAGCGTCAGCTCGGTCACCGGCTCCTGCATCGGGAGCATGCCGGTCTCGAGCAGCACCGTGACGACGCAGATGGTGTTGGTACCCGACATGCCCGGGTACTCCACCTGCTCCATGATGATGTAGCCGGCGGCCGCATCGGGATGGCACGGCGGCACGACGAGATTGCAGTTCGCGGCGGGATACCCGCGAGGCTCCCGCAGCATCCGCAGGCGGAGCGCGTCGCCGTGCTCGCGCAGCCAGCGCATCTTCTCGAAGACGGTCCGCCCGGGCAGGTGCGGCACGCCGCCGACGATGACGCGCCCGTGTTCGCCGCACGCGTGCGCGTCGTAGGCGTGGATGAAATTGGTGAGCGGCATGCGAGCCGCTTACAGTATCACGCCGTCAGCGCGTCGGCGCGGCCTAGCGCGATCCGGTCAGCGCCCGCCGCGGCGACTGACCGTGTAGTAGAGCTGTTCGAGGGCGCCGGCCGACCAGTCGGCGTCGTACGTGCGCGCGCGGCGCTCGGCATGGCGACCCATCGCTTCACGGCGCTCACGATCGAGGAGCAGCAGGCCGATGGCGTCCGCGAGACTGTCGGCGTCGCCGGGCGGGACGCTCCAGGCCGCCTCCGGCGACCAGTCGGCGACGTACCCCGTGTCGGTGCCGACGGTCGGCACGCCGCACGCGGCGGCCTCGAGCACGGCGACGCCGGCCGCTTCGTGCCGTGACGACAGCACGTGCAGGTGCGCGGCCTGGCAGAATGCCGCGACGCATTCGCTCGGCTGAAATCCGTGAAAGGTCACGTGGCGATCGAGACCGAGCGCGGCCGAGCGCTCCTGGAGCGCGCCGCCCAGCCGGTCCTCCCCCACCACGTCGAGCGTCACGTCGGGAATCCGGCCGACCACGCGCGCCATCGCGTCGAGGAGCGTCGCCTGATCCTTGATGCGGTTGAGGCTCGCGATGTGAACGAGCCGCCACGGCGGGCCCGCCGGAGGCCGCGCGGGCCGGCGGAAGAGCCCCGTGTGCACGCCGAGCGGCGCGCGATCCACGCCGATGCCGGCGGCCGCCGCCAGGCGCTGCATGTGCCGGCTGCAGACGTGCACGCGCGTGGCCAGCCCCGAGGCCAGGCGGACGGCGAGGCGGCTGCGGAGGCGTCGCTGCAGCCCGTACTCGCACTCGGGCAACGCGACGAACTCGCCGCTGTCAAAGGTCACGACGACGGGGATGTCGAGCCAGCGGCCGGCGGCGCCGGCCGCCACGCCCGCCGGCACGGCCCAGTAGGCGTGGACGACGTCGAACGGACCGACGCGCCGCATTGCCCGGACGAGACGCCGCAGGCGAATCGCGGCGCCGACGCCGGCGGGCGCCTCGGTACGGCCGAGGTCGTGCACCGTCGCGCCCGCGAGGGTATAGCTGCACGGCTCGTCATAGTGGCGCAGGGTGAACACGTGAACCGCATGGCGTCTGGACAGCCTCTCCACCAGCCACAGGAGCGCGGGAATCACCTTCTCGCGTCCGCTGCGATCGAAGCCGCCCGCGGCCACCAGGGCAATCCGCATCACGCCGCCGGGCGCGTGGTCAGCCGCGCCCGCCTCCGCGCGATCACCTCGCGGTAAATCGCCATGGCCCGCCGGCCGACCGCCGGCCACCTGAAGGCGCGGTCCGCGTGATCGCTCACGCGCCGCCCCAGAGCCGAGAGGTCGCGCGAGGACACCTCGGCCAGTGCGCGCGCAAAGGCCTCGGCGTCGCGTGGCGTCCAGGTCGCCCCGAGACTGCCGTTGGCGGTGATGGCGGCGAACGAAGGGATGTCGGTGACGACCGGCACGGCGCCGCAGGCGCACGCCTCGAGGAGCGCGTAGCCGCTTCCTTCGTGATGGCTGCCGGCGACGAAGATGTCCGCTGCGCTGTAGAACTCCGGCATCCGCTCGTGCGGCACCGCTCCCGCCAGCCGCACGCGCCCTTCCAGCGCGGACGAGGCCGCGATCCGCGTGTTCACCTCGGCCAGCAGCGTGTCGTCGCCATAGACCATCGTCAGCCTGGCGTTGGGAAGCATCGCGAGCGCGCGCTCGAAACCGACGAGGACCGTCAGCGGATCTTTGTTCGCGTCGAGCCGCCCGACCCACAGGAGCGCGGGCGAGCCGCTGACGCCGGTCGCCTGGCGCGCCGCCGCGCGAGGGACGGCGCGGAACGCGGTGCCGGCCTCGAGCGCGGTGTACGTCTGCTGGCTCGTCGAGATGAGACCGGCTCGCCGCCACGACGCGGCCTGCCCGGTGGCGGTGAACAGGAACGCGTCGGCCGAGCGCAGGCCCCGGCGCCACAGCGCGTGCCGGACGCCGCGCACCACCCCGCGCCGCTCCGCGTCGAGGCGATTGCCGTGATCCTGCACGACGATTGCGCGGTCGTCGGGCACGGCGCGCCTCAGCCGCCAGACGCACGCGGGAAAGATCAGCCCGTTCACGTGCACGAGGTCCGGTACGGCGCCGTGCCGTACCGCCGCCGCGACGCCGCGCCGGCGAAAGAGATAACGTACGCCGTTTCGCACAATCGTCGCGTCGCGGTGGAACCGCTGCACGACGCCGACGCTTCTCGCCCCCGCCTCGACGAGCGCCTCGCTCCATCCTCTCAGCGTGAAGCAGCGCGCGAGCAGTTCCTCCGGATCCTTGACCCGTTCGTCGACGCCGGCATTCACCTGGACGACGCGCATGCGCTATGCCGAGTACGGGAAAGGCGCCACGGCAACGGATCCCTCCGATCGATCGGGATCGGGTCCGGCCGCGGCGTCCCGCGCCGCCACGCGCAGCGGCAGCCAGACGGCGCCTTCACCCGCGGCGAGCGCCGCCATCGCACCGGACGCCCCGAACGTCGGGATCAGCAGCGCGCATCCGGCCGTCTGGACCGCCAGCGCGACCGCGCCCCAGCGAAGGGCCTCGCGCTCGTGCCCCGTCGCGTAGAGAAACACTTCCCGACTGCTGTTCACGAGCGCGGGGATCAGTCCGAGGCCCGCGATCCCCAGCGGCCATGCGGCCGCGGCGAACGCCGGCCCGTAGGTCACGCGGACGAGAGGCCCGGCGCCGGCGACGAGCGCGACGGCCGCAACACAGGCGAACCAGTGAAGCCCGCGCTCGAATCGGAGGCGGACCTGCGGCAATCGTCCGCTCCGCGCTTCTCCGGCGAAGACAGGCAGCGCCGCGCCGAACGCGGCGTACGGCGCGCGGCGCGCGACGTTCTCCAGGCGGACGGCGACGCCGAGGGACGCCACTTCGCTGGCGCCGGCCAGCCACCCGACCATCAGCGGAGCGACGCGC
>Ga0316628_100004222_pt1 | contig 11218 bp, 10 predicted proteins | sample OWC_Aug_M2_C1_D5_FD_207648 | JGI IMG/M metagenome (GOLD analysis project Ga0316628, IMG submission 207648) | Wetland soil microbial communities from Old Woman Creek delta, Ohio, United States - OWC_Aug_M2_C1_D5_C | ecosystem: Environmental > Terrestrial > Soil > Wetlands | place: USA: Ohio... | reverse complement strand
CCCAGACGGGTGAGAAGAGCCTCTCGTCACCGCTCACCCTGCGCGGCGTGATCTACTTCAGCACCTATGTGCCAACCGTTTCGTCATCAGGCAGCACCTGTTCACCTCAGGAAGGTATTGGCTACCCATATGCCATCTCGCTGCAGGATGCCGTCGCGGTGTACAACTATGACACGACCAATTCGGTGACTGACTCGAAGGGTGTTCTACACGATTTGCAAATTGAGGATCGCAGGCGCACACTGGATTCACCGGGAATTCCATCAGAAGATGTCTACATCTCCTTCTCTGACAAGGATGCCAGCGGAAACAAGAGAGACGTACACTGCGTGCTTTCTTCAGACCTCAAATGCAGCGACGACCTTGGTGCACAGACGTGGAGCACCTACTGGTTTGAGAAACAGAAATAGGGGAAGTTTTAGATGATGACTCACTACAAAATGATAGGTATGGCACAAAGACAATCACATCAGCGGGGCTTTACCTTGATGGAGATAATGATCGTCGTTGCGATCATAGGTCTGCTGGCGGGATTAGCCTTCCCCTCCTATATGGATTATCTGAGGAAAAGTCGCCGCAGCGATGCTCGCAGCCTGCTGATGCAGATTGTCTCGAAGGAGGAGCAATACTTTATGGATAACCGGACCTACACCAATGACTTCCAAAACCTGGGGTATCCCAATTCCGCGAGTGTGACGAGCGAGAACAACTTCTACACCGTCACCTTCGCCACTTTCGGCAACTACGCGTACAAGCTGACGGCGACCCCCATCAATCAGCAAGCCAGCGATACGTGTACCACCCTGACCATCGACAACAATGGGACGAAAGAGTTTACTCCCACCACAGCGAAACAGTGTTGGTGATCAACCCTGTAGCTGCTTGGGCAGCGGAAAGACAATGCTCTCCCGCTGCCCGCCCCCCTCTTCCACCTGTTCAGCTCCCAGCGCTTTCAAGCGCGTGATCACTTGCTCAACCAGCACCTCAGGGGCTGATGCTCCGGCGGTGACACCGATCCTCTCCGCACCCTCCAGCCATTGCGACTTAATATCGGCAGCGTTGTCGATAAGATAGGCGCGCGCACCGCAGCGTTCGGCCACTTCACGCAGGCGGTTGGAGTTGGAGCTGTTGGGTGACCCGACCACCAGCACCACGTCGCACTGCATGGCAAGACTCTTCACCGCGTCCTGTCGGCTCTGAGTGGCGTAGCAGATGTCGTCCTTCTTCGGGCCTATGATCTTCGGGAAGCGTTCACGTAGCGCATTGATCACCACGCTGGCATCATCCACGGAGAGCGTGGTCTGGGTCACGAAGGCGAGCTCCTCGGGATTGCGCACCTGCAGCATCGCCACATCTGCGGGTGTCTCCACCAGATAGATCGAACCGCCGGCGCTGCTGTCGTACTGCCCCATCGTCCCTTCCACTTCGGGGTGCCCTTCGTGGCCGATGAGGATCACCTCGCGTCCCACCTTGGCATGGCGCGCCACTTCGAGATGCACCTTGGTCACCAGCGGGCAGGTGGCATCGAACACATGCAGGCCGCGCCGCTTCGCCTCCACCACCACTGAGAGCGGCACACCGTGTGCGCTGAATACGACGGTTGCGTCATCGGGTACTTGATCCAGTTCATCGACAAAGATCGCCCCTTTTTCGCGCAGATTGCCCACTACGAAACGGTTGTGCACCACTTCATGGCGCACATAGACCGGCGCACCGAATACTTCAAGCGTGCGTTCAACGATCTCGATGGCACGATCGACACCGGCACAAAAGCCACGGGGATTGGCAAGGATGATGCGCATGATCAATTCTCAGTGGGATAGTGGTTCGTAATTCGAATGTCTGTTAAGCAGTGAACAGCATGGCCCGCCCGAAGGTTTACAGCACCCTGCTAGTCAACGGTATCCACCGCGAGCACTTGCACCTCGAAGGTGAGGTCGTGTCCGGCCAGAGGATGATTGAAATTGACCAGCACGCTCTCCTCGCCCACGTCCATCACCATCCCGGGGAGCTCTACACCTTCGGGCGTATCGAAGCCGACCACCATGCCCGGCTCCAAAACCATGTCGCCGGGGAACTCGCTGCGTGGAACGTAGTGGAAATTTTCGGTATCCGCGTAGCCGAATGCTTCATCGGGCGAGAGTTGAAAGATTTTGTGATCGCCAGCGTTCAGGCCAAACAACACCTTCTCCAGATTGGGCAACATCACACCTTCGCCGAGCTGGAAGGTAACCGGCTCACCATCGAAGGAGCTGTCAGCCACTGTGCCATCCTCCATGGTCATGCGATAGTGCAGGGTGACTCTGCTGGCTGGGCCGATGAACTGCTCGTTGTTAGCCAAAACGCTGTTCCTCCCAAGGAAATGCTTCGTTGTGATAGCCGCGTGCCTCCCAAAAACCGGGGCGATCCTCGGCATGAATCTCGATCGCCTTAATCCACTTGGCGCTCTTCCAGAAGTAACGCTTCGGCACCACTAAACGTACCGGTCCACCATGCTCGATGCTGAGCGCCTGGTCATTGAGGCTATGCGCCAGCAGTACCTCATCATCGAGCAGCGCGACGAGCGGCAGATTGGTGGTGTAGTTGTCGTAGCTGTGCAGTGTAACGAAACGCCCCTCGGGTTGCGGCTGGGCGATCTCCAGCAAACTTTTCACTGCAACACCTGACCATTTGACATCGAGACAGCTCCAGTGAGTCACGCAATGAATGTCAGCGATGATCTCTACCTGAGGCAATGTCTGGAGCTCATCCCAACTCATTTCAAGTGAGTGGTTCACCAGTCCATGAATAGCAAGGCGCCAATCGTTATGCTCGACGAGGGGATGAATGCCGATATCGAGCACCGGCAAGGTGGTGACGCGATGTTGTCCCGGCGGCAGACGCTCGGCATCAGCCAAGCCAAGACGTTGTCCCAACCATTTGCCGATCTCAGACATGGAGTTAACCGTTAATGGTCATTGAGACCATTAGCTTACCACAGCGGTCAAGCGTTACCGTGGCGCTGCCGGAACAGCATGTCGATGACCAGCATGACCGCACCGACGGTAATGGCGCTGTCGGCGATATTGAAGGCAGGCCAGTGATGTACGTCGTAATAGACATCGAAGAAGTCGACCACATAGCCAAGCGTGAGGCGATCCCAGAAATTGCCCAGGGCACCGCCCAACACCAACGCCAGCGACGCCGCCTCCCAACGCTGATTTTGTCCCAGGCGGCGCAACCAAAGAGTAATGGCAATACTCACTGTAAGGGCAATCGCCGCGAAGAACCAGCGCTGCCATCCGCCCGCGCCCGCGAGGAAACTGAAAGCGGCGCCGTAATTGTGCATCAGTGTCAGATTGAAGAACGGGATGACGGCAACCGGCTCCTGAAACTGTAATGATGCGCTTGCCCACATCTTGCTCGCCTGATCGAGCGCGACCACCACCACCGACAACCAAAGCCATCTCAGCATGGGAACACCTCAGGCGAAACGGCGCTGTTCGCCGTTGCCCGTTACATTATCCACACAGCGGCCACACAGCTCGGGGTGATCGGGATTGATGCCCACATCCTCGCGATGGTGCCAGCAGCGCACGCACTTGGCGTGGTCGCTGGGGCGCACGGCCACCCACAGCTCATCACCGTTGGAGAGCTTGAAGTGAACCGCCTCTGGCGCAGTCGATGTCGTATCGTGCAGACGCGCATAGGAGGTGATGAGAGCAAAGCGCAGTTCGTCGCCGAGCATGCTGAGACGATCATGCAGCTCACGGCCGCACCAGAGATCAATCTCTGCATCAAGGCCTGAACCGATGCCACCCGCCACGCGCAGCTTCTCCAGCTCCTTGTTGACCACCTCGCGCAATTCGATCACTTGCACCCAGAAAGCCATGTCCATGCGATCATGCAGTGCCTCTTCGGTCACGCTGTACCAGGTCTCCAGGAATACAGACTCATTGCGCTTGCCCGGCAGGTACGACCAGATCTCCTCAGCGGTGAAACTAAGGATCGGTGCGATCCAGCGCGACATCGCTTCGAGAATGTGGAACATCGCCGTCTGTGCCGAACGACGCGCAAGACTGTCACGCTGCGTGGTGTACTGGCGATCCTTGATCACGTCGAGATAGAAGGAGCCCATGTCCACCGAACAGAAGTTGTGCACCAGCTGATAGATCTGATGGAACTCATACTGGTCATAGGCCTGCTTGATCTCCTGCTGCAACTGCGCGGCGCGTGCTACCGCCCACGAGTCGAGCGGCAGCAACTCCTTCATCGCCACCTGATTCAATGCCGGATCGAACCCTGCAATGTTGGCGAGCAGGAAGCGCGCGGTATTGCGGATACGGCGATAGGCATCGGCGGTGCGCTTGATGACCTCGTCTGAATAGGTCATCTCGCCACGATAGTCGGTGGAGGCGATCCACAAGCGCAAAATGTCTGCACCAAGGGTACCGGCGACCTTCTGCGGCTCCACCCCATTGCCACGCGACTTGGACATCTTGTGCCCCTTGGCATCGACGGTGAAGCCGTGGGTCAGCACCTGCTCATAGGGAGCACGGCCATGCATCGCCACCGAGGTCATCAATGACGACTGGAACCAGCCACGATGCTGATCGGAACCTTCCAGATAAAGATCGGCGGGCCATTTCAGCGCCGCGTTCTTTTCTAACACACAGAAATGGGTAACGCCTGAATCGAACCAGACATCGAGGGTATCGCTCACTTTTTCATAATCGTTCGCTGCTGCACCAAGCAGTTCGTTCGCATCGAGCTCAAACCACGCATCGATCCCCTTCCGTTCCACACGCTGCGCCACCTCTTCGATGAGGCGCGAGGTTTCCGGATGGAGTGCACCCGTCACCTTGTGTACAAACAATGCGATTGGGACGCCCCAGGTGCGCTGGCGCGAGATACACCAGTCGGGACGATTTTGCACCATCGCTTCGATGCGTGCTTGCCCCCAGTTGGGAATCCATTTTGTTTTGGCAATCGCCTGCATCGCATCGGCACGGAGATGGTTCTGCTCCATGCTGATGAACCACTGTGGGGTGGCGCGGAAGATGATCGGGGTATGGTGGCGCCAGCAGTGTGGATAGCTATGGCGCAATGCCTGAGCATGCACCAGCGCTCCTCGGGTACGGAGCACTTCGAGTACTGCATCGTTGGCCTTGAAGACATGCTGCCCTTCAAACAGCGGTGTGCCTGGCAGAAACTTGCCGTCGCCACCGACCGGATTATCCACCTTGAGTCCGTAGCGCGAACCAGCGACATAGTCCTCCAGACCGTGCCCAGGGGCCGTGTGGACAGCACCTGTACCCGCCTCTGTAGTCACGTGATCGCCGAGGATAATCGGCACCTCGCGATCGTAGAACGGATGCTGCAGCTTGATCCCTTCGAGATCGGAACCCTTGCAGTAGGCGACCACACGATAGTTGTCGAAACCGTAACGTCCCATCGCCGGCTTGAGCAGCGCTTCGGCCAGCACCAGACGCTCGCTACCGTGTTCGCCTTCGCACTGCACCACCGCATAGTCGAGTTCGGGATTGAGCGCCACCGCCTGGTTGGCGGGCAACGTCCACGGTGTGGTGGTCCAGATCACCACCGAGATCGGGCCGGTGCCATCACGATGCTCCACATGATGGGCGCGCGCCATGAAGGCCACGTCATCGAGCACCGTGAAACGCACATCGATAGCCGGCGAAGTCTTGTCCTCGTATTCAACTTCTGCCTCGGCCAGTGCTGAGCCGCAATCGGTACACCAGTGGACCGGTTTGGCACCTTTGTGCAGATGACCCCGATCAACGATACGCCCCAGCGCACGGATGGTGTCCGCTTCGAATTTAAAATTCATGGTGAGGTAGGGATTCTCCCAATCACCAAACACGCCCAGCCGTTTGAAACCCTCGCGCTGGATATTCACCTGCTCCATCGCATATTCGCGACACGCCTTGCGGAATTGCGCAGCGGAAACAGCGATGCCTGCTTTGCCGATACTCTTTTCCACCTGCAGCTCGATGGGTAAACCATGACAATCCCAGCCCGGCACATAGGGTGCATCGTATCCCGCCATGGTACGTGCCTTGACGATGATGTCCTTGAGCACTTTGTTGACCGCGTGGCCTAAATGAAGCTCACCGTTGGCATAGGGCGGGCCATCGTGCAGGATGAACTTGTCACGCCCCTGACCCGCATTGCGAATCTTTTTATAGAGTCCCATCGTCTCCCAACGCTTCAACATCTCCGGCTCGCGCTTGGCCAGATCGCCGCGCATCGGAAAATCAGTCTCGGGCAGATTGAGGGTGTGCTTGTAGTCGCTTACGGGTTTGTCGCTCACGGTGTTGTCTCTCTTATGCTTGTTCCATCATGCAACTGTAGTGTCTGGGCGCGACGCTGCAGAAAAAAAGCTGCGCGCTTGCTGTTCATCGAGCAATATCTGCTGCTTTAAGGCCTCGAACGATTCGAAGCGACGCTCGCTGCGGATCTTGTGCAGAAAATCGACCTGCACGTGGCGACCATAGATGTCGCCGGAGAAATCGAAAAGGTGAACCTCCAGCAGCGTGCGTGTACCGTCCACGGTAGGACGCGAACCCAGATTGGCCACGCCATTCACCGGTTCGCCATCAAGGCCGAACATCTGCACCGCGAACACCCCCTCGATGGGCGCCACCTTGCGATGCAGAAAAATATTCGCGGTGGGAAATCCAATGGAGCGGCCGCGCTTGTCGCCGTGGGCCACTCGCCCGCACATGCGATAGGGGCGGCCGAGCAGCGCCTCGGCGTGCTCCATGTCGCCCCGTGCCAGTGCTTCGCGGATGCGCGTGCTGCTGACGCGCACCCCGTCGATACTGAACGAGTGCATGTGCGCCACTTCGAAACCATGTTGCACGCCCTGCTGCTGCAGGTAGGCAAAATCGCCCATGCGATCATGACCGAAATGGAAATCGTCGCCCACCACCAGATAACGGATGCCGAGCCCCTCCACCAGAATGCGCTGTACAAACTCTTGCGCTGTCATCGCCGCGAGTTTGCGATCGAAACGCAGGCACAACACACGGTCCACCGAAAAGCGCAGCAATACACGGAGTTTTTCACGCAAGCGCGTCAGGCGCGGAGGTATCGCGCCGCGCGCGAAATACTCCTGGGGTTGCGGTTCAAAGGTAATCACCACTGTCGGCAATCCCAGCTCCGCCCCCTTCTCTGCCAACTGGCCGAGCACCGCCTGATGACCGAGGTGGACGCCATCGAAGTTGCCGATGGTAGCCACACAGCCCCGGTGGCGGGGACGCAAATTGTGCAGACCGCGAATCAGTTCCATGTTTAAAAAAGAATAGTCCAGACAGTAAACGGGCGATTATAACCCAGTGTTGGCCGCCGTCACTTGTGGCGAGCCAGAAGCGCGCGTGGACGCAGTCCCATCACGATGAGCACCAGCAAATAGGCCGCAGCCCCGACGGCTACCAGCACACCTAGCCGGAGTAGCTGCTCATGAGCGCTCCACGAAAGCCATGCTTGGTGATTGCCCATTCCCAGCAACAACACCCCCAGTAGCACCCCGTTGGCCACCAGCAATTGAATAGCGAAGCGGCGCCAGCCCGGTTGCGGTGAATAGACCCCCAATTTGTGCAGCTTCCAGAAGAGCTGCCCAGCGTTGGTAAACGCCGCGATGGTGGTGGCCAGAGCCAGCCCGGCATGGGGGGCTCGTATGCCGTAGTAGGCCATCGGCACCACGATCACGATATTGAACGCCATGTTGGTGATGAGTGCTCGCACGCCAATCAGCATCGGTGTACGGGTGTCCTGGCGCGCATAGAAACCTGGAGCAAGTACCTTGATCAGCATGAAGGCGGGCAATCCCAGCGCCATTGCCATCAGGCTAAGCGACGACATCAGTACATCGTTGTCGGTGAACGCCCCATGATGAAACAGGGTGGCGATGATGGGCACCGCGAGTACCATCAACCCTACCATCGCCGGCAGGGCAATCAACATCACCCAGCGCAAGCCCCAGTCGAGGGTCGATGAGAAAGCGTCGGGATTGGACTCAGCATGGCGCTGCGCCAGGTTCGGCAGAATCACCGTACCCAGCGCCACGCCAAAGATGCCGAGGGGAAACTCCACCAAGCGATCGGAGTAGTAAAGCCAGGAGACCGAACCGGTCACCAAAAATGAGGCGATGATGGTATCGAGCAGGAGGTTGATTTGCGCCACCGAGGAGCCAAAAATGGCCGGTAGCATCAGGTTGAGGATACGTCGTACCCCCTCGTGGCGCCACGCCCAGCGCGGCCGGCCGAACAGTTTCAGCCCCCACAGGAAGGGCACCTGGAACACCAGCTGCACTGCCCCAGCCACGAATACCCCCCAGGCCAATGCCATCACCGGCACCTGGAAGTGCGGCGAGACCCACACCGCCGCTACGATCAGCACAATGTTGAGCCAGACAGGGGTCAGGGCCGGGATGGCAAACTTGCCGTAGCTATTGAGAATGCCGCCGGCAAAGGCGGTCATCGAAATGAAGAAGAGGTAAGGGAAGGTGACGCGCAGCATCTCAGTAGTGAGCGCAAACTTCTTCTCTAGCCCAACGAATCCAGGGGCAAACAGCATTACCAGCAACGGCGCCGCGAGCATCGCCACCACCGAGAGCAGCAGCAGGATGCCGCCCAGCGTGCCGGCCACATCGGCCACCAGCGACTTCACCTCGTCATGAGAGCGCTGCGTCTTGTATTCGGAGAGCACCGGCACGAAGGCTTGGGAGAAGGCCCCCTCGGCGAACAGACGGCGCAGGAAATTGGGGATCTTGAAGGCGACGAAGAAGGCATCGGTCCCCGCTCCGGCGCCGAAGATGGCCGCGAACACCATGTCGCGGACAAAACCGAGCACCCGGGAGACCGAGGTCATGGCGCTGACCACGGCGGTGGATTTCAACAACCTTCTGCTCATGACACCCCTGCGTTCTTTATATTAGGTTCGCCAACCAGCCCAAGGCGGGCCATAATACTTGGCCAACGGCGCAGCGTCACGGCAAATCCGCACGTTCCAGCGTTGACAAGCAGGGCGAAACGCAGCATAGTATGCGCCCTTTGGTACACACAGAATTTATTTTGGAGTAATACCTTGGCCAACTCAGCACAAGCCAAAAAACGCGCCCGCCAGTCGGAAGCCCGCCGCCAGCACAACACGGCTGCCCGCTCAGCCATGCGTACCGCCGTCAAGACCGTCGTGAAGGCGCTCGACGCCGGTGACAAGGCCAAGGCTGAAGCCTCCTACAAGGAAATGGCCTCGATGGTCGACTCCAGCGCCCGCAAGGGTCTGATCGATGCCAACAAGGCCGCCCGTCACAAGAGCCGCCTCAACGCCCGTATCCGCGCCCTGTAAATCGGGCTGCACGCAGGTGATAAAAAGCCGGTCGATGACCGGCTTTTTTATTGGAGCGCCACCTGCCTCGCTAATCTCGGCAACTCAGGCGCCGCCTTCATCGCCGATCCGCAGATCCCTCCGCGCAACACCACCTGGTTCAAGAAAGGCAAGTGGGCGCACTGGGCCAAGATCGCCATCGAAAAATACTTTATCTACAAGATGAAGCGCGGCAGCTCCGAACCGCTGTACGAAAAGCACATGCTCAGCCTGATGGGCATCAAGCGCCTGAAGGACAAGAAGTAATTACTGACGGGCAGGAATGCCCTTCACTTTATTCCCGCAGCTCCAAACTCTTGCGCAGTGCCGTGACTAGCGCATCTGCATCCCCAAACGGGACGTGCCAGATCCCATTTCTCTCATCTTCACGAATACCACATCCCGGTGTAATCAGCAGACGAGCGCCAGCTCTGCGTGCCCTCAATAATTGCCTCGGCCAATATTCGAAAAGAGCCGGTTGGACCACGGTGTGCACCCGCGCCCATGGCAGGGTTTCGATATCGCAGCGAGATACAGTTAGCCCTTTCCAGAAATCTGGCCCTTCAGGTTCGCTTCCGACTATTGTCAACGGGACACCTAGCTCCTTGATGGCGTCCCTAACCGCATAGCAGCCCTTACGTGCAAGCGTTGGCCCCAAAAAAACAATGAGATCCCTTTTCTCATTACCGTATGCATTCTCGGGACTACCCTCGCAATCCCAGGATAGTTCGACCACATTCTCAAATAATGAAGCGATATAAGCGTGCGGCGTGATAACAGTTCGTGCTGCTGCGAGTGCTTCACGCTCCGCATCTATGAACCATCCAGGGGCACGAAACTCACGCAGTGTTGTGCTATGTGAATATGTTCCTACTGCTGACTCCAGTTCACTCTCTATTATTTCTGTCGGTGCCCGATACATCATCACGTCGAAACTTCGTCCTTGCAGCTTACCGCTTCGCCACAGGTAGGGAAGCAGTGTCTGGGCAACACATACGTGGTCAACACTATAGTGAAGATGTTTTGCATAATAGTTCGCCACGGTCTCGGCGAGTGCGAAATGAGTCTTGGCAACAGTCTTTTTCCTTGCCACAGCCCATCGCAGTGCAATCGCTCTCCGAACTCTATACAACGGCGGAGACTTTACCCTCTCCATTCCCGGCACATCGAACGGGGCATTAAAGGAAACGAAGATCGTGTCGTTGCCTTTCCGTAGCGATTTAACATACCTTGTGAATTCAGGCTGGGGATCGCCGAGGAGGTAAGCGACCTTCCGGCTTGTCGAAGAGGCCACATATGCAGGCAGTTCCCTGGGCTTTTGCTGCCCGACATCCAGCATCTCCTGCGACATAGTTTGCTGGGCGGCCATGCTGTTTGCTCGAACCCGTACCACCAACATTCTCTCTGTGAGATGGGCCTCAAAAAGCACATCGTGTGTTGCAGAAAAGCGGAGGTCGACGTAGTTCCAGAAAAGGGTCGCGTCTCTCTGCTCGATATAGCGTACGTCGGGCGGCAGCGCCGTGTGACGGTGCCTTTCGATGATCTTGAACCCCAGCTTGGACGCCAGTTCCATGAGTGCCCCGGAAAACTGACATAAACCACCTCCGACTGTTGGTACGATACATCCCTCACGAACCTCACGCCCCACAGCAAACCCGCGTATTCGCCAAGGAGGACCAATCTGTCGCCATAAACTAAATGTCTCTCCTGCGCGGAGAATACGTTTATCAATTTTCTGGCACGCCATCCGCAGATTTTCAATCTTGCCCAACATCAACAATCTTTCATTGGGTTCATCTGTCGTATGCAATATGGAAATCGATTCAGCCAGAACCACAGGAAAATCGTC
>Ga0316628_100004221_pt1 | contig 11219 bp, 11 predicted proteins | sample OWC_Aug_M2_C1_D5_FD_207648 | JGI IMG/M metagenome (GOLD analysis project Ga0316628, IMG submission 207648) | Wetland soil microbial communities from Old Woman Creek delta, Ohio, United States - OWC_Aug_M2_C1_D5_C | ecosystem: Environmental > Terrestrial > Soil > Wetlands | place: USA: Ohio... | reverse complement strand
GCCGCCCACCTGCGTGGTCAGGCCGGCCGCGTCGCGCAGCATGCCCGCGGCCAGGAAGGCGTTGAAGCCGGCCCAGGGGGCGGTGCACCCGGTCTCGGCCACCATCCGCTCGATCACCTCGCCGGTACGAGCCTCGAGCAGGTCGGCCGCCTTGAGGAGCACGGCCCGGCGCGCGCTCGGGCCCAGGCCCGACCAGGCCGGGAAGGCCTCCTGGGCCGCCTCGGCCGCAGCGACCGCGTCGGCGGTGGTGGCGGCGGCGGCGCGGCTGGCCACCTCCCCGGTCACGGGATGGCGTCGCTCGAAGGTGGCCCCCTGGCTGGCGGGAACCTCGCGACCGGCGATGAGCAGCTGGACCTCGTTCATGGCGTTCTCCTCTTCGGGAGGGCGACCTCCCCGGTTCTCCCCGCGGCGGGCGCGGGCCTTTCGACGGTTCGTCCGTTCACAGCGTTCCCAGGTAGGCCTCCTGGATGCGCGCGCTCGACAGCAGCTCGGCCCCGGCTCCCTCGGCCACGATGCGTCCGCGCTCCAGCACGTATCCCCGGTCGGCGATGGAGAGCGCCTGGCGCACGTTCTGCTCCACCAGGAGCACGGCCGTGCCCCTGTCCCGGATCTGCCGCACCGCCCGGAACAGCTCCGCCACCAAGCGGGGAGCGAGCCCGAGCGAGGGCTCGTCGAGCAGGAGGAGGCGCGGCCGGCTCATCAGGGCGCGTCCGATCGCCACCATCTGCTGCTCGCCGCCGCTCATGGTGCCGGGCGGCTGGGCCTGGCGCTCGGCCAGCCGCGGAAAGGCGTCCAGCACGGTCCGGAGCCGTGCCAGACGCTCGCGGCGCGGGGCCAGGTATGCGCCCAGCAGGAGGTTGTCCCGCACCGGGAGGTGGGGGAAGAGCTGGCGCCCCTCCGCCACCAGGGAGAGCCCGCGCCGCACGCGCTCGGAGGGATCCGCCCCCGCCAGCGCCTCGCCGTCCAGGCGCACCGCTCCGCGGCAGGGCAGGATCCCGGCCACGGCGGAGAGGAGGGTGGTCTTGCCGGCGCCGTTGGAGCCGACCAGCAGGGTCAGGCTCCCGGCCGACACGCGCAGCGAGACCTCGTGGACCACGTCGCCCGCCCCGTGCCCAGCCGAGACCCGCTCCAGCTCGAGGATGGCGGTCACGTCGCCGCCTCCGCCCCCAGGTAGGCGTCCAGCACCCGCGCGTTCCGGACCACCTCGCGCGGGGCGGCGTCGGCGATGGCCTCGCCGTGGTGGAGCACCAGCACGCGGTCGACGGTCCGCAGCAGGGCCCCGACCGCGTGCTCGATCCAGATCACCGCCACGCCCAGCTCGTGCCGGATGGCGGCGATGAGCGAGCTCACCTGCGCCACCTCGGCCTCGGTGAGCCCGGCCGCGACCTCGTCCAGGAGCAGGAGCCGCGGACGCGTCCCCAGCGCCACGGCGATCTCGAGCAGCCGCTGCCCCGCGGGTGGGAGCTCGGTGGCGGGCCGGTGCGCCTGCGCCGAGAGGCCCACCCGCCGGAGCAGCGCGTGCGCCAGCTGCCGCGGATCGTCCTTGCCCAGGCGCCGCCCGGCCCCGAAGCGGATGGCGAAGAGCACCTGATCCAGCACCGGCAGCTCGCCCAGCAGGCGCGGCGTCTGGAAGGTCCGGGCCACGCCGCGGCGCGCATAGACGTGCGGCGGGCGGCCGGTCAGGTCCTCGCCCGCGAGCCGGAGCCGGCCCGAGGTGGGGGGGACCACGCCGCTCATGGCGTGGAAGAAGGTGGTCTTCCCGGCCCCGTTCGGCCCGATCACGCCCAGCAGCTCGGCGTCGCAGAGCCGCAGGGTCACGCCCGAGAGCGCCCGCAGGCCGCCGAAGCGGACCGAGAGGTCGCGGACCTCGAGGAGCGGGAGGGCCTCAAGCATGGTCGGGGCCTCGGGCTGCCGGGGGGGCCATCGAAACGGGTCGGCCTGGAGCGGGATCTCCGGGCTCGGGCGCGGGCTCGTTCAGGCGAGGGGTTCCCCGCCGCGCGGCCCACAGGCCGGAGAGGCCGTCGGGCAGGAACAGCACCGAGAGCACCAGCAGCGTGCCCAGCACGATCATGTAGAGGTAGGGGAGGCGCAGCCGCAGGAGCTCGGCCAGCAGCGTGAGCGCCACGGCGGCGGCCACCGGGCCGCCCAGCCGCGCCGGACCGCCCACCATGGCGATGAGCACGGTCTGGAACACGATGAAGGGATCGAAGGCGGTGCGCGGATCGACGTAGGTCCAGCGCACCGAGGCCGCCGCCCCGATGGCCCCGGCGAAGGCGGCGGAGAGGGCGAAGCCCATCACCCGCGCCTGGCGCGCATCCACGCCCAGGGTGGCCGCGCGCAGCTCGTCGGCGCCGATGCCGCGCAGGGCCAGGCCCAGGCGGCTGCGGGCCACCGCCCGGTAGGCGAGCGCCGCCGAGACGGCCAGCACCAGCAGCGTCAGGTACACGGTCCGGTCCTGGGGCGGATCGGCGACGATGCGGCCGACCGTGCCGAAGAGCGACTTCTCCACCCAGGTCACGGCGTACTTGACCAGCTCGCCCAGCCCGAAGGTGATGACCGCGAACTGGGCGCCGCTCAGCCGCAGCGTCAGGAGGCCCACCGCCGTCGCGAAGGCGGCCGCGATGGCGGCCCCCAGCAAGAGCGCCGCCGGCCAGGGCAGCGCCGGCAGCCCCCAGGCCGAGCAGTAGGCGCCCAGCCCGAAGAAGGCCGATACCCCCAGCGACAGGTAGCGGGAGGGCCCGCTGAAGAAGGACCAGCTCACCGCCAGGCCCGCGTACATGAGGCAGGCCATGGCCAGCGAGAGGAGGAAGGGCGAGGCGAGCCAGGGGAGCGCGGCCAGCGCTGCCACCGCCGCCAGGAGGAGCGCCCCCCGGGTCATCGGGCCAGGACCCCCCGCGGTCGGACCAGCAGCACCAGCACCAGCGTCCCGTAGGCGAAGAGCATGCGGGTGGAGGGGCTGGTGAGCTGGGTCCCGAAGGTCTCCACGAACCCGAGCATGACCCCGCCCACCAGGCTCCCCAGCATGCTGCCCATTCCACCCAGCGTGATCACGATCAGCGCGGTGATGGTGTAGGGCTGCCCCATGGCGGGCGAGAGCTGGTAGACCATCGAGACCAGCACCCCGGCCATGCCGGAGAGCGCCAGGCCCACCCCGAAGCAGAGCGGGTGCAGGCGGCGGGTGTCGATGCCCACCAGCAGCGCCCCCAGGGGCGCCTGGAGCATGGCCCGGATGGCCTTGCCGACCAGGGTGGCGCGCAGGATCAGCACCAGCCCCGCGGTGAGCAGCGCCACCACCCCGAACACCACCACCCGGTTGGCGGTGATCAGCACGCCCGCGCCCAGCGAGAGGGGGCGCGCCAGGTACTGGTAGCCGCGCAGGTCGGCGCCGAAGGCCAGCAGCACCAGGTTCTGGATCACGAAGGCCAGGCCGAAGCAGGCGATCAGGCTGCGCCCCTCCAGCGCCTCCTGGCTGGGCGAGGTCCGCACCAGCCGGCGGAAGACGAGGGCGTAGAGGGCCAGGCCCAGCAGGAACAGCGCCCCCGCCACCAGCGGCAGGGCCCAGAGCGGGCCCATGCCGGTGGCGGTGCGGAGCGCGTAGGCCAGGTAGGCCCCCACCATCAGGAACTCGCCGTGGGCGACGTTCATGATGCGCATCAGCCCGTACTGGAGGTTGAGGCCGATGGCGACCACCGCGTAGATCCCGCCCACGCCCACGCTGGTGGCGGCCAGGTCGAGCAGCAGGCCGGGATCGGGAAGGCTCACGGGCGCTCCGGGCGCTTCACTTCACTTCCAGGCCGGCTTGGGGAACACCAGCTGGGCGGTGGCGCGTTCCGGCGGCCAGACCACCTGGAACTCGCCCTTCTGCCACTGGGAGACCGTCCCGGGGGTGGCCACGTTCTCGCTGCCCTGGAAGCGGATGGGCCCGACCACCGTCTGGAACTCGTGGCCGGCGATGTAGTCGCGGATGGCCTTGCGATCGAGGCCCACCGCCTGCACCGCCTGCTGCAGCACCTGAAGGGTCGCCCAGCAGGCGCCGCTGGCCCAGCGGTCGGGCTCCTTCTTGAAGCGGGCCACGTGGGCGTCGAAGTAGCGGCGCGCCTCCGGGCCCATGCCGGCGTTCCAGGAGCCCATCCCCAGCACGTCCTCCGCGCTCGGCCCCATCTGATCCCGGAAGAGCTGGAAGGCGGTTCCCACCGAGGCGTAGAAGACCTTGGGGTTGAGGCCGATCTCGCGCGACTGGTTGGTGACCAGCAGCGTGTCGGGCGGATAGGTGATCCCCAGGAAGGCGTCCGGCCCCTTGGCCTTGATGGACTTGAGCACCGGCGAGAGGTCCTGCACGCCCAGCGGGTAGCTCTTCTGCTCCACCACGGTGATGCCCTTCTTCTGCAGGAGCGGCATGAGGGCGTGGAAGTTCTCCAGGCCGAACAGGTCGTCCATGTAGACCACCGCGGCGGTCTTCACGCCCTTGGCCGCCAGCAGGTCCACCAGGGCGCCCATCATCCGGTCGGGCTGCTGCAGGAAGGCGAAGAAGTAGGGGAGCTTCATGTCGATGAGCTTGCGGGAGAGGGCGGTGGGCGCGAGCATCGGGTACCCGTACCGGCTGGCCAGCGGCGCCACCGCGAAGTTGGTCCCCGATCCCCAGGGCGGCAGGATCAGGTCCACCTTGTCGTCGGTCATGAGCTTCTGGTACGTGCGCACCGCGGTGTCGACGTCGCTGCGGTCGTCGTAGCCGACCAGCTCGACCTTCCGGCGCTGGCCCCTGACGTCGAGCCCGCCGGCCGCGTTCACCTCCTCTGCCCAGAGCAGGTAGTTGGGCTCCTGCGAGACCTGGGCGCCGGCCGCGAACGGGCCGGTGCGGGAGATGGCGTAGCCGATGCGGACCGGCGGGGGATCGCTGGCGGCCCGGGTGGGCGCGGCGGGCAGGGTGGCCACGGCGCACAGCGTCAGCGCAGCCAGCCACGACGGGGAACGGGAAAGGGACACGGAGCCTCCTCTGGGCGGCGGGGCGCCCGGTGTTCGGTGACCGGAACGACAGTCCGAAAATCGAACGCAGGGATAGCGGCCGCCCGGTCGCTGCGTCAAGTGCGTCGGTGGGCGGTTTTCGGACGTTCGTGCGATTACCGGACATCGACCCCAAGCAGGACGGTGCGGCTCGCACCGGCGCTCGCTACCTCCTCGACCACCCGGGACGGCGCAGCGCGCCGGTCTCCCCCGGGGACGGCGAGGCGATGGCGCGAACGCTCGACAAGCTGGTGGATCCCGACGCGGCCGTCCGCTCGGTGCTCTTCGATGGAGCCACGGTGATGGTGGGCGGGTTCGGGCTGGTGGGAAAGCCGCTCACGCTGGTGAGCGCCCTCAACCGGAGCCCGTTCGGTGGCCTGACGGTGGTGAGCAACAACCTGGGAGAGCCCGGGCGGTACCTGGGGCAGACCCTGCAGCTCGGAAAGATCCGGCGCGCGGTGGGCTCCTTCTTCACCAGCAACCCGGACGCGGTGCGGGCGCACGCCGAGGGTCGCCTCGAGGTCCGGCTGCTGCCCCAGGGCACGCTGGCCGAGGCCATCCGCGCGGGTGGGGCCGGGCTGGGCGGCTTCTACACGCCCACCGGGGTCGGCACCCTGCTGGCCGAGGGACGCGAGATCCGCGAGCTGGGCGGGCGCAGCTACCTGTTCCAGGAGCCGCTCACCGCCGACGTGGCGCTGATCCGCGCCCACCGGGCCGACCGCCTCGGCAACCTCGTCTACCGGGCCACCGCCCGCAACTTCAACCCCGTCATGGCCACGGCGGCGCAGAAGGTGGTGGCCGAGGTCGACGAGATCGTCGAGGTGGGCGAGCTCGACCCCGAGCAGATCGCAACCCCCCACCTGTTCGTGGACTATCTGGTGCTGGCCCGGGAGCGCCTGTGAAGGAGATCATCGCGCGCCGCGCGGCGAGGCTGCTCGAGCCCGGCTGGGTGGTCAACCTGGGGATCGGCATCCCCACCCTGGTCTCGAAGTACATCGACCCCGACCGGATCCACCTCCACACCGAGAACGGGCTGCTGGGCGTCGGTCCGCCGCCGGAGCCGCAGCACGCCGACCGGGAGCTGATCGACGCCGGCAAGCGGCCCATCACCCAGCGCCCGGGTGCCTCCTTCTTCGACAGCGCCGCCTCCTTCTCGATGATCCGCGGCGGCCACGTCGACGCCGCCGTCCTCGGGGCGCTGCAGGTGGACGAGCGCGGGCGCGTCGCCAACTGGGCGGTGCCGGGCGAGCCGGTGCTGGGCGTGGGCGGCGCCATGGACCTGCTCTGCGGGGTGCGGACCGTCATCGTGGTCATGACCCACGGCACCCGCGACGGCGAGCCGAAGCTGGTGCCGGCCTGCACACTGCCCATCACCTCGCTCCGCCCGGCCGACTGGGTGGTGACGGAAAGGGCCACGTTCCGGGTGGCGGACGGCGAGCTGATCCTGGTGGAGCTGGCACCGGGCGAGACGCCCGACCAGATCCGCGCCTGCACGCCGGCGCGATTCCGGGTGGGAGGGGAGCTCTGATGGAGGCCTGGATCGTCGACGCGGTGCGCACGCCCATGGGGCGGGCCGGAGGAGCGCTCTCGGCGGTCCGGCCGGACGACCTGGCGGCGCTGGCGCTGGGCCAGCTGGCGGAGCGCACCGGGGTGCCGCCGGCCGAGGTCGAGGACGTGCTGCTGGGCTGCGCCAACCAGGCCGGCGAGGACAACCGCAACGTGGCCCGCATGGCCCTGCTGCTGGCCGGGTGGCCCGACTCGGTCCCGGGCGCGACCGTGAACCGCCTGTGCGGGTCGGGGATGGAGGCGGTGGTGCAGGCGGCCAGGGCCATCGCCGCCGGGGATGCCCAGGTGATGGTGGCAGGCGGCGTCGAGTCCATGTCGCGGGCGCCCTGGGCGCTCCCCAAGCCCGACCGCGCCTTCCCGCGCGGAAACGGCACCTTCTACGACACGGCGCTGGGATGGCGCTTCGTGAACCCGCGCATGGAGGCGCTCGGCCACACCGACGCGCTGGGCGTCACCGCCGAGAACGTGGCCCGCGAGCGCGGCATCGACCGCGCCGCCCAGGACCGGTTCGCGCTCTCGAGCCACCGCCGGGCGGTGGCGGCCGAGGACGGGGGCGCCTTCGCCCGCGAGCGGTTCCCGGTGGCGGTGGGCGGCAGCGAGGTCACCCGGGACGAGGGACCGCGCCGCGACACCTCGCTGGAGAAGCTGGCCGCGCTTCGCCCCGCCTTCCAGGAGGGCGGCACGGTCACGGCGGGCAACTCCAGCCCGCTCAACGACGGCGCGGCCGCACTGCTGCTGGTCTCCCGCGACTATGCCCGGGCCCACGGGCTCCGGCCGCTGGCGCGGATCCGGTCCTCGGCCGCCGCCGGGGTGGCGCCGCGGGTCATGGGGCTGGGCCCGGTCCCGGCCGGCCTGCGGGCGCTGCAGCGGGCCGGGCTCCGGTCCGGTGACCTGTCGCGCATCGAGCTCAACGAGGCCTTCGCCGCCCAGGTGCTGGCCGACCTGGACGGGTGGGAGGTCGATCGTGAGGACCCGCGCGTCAACCCCGACGGAGGCGCCATCGCCCTCGGCCACCCGCTGGGCTGCTCGGGGGCCCGCATCCTGACCACGCTGGTGCACGGCCTGCACCGGCACGGCCAGGCGCTGGGCATGGCCGCCATGTGCATCGGGGTGGGCCAGGGGATCGCCATGGTGGTGGAGCGGGTCGGATGACTCCCGGGCCGAGCAGAGGAGACGACGAGATGGGCACACCGCACGCTTCGATGGGATACCGGCGGCCCGCACCGGGTACCCAGCCCGCCTACCTCCACCCGCCGTACGCGTCATCGGTGCGGCGCGCCCCCACGCGCCCGCTGGTGCTGTTGCCGCACACGCTCACCGAGGTGTCGGGACCGGTGTTCGGGCACGACGCGGTCCGGCCCGGCGACGCCGACCTCACCGCCCAGGGCGCGGGCGAGCCGCTGGGGGAGCGCATGGTGGTGACGGGCCGGGTGCTGGACGAGTCGGGCCGGCCCATCCGGCACACGCTGGTCGAGGTCTGGCAGGCCAACGCCGCGGGCCGCTACCGCCACGACCGCGACACCCACCACGCACCGCTCGATCCCAACTTCGTCGGGTGCGGGCGAGCCTTGACCGACGACGACGGCTGGTACCGGTTCCTGACCATCAAGCCGGGGGCCTATCCCTGGAAGAACCACCCCAACGCCTGGCGGCCGGCGCACGTCCACTTCTCGCTGTTCGGTCCCGCCTTCGCCACCCGGCTCGTCACCCAGATGTACTTCCCGGGCGACCCGCTGCTCCCCTTCGATCCCATCTACAACAGCACCGCCGAGGAGCGCGCGCGCTCCCGGCTCGTCTCCGCGTTCGACTGGGAGCACACCACCCCCGAGCACTCGCTCGGCTTCCGCTTCGACATCGTCCTGCGCGGCCACGAGGCCACGCCCTTCGAGAAGTGATCGGGAGGCCCCGTGAGCGAAGATCGCCCCATCGTCACCCCCTCGCAGACGGTCGGCCCCTTCTTCCAGATCGGCCTGGCCTGGCTCTACCACGCCGACCTGGCCGGTCCCGGAGCGGCCGGCCAGCGCCTCACCGTGTCGGGCCTCGTTCTGGACGGCGCGGGCAACGGCGTCGAGGACGCGATGATCGAGGTGTGGCAAGCGGATCCTGCCGGCCGCTACCCGGCGGTGAGCCGCCCGCCCGGCTGGGCCGGCTTCGGGCGCATCGCCACCGGCCCGCAGGGCGCCTTCTCGTTCACCATCGTGAAGCCCGGCCGCGTGGCGGGCCCCGAGGGCACGCTCCAGGCCCCTCACCTGGCGGTGAACGTGTTCATGCGCGGGTTGCTCCGGCACCTCGTCACCCGCATGTACTTCCCCGACGAGGCGGGGACCAACGCGGCCGACCCGGTGCTGGGGCTGGTCGAGCCGGCGCGCCGGGCCACGCTGGTGGCCCGCGCGGACCCCGTCCACCCGGCGGCGCTCTCCTGGGACGTGGTCCTGCAGGGCGCGCACGAGACCGTCTTCTTCGACTGTTGATGCGAGGGCTCCGAACGTGGACGTAGTCGTGGACGTGGACGTAGGCGTAGACGAGAGGCGCACGGCGTCCACGCCTACGTCTACGTCTACGTCCAGGTCTACGTCCACGTTGGAGGCGGACGCATGACGACCTCCTCCGGCAGCCCCCTCCTCGATCCGCTCTTCACCACCGAGCGCCTGCGGGGGATCGCCTCGGATCAGGCCCGGGTGCAGGGCATGCTCGATTTCGAGGCCGCGCTGGCGCGGGCCCAGGCCGGGGCCGGGGTGATCCCCGCCGCGGCGGCCGATCCCATCGCCGCCGCCTGCCGGGCCGAGCTCTACGACGTGGCGGCGCTCGGCGCCGAGGCCGCCTCGGCCGGCAATCCGGCCATTCCACTGGTCCGGGCGCTCACCGAGCGGGTGGCCCGCTCGCAGCCCGAGGCGGCCCGCTGGGTGCACCTCGGCGCCACCAGCCAGGACGCCATCGACACCGGCCTGGTCCTGCAGCTCGGCCAGGCGCTCGAGGTCCTGGACGACGATCTGGGCCGGCTGACCGCGGCGCTGGCAAGGCTGACCCGCGCCCATCGCGACACCGTCCTGGCCGGGCGCACCTGGCTGCAGCAGGCGGAGCCGACCACGCTCGGGCTCAAGACCGCCGGCTGGCTGGCGGCGGCGGACCGGCACCGGTCGCGGCTGCGCGAGGTCCGCGCCCGGGCGCTGGTGGTGCAGCTCGGCGGGGCGGTCGGGAACCTGGCCGCCCTGGGGGATCGCGGCCCGCGGGTCACCGATCTGCTGGCGGAGGAGCTGGGGCTGGGGGTTCCGGAGCTGCCCTGGCACACCCACCGCGATCGGCTGGCGGAGGCCGGCGCCGCCATGGGCCTTCTCACCGGCACGCTGGGGAAGATCGCCCGCGACGTGGCGCTGCTCATGCAGAGCGAGGTGGGCGAGGCCTTCGAGCCCTCCGCCCCGGGGCGCGGCGGGTCCTCCGCGATGCCCCAGAAGCGCAACCCGGTGGCCGCCGCGGTGGTGGGGGCGGCGGCGCTGCGCGTGCCGGGGCTGGTATCCACGCTGCTCGCCGCCATGGTCCAGGAGCAGGAGCGCGGGCTGGGCGGCTGGCACGCCGAGTGGGAGGTGCTGCCCGAGATCTGGCTGCTCACCGGCGGGGCGCTGGCCCAGGTGGCGTCGGTGGCCGAGGGGCTGGAGATCGACCCCGGCCGCATGGCCGCCAACCTCTCCGCCAGCGGCGGCGCCCTGCAGGCCGGCGCGGTGGCGGCGGCGCTGGCCGGGCGGATGGGGCGCACCGAGGCCCATGCCCTGGTCGAGCGGGCCAGCCGCCGGGCCCGGGACGAGAAGCGGTCGCTCCGGGAGGCGCTGCTCGAGGAGAGGGAGCTCCGGCAGCACCTCTCCGAGGCCGAGCTGGAGCGACTGCTCGAGCCGCGCGCCGCGGCGGCCTCGTCGGCGGCGCTGGTCGATCAGCTGCTGGCGCGCCGGAGGACCTAGCATGCCCGTCGCGCACGTGAACGGGACCTCGATCCAGTACCGCCTGGACGGACCCGCCCAGGCCCCGGCGCTGGTCCTGTGCAACTCGCTCGGCTCCGACCTGCGCATGTGGGATCGGGTCGTGCCGGCGCTGGCCGGGAGCTGGCGGGTCATCCGCCACGATGCTCGCGGGCACGGCGGCTCGCCGGCCACGCTCGGGCCGTACTCCGTCGAGCTCCTGGCGCGCGATGCGCTGGGGCTGCTGGAGGCGCTGGGGATCCGGAGCCCGCACCTGTGCGGGCTCTCCCTGGGCGGCATGGTGGGCATGTGGCTGGCGGCCAACGTCCCCGCCAGCCTGGCCTCGCTGGTGCTGTGCAACACCACCGCGCGCATGGCGCATCCGGAAGGCTACCAGCAGCGCATCGCCCAGGTCCGGGCGGGCGGGGTGGCGGCGGTGGCCGACGCCGCCCTCGCCATCTGGTTCACCCCGCGGTTCCGCGTCGAGCAGCCCGAGGAGCTGGCGCGGGCGCGGGAGATGATCCTGGGGACGTCGGCGGAGGGCTACGTCGCCGCCTGCGCCGCGGTCCGAGACCACGATGCGCGCGCCTGGCTGCCGCAGGTCACGGCGCCGACGCTGGTGGTGGCCGGTCGCGAGGACGCCGTCACGCCGCCCGCCGACGGGCGCTTCCTGGCGCAGGCCATCCCGGGGGCACGCTACGTCGA
>Ga0316628_100004220_pt1 | contig 11220 bp, 10 predicted proteins | sample OWC_Aug_M2_C1_D5_FD_207648 | JGI IMG/M metagenome (GOLD analysis project Ga0316628, IMG submission 207648) | Wetland soil microbial communities from Old Woman Creek delta, Ohio, United States - OWC_Aug_M2_C1_D5_C | ecosystem: Environmental > Terrestrial > Soil > Wetlands | place: USA: Ohio... | reverse complement strand
GAATTGACTAATTCCAGCGGCGGAATATGATAGGGAAAAATGGAGGATCACATGACCGACCCCAAAACCACCCCGGAAAACGGCCTGTCCCGGCGCGCCTTTCTTGGAACGGCGGCGACGGCGGCGGCCGGCATCATGATCGTGCCGCGGAAAGTGCTGGGCGGGCCCGGCTTCCAGGCGCCGAGCGACACCCTGAACATCGGCTGCGTCGCGGTCGGCGGCAAGGGATTCTCGGACACCCAGGCCGTCAGCACCGAAAACATCGTCGCCCTCTGCGATGTCGACGACATGAAGATGGCCGAATTCCTGACTTCGGACCAGCATCCCCCCGACAAAAAGATGAAATACGAGAAGGCCAACAAGTACCGGGATTGGCGGAAGATGCTCGACACCGAGAAGAATCTTGACGCGATCACCGTCTCCACGCCCGACCATAACCACGCCATTATCGCCATGGCCGCGATGAAGAGGGGCAAGCACGTCTTCATCCAGAAACCCCTGACCCATACGATCAAGGAGGCCCGGCTGCTGGCCGAGGAAGCGACGAAGCGAAACCTGATCACCCAGATGGGCAACCAGGGGCATTCCAAGGAAGGCGCCCGGCTGATCTGCGAGTGGGTTTGGGACGGGGCAATCGGTGACGTGACCGAGGTCCATGTCTGGACCAACCGCCCGATCTGGCCGCAGGGAATCGATGCTCCGAAGGAAATTCCCTCCGTCCCGCCCAACCTCGACTGGGATATCTGGCTCGGCCCGGCTCCCTGGCGCCCGTACCACCCGGCCCTGACCCATTTCGTCTGGCGGGGATGGTTCGACTACGGCACCGGGGCCCTCGGCGACATGGGCGCCCATCTGATCGACCAGCCCTTCTGGGCCCTCAAGCTGGGCGCGCCGATTTCCGTCCAGGCCAGCTCCTCCGAGCCGACCAAGGACTCCTATCCGGTGGCCGAAATGGTGACGTACCAGTTCCCCGAGCGGGGAGCCATGCCTCCCGTGAAGCTGACCTGGTATGACGGCGGCCTGATGGCGCCCCGCCCCGGCCTCTCCTTCCTTGAAGACGGACGGATGATGGGCGACGACGGCGGCGGCGTCCTGATGATCGGAACCAAAGGGATGATCGTCTGCAGCACTTATGGGGAAAATCCGCGGATCCTGCCTGAATCCCTGATGAAAGACTACAAACGCCCCGAAAAAACGATTCCGCGCTCTCCCGGAATCCACGAGGAATGGATCGCCGCGATCAAGGCCGGCAAGAAGTCGACGACCGACATCCCGACTTACGCCGGCCCGTTGACCGAGATGATGCTCCTGGGCAATATCGCCATGCGTTTCCGGGGATCGAAAACGATCCTCAAGTGGGATTCGGCCAAGATGCAATTCCCCAACCTGCCCGAGGCCAACGAGTTCGTCCACAAACAGTATCGCCTCGGCTGGTCGCTGTAAGAATCGCTTGCCGGCGGAGCCCGATGGGAAACGCCCGAAGGAGTTCTCTCATGAAAAACCTGCTGTTTTTCGCCGTCCTTTCGGCGGGCTGCCTGGCCCTCGCCTTTGCCCAGGTTTCGGACCGCAAAGCGGATCTCCAAAAATGGGCCATCCATGACGAGTCGCGGCCGCTGCCGCCGGTCGTGGACCCGGGCCCGGCCGGCCCGCCGTCGCCCGTCCCGGCCGACGCCGTCGTTCTTTTTTCCGGCAAGGATCTTTCGGCCTGGACGAACGGCAAGGGCGAACCGGCTATGTGGAAGGTCGAAAACGGATACATGGAGGTCGCCAAAGGGACCGGCTCGATCCAGACGAAGCAGGGATTCGGCGATTGTCAGCTCCATGTCGAGTGGGCCACGCCTTCCGAGGTCGTCGGAACGAGCCAGGGCCGGGGCAACAGCGGCGTTTTCCTGATGAATACCTACGAAGTCCAGATTCTCGACTGTTATGACAACATAACCTACGCCGACGGCATGGCCGCCGCTATCTACGGCCAATATCCGCCCCTGGTCAACGCTTGCCGCAAGCCGGGCGAATGGCAGACTTACGATATCGTTTTCCGCGCGCCCCGTTTCGACACGGACGGGAAGCTCGTCTGGCCGGCCCGGATGACCGTCTTCCACAACGGCATCCTGGTCCAGGACAACGAGGAGCTGACCGGGCCGACGGCCCACAAGGCCCGGCCTCCCTATGCCGCCCATCCCGACATGCTGCCGATTTCGCTCCAGGACCACGGCAATCCGACCCGGTTCAGGAACATCTGGATCCGTCCGCTGTGAGCGACCGGATCAACGGCCGGACGGCGCGAACGACGGAAAGCCTTGGTTCCTTGCGGCCGGGGCAGGGGAGTCGAGCCGCTCAGATCGACAGACCGGGGCTCGTCGCCTAAGCGGAGAGGAGGAACACAGATGAAGATCAGCCGGACATTCCTTAGCGCGATTCTCGCTCTTTCGGTCGCATCGACGGCTTTTGCCGCGGCGGCGGGAGGGGCGGCGACGCAGGCGGCGGTCTCCGGGAAACTCGGGTCCGGGAAGAAGGTTTTGATCGTTTGGGGCGGGTGGGACGGCCACGAGCCGAAACAATGCGTCGACATCTTCGCCCCCTGGCTCCGGGAGCAGGGATTCGAAGTCGAAATATCGACCACCCTCGATTCCTATAAAGACGCGGCCAAAATGAAATCGCTGTCCCTCATCATCCAGGTCTTCACCATGTCCCAGATCACGCCGGAACAGGAGAAAGGGCTGGAGGAGGCGGTGAAAAACGGGGTCGGGATGGCCGGCTGGCATGGAGGGATGGCCGACTCGTTCCGGAGCAACACGGAATATGAATTCATGGTCGGGGGGGCCTGGGCCGCCCATCCCGGCGGAGTGATCGATTACAGGGTCCAGGTCACGAATCCGACGGACCCGATCACTAAGGGCCTGGCCGATTTCGCCATGCATTCCGAGCAGTATTACATGCTGGTCGATCCCAACGTCGAGGTTCTGGCGGTCACGACTTTTCCCAAGACATATGCCCCCTGGATCGAAGGAGCGGTCGTTCCCGTCGTCTGGAAGAAGATGTACGGCAAGGGCCGGATCTTCTATACCTCGCTCGGCCATGTGGCCGCCGACTTCAATGTCCCGGAGGCGCGGGAGATCGTCAAGCGCGGACTCCTCTGGGCGGCCGGCGGTCCCGGGGCGGGGGAGAATCCCAAGCCGACGAATCCGTACATCTCGCTGCTTAAGAAATAGGCCGGCGGCTTATCCTCGTTTTCGATTTCCACGCCGTTCGTCAAGCCCCGTCGACGGTTCCCCAATCGCAGCCATCACGGCACACGAGCTCCTCAGAGGTCGCGAACGTCAAGATAGAGATGATCGGTCGGGTCCGGGACGGCGCCGCCCTTGGCTAAGAAAAGATAGGGAAAGGTGAACATGCGGGTCCCGCTCCTTCGAATCTCGTCGAGCAGCGGATCATCGTTCTGGAGGAGGGCGTAAAGGTAGGTTCTCCCGCACGACCGGGCAAATCTCTTTGCCGCGTCGAGAAGCTGCTTAACGCTTTCGCCGCCTTCGGCGAAGATGTCGAACAGAAACCAGCTTCGGACAATCTCGCCCGGCCGGGGAATAGGCGGCCATTCCATGAAAGGGCGGGCCAATGGGCTCAGCATCCTGAGAATCCGATATTTTACCGGAACGGCCACGACCTGCTCGGCGAGGATCCGTTCGTTCGACCAAAGCGAGCATCCTGCCTCGAAGCGGCCCGTCAGGGAAAGACCGGCCACGAATCCGGCCATCCGCGTTTCGTCGCGGTCGGGCACGAACTCGATCTCCGGCGCGCGGCGCGCGTGTTGATTCCGGATTTCGGCTCTCCGAGTAATCCGCCAGTTTGCCGCGGGGTCGATCCTCTCGGGAACCGGAATCAGGACATAGGTCAAAGGGATCTCGACCCGCGGCGAAAAATTCCGGCGGACCAGGCCAAGCGCCGGCTCATTCTGGCCGTTGACCAGGGTGTAAATGCAATCCGCATTCCGGCCGATATCCGCCAGCACGGCCGCGGATAAGCGTTTGCCGACTCCCTCATTTCGGTGGTCCGGATGGACGCGGAGGTCGTAGCCATAGAGAGCCCGGACGGAGGCGCCGTGGAGATGGACGGTCTTGAGCGCTCCCGCCGCCACGCCGATGATCTCCCCTCCGCGGCGGGCGCAATAGATCACCGCGTTTTCGTAGAGCTCCGACCTGGCCCGAAATGTTGTCCGGCGGAATTTTATTTTCAGGGAGGTTCCTTGGGTGCAGCGATTCTCCAGAGCCAGGGCGGCGGCGTCATCCTCCGGGGTGAAAGGCGTGATGTCGAGATCAGACATGACCGTTCCTCGCAACCCGGGCGATGATGAACGAAAAGAAAATGGATCCATCCGTCATTTCAAGGTCGGCTTCCAGGCCCGTGTCCCGGCTTATCGTACCGGGAGCGAAATAAGGCAGGGCCCGTTTGACCAGGTATTGGCGTTCGCAGATCCGGGCGCCCGGGGCGGCCGCGCGAAGGACCCCGTTCCAGATTCGGGCATATTCCCGCTCGTCCGTATATGAGGAAAAATCGGAAAGGGAAAATTTGTCAAACGAGCTTGTTCCGCACGTCTTAAGATAATCCCCAAGGCTTTGGGTTATCGGCTGGATCCGGTTGAGGTTGTTTTTTATGACTTCGAAATTCTCCTTCCGCAAGTGGGGCGGCAGAGCCTTGAGATAGCGGCCGAAGAAGAGGAGATTCGCGTAAGGGCTTTGGCTGAAAAGAATATTTTTTGACGACAGCCGGAGCTTGTCCTCGATGTAGCGGGTTGCGGGAAACGCCGCCGGGACGTGTTCATAGAATCCCGGGTCGCCGAACGTCGTTCGCCAGACCGTCCGGCCGGTCACCGCGCGAAGGAAGGCCCGCCACGTCCGGCTTTCCCAGACCTCGTTCCAAAGGCGCGCCTGCCGGTCGACCGTCGGGCTTGAGAAGAGCTTGTCGCGAAGATCGTTCCGCGTCAGACCGACGGCCAGGGCCAGACCCCGGAAATATTTTTCCCATCCCCCTTGATAAAGGACGCCCTTCCTGATCATTCCGGGATTCCCGTCCCAGAAAGAACGTGCTTCTTTCGTCAGACCGCCCCGAATCGCACGGTAGGCGGTTGGCCGATCGTCGGCGGGGACGAGTCCGAGAAACGCGACATAACGCTCATAATCAAACTCGGCCATGGCCTGCATCTTCAGTTCCAGAAGGAAGGTCTGGCAGGGGTTGACATCAAGGGAAATCATCGACGCCGGCCGCTCCGTAAGCAGGTCCAGGGGGCGCGCTCCGCTCCCGGTAATGCACAGGATCCGGTCGGTTTTTGAGATCTCGAGCGCCCGGGCCTCGGCGGCGCCGTCCTCGTTGGCTGAAGAATAGTTGATTTTATCGATGAAATTTTTCACGGAATCCCTCCCTTGACAATCCTTCCGTCCTCCAAGGAGAGGACGCGGTCGGCGAATCCCCGGATACGGTCGTCGTGGCTCACGATGACGACCGCTTTGTTTCGCCGGCGGGCCGCGTCTCGCAGGATTTCCACGGCCGCCCGTCCCGCGGCCGAGTCCAGGCTTCCCGTCGGCTCGTCGGCCAGGATGATATCCGGATCATTGATCAATGCGCGGGCGATGGCGACGCGCTGTTTCTCTCCTCCGCTCAAGGTCCGGGGGAAGAAATCCGCCCGGTGCATGATCCGCATTTCGTCGAGGGCCGCGGAGGCTCTCCGAAGGGACTCCGGCCTTTGTATCCCGGAAAGGTTCAGGATGAGCTCGACATTTTCGATGATCTTGAGGGAATCGAGGAGCCGGAAGTTCTGGAAGATAAAACCGATCCGGGCCAGTCGGAAATCGGCCAATTCTCGGGGGCCCATCGCCCCGACGTCCCGCCCGGCGATGCGAACGGAGCCGGAGTCGGGCCGCAGGAGGCACCCCAATAGCGACAAAAGGGTCGTCTTTCCGCTCCCGTTGGGGCCGGACACGAGCACGAATTCTCCCCGGCCGATCTTCAGGCTGATGTCTTTAACGGCCGGGACGGAGGCGTGGGAATTGTTCGAAAACCGTTTGGCCAGATTCCCGGCTTCAAGGATAAAGGATTCCGTTTCGCCCGTCATCGAAACGCCTCCAGGGGAAGGATGCGGGCCAGCTTGCGCACCGGAACCCAGGCGCCGGCGGTCCCGATCAAAACCTCGGCCGTGCCGACGGCCAGGATCGACCCGGGCCGGAGGGTGAGAGACAATTCGGGCATGAGACCCGTAAGCACGGGCGCCAGCAGGATTTCGAGCAGCAATCCGACGGAAAACCCCGCCAGGGAGCCCAGCCACGATTGCTTGAGGACCAGGAACCATAAGAATCCCTGGCCGGCCCCGACGGCCTTGAGGAGGGCGTAATCCGGACGTCTCTCGAGGACCGTTCCGTAGAGCATCAAGGCGATAATCGCCGCGCCGATGACGCCCCCCAGCATCGCGATCATCCAAAAAATCGGCAGAATGCCGGTCTTCATTTCATCCAGGTTGTTGTTCATGAATTCGGCCTTGCCGAAGAAGGCCAGCCGGGGGTGGACCTTCTTCAGGCGATCCAACGCCGGTTTGAGATCCGTCTCAGGCTCAAGGGAGATAAGAAAAAAGCTGACCGATCCGGGAAAGCCGATCAGGGCCCGGGCGTCGTCCAATGGGGCGAAGACGAATTGGGTCACGATGGCGTTTGTTCCTTCGCAAATCCCGCCGACGCTGAAGCGCCGGCCCTGGATTTCGACCCGATCGCCCAGCGTGAGCCGGTGTTTCCCAGCGAAGGCCTTGTCGACAATGATTTCCCCGGTCCCGATCCGCGGGCTTCCCGCGATCATGCGAGCCGGGGCGGCGAGGGCCTGCTCCGGCTCAAACCCGAGCACGAACAAGGTGACCGGCTTGCCCTTGATTTTCGTCGTCGTCAAGACGCGCAGGATTCCGGAGACACTCCGGACACCGGGCGTCTGGCGAAGGATGGGGGCAAGGGAAGCGGGCAGAAACGACGAACTCCGGAGGATGTTCGTGGAATTTGCGCCGCAAACCCAGATATCGGCGGTGCTGCCCTGGACATACCCGACCGCTCCTCTCTTGACCCCCTCATATATGCCGAGCAGGAAAAGCATGAGCATCACCGTCAAACCGACCCCGCCGGCGGTGATAAAAAACCGCGACTTCTCGCTCCAGATCATCCGGCGGGCGACGGGGATCATGGCTCGAGTCTCCAGCGGCGGCCCCAAGCATGGTATTTTTCGATGGCCTGGGATAATCGGACTTCGGGCCGGGACCAGAGGTTGCGCAACGGCGCCATGTCGATTTCGGTTTTTGCGCCGCCATCCAGGACGAGCCCCAATCCCTCGGTTTCGCGAACGACGCCGAGGGAGATAAAATGGGATCCCCGGGATGCGGCCGCGGCCCGGAAGCTTTCGAGGGACCGGTCCGGGATTGTGAAGACGAGCTCGAATTCGCCGTGGATACCCGCGGCCATAAACCACGGCGGGAAGCCGGTCTTTCGGCAAAAAGCCGAAACGTCTTCGGCCAGGATTCTCTCCCAATCCGCCGCGATCGAGAATCCGGGACCGTTCAGCCGGGACAGCTGGTCCAGGGTGATCAACAGGCCGTCGCTCGTGTCCATGGCGCAGGAGGCGAATTCGGCGATGAGCGAGGCCTCCTTGATCCGGGCGATCGGCCGGAAAGCGGTTTCGGGAAAAATCGCCTCCGGCATTCCGGCCAACACCCGGAGACCCAGGGCGTTCCCCCGACCGGCGCCGCCGCTCAGAAATACGGCATCCCCCGGACGGCAACCGATGCGGGACAGGGGCTTTTCCAGCGGGGCGAGGCCCAATCCGCAGCCGGTCAAGGTCAAGGTTTCGGAGACGTTTGTGTCGCCTCCCAGAATATAAACGCCCAGGGTCCGGCAGGCGGCGGCCATGCCTTCGGCGAGGCGATCCCGGAAACGTTCGTCCCGGAACGGCTCGAGCGAAACGCTGATGAGGAAGCCGAGCGGCCGCGATCCGACGGCGGCCAAATCGCTCGCGCTTGCCATAATCGTCACCCAGCCCATGGTGAACGGATCTTTGTAGATCCCCCTGGCGATTTCTTCGGAAATGGCGTCGATAGTCGCCGCGAGGCGGCAGGGACCCGCGTCCGGCAGATCCAGGAGCTCGGCGTCGGCCGTGTGGGGCGCGTTGATCTGGAAGGGCGAACGGGTGAAATGCCGCGTCCAGGCGTCGATCGCCTTGTTTTCCGAAATCGCGGCCAGGGCGTTCATGAGCAGCACCGGATGAGCTTCGGCTGGAGGCTGAAGACGGCCCGATCGGTCGTGAGAATCTCGCCGTCGAGCTCCAGGGCAAAGGAATGCGCGCTTTCGAACACAAGACGATTCGTCCGCCATGTCCGGGTTTTCGGCCGCCCGCTGAATTCCCGGCGGTACAGATGGAGCAGGGTGGAGACGGCTTCTTTCCGGGTCATCCCTTCGCTGAGATTCACGGCCATGGTCCCGTCGTCCGGGGCGACTTCGGTGTCGTAACAGAGCGAACCGGCGAAATGCGGGTTCTTGACAATTCCGAGGTTCGTGACTTCGCAGGGCCGTCCGCCGTCCCCGTCAACGGAAAGGGTCCCGATGATGTTCCTGTACCGGATGATCGTCCGGAGGGCCGCCGCGATAACGGCCGCTCCATGGGAGAGCCGCTTCGCCAGGACGATCGATCGACGCCGCGAGTTGTAGAAGGCGTTGGCTTCAGCCGTGATTCCGACGCTGGCGTTTATCAGACTGTAGCGGATCGGATGCGGCCCGCCGCAGTTCCGTACCTGGGCGGCGATGACGTCGCAGGGGCGGCTGTTGGCGACATCCATGCGAACGGGCGTTCCGGCGACGGTCGCTTCCGGCCGGAACGGCTTGTGAAAATCGTTGCTCGAGCCGAGCCCGACGGCCCCGAGAACGAGGCCTTTCGGGTCCGAACAGGCCAGTAAGGCGTTCAGAACCAGGTTGACCGTCCCGTCGCCGCCCGCCGCGATGAAAACGGTCTCGCCTTCCTCGAGGGCCAGCCTGACCTGGCTTATCAAACCGCGCGGAGAATCGATCGTCTGGACTTGAAAGTCGCCGAAGCGTTGGCGAAGCGCGGGCGCAACGGACTCCCATTTTTCGCGGCCGCGGCCGAAATCACAATAAGGATTGATAAGAACGCGCATTTCACACCTGGTCTTTCGCCGGCCGCCGGCTGAGCACTCCTTCGAAAAGGAGATAGAAGATCACGGCCGCGGGAAACCAAGCTCCGCGGAGGGAGGAGATCACGGCGAGTTGGAGAAGAAGGAATCCCCGAACGACGTTGGCGATCGGCCGATAGGCCAGCTTTTCGTCTCGAATTCGGTGGAGCTGGACTTGGCCGGCGGCCAGAACCACGGCCGCGGCGACGAAGAAGAAAAGCGCTCCGCCCTTGGAAATCGTAAACGACCCGCCGATAATCAGGGGGATGACCGCACGGCCGGTGGCGAGAACCGAGAGGCCCGCGAAGAAGTCCGAGACGACGGCCGTCGCGGTCCATCCAAAGACGACGGCGAATGTGCGATACCCCGTTTGACGGTCGGCGGAAATGTCCTTCGTGTACCCGGCCAGCACGAAATTGGCGTAGGCGAAGAAGATCCCCGCGAGGAGGGGCGCCGGCATCCCGTCTTGGAGGGCGTCGGACGGGGAGTGCCCCGGGCCCAGAGCGGCCATCCGGCCGATCACGGGAAGCAAGGCGACGATCCAGGCGTTGTAGAAGGGCCCGCCCCACCAGCGGCGCTTGAAGAACGTGTACGTGGCCAGTCCGAAAACGGACAGCACTCCTAAGGGGAGAGTCTGAGGGTTAAGGATCAGCAGGATCATGCATCCGGCGGCGAGCCCCGCCAAGCTGACGGGCAGGACCTGAGCGGGCGTGATCAAGCCCTGGATCATCGGACGATAGGGCGACGAGATCGCGTCGGTATCCATCTGAAAGCTGTCGGTCAATCCCTGGCTGAAACCGTACGCCGAAAAAAAGACGAAGAACGCGCCCAGCGTCACAGCCGGACCCCGTACAGGGCCGGAGGCAAATCCGGCCATTCCGGCGGCCGCGCTGATGAATAGAAGGTACGGCCGCATGGTGATGCCATAAGCCCGGATGAAAGAGAGACTCAAGAGCGGATATGGTCGTTGGTTCAAGGAAACCTCCTTCCCCTTTCGGATCAGATGATCCCGATCTTTTGGCCGACCGACTTGAACTTGCCGAGAGCGAATTCCAGCTCTTCTTCGGTATGGGTGGCCATGACCGTGACTCTTAATAGAGAGGATTCCGCGGAAACGGCCGGGGGAACGATCGGGTTGACGAAGACGCCTTCCTCCTCGAGCCCCCAGGCCAGCCGGAAGGCTTTTTCGTCGTCGCCGAGCAGGATGGGGATGATGGGCGTGAGCGTCTCCTGGATGGGGTAACCCATCGTGCGCAGCCCGTCTTTTAGAATCGTCTCATTCCGGCGGAGCCTGGGGAGAAGGTCCGGAGTATTGCGGAGGACGCGAAGACAGGCCAGGACCGTCGCGACGACTGACGCCGGAAGGCTGGCCGTGAAGATATAAGGGCGGGAATTGAATTTCAGGAAATCGACGACCTCCCGGCGGGCCGCGACGGCTCCGCCCACGGTGCCGAAAACCTTGCTGAACGTGGCGCAGACCAGGTCGATCCGGCCCTCGAGACCGTAATGTTCGGCCACGCCCCGGCCGTGCTCGCCCATCACCCCGGAGCCGTGGGCATCGTCGACCATGACCCAGGCGCCGTGCCGGTCGGCCAGGCGCTTGATCCCGGGCAGGTCAGCCAGATCGCCTTTCATGCTGAAAACTCCGTCGGTGACGATCAGCTTGTTGGCCTCGGGATCCGCGGCGTTCAGGAGCTCCTCGAGGTGCCCCATGTCGCCGTGCCGGAAGACATGGACCTGAGCCCGCGACAGCTTCGCCCCGTCGATAATGCTCGCATGGTTCAGCTGGTCGCTGAAGATCATGTCGTTTTCTCCCGTCAAGGCGTAAATCGTGCCCATCATCGTCGTATAACCCGTGCTGAAGAGCGCCGCCGCTTCGGCTTGCTTGAAACGGGCCAGCTCTTCCTCGAGCCGGACATGGAGAGCGGTCGTTCCGGCCAGGGGGCGGGAGCTGCTGCAGCCGGAGCCGTAAAGGTCGATCGCCCGTTTCGCGGCCGCCTTGACTTCCGGATGACAGGCCA